>Ga0335069_10008187_pt1 | contig 14998 bp, 11 predicted proteins | sample Lox_Sample_11_FD_206714 | JGI IMG/M metagenome (GOLD analysis project Ga0335069, IMG submission 206714) | Soil microbial communities from Loxahatchee National Wildlife Refuge, Florida, United States - Lox_Sample_1.1 | ecosystem: Environmental > Terrestrial > Soil > Wetlands | place: USA... | reverse complement strand
CGCGGCGCTGGTTCTCGAAGAAATATTACAATTCGCCGATGCCGCATTCGATCTTCTTCTATGGCGGCTTTGCCATTCACGGCACTTATGAGATCGCGCAACTCGGCGGCCCGGCCTCCCACGGCTGCGTGCGGCTCGATCCGGGCAATGCCGCGATCCTCTACGGCATCGTCGAGCGCGAAGGCATGGGCGCGACGACGATCGTGATTCACTAAAATATCCTCCCCCGCGAAAGCGAGGGAGGAAGACACATTTACCCGCCGCCACGCGTCTGGCCGATCGCCCAGACATAGGCGGCGACCGCGGCGACATCGGAATCCGACAGCGGCGCGCCGCCTTTGGGCGGCATCGGCACTTCGTAATTGTGCGGCCGCGGCACGCCGTTCGCGATCGTCTCCGTGATCGATTTCAGACTGCCGTCACCGATCAGCCAGCGGCCCTTGACCAGGGACGGCGCTTGCGGACCGCCGCGCGCGTCCGACCCGTGACAGCCGCTGCACGTGCCGCCCGCGGCCTCGCCGTGAAAAATGCGGTCGCCCAGCGCGACCTGCTCTTTGGTCGCGCCGGGAGGAACGGGCAGCGACGCCACGGTCATCCGGCCGGCGTCGGGATGCGTGCCTTCCGGCGGCGATACCGCGCCGGAGCCGCTCGCCGCGGCGACTTTCGGCGCTGGCGCCGGCGCGAGCGGCGCATCGGCGGGGCCGTGATAGGTGACGCGCCAGATCCGGCCGTGCTTGTCGTCGGAAATGAAGATCGCGCCGTCGGGCGCCAGCGCCAATCCGGTCGGCCGGAACGCCGCTTGGCCGGGCTCCTTGATCGCGCCGGCAAAGCCGTCGGCGAAGACGATGAAATCGCCCGAAGCCTTGCCGTCCTTGAGCGGCTGGAACACCACGTTGTAGCCGCCCTGGGGCTCCGGCGCGCGATTCCACGAGCCGTGGAAAGCGATGAGCGCGCCATCGTGATAGGCGCTCGGGAAATGGGAGCCGGTATAGATCAGGAGATCGTTAGGCGCCCAATGGCCGGGGAAGGCGGCGACCGGCGCCGTCTTCTCGGCGCAGACGCCGACCTTGTGACCGCCATCGCCGCCATATTCCGGCGCCAGGACAAGCTTGCCTTGCTCGCGATCGTAATAGCATTCGGGCCAGCCGTAATCGGCGCCTTTCTGCAAGAGCACGACCTCTTCGGCCGGTTCTTCGGCGCTCTGCTTGGGGGTATAGAGCTTGGAAAAATTCTGCGACAGCTGATCGCGGCCGTGCTGGGTGGCGAACACGCGGCCTGATGAATCGATGCTGAAACCTTCGCCGTTGCGCAGTCCAGTGATGAAGCGCTCCGCCGGCGAAAATTCCTGCCCGCTCTTGTTGGCGTCATAGAGCCAGGTGCCGGCGCGCGTCTGCAGCTCGGTGCACGGATCGTGCCCCGGCGAATTCGGCATGCGGTTTTCGGCCTGGCAGGAATTGGTCGCCGAACCGAGATCGACATAGAGATGGCCCTGTCCATCGATGATGAACGGATGCATGGGATGGTCCCCGGTCAGCGGCAGGCCGGTGACGATCGCGAGCGGCGCCGTGTTCGGCACGATGGAATCGGACGACAGAGCGTAACGGATGATCTTGTCGTTCTGCTCGGCATAGATCGCATCCTTGTAATAGGCGATGCCGGAGCCGCCGGCCGAGCCTTGCGGCACGCCGGCGCCGAAGCGCTCGATCTTGTCGGCATGACCGTCGCCTTTTGAATCCTTGAGCGCGATCAGAAAGCCGCCTGCCGGCGGCGTGTCGTTGTGGAAATAGCGGCCGCTCCAGGTGTTGACATAGAGCACGCCATTGGGCGCGACCGTCATGTGGCGCACGTGGCCGAGATTGTCGGCAAAAACCGTGGCGCAGAAGGCGGGCGGCAGCGTGATGCCGCCGTTGTCGCCTATGCAAGCGGCGTCTTGCGCGGCCGGGGATGCCGGCTGCGCCGACGATCGGACAATACCCCATGGGGGCGCTGACAGAACGGCGATGGCAAAGAGCGACGCGGCTGAAAGAATGAGGGCACGCCGCGCGAGCAACGAAGCGACCCGGTGAGAACCGCGATCAGACATGGTCATCCTTCCGACTGGCGATCCTGCAAGTTCCGCGACGCTTTATTTGTCCGCTGGAACCTGCCTGGATAATGCGGCGATCGCGCAGAGCCAATACGCCATCGCAGAAAGTTGATCGTGTTCCGCATGGAATTTTATGCACCAGTTATTTCACTGATGCCTTTCAAGCACCCTTCGTATCATAAACGTGCCGCTGTTTTCTTTTCGCATTCGATGAAATTTTTTTGCGCGAGCGCTGCGCCGCAACTGAGCGCTTCGCTGCCGCGCCGCGCTTGCGCGCCGGCGCGGTTCCAGCGCGGACAAAACTGGCGAACAAACTCCGGCGCATAAGTCTCTCCTCAATTTGCGATGAGCGCTCCCGTTCTCGCGACGCGGATGCGCGCGAGTTTTTCTGTCGACACCACGATGAGAAGCGCGAAGGGAGAGCGATAATGAAAAGAAGGGGTGGCGCCTTCGTTTCGTTCTGCGCGGTCTCACTTCACGAAAAAAAGGAAAGCGGAACGCCGACAGACGCGTCTTCAACCGCTCCGCATTGCTGCGGCAGCGCATCCGGCGGGATGCGCTCGCCTGTCGGCGTTCCACCAGCGGCGTTTTCCTGGAGATGTCGGGACATCTCCGTCCAGCTTCAGGCCATGCTTCCTGGGACGCGGCCGCCACGATTACTCTGCTAAGTGGGCGTTACCCACCCCTACCTGTCCCAGTCCAGTGCGCACCGCACGGCCGGCCAGGCTTGCCGGCGGCTGATGCCCAAAGCCGCCCGGGAGCGGTCTGCAACTCCGCCCGCGGGCACCGCCCTCGCTCCCGAACCGCGCTATGCCTGCGCAGCCGGTCCTTTTACCGAGCGAGAATCACGAAAGGGTATGTATCCGCAATGGTGACAAGAGTCAATAAAATGGAGACATCACGTTTGCGTGCGAAGCCGGTCACAGAGGCTCACGACGCGATCGTTTGAGGCGCGAGGTCAGACGTCGACTTTCAGCGCGGCAATGAACGCTTCCTGCGGGATGTCGACCTTGCCGAACTGGCGCATGCGCTTCTTGCCCTCTTTCTGCTTGTCGAGCAGCTTGCGCTTGCGCGAGACGTCGCCGCCGTAGCATTTCGCGGTGACGTCTTTCCTGAAGGCGCGCACGGTCTCGCGCGCGATGATCTTGCCCCCGATCGCGGCCTGGATCGGCACCTGGAACATGTGCGGCGGGATCAGCTCTTTGAGCTTCTCGGCCATGGCGCGGCCGCGGCTTTCGGCGCGGGTGCGGTGCACGAGCATGGCCAGCGCGTCGACCGGCTCGCCATTGACCAGCATCTGCAGCTTGACCAGATCGGCGGGGCGATAATCGGTCAGGTGATAATCGAACGAGGCATAGCCGCGCGACACCGATTTGAGGCGGTCGTAGAAATCGAACACCACTTCGTTGAGCGGCAGATCGTATTTGGCGAGCGCGCGGTTGCCGACATAAGTCAGCTCCTTCTGTTCGCCGCGGCGGTCCTGACAGAGCTTCAGCACGGCGCCGAGATATTCGTCGGGGGTGAGGATCGTCGCCTCGATCCAGGGCTCGCTCATTTCCTCGATGTGGTTCGGATCCGGCATGTCGACCGGATTGTGGATCTCGAGCTGCTCGCCGTTGCGCAGCTTGATCTTGTAGACCACCGATGGCGCGGTCGCGATCAGGTTGAGATTGAATTCGCGCTCGAGCCGCTCCTGGATGATTTCCAGATGCAGCAGGCCGAGGAAGCCGCAGCGGAAGCCGAAGCCGAGCGCGGCGGAGGTTTCCATCTCGAAGGTGAAGCTCGCGTCGTTGAGGCGGAGCTTGCCCATCGCCGCGCGCAGATCCTCGAAGTCGGCGGCGTCCACCGGAAACAGCCCGCAGAACACGACCGGGATCGCCGGACGGAAGCCGGGCAGCGGCTCGGCGACGGGCTTGCGATCGTCGGTGATGGTGTCGCCGATCCGCGTATCGGCGACTTCCTTGATCGACGCGGTGAGGAAGCCGATCTCGCCAGGGCCAAGCTCGCCGAGCTCGACGCGCTTGGGCGTGAAGATGCCGACGCGGTCGACATCATAGGCGGCGCCGGTGCCCATCATGCGGATGCGCTGGCCCTTCTTGAGGACGCCATCGACGACGCGGAACAGCACGACGACACCGAGATAGGCGTCGTACCAGGAATCGACGAGCAGCGCCTTCAGCGGCGCCGCGGGATCGCCCTTGGGCGCCGGCAGGCGGTGCACGATGGCTTCGAGCACCGCATCGATATTCAGTCCGGTCTTCGCCGAGATCAGGATCGCATCTGAGGCGTCAAGTCCGATCACGTCCTCGATCTGCTGCTTGATCTTGTCGGGCTCGGCGGCCGGCAGATCGACCTTGTTGAGCACCGGCACGATCTCGTGATTGTTGTCGAGCGCCTGGTAGACGTTGGCCAGCGTCTGCGCCTCGACGCCCTGGCTGGCGTCGACCACGAGCAGGGAGCCCTCGCAGGCGGCGAGCGAGCGGTTGACCTCGTAGGCGAAGTCGACATGGCCGGGCGTGTCGATCAGGTTGAGGACGTAGTCCTTGCCGTTCCTGGCGCGGTAATTGAGCCGCACCGTCTGTGCCTTGATGGTAATGCCGCGCTCGCGCTCGATATCCATGGAATCGAGCACCTGGTCGACCATTTCGCGCGCCTCGAGCCCGCCGGTGAGCTGGATCAGCCGGTCGGCCAGCGTCGATTTGCCATGGTCGATATGGGCGATAATCGCAAAATTGCGGATGTTTTCGATAGGAGTCGCGGGCATGGGGCGCAGATAACACCGGCGTATCCGGGCGGCAAGCGGTTAGCGCCATTCTGAAGTCGTCATGCCCGGCCTTGCGCCGGGCATCCACGACTTAAGCGCTCGTGAGCCAAAGACGTGGATGGCCGGGACATCGGCGAGCGAAGCGACGCCGTTCTTCGAACGGCTAGGCCCGGCCATGACGTCTTGAGGACTCGCGGTTCGCTGAGTTCGACTCAGTACCGATAGTGATCGGCCTTGTACGGGCCCTGGACCGGGATGCCGATATAGGTCGACTGCTTGTCCGAGAGCTTGGTCAGCTTCACCCCGATCTTGTCGAGATGCAGCCGCGCCACCTTCTCGTCGAGCTGCTTGGGCAGCGTGTAGACTTCTTTCTTGTATTTGCCCTGGTTGGTCCATAGCTCGATCTGCGCCAGCGTCTGGTTGGTGAAGGACGATGACATCACGAAGCTCGGATGACCCATGGCATTGCCGAGATTGACCAGACGGCCTTCCGACAGAAGAATGATGCGCTTGCCGTCGGGGAATTCGATCTCGTCGACCTGCGGCTTCACATTGTGCCATTTCAGGTTCTTCAGCGCGGCGACCTGAATCTCGCTGTCGAAGTGGCCGATATTGCAGACCACGGCACGGTCTTTCATCTTGCGCATGTGGTCGATGGTGATGACGTCGACATTGCCGGTCGCGGTGCAGAAGATGTCGGCGCGAGGAGCTGCGTCTTCCATGGTGGTGACTTCGTAGCCCTCCATCGCCGCCTGCAGCGCGCAGATCGGATCGATCTCGGACACCAGCACGCGGCAGCCGGCCTGGCGCAGCGACGCCGCCGAGCCTTTGCCGACATCGCCGAAGCCCGCGACCATGGCCACTTTGCCGGCCATCATGACGTCGGTGCCGCGGCGGATGCCGTCGACCAGCGACTCGCGGCAGCCATAAAGATTGTCGAATTTCGACTTGGTGACGCTGTCATTGACATTGATGGCGGGGAACAGGAGCCGGCCTTCCTTCTGCATCTGATAGAGCCGATGCACGCCGGTCGTGGTCTCCTCGGTGACGCCTTTGATGGCCTTCGCCGTCTTGGTGTACCAGCCCGGCTGTTCGGCGAGCCGCTTCTTGATGGCGGCGAACAGCACCTCTTCTTCCTCGTTGGTCGGCTTGGCGATCACGGCCGGATTGCTCTCGGCCTGCATGCCCAGATGCATCAACAGCGTGGCGTCGCCGCCGTCGTCGAGGATCATGTTCGGGCCAGACCCGTCCGGCCATTCGAAGATGCGGTGGGTGTAGTCCCAGTAGTCCTTGAGGCTCTCACCCTTGACGGCGAAGACCGGCGTGCCGGCGGCCGCGATCGCCGCGGCGGCGTGGTCCTGCGTCGAATAGATGTTGCACGAGGCCCAGCGCACGTCGGCGCCGAGCGCAGTCAGCGTCTCGATCAGCACCGCGGTCTGAATGGTCATGTGCAGCGAGCCGGCGATCTTGGCGCCGCGCAGCGGCTGCTCGGGGCCATATTCCTCGCGGGTCGCCATCAGACCGGGCATTTCGACTTCGGCGATCACGATCTCCTTGCGGCCCCATTCAGCAAGCCCGATGTCCTTGACGACATAGTCGGAGGGCGACAGTTTTTTCTTCGCGGCGGTGCTCATGCTGGTGATGTCCTTTGGCCGTGGCGGCGGTTTTGAGATTGCGCGTGTCCTAGTCGGAAAACCGCACCCTCGGATCAAGTCCGATGGCATGCTTTTCCGGGACATGCGCCAGCGAAATTCGGGGCTTGCCTATAGCAGGCCTTAACGGGGACGGCAATAAAGACATAAAGATACCTTTATGTGCTCTTGCCGAACGATTTCCGGAGCGGCGCATTCCGACGATATGGATGACCTCGCAGTGAACCCTAAGTCTTTGAAAGAGCTGAAAAAGGCGGAGGATGCCTGCACCCGCTGCCCGCTCTACAAGGACGCCACCCAGGCGGTGCCCGGCGAAGGCCCCAGCCACGCCAGTTTCATGCTGGTCGGCGAGCAGCCGGGCGACAAGGAAGATCTCACCGGCAAGCCCTTTGTCGGCCCCGCCGGGCGCATTCTCGATCAGGCCCTGGCCGACGCCGGCATTGAGCGCGCCGAGACTTACGTCACCAATGCCGTGAAGCATTTCAAGCACGAGATGCGCGGCAAGCGACGCCTGCACAAGCGGCCGAACAATTACGAGATCGAACGCTGCAAGATCTGGCTCGACACCGAGCGCGATCTGGTGAAGCCGTCGACGGTGATCGCGCTTGGCGTCACCGCCGCGCGCAGCCTGACCGGAAAGACAGTGACGATCTCCAAAGTGCGAAAGACGCCGCTGACGCTGGCGGACGGCACCAAGCTCATCGTCACCGTACATCCGTCAGCGTTGCTGCGCATCGAGGACGAGGCCGACAAGCATGCGGCCTATCGCGATTTCGTCGCCGATCTGAAAGCGGCGCGGAAAGCGGCGGAGAAAAGTTGAGACTGCTCGACCTTGTCATTGCGAGGGGCCACGGGTCCGCGCAAAGCGCGGCCCGATGACGGGCTCCGCGGCGAAGCAATCCGGGCCAAATCGCCGGACTGCATTGCTTCGCTGGACGCTCGCAATGACGAAATGAATTAGTCCGCCTTCGCCGCTTCAGCGGGGCGCGGATTGGCGCGGACGACGCCGGCTTGGGTCAGCGCGGCGGCGATCTGTTGCATGCGGTTGATGAGCTCGACCGCCGCGGCCGGCGGCAGAACCAGGCGGCAGGCCGGATAGCGGCGGCCGGTGACCTGCGTGTTGGGCCTGACCTCGTCGAAGCGGGTGACGCCGAATTCGATGCGCAGCGTCTGGCCGTCGAAAATCAGCCCGGTAATGGAGTCGGCGAAGGTCTCCGCCATATCCGCATTATCGAGATACCGGATCTGGGCCGGCTGCCGGTCGGCCGCGCCTGCAGCCGGTGGCTGCGCCGCGGGCGCTGCTTTTGAGCTTGGTTCGGCCATGGGTCTGTTCTCCTTCAGCGGATGATTTGGCGTCGAAATAGCCGGGCTCGATCGTTTCTTCGCCGTCTTTTGCGACGGCTTGGCCCGCGCTGCGGGGCGCTTCGCGCTGGCTCTCGGCATAATGCCCGCCCGGCTATCGTAAATCGGCAAGCGGATCAATCCGCCTCGCCGAACCTGCTTGCGATTAAGGTTGCCAGCGCTTCGACCACTTCGGCGGCCTGCGGCCCGGTCGCCTCGACCGAAATCGATGTGCCGGGCGCGGCCGCCAGCATCATCAGGCCCATGATCGACGTCCCGCCGACGGTTTCGTTGTTCTCGCCGCAACGCTTAACGCGCACGTCGGCGTCGAACTTCTCGACGGTCTGCACAAACTTTGCGGACGCCCGCGCGTGCAGGCCCTTCTTGTTGCAGATGAGAAAGACCCGGGCCACGGCGGTATCGGAGGCCGGTTGCGGCTCCGGCTCGCGATGACCGCTATGCGCCGGCTCGTTCATTTGCCGGTCAACACGCGGCTGGCAATGGTGACGTATTTGCGCCCGGCCTCTTGCGCGGCCGCGACGGCTTCGGCCAGCGGGCACTCGCCGCGCACCTTGGCGAGCTTGACCAGCATCGGCAGATTGATGCCGGCCAGCACCTCGACTTTGGGCCGGCTCATCACGGAGATCGCGAGGTTTGACGGGGTGCCGCCGAACATGTCGGTGAGAATGGCAACGCCGTCGCCGGAATCGACGCGGCGCACCGCCTCGATGATGTCCTTGCGGCGTTCTTCGACGTCGTCATCCGGTCCGATGGTGACGGATTCAATTTGCCCTTGGGGTCCGACCACGTGTTCCAGGGCGGCCCGGAACTCAACTGCAAGCCGACCGTGGGTAACGAGCACAAGACCGATCATGGAACTCCCCGCGGGCGCTTCCCCTTTGCGCCGCACGAAAGGACGCCCATCATGACCATCCAAAGTCCGTGCGCAAGAGGCATTTTTGGTCGTTTCTGGGGGTTGTTGCATTGCGGTAAAGACGGCCGCCTTGCTGCGGGCATGATGCGATCGCGGTCTTTGATGCCGTCTTGGAAACCGGAAATATCCGTTGGGTGTCAGCGTCACAACGCGAATTCAACACCGAACTCAATCCGGGAACGTTGGCCGATTATGGTTAACCAATTGCCAATTTTGGCCGGTCCCCAAGGATCGACATTACGCATCAAACATCATGTATCCGTCGCAGCCTCGAAGGTGAGGAGAGCGAGGATGCCGGGCAAGGCCGAGACCCCCTCCGGCACCGCCAATCGCGGTAATTTGACGCTCTCGAGCGTGATCAGGTCGTTCTGCGGCAACCTTTCCGCGCCGCCGGCGGCCAAGTCGACCACCAGCCCGACCACCGCACAGGGCTCGTGATCGAGCCGGAAAATTCCGGCGCCGCGGACCTCGACGAGCCCGGCCAAAGCCGGCGCCGGCCGCACCAGAAGCCGCCCGCCGGCATTGATGAGTTCGACCCGGTCGTCGCCGACCAGTCGCGTGAAAGGAACCTGCCCGGCGCGTCCCGCCGCGATCAGATCGAGCGCAAGCCGCGACTTGCCGGCGCCCGAGGGCCCGCGGATCAGCACGGCGCGGGCGCCGACCAGAACCGCGGAAGCGTGGATCGTTGCGGTCATTTCCCGCGATTCAACATCACATCGCCGGCAGGCGGACGATGAAGCGTGCGCCTATCACCGCAGCTTGGCCGCCTGGAGCAGGCGCGCCGAGCCGGTTCTCGACCCAGATCGACCCGCCATGCGCCTCGACGATCTGTTTGGAGATCGACAGGCCGAGCCCGGAATTCTGGCCGAAGCCCTGATGCGGCCGGTCGGTGTAGAAGCGCTCGAATATCTTTTCCAGCGCATGCGGCGGCACGCCCGGACCGTCGTCGTCGACATAAGTCTCGATATCCGTGCGCAGGCGACGGCACACGACGCGCACGGTGCCGCCCGGCGGCGAGAACGACCGCGCATTCTCGATCAGGTTGTCGATGACCTGGCCGAGCCGCGAGTCATGGCCAGGCACCTGGAAGGCGCGCGGCGCACCGCCCTCGAAGCGCAGCGTCACCTTCACATCGTCGTCGCGTTTGACCTCATTGGCGACGGCGACGATGGTGTTGAGCAGTTTTGCGAAGTCGACCGGCGCCGCCTCCTGGCGCTGCAACTCGGCGTCGAGCCGGCTGGCATCGGCGATGTCGGAAATCAGACGATCGAGCCGCTGCACGTCATGATGAATGACGCTGAGCAGACGGCCGCGGCTTTCCTCGGTCTTGGCGACCGGCAGCGTCTCCACCGCCGAGCGCAACGAGGTCAGCGGATTTTTCAGTTCATGCGAGACATCGGCGGCAAAACTCTCGATCGCCTCGATCCGGCTGTAGAGCGCATTGGTCATGTCACGCAGCGTGCCGGACAAGTGGCCGATCTCGTCGCGGCGGCGGGTGAAATCGGGAATCTCGACGCGAGAGCGGATGCGGCGGCGCACGCTTTCGGCGGCGGCGGCGAGGCGGCGCACCGGCTCGGCGATGGTGCCGGCGAGCAGGATCGACAGCACGATCATCACACCGGCGGCGACCAGAAACACCTTGATGATGGCGAGACGCTCGGCCTCCACCATGTCGTCGATATCGGCGCCTTGGGTCGACAGCATCAGCGCGCCGCGCACGGCGCGGAAGCGCTGCACCGGCACCGCCACTGAGACGATGACATCGCCGCGATCGGTGACGCGCACCTTGGAGGCATCCTGGCCGTTCAGCGCCTGCGCCACTTCCGGATAGCCGCGGCCGTCGTCGGGGCCGAGCTCGCGATAGACCGGCAGATCGCCGCGGCCGAGCCACATTCGCACGGCGTTGAAGGCACGCCGGAAGAAGCCCGGCTTCTCTTCGGTCGGCGGCGGCAGATCGAAGCGCAGCACGTCGCCGCGGCCGAACAGCGCGCGGCTGTCGACCAGGAGCACGCCGTCGCGATCGTAGATCCGCGCCCGCGTCTTGGTCGGCGACACCAGCCGGCGCAAGACTGGCGCGACGCGTTCGGGATTGATCGGGAATTCGATGCCGTATTGTGCGTCTTCGTCGGGTCCGTAGCTTTCGCCCGGATGCAGAGCCAGGAGCCGATCGAGATCGACCGTGATCGACTGGTCGGTTTCGACCGTCGCCGAAGACGCAATGGCGCCGGCAATGATCTCGGCCTGAACCTGCAGACTCTGAATGCGCGCGTCGATCAGACCGTTGCGGAACTGCGACAGAAAAAGAATGCCGATGGAGAGGACGACGAGGCCGGTGACGTTGAGCACGACAATGCGGCGGGTCAGGCTCGACGAACTTTGCGCAACCAAGAACTGCGTGGCGCGCGCCAGCCAATCGCGCAGCCGCGCGGTGCCGCGCGGCCGCACGGCGGCCTCGTCGCGCGGCGGCGTCTCGGCGTGGTCGTCCGCCCGCGCGTCATCCATATGGTCCGCGATCTGCGGCGCTGCCGTTTTGGCAACGGCATCCGCGGCGCCCATGGTGGCGCTTTCGGGCTCTGGCCCTGCAGTGTCTATAGTTCGATCGAGCACGTCGCCTGCCGGGGTTCGGGTCCTGCCCCTCCGGGGGGACCTCCATTACTACCGCACGTCAGCCGCCCAGTCAGGAGGCCATGGTTGGGGGGTATTTAGTGGCGCATGTCCTTGTCGGAAAACCGGGATCCACTTTTCCGGGACATGCGCGGACCCTCGTCCACGCCCTTTGACGCGTATCTACCGCGTCTTATTCCTTGAAACGATATCCGACGCCGTACAGCGTCTCGATCATATCGAATTCGTTGTCGCTCGCCTTGAACTTCTTGCGCAGGCGCTTGATGTGGCTGTCGATGGTGCGGTCGTCGACATAGACCTGATCGTCATAGGCCGCGTCCATCAGAGCGTTGCGGCTCTTGACCACACCGGGCCGGCTCGCGAGCGCCTGCAGGATCAGAAACTCGGTGACGGTGAGCGTCACCGGCTCGTTCTTCCAGGTGCAGGTATGGCGCTCCGGATCCATGCGCAGAAGACCGCGCTCGAGCGCCTTGCTCTCGGTCTCCTTCACCACGATGCCGTCTTTCGGCGACACGCGGCGCAGCACCGCCTTGACGCGCTCGACGAGGAGGCGCTGCGAGAACGGTTTGCGGATGAAATCATCGGCGCCCATTTTCAGGCCGAACAATTCGTCGATCTCCTCGTCCTTGGAGGTGAGGAAGATCACCGGCAGATCTGACTTCTGGCGCAGCCGGCGCAGCGTCTCCATGCCGTCCATGCGCGGCATCTTGATATCGAGAATGGCGAGATCGGGCGGCGCCGACTTGAAGCCGTCGAGCGCGGACGCGCCGTCGGTATAGGTCGTGATCCGATAGCCTTCCGCCTCCAGTGCGATCGACACGGAGGTCAGGATATTGCGGTCATCGTCGACGAGAGCGATTGTCGGCATGAGCGGCCTTTTAGCATGAGTCGGCCGCAAGCATCACCCGCCCCGGCCCCATAAGCCTTTGAAACCCTATGTGGGGGCGGAAGTGTGACCAGACAAGGCGAAACGGGGGCAATTCCATTAGGGTTCCTTAATGTAGAACCCGACCGGACCTTAAGACCCCCATTAGCCGCTGATCGGCCCTCATTTGCGGCTCGAGGAGGGCCTCCGCTTTTAGGTCATTTTAGACCATTGCAGATGGAATTTGGACCCATGGCTGACGCCGACAAGATCGACCCCACCGCGACTCGTCCCGCGCAACCGTTGCCCGGCATCATGCCGGACCGCCTGCCGGAAAACGCCGCCGGGGCCGCGGGCTTCGAGCCCAAGACCGTCGCCAAGGACCTGCTGCGCGCGACGCGCGCTGGCACGCTGGCCACCATCGATCGCAATACCGGGCATCCGTTCGCATCGCTGGTCAACGTCGCCACCGACTATAACGGCGCGCCGCTCATTCTGGTGTCGCGGCTCGCGACGCATACCGCCAATCTTGAAGTCGATCCGCGCGCCTCGCTGCTGCTGGCATCGAGCGGCAAAGGCGATCCGCTGGCGCATCCGCGGCTCACTATGCTCGGCGCCTTCGTTCAGGTCGCGCACGACGATGCGATCGAAGCGCGTCTGCGGCAGCGCTTTCTCGCCCGCCATCCGAAGTCCGAACTCTATGCCGGCTTTGCCGACTTCACGTTCTGGCGTCTGGAAACGGCATCGGCGCATCTCAATGGCGGCTTTGCCCGCGCCGCCGATCTGAAAGCGAGCGACGTGCTCACCGACCTGTCCGGCGCGGAGGAGCTGATCGCGGCCGAAGCAAGCGCGATCGCACATATGAATGCAGATCACACCGAGGCGGTGCAACTCTACGCCACCAAGCTGTGCGGCGCAGATACCGGCGGTCCGCCAGGCGGGAGTCTTTGGCGGATCACCGGCATCGATCCCGACGGCCTCGATCTGGCGCGCGGCGACATGACGCTGCGCCTGCCCTTTCCACAGCGCGTGACCGACGCTCAGCAATTACGGAAGGTAGTGGTGGACTTGGCCGCGAAGGCGCGGGCCAGCTGAAATGCATGCCGTGCTGGAGACGGCGCGCGCAGCATCATCAATGCATTAACGCCTTAAGCGGCAAATGCGCCGCTCCAGGCTGTCAGCCCCTCCATTTGCGGTCTCCGGTTTTCGCTGCGCTGCAGCGTAACTAGCCATGCCGGAACGTGGGGGCCACACGCCAGTTAGGCTTGAGGAGACTTGTGTCTTGGCAGATGCTGGCACGCTCGGATATAGGGTCGCATGCCCGCCTGCCGCGGGCGCATTTCCGGAGGGTAGAGTGCAGGAGACGGGTGTGCGGAACGGCGCCCACGGTGCCGACAAATTTGGCTTGAAAGATCTCAAGGCGGTCCACTGGAACCTGACCGAAGCCCCGCTCTATGAGCACGCGATCCGCAATGGCGAAGCGACCATTGTCGACGGTGGCGCGCTCTGCGCCGAAACCGGCCACCACACCGGCCGCTCGCCGAAAGACAAACACACGATGGTCGATGCCACGACCGAGAACACGGTATGGTGGGACGGCAATCGCAAACAGAGCAAAGAACACTTCGACAATCTCTACAAAGACTTTCTCGAACACGCCAAAGGCAAGACGCTCTACGCCCAAGACCTCTACGGCGGCGCCGATCCGAAATACCGCATCAAAGCCCGCGTCTTCACCGAGCTCGCCTGGCACTCCCTCTTCATCCGTCAGCTTTTGATCCGTCCCGAGCGCGCCGAGCTTTCGAGCTACGTGCCGGACATGACCATCATCGACATGCCGTCGTTCAAGCCGGACGCCAAGCGTCACGGCGGCCGAGAAGGCTCCGACACGATGGTCGCGATCGACTTTACCCGAAAGATCGTGCTGATCGCCGGCTCCTCCTATGCGGGCGAGATGAAGAAGTCGGTCTTCACCACGCTCAACTTCTATCTGCCGGCGCAAGGCGTGATGCCGATGCATTGCTCCGCCAATGTCGGCAAGGGCGGCGACAGCGCGCTGTTCTTCGGCCTCTCCGGCACCGGCAAGACGACGCTGTCAGCCGATCCGAACCGCATCCTGATCGGCGACGACGAGACCGGCTGGTCGCCTGACGGCATCTTCAATTTCGAAGGCGGCTGCTACGCCAAATGCATCAAGCTTTCGGCCGAAGCCGAGCCGCAGATCTGGGACGCCACCAACCGCTTCGGCGCCGTGCTCGAGAACGTGATGTTTGATCCGGAGACGCGCATTCCGGATTACGACAGCGACAAGAAGACCGAAAACACGCGCTCGGCCTATCCGCTCGATTTCATTCCGAGCGCCTCGCGCACCGGCACCGCCGGCCATCCGAAGAACATCATCTTCCTCACCGCCGACGCGTTCGGCGTGATGCCGCCGATCGCCAAGCTGACGCCGGCGCAGGCGATGTATCACTTCCTGTCGGGCTACACGGCAAAGGTCGCCGGCACCGAGAAGGGCCTGGTCGGCGTGGAACCCGAATTCTCGACCTGCTTCGGCGCGCCGTTCCTGCCGCGCCCGCCGGCGGAATACGGCCGGCTGCTGCGCGACTATATCGCCAAGCACAATGTCGATTGCTGGCTGGTCAATTCCGGCTGGACCGGCGGCATCTATGGCGTCGGCCGTCGCATGCCGATCAAAGTGACGCGCGCGCTGGTCACCGGCGCACTCGAC
>Ga0335069_10008186_pt1 | contig 15001 bp, 14 predicted proteins | sample Lox_Sample_11_FD_206714 | JGI IMG/M metagenome (GOLD analysis project Ga0335069, IMG submission 206714) | Soil microbial communities from Loxahatchee National Wildlife Refuge, Florida, United States - Lox_Sample_1.1 | ecosystem: Environmental > Terrestrial > Soil > Wetlands | place: USA... | reverse complement strand
GACGACCCGCGCAACCCCGCGGTGATTGCCGACAACGTCGGCGACAACGTCGGCGACTGCGCCGGCATGGCGGCGGACCTCTTCGAGACCTACGCCGTGACCGTGGTCGCCACGATGGTGCTCGCCGGCCTCACGGTCCGTCACCTCGGCCTGCAGGCGGTGCTGTTCCCGCTCGTGCTCGGCGCCGTCTCGATCGTCGCCTCGATCATCGGCACGTTCTTCGTCAGCGCCCGCGAGGGCGGCAAGATCATGAACGCGCTCTACCGTGGCGTGATCGTCTCGGGACTGATCGCCGCGGTCGCGTTCTACTTCGTCACGCGCCAGATGATGGGCCCGCAGGCGATGCCGCTGTTCTACTGCGCGCTGATCGGCCTCGCGCTGACCGCGGCGATGATCGTGATCACCGAGTACTACACCGCGACCGAGTACGGTCCGGTGCGCTACGTCGCCGCGGCCTCGCAAACCGGCCATGGCACCAACGTCATCGCCGGCCTCGCGGTGTCGATGAAGTCGACGGCGCTGCCGGTGCTCGCGGTGTGCCTCGCGATCTTCGGCGCCTACGAGATCGGCGAGAGCGCCGGCCACGGCGAGGGCCTGTACGGCATCGCAATCGCCGCGACCGCGATGCTGTCGATGACCGGCATGATCGTCGCGCTCGACGCCTACGGCCCGATCACCGACAACGGCGGCGGTATCGCCGAGATGGCCGGGCTCCCCAAGGACGTGCGCAAGATCACCGATGCGCTCGATGCGGTCGGCAACACGACGAAAGCCGTCACCAAGGGCTACGCGATCGGCTCCGCGGGCCTCGCGGCGCTCGTGCTGTTCGCCGACTACACGAACAACCTCGCCGCGGTCGGCAAGCTGCAGGTCTTCTCGCTGTCGGATCCGGCGGTGATCATTGGCCTGTTCATCGGCGGCCTCGTGCCCTACCTCTTCGGCGCGATGGCGATGGAGGCGGTCGGCCGCGCGGCGGGCTCGGTGGTCATCGAAGTGCGCCGTCAGTTCAAGGAGATCGCGGGCATCATGCAGGGAACGGCCAAGCCCGAGTACGGCCGCGCGGTCGACATGCTGACGCGCGCCGCGATCAAGGAGATGATCATCCCGTCGCTGCTGCCGATCCTGGTGCCGGTCGTGATCGGCTTCGGCATGAACTACCTGATGGGCCCGGGCGCCGGCGTGCGCGCGCTCGGGGGCCTGCTGATCGGGACGATCGTGACCGGACTCTTCGTCGCGATCTCGATGTGCACCGGCGGCGGCGCCTGGGACAACGCCAAGAAGTACATCGAGGAAGGCAACTTCGGCGGCAAGGGCTCGGAGACCCACAAGGCCGCGGTCACCGGCGACACGGTCGGCGACCCCTACAAGGACACGGCCGGCCCGGCGATCAACCCGCTGATCAAGATCATCAACATCGTCGCGCTGCTGCTCGTCCCGCTCCTGTAAGGAGCGGCGCAGCGCCCCGCCGGCCGCCGCCGGCGGGGCCGACGATCGGATCGCGACCGATCCCCCGGGAGCCGGACCGGTGGGCCCCGCCACGCTCCGCGACCCCGGCCGACGCAGGAGTCCCGATGGCCGCGACGACGACGATCCGCCTGCCCCCGAAACTGCGCGCGCGCCTCAAGGCGCTCGCGCGCCAGACCGGCCGCTCCGTCCACAGCCTGATCGTCGAGGGCGTCGAGCGCCACACCGCCTACGAGGAGCAGCTGTGCGCGCTCTTGCGCGCCGCCGAGGGCGCCGAGGCCGAGATCGCGCGCATCGGCGCGCTCTATCCGGCCGAGGAAGTCCACGCCTGGATGGAGCGGCTCGCCGGCGGCGCCGGCGGCGCGCGCCCTCAGCCGTGGCGACCCTGAGCTACGCGGCGCGCGCGCTCGAGGACATCGAGCGGCTCCTCGGCAGCGGCGATGCCGGGGCGATCGCCGAGGCGATCCGCACCGCCGCGACCTTCCTCGCGGCACACCCGCTTGCCGGGCCGCGCATCAGGGGCGATGTGCGCGAGCTCAGGATCTCCTATGGCGCAAGCGGCTGCGTCGCGCTCTACCGCTTCGACGCGCGCGCCGACGCGGTGCGGGTGCTGGCGCTCGCCTCGCAGCGCGAGCTCGGCGTCTTCCCTTAGACCGCCCTACTTGACGGTCGCGGCGCCGGCCTTGCAGGCGACCTCGTCCTGCGAGCCCGTGCCCCCGGAGCAGCCGATCGCGCCGATCAGCCTCCCGCCCTCGATCAGCGGGATGCCGCCGCGCGAGCCGATGATGCCGTCGAGCGTCATCAGGTAGGTCGCGCCGTTCTGCTGGATCCCGTTCTCGACGGCCTTGGTCTCGCGGCGAAAGCCGGCCGAGGCGCGCGCCTTGTGCTCGGCGATCTGGATCGAGGCGAGCTGCGCACCGTCGATCCGCGCGAACGCCAGGAGATTCCCGCCGGAGTCGCCGACCGCGACGTTGAGCTTCCAGTCGTGCTTCCTGGCCTCGGCAGCCGCGGCCGCGATCGCCGCCTGCGCGCGCTCAAGACCGATCGGCGCCCCGTGCGGCACGTCGAAGGGCATCTTGTCCGGCACCGCATCGCGCGGGTCCGCGGCGGGCGGTGCGTCGGCGGCGCTCGCGCCGGTCGTTACGGCGACCGACAAGAGCGCGAGACGGATCAGGGATCGGGCGTTCATCGTCCGCTCCCGGGCTTTCGACGGCAGTGATTCGGGTCAGGACGCGGCCGCGTTCAGGGACCGGCGCTCGCGATGCATTCGACCTCGACGCGCGCGCCGAGCGCGAGCCCGGTCGCGCCGAGCGCGCTGCGCGCCGGGTACGGGCGCTTCAGGAAGCCCTTGTAGACCTCATTGAAGGCCGGCCAGTCGGCCATGTCGGCGAGCATGACGGTGCACTTGATGAGGTCGCTCGTCGAGCGGCCGTGGGCCTCGAGGATCGTGCGGATGTTCTCGAGCGCCTGCTCGGCCTCGGCGCGCAGGCCGCCGGACACGAGCGCGAGCGTGCCCGGCCTGATGCCGATCTGCCCCGACAGGTAAAGCGTGTCGCCGTGGCGCACGGCCTCCGAGAACGGCAGGTCGCCCGAGAGCACCTTCCCGGAGTTCAGGAACTCAGTGCGCGCGGGCTCCGCGGCGGAGGCGGTGAGTGCGGCGAGCAGCGCGGCGGCGAGCAGCCAGCGGACGGGGGGCATCGGCGGTCTCCCGGTGGTGCGGAGCGCCGAGTGTGCCAGAAGCGGGCGCGCTCAGGCGGCGGCCTGCAGCGGCTCCGGACGGCTGATCGCGTAGCCCTGGATGAAGTCGATGCCCATGCGCTGGGCGGCCTCGAGCGAGGCCGCGTCCTCGACCTGCTCGGCGATCACCTTGAAGTCGAGCGTGCGCGCGAGCTTGATCATCGCCGACACCATCGCCTGGTTGACCGTGTCGCGCGCGAGGTTGCGCATGTAGACGCCGTCGATCTTCAGGTAGTCCATCGACAGCGTCTTCAGGTTCGCGAAGGAGCCGAGGCCGCTGCCGAAGTCGTCGAGCGCGAACGTGCAGCCCATGCCGTGCAGCACGCCGATGAAGCGGCGCGCGTGCTCGAGGTTCGCGACCACCGAGGCCTCGGTGACCTCGAAACACACCTGCGAGGGCGCAACGCCCGTGCGGTCGAGGCAGTCGACGACGAACTCGAGGAACTGCGCGTCGCCGAGCGTCTGCCCCGAGATGTTCATCGACAGGCTGCGACCCGCCGGCAGCTTGAGCGCGCCGCGGCCGAGCGCGGCGAGCGCGGTCTGCACGACCCAGCGGTCGACCAGCGACATCAGCCGGTAGCGTTCGGCCGCCTTCAGGAACTCGCCAGGCACGATCACCGAGCCGTCCTCCCCCGAGAGCCGCACCAGCACCTCCATCGCCGGCCCGCGATCGCCGCCCGGCGGCGAGGCGACGATCGACTGCGTGTAGAGCAGGAACCGACCCTCGCGCAGCGCCTGCTGCAGGCGCTGCAGCCAGTGGATCTCGCCGCGCTGACGCGCCATCGCCTCGTCGCGCGCCGAGTAGACGTGGACCTGGCCCTGGCCCTGGCTCTTGGCGACGTAGCACGCGGAGTCGGCGGCCGACATCACGTCCTCGATGCTGGTCGACTCGCGGCCGATCTCGACGAGTCCGATGCTGACGCCGATCGTGAAAATCTTGTCCTTCCAGACGAAGCGGTAGTCGCGGATCGCGGTCGAGACGTCGTCGGTGATCTGGATCGCCTTGTCGAGCGGGCAGCCGACGAGCAGCATCGCGAACTCGTCGCCGCCGATGCGCGCAACCGTGTCCGAATCGCGGACCGCGTCCTTCACGAGCGCGGCGACCTCGCGCAGCATGTTGTCGCCGGCGGTGTGGCCGCTCGTGTCGTTGACGGCCTTGAAGCGGTCGAGGTCGAGGTAGCAGAGCACGTGCGTCTGGCCCGAGGCGCGCGCGAGCTCGAGGCTGTCCTGCAGGCGGCGCTCGAACTCGCGTCGGTTCACCAGGCCGGTGAGCGCATCGTGGCTCGCCTGGTAGCTCATCTGCCGCGCGATGCCGCGCAGCTCCGTGACGTCGTGCAGCAGCACCACCGCGCCCGCCGTCTCGCCGTGCTCGCCGGCGAGCGGCGAGGCCGTGAGCTCGATGCTGCGCTCGGCGCCGTCGGCGCGGGTCAGCACGACCGCGCGGCGGCCGAGCGAGACGCGCACGCCGGAGGCGAGGCACTGGCGCACCGGGTCGGTGAGCGCGCGCCGGTCGGCCTCGTCGACGACCGTGACGACGTCGGCGAAGGACTGGCCGGCGACCTCGCCGAGCACGCGGCCGAGCAGCTGCTCGGCCGACGGGTTCATGAAGTCGATGCGGCCGTAGCTGTCGGTCGTGACGAGCCCGTCGCCGAGCGAGTCGATCGTCGCCTGGGCGCGGCCGCGGCCGATGTCGGAGCGCCCGGGCCGCGCCAGCATCTCGAGCGCCGTGAACAGCACGGCCGGCGCGCCGCGGTAGCGGACCATCGTGCCCGCGAGCTCGAGGCGCGTGACCTGGCCGTGCTCGTCGGCGACCTCGACCTCGTAGCGCTCGGCGGCGGGCTCGCCGGCCAGCCGGCGGCGCACGTTGTCGCCGACGAGCTCGGAATAGTCGGCGGCGACGACCTCGGCGAGGTGACGGCCGATCAGTTCCTCGGGCCGGCGACCGAGCAGCGCGGCGAAGCGCGCGTTCGCGAGCAGGATCCGCTCGCCGTGGATCAGCACGGCCTCGTGCACGGCCTCGGCGAGCTCGTGGAACGGGGCCTCGGGCGGCGGCGGCGGCGGCTTGCTGCGCAGCGCCGCGGTGCGCGCCTCGGCGAGCTCGGCCTCCATTTTCTGGGCGTGACGACGCGACCGGATCGCCGCGAGCGTCGCGACGCCGGCAACCAGAAGCGCAGCGAGCGCGACGGCGTCGATGTTGGTCAACGGATCCTTCCCGACAGTCCGCGACCCCCCGATCCGGTCGGCGATGGCCGGTGCCACCGACGCGATCTCGGTCGTAGGTATCCCCTGCGCGGCAGGATACCGGAGCCCCCCGGGACCTACCGACGGATTCACCATAAGGGCATGGCGCGCCCCGCGAGGATTCACCATAATGGGCGTTTGTGAAATCCTCGGGGTTCTTGTCGCTCCGCGGGAAACTCCGTAACCTGCCGGCCTCCCGAAGAGCTCCCTGACACCGCGCATCCTCACGATGGACATCGAAGCCGCACGCCAGCAGATGATTCACCAGCAGGTGCGCGCCTGGGACGTGCTCGATCCGGCGGTGCTCGAGGTGCTCGGGCGCGTGCCGCGCGAGCGCTTCGTGCCGGCCGCGTTCGCCGCGCTCGCCTTCGCCGACACCGAGATCCCGCTGCCCGCCGGCCAGTCGATGCTGGCGCCGAAGATCCACGGCCGCATCCTGCAGGCCGTCGATCTGCGCGCCGGCGAGACGGTGCTGGAAGTCGGCGCCGGCAGCGGCTACCTGACCGCGTGCCTCGCCGCGCTCGGCGGCCAGGTGACGACGCTCGAGATCGAGCCCGAGCTCGCGAAGCTCGCGACCGACAACCTGCGCGCGACCGGCCACACGGGCGTGCAGGTGTTCGGCGCCGACGCGACGCGCTACACCCCGACGCAGCGCTTCGATGCGGTCGTGCTGACCGCGTCGCTCCCCGAGTACGACCCGCGCTACGCCGACTGGCTCAGGATCGGCGGGCGCATGTTCGCGGTCGTCGGTGACACGGAGCCGATGGCGGCGCTCAAGATCACGCGCGCCGGCGAGCGCGACTTCGGGCGCGAGTCGCTGTTCGAGACCGTGGTCGACCCGCTCGTGCATGCCCGGCGCCCCTCGCGGTTCGTGTTCTGAGGCACGGTGGTTCGCGAATACGCCCCGGCGGAGGTCGCGGCGCAGCTCAAGGCCCCCTCGCCGCCGCTGCTCCTCGACGTGCGCGAGGCGTGGGAGCTTGAGATCGCGCGGCTGCCCGAGGCGCTGCACATCCCGATGGCGCAGGTCCCCGCGCGGCTAAGCGAGCTCGACCGCCGCCGCGACGTGGTCGTGATGTGCCGCTCGGGCGGGCGCAGCCTCAACGTCGCGCGCTTTCTCGACGCACAGGGCTTTCCGTCGGTCGCAAATCTGACGGGCGGCATACTGGCCTGGCGGCGCGACGTGGACCCGGCGCTTGCGACATACTGATGGTTCGGCGCGACCAGCCGAGGGGGACGGGAGACCCGGGCCGCTAGAGTTCCGGGCCGACGGTCCACCGCGACCGGGCCGCGCCACGAGGAAGGAATCTGACGGCATGAAATCGACGCTGCTTCGCCTCGCGCTCTGGGCCAGCGCCGCCTGCGTGCTGCCGCTCGCGGCACCGGCCGCGGACCTGACCGAGATCTATCACCGCGCGCTGCGCAACGACCCGCAGCTGCGCGAGGCCGAGGCCAACCACATGGCCTCGCTCGAGGCGCGCCCGCAGGCGCTGTCGGCGCTGCTGCCGCAGATCGGTGGAACGGCGGGTTACGTGCACGACGAGCTCAACCAGACCGCGCCCTTCTACAACGGCACGAGCTTCTCGCCGCTCTCCACGCTGACGAAGGGCGACTCCAAGAGCTGGGGCCTCACGCTCACGCAGACGCTGTTCCGCTGGGACAAATTCGCGTCGCTGAAGCAGTCCGATGCCAAGGTCGCGCAAGCCGAGATCGACTACCGCGCCGCGCAGCAGGACCTGATCGTGCGCACCGCGACCGCCTACTTCAACGTGCTCGCCGCGCACGACACGCTCGAGGCCGCGGAGGCCTCGCGCGAGGCGATCTCGCGCCAGCTCGAGCAGGCCGAGAAGCGCTTCGAGGTCGGCCTGATCGCGATCACCGACGTCGAGGAGGCGAAAGCCGCCAACGACCAGGCGATCGCGACCGTGATCGCCGACAAGCGGCTGCTCGCGACCGCGCGCGACCAGCTGCGCGAGGTCACCGGCGACAGCTTCGACGAGCTGGTGCGGCCGGGCGACGACATGCCGCTGATCTCGCCCGATCCGTCGAGCGAGGAGCAGTGGGTCAAGGCGGCACTCGACCAGAACCTCCCGCTCTCCTCGGCGCGCCTCGCCGCCGAGATCGCGCACGAGCAGATCTCGATCGCGCGCGCGGGCCATGCGCCGACGCTCGACCTGATCGCGAAGCGCACCGGCAGCAACACTTCCGCGACCGAGGGCTACACCGACCCGGTGAGCGGCATGCCGTTCTCGTTCCCCGCCGACGTCACCACCAACGACAAGCAGATCGCGCTGCAGCTGACGGTGCCGATCTACTCGGGCGGCTACGCTTCCTCGAAGGTGCGCGAGGCCGTGTACCGCCACCGCGCCGCGCGCGAGCACCTCGAGACCACCGCGCGCGCCACCGAGCGCCAGACGCGCGACTCCTACCTCGGCGTCATCAGCGAGATCTCGCGGGTGCAGGCGCTCAGGCAGGCGCTCGAGTCGAGCAAGACGGCGCTCGCCGCCACCGAGGCCGGTTACGAGGTCGGCACGCGCACCGCGGTCGACGTGCTGCTCGCGCGCCAGCGCCTGTTCGACGCGCAGACCAACTATGCCCGCAGCCGCTACGACTACGTGCTCAACGTGCTGACGCTCGAGCAGGCCGCGGGCACGCTCGACGAGAGCCGCGTGACCCGCGTGAACGGCTGGCTCGGCCAGCCGGTGTCGGTCAAGTAGCCGGCAGCAGCGGCTCGAGCAGCGCCAGAAAGCGCGCGAGCGCGCCGCGATTGGCACCGACCGCGGCGCGGCCGCGCTCGCCGGCGGCCTGACGTGCCGCGGGGTCGGCGAGCCACGTCCCGACCCGCGCGGCGAGCCCCTCTGCGTCGCGCACCGTGACCGCCGCGCCTTCCTCGAGCAGCAGTCGCGCGATCGCCGCGGCGTTCGCGGTGTGCGGCCCGGTGACGATCGGCCGGCCCAGCGCCGCGGGCTCGAGCAGGTTGTGCCCGCCGACCGGCACGAGGCTTCCGCCGACGAACGCGACGTCGCCCGCCGCATAGAAGAGCTGCAGCTCGCCGAGCGTGTCGAGCAGCAGCACCTCGGTGTCGGGCGCGACCGCCGCAGCCGATGCGCGTGTCACGAACCGGACGCCGCGACGTCGCAGCAGCGCCGCCACGGCCGCAGCCCGCGGCGGGTGGCGCGGCGCGAGCACGAGGAGCGCCGCCGGGTGGCGCGCGCGCAGTCGCGCGTGCGCATCGACCACCAGCGCCTCCTCACCGTCGTGCGTGCTGCCCGCGACCCACACCGGGCGCGCCTCGCCAAGCGCCGCGCGCAGCGCCCGGCCGGCGGCGTCGATGCCGGCCGGCAGCTCGAAGTCGAACTTGAGGTTGCCGATGACCGGCGTCCGCTCCGGCGCGGCGCCGAGCGCCTGGAAGCGCGCTGCGTCGGCGGCACTCTGCGCCGCGACCACGACCCGGCGCGAAAAGAGCTCGCGCACCAGCGTCCCGAGGCGCCGGTAGCGGCGCACCGAGCGCTCCGAGACGCGCGCGCTCGCGAGCACGAGCGGCAGGTCGCGCCGCGCGCAGGCGCGATAGAGGTGCGGCCAGAGCTCGGTCTCGAGCACGATGCCGAGCCTGGGCTCAACGCGACCGAGGAAGCGGCGCACCGCGCCCGGCAGGTCGTACGGCAGGTAGCGCACCAGCACCCCGGCGCCGAACAGCGCCCGCGCGCGCGCGCGGCCGGTCGCGGTCGCGGTCGTCACCGTCAGCGGCAACTGCGGATAGCGGCGCCTGAGCGCCTGCACGAGACTCGCCGCCGCCTGGACTTCCCCGACCGACACCGCGTGCACCCACAGCCCGCCCGGCGCCGCCGCGGGACCGAAGCCGAAGCGCTCGCCGAGGCCCTCGCGCGCGGCGGAATCGCCGCGGCTGCGCCACAGCGTCAGCGCGAAGTGGAACGGGACGAGTCCGTAGCCGAAGCAGAGGTACAGTAGTCGCACGCGCCAGCCCGACGGTTCGCGATCAGCGATCATAGCGCCCATGACTGCCATGCGCCCCGATGACGATGCCGCCTGCGGCGTGCCGCTGATCCCGCTGCGGCGCTTCTGGGCGCCGCGCTGGTGGCCGGTGTGGATCGGGTTCGGGCTCGTGCGGCTGATCGCGGCGCTGCCGTGGGCGCTGCAGGGGGCGCTCGCGCGCGGCCTCGGGTCGATCGCCTGGTACCTCGCGCGCCGCGACCGGCGCACGACGCTCGTCAACCTGCGGCTCGCGTATCCCAAGCTCTCCGAGCACGAGCGCCGCGCGCTCGGACGACGGCATTTTCATTCGCTCGTCTACTCGCTGTTCGAGACCGGGCTCGTGTGGTTCGACCGCCGCGGCCGGCTCGAGCGGCTGACCGAGATCGAGGGCCAGGAGCACCTCGAGGCCGCGCTCGCCAAGGGTGGCGTGCTGCTCGTCACCGCGCACTTCACGACCAACGAGATCGCCGCCGCGGCGCTGCCGAAGACCGGCCACCGGATCGAGGTGATGTACAAGCGCTCCGGCAACGAGCTGCTGAACCAGCTTGCGCTGCGCGGCCGCCTGACGCGTGCCGGCCGGATGATCCCGCACGACCAGATGCCGGTGCTGATCAGCGCGCTCAAGCGCGGCGGCGTCGCGCTCTATGCCCCCGACCAGCGCTTCGACGGCGCCGGCCACGTCGTCGTGCCGCTCTTTGGCGTGCCGGCGCTGTCGCTGCCCGGCACGACGTTCATCGCGCGCGCATCGCGCTGCACGGTGCTGCCGTACTTCCCGTTGCGGCGGCCCGACGGCAGCGGCTACCTGATGACGATCGGCGCGCCGCTCGCGGACTTCCCGAGCGGCGACCGCGAGCGCGACGTCGCGCGCTACCACGCGCTGATCGAGGCGGCGGTCGCGCGCGCGCCGGAGCAGTACCTGTGGAGCTACAAGCGCTTCCGTCCGCGCGACGGCGAGCCCGATCCCTACCGCCGCGGCGCGCTGCGCGGCGTCCGGTAGCCGTCGAGCAGCGCCGTCCAGCCCTCGGGCCGCCGCCCGCCGATCTTGACCAGCGAGCGCTGCAGGCGCTCGAGGTTGCGCTCGCGCCAGCGTCCGGGTGCGGCGAGCGTGCCGCGATCGAAGTCGATCAGGTGCACGCCGCCCTCGGCATCGATCAGCACGTTGCGGGCATTGAGGTCCGCGTGGCAGGCGCCCGCGTCGTGGAAGGCCCGCAGCGTCGCGCCGATGCGCGCCCAGGGCACCGCCGGATCGGCAAGCCGGTCGGCGAGCGAACGGGCGCCGGGGATCGCGAGCGTGATCAGGTCGGCGCGGTACAGCAGTCCCGAGCGCCGGTAGCGGGCCGCGACCGGTCGCGCCGCCGGCAGGCCGAGCGCCTCGAGCGTTGCGAGCAGCCGAAGCTCGCGAAACGCCCGCGTCGCCTCCTCGCCGCGCCACAGGTAGCGGTCGGCGACCAGCCGCGCGATCAGGCCACCGCGCCGGTAGTGGCGCAGCACCGTCGCCGCACCCGACCGCGGCGCGACGAACCAGGCGCTGCCGCGCCCGGTCGCGGTCCCGGTGATGCGGCCGGCGGCGCCGAGCGCCGCCGGGTCGAAGTCGGCCGGCGTCGGATGGTCGAGGCGCGACGGCTCGTATAGGATCGCGCCGGTTCCGGCCGCGATGCGCTCAAGCGCCATGTCGTTCCTCACCCAGTTCCAGAGCGCGCCTCCCGCGAGTGTCTGCATTCTGCGGCTATCGGCGATCGGCGACACCTGCCACACGCTCGCGGTGCTGCGGACGCTGCAGGCCGCGTGGCCCGCGACGCGCTACACGTGGATCATCGGCAAGCTCGAGCATCGGCTGATGTCGCTGGTGCCGGACGTCGAGTTTATCAGCTACGACAAGCGCGGCGGCCTCGCCGAGTTCATGCGCGTGCGGCGCGTGCTCGCGACGCGGCGCTTCGACGTGCTGCTGCACATGCAGCTCGCGCTGCGCGCGAGCCTGCTGTCGACGCTGGTGCGCGCCAAGGTCAAGCTCGGCTTCGACCGCCCGCGCGCACGCGAGCTGCAGTGGCTGTTCACGACCGACCGGATCCACGCGGCCGGCAACCAGCACGTGCTCGATGGGCTGTTCGGCTTCGCCGAGGCGCTCGGGCTGCACGACCGGGAGCTACGCTGGGACATCCCGCTGCCGGAGGCGGCGCGCGCCTACGCCGAGCGCCTCGTGCCCGATGCGCGCCCGACGCTGCTGATCAGCGCCTGCTCGAGCCACGCGGCGCGCAACTGGCGCGCCGAGCGCTACGCGGCGGTCGCCGACCACGCGGCGGCGGCGCACGGGATGCGCGTGATCCTGTGCGGCGGCCCGGGGCGCGCCGAGCGCGCGATGGCCGAGGCGATCGGCGCGGCGGCGCGCTTTCCGCTGATCGACCAGGTCGGCAAGGACACGCTGCCGCAGCTCCTCGCGCTGATGGCGCGTGCCGACGTGCTGCTGACGCCGGACTCGGGGCCGGCGCACATGGCGACCGCGGTCGGCCTGCCGGTGATCGGCCTCTACGCCGCGACCAACCCCTCGCGCAGCGGGCCGTACTTGAGCCGCGCGAGCTGCGTCGACCGCTACCCCGAGGCGGCGCGCGCATTCCTGCATCGCGAGCCCGATGACCTCCCGTGGACGACCAAGATCGAGCGTCCGGGCGTCATGGACCTGATCGCGGTGCGCGACGTCACCGACAAGCTCGACGTGCTGCGGCGCCAGCCGATGCGCCGCCGTTAGCCGCTCCGGGGCCTTTCTGCTAGGCTGCCCCGCCCTGCCGCCGCCACGCCGCATTGCCGCCGGTGCGGCGCCGACCCACCGCGAGTCATGAACAATGCGAACCGATGCCGGCCGTTCCCTCTCCCTGCTGGTCGCGCTCTCGCTGCCGCTCGGCGCGCTCGCCGATGCGCCGTCGCCGATGCAGGGCTTCACCGCCGAGGCGGCGCGCGCCGAGAGTGCGCTCGAGGCGCGGTTCGACGAGCGGCTCGACGCGCGCGAGTTATCGGGCTGGCTCGAGCGCATGTCGTCGGCGCCGAACCAGGTCGGCGCGCCGCACGACAAGGCCAACGCCGAGTTCATGCTCGGGGAGTTTCGCGCCTGGGGCTGGGACGCGCACATCGAGACCTTCTATGTGCTGTACCCGACGCCGAAGCACGTGGCACTCGAGCTCGTCGGGCCGCGCCGCTATCGCGCAACGCTCACCGAGCCGCCGATCGCCGGCGATCGCAGCTCGTCGCGCACGCAGGGCGCGCTCCCGCCCTACAACGTCTACGGCGCCGACGGCGACGTCTCGGGCGAGGTCGTCTACGTCAACTACGGCATGCCCGAGGACTACAAGGAACTCGCGCGCCGCAACGTGTCGGTGCAGGGAAGGATCGTCATCGCGCGCTACGGCGGCGGCTGGCGCGGCCTGAAGCCCAAGCTCGCCTACGAGCACGGCGCCATCGGCTGCCTGATCTACAGCGACCCGCGCGACGACGGCTACGCCGCGGGCGACACCTACCCCGCGGGACCCGGCCGCCCGGCCGCGGGCTTGCAGCGCGGCTCGGTCGCCGACATGCCGATCTACTCCGGCGATCCGCTGACGCCCGGGATCGGCGCCACCAAGGATGCGCCGCGCCTCGATCGCGCCCAGGCGAAGACGCTGCTCAGGATCCCGGTGCTGCCGATCTCCTACCAGGACGCCCGGCCGTTCCTCGAATCGCTCGCCGGCCCGCGCGCGCCGGCCGCGTGGCGCGGTGCGCTGCCGTTCACCTACCACCTGGGCCCGGGGCCCGCGCGCGCGCACCTCACCATCGATTCCGACTGGTCGCTGAAGGAGATCTACGACGTCGTCGCGCGGCTCGAGGGCAGCGTGTATCCGGACCAGTGGGTGCTGCGCGGCAACCATCACGACGGCTGGGTGTTCGGCGCCGACGACCCGCTGTCGGGCAACGTCGCGATGATGGCCGAGATGAAGGCTATCGGCGCGCTCGCCGCCACCGGCTGGCGCCCGAAGCGCACGCTCGTCTACGCGAGCTGGGACGGCGAGGAGGCGGGCCTGCTCGGCTCGACCGAATGGGTCGAGACGCACGCCGCGGAACTCGCGCGCAAGGCGGTCGCGTACGTCAACTCCGACTCGAACACGCACGGCATCCTGCACGCCGGCGGCAGCCAGGTGCTGCAGCGCCTCGTCAACGAGGTCGCGGCCGGCGTCAAGGACCCCGCGATGCCGGCGACGGTGCTCGCGCGGTGGCGCGCCGCGGCGATCCTCGGCGACAAGGACGCCGACCGGCGCGTCGCGAAGGCGCTGCTCGACGGCGCCGACCTGCCGCTCGAGGCGCTGGGCTCGGGCTCGGACTACACGCCGTTCTTCCAGCACGCCGGCATCGCGTCGCTGAACTTCGGCTTCGGTAACGAGCAGCCGAGCGGCGTCTATCACTCGATCTACGACTCCTACGACCACTACCGCAAGGTCGAGGACCCGGAGCTGCGCTACGGTGTCGCGCTCGCCGAGGTCGCGGGCCACGTGATGCTCCGGCTCGCCGACGCCGACCTCGTGCCGATGCGCGCGCAGGACTACGCGGCGGTGATCGCGCGCTACGTCGACGAGCTCGAGCGCTACACCGAGCACCAGCGCCAGCAGACGCAGGAGGCCCACCGGCTGCTCGACGAGCACGTCTACGAGCTCGCCTCGAGCACCAGCGATCCCGTCGGACCGCCGGCGCGCGAGGCCGACGTGCCGTTCCTGAACCTCGCGCCGCTCAGGAACGCGGTCGCGGCGCTCGGCGCGAGCGCCAAGGCCTTCGATGCGGCCTACGCCGCGGCGCTCGCCGATCCCGCGCGCCTGACGCCGGCGCGCGCGGCGAGCGTCAACGCGCTGCTGACGACGGCCGAGCAGTCGCTGACGAGCGAGCGCGGGCTGCCAGGCCGCGGCTGGTACCGCCACATGGTGTTCGCACCCGGTCTGTACACCGGCTATGGCGCCAAGACGCTGCCGGCCGTGCGCGAGGCCATCGAGGAACGGCATTATGCCGAGGTGCCGGACGCGGTCGCCGCGACGGCGGCGGCGATCGACGGCTACCGGCGGGCGCTCGAGAGCGCAACCCAGGCGTTGCGCTGAAGGAGAAGGCGATGTCCGAGATCCACGTGCCGGTGTCGCCCGGCGAGGTGCTCGACAAGATCACGATCCTCCGGATCAAGTCGGCCCGAATCGGCGACGCGGCCAAGCTCGCGAACGTGCGCCGCGAGCTCGAACTCCTCGAGCGCACCTGGGACGGGTCGGCCTACGGGCACCGCGACATCGCGCGCGACGTCGAAGCGCTGCAGGCCGTCAACGAGCGGCTGTGGGACATCGAGGACCGGATCCGCGACAAGGAGCGCGCGCAGGCCTTCGACGCGGAGTTCATCGCGCTCGCGCGTTCGGTCTACATCGAGAACGACGAGCGCGCCGCGATCAAGAAGCGGATCAACACCGCGCTCGGCTCGGCGATCGTCGAGGAAAAGAGCTACGCCGCCTATCGCTGAGCGCCGGCGCTCAGCCGGCGCGCCGGGCGCGCGTCAGGTGGTACTCGGCGCCGCAGTAGG
>Ga0335069_10008185_pt1 | contig 15001 bp, 13 predicted proteins | sample Lox_Sample_11_FD_206714 | JGI IMG/M metagenome (GOLD analysis project Ga0335069, IMG submission 206714) | Soil microbial communities from Loxahatchee National Wildlife Refuge, Florida, United States - Lox_Sample_1.1 | ecosystem: Environmental > Terrestrial > Soil > Wetlands | place: USA... | reverse complement strand
GCACCGCAGGCTTTTCCTGCTCCTTGCCTTATTTGAGCCTTTCCTGTATTTCCTTGGCGAAAGCAACGGCCTGACTTATGTCACTTCCACAACCGGTTCAGTCATTATTTCGACTATCCCTGTGATAGCCGCAATAGGTGCCCGCTTTGTTTTCAGGGAAAAGCTGAGGACACTGAACTATGCAGGCATTATGCTATCCTTTATCGGCATAATAATATTTGTTATCAACCCTGGGGGATCACTCTCATTCAACATAAAGGGGCTCCTTCTCCTCGGCCTGGCCGTTGTCTCCGCGGTCGGATATAATCTCGTACTTTCTACGCTAGTAGGATCGTACGGATCTGTCTTTATTGTATTCGTTCAGAATGTAATAGGGGCAGTACTATTCCTTCCAGTCTTCCTGGTAACCGACCTGGGCACTTTTATTCATTCAAGCTACACACTGAAAACCTTTGTCCCCGTCATTGAACTGGCATTCTTTGCTTCATGTGGTGCCTTTATCCTTTTTGCCTTTTCTGTGAGGCATATGGGAATATCAAAAGCGAATGCATTCACAAACTGCATTCCCGTCTTTACCGCAATCTTTTCGTTCATTATCCTTCATGAGAAACTGACCTTCCAGAATATTGCCGGAATGGCGATTGTCATCACGGGCATTTTCCTGTCGCAGGCCAACAGGAAAAAGGAGGATATTGACGATGCATTAGCCCTTACAGGAAAGACTGCCTGATAATTAATGAGATAATAGACCGGTACCTGCCTGCGTTTATAAAGTACTATCTTTACCGGATGCAAGCCTTAAAAAAGACGATAATCGCTCTTCTGGCCTCCCTGCAGGGATTAGCTCTCTTTTCGCAGACCGGGGGAGATCATGTTTACGATTTCCTGAACCTTACACACTCAAGTCTTGTGGCATCCCTCGGGGGAACGAACGTTTCGCTGAACACAGGGGACCTGAATCTTGCCTATCACAACCCTGCACTCCTGAACGCCGATATGGATAACATGCTGGCTTTGAATTATGTGAACTACATGGCCGGGATAAACTATGGCATGACCATGTTTTCAAAGAGCTATAATGGTATCGGTAACATTGCGGCAGGAATGACTTACCTTAATTACGGATCTTTCAGGGAGACCGATGAAGCGGGGAACATTACCGGGACATTCACTGCGGCTGAATATGCTCTGTCGCTTATCTTTTCAAAACAGGTGGATTCCCTGGTAACTGTAGGCGTTAACGTTAAGCCGGTTCTTTCAAACCTTGAAAAGTACACATCGTTCGGATTGGCAATCGATGCCGGGGCTGCCTATCACAGCAGGAACAACCTCTTCTCGGCAGGTGTGGTAATAAAAAATGCCGGGCTTGAAATCACCACGTATGCCGGCGAAGCAAGGGAAAAGCTTCCTTTTGAGATTGAAGCCGGCGTTTCGCAGAAGCTGAATCACGCTCCTTTAAGATTCTCTCTTACGTTCAGGCACCTGGAAAAATATGACCTTACATACACCTATAAATCTGCAGACACCTCGTCAACCCCGGGAAGCGGCGGAGTAGGCGAGAACCTGATGCGTCATGTCATATTAGGCGCCGAGCTTATACCCAGCAAGAATTTTTACTTTTCGGCCGGGTACAACTACCAGCGAAGGAAGGAGCTGCAGGTCGAATCAAAAGTCTCTACAGTTGGCTTTTCATGGGGCTTTGGTATCAACACCTCGTACCTGTCAATAGGCTTTGCCAGGGCAACCTATCACCTCGCCGGAACGACCAACACCATTTCAATTCTTGTCAGGCCCGACCAGGTTTATAAGAAGCTGACAAGGAAGCAATGATTTTGTTTTGCGTTTAATTATTTGAATCTTTGCTTCTTTGAATAATGAAAAGAAAACTCATAATCGCAATTGACGGATACTCCTCGTGCGGTAAAAGCACCTTTGCCAAAGCTATTGCCAGGGAGCTTAGCTATATTTATATCGACAGTGGAGCTATGTACCGTTCTGTGACCCTGTATTGCCTCAGAAAAGGTTTTGTTTCGGGAGAGCGGGTAAATATGAGCGGAATTACTGGCTCTCTTCCTGAAATCAGCATCAATTTCATCTTCGACCCCGATATCGAGGAATATGAAACTTTCCTTAACTCCGAAAATGTTGAAAAAGAGATCAGGGGAATAGAAGTCTCGGGTAACGTTAGCAGGATAAGCCAGATACCTGAGGTAAGGGCCAGGATGGTGGAGCTCCAGCGGCAGATAGGCGTTTTTAAAGGAATCGTGATGGATGGAAGGGACATAGGAACCGTCGTTTTTCCCGATGCCGAGCTAAAAATTTTCATGACCGCATCCGTTGATATCAGGGCCAGGAGGAGATTTGATGAACTTAATTCGAAAGGTGAGAGTGTGAGTTTCGAGGAAGTTAAAAGAAACATAATTGCACGCGACATTGCCGACGAAAACAGGGATATCAGTCCTCTGAGAAGAGCCGAAGATGCTATTGTTCTTGATAATAGCAGGATGACAGTGGCCCGGCAGATGAACTGGGTAATGGAAATTATTGAAAAAAAGATAAATGGTAGTTGAAGTCGACGAACGGTCGGGTTTCTGCTTCGGTGTTCAGAACGCAGTTGAAATTGCCGAGGAAGCTCTGCTCAGGGGTGAAAAAGTCTTCTGCCTGGGACAGATCGTGCATAACGACATAGAAGTGGAGAGGCTTCTCTCTCTGGGACTTGAAACAGTTGACCATGAACAGTATCTTAACCTGAGAAACTGCAAGGTCCTTATCAGGGCCCATGGTGAACCACCGGAGACATATTATATTGCAGAGAAAAACAATATTTCGATTATTGAAGCCACCTGTCCTATCGTGAAAAAACTGCAGTCGAAGATAAAGAATGTCTGGCTCGAACGGGCAGTTTCAGGAGGGCAGGTAGTTATATTCGGGAAAGCTGGTCATGCAGAGGTTATCGGACTGATGGGGCAGACAAATAACCAGGCGATCCTTACCGACGGTGAGAAAAACCTCGGACTCATCGACTATTCCCAGGAAATTCATTTATTTTCCCAGACAACGATGAGCATCTCCGATTACAATCAGCTGGCTGAAAAAATACGGTTAAAGATGCTGGAAGCTGGAGTTGCAGATCCTGAAAAACACCTTCATGTAAACAGGACCATCTGTGGCCAGGTATCGAACAGGCAACCTGGTCTGAGGACTTTCAGCAAGAAACACGACATAATAGTCTTTGTGAGCGGTAAGGAGAGTTCAAACGGGAAGATGCTGTTTTCGGTCTGTAAAAGCGTTAATCCCAAAAGCTGGTTTATCTCATCGCCAGATGAACTGAAAAAAGAGTGGTTCAGGGGTGTTAAGTCGGTCGGTATCTGTGGTGCCACCTCGACCCCCAAATGGCTTATCGACCTGGTCCGTGACACCATTATTTCTCTCTGAATCAGGAACTGGAAGCCTCTTTGCCCCAACAAAAAAAATATTACCTCTGCGGGCTGAAAGAAAATTGAAATTTTATGGCAAAAATTAAGAAGATCGGAGTATTGACCTCCGGTGGTGATGCACCAGGTATGAACGCGGCAATCAGGGCCGTTGTAAGAACGGGGGTCTTTAACAAGCTTGATGTTGTCGGGATACGCCATGGATACCAGGGTATGATCGATTCGATTTTCCAGCCGATGGATGCCCTGAGTGTAAGCGGTCTTATCCAGAGAGGAGGTACAATTCTTAAAACTGCAAGATGTGAAGAATTCCGGACACCCGAGGGAAGGGCAAAAGCCTACCAGAATCTAAAGGAAGCACAGATTGACGGCGTTGTGGTAATAGGTGGTGACGGATCATTTACCGGAGCCAGGCTTTTCAATGAGGAATTTGATATTCCTTTTGTAGGTGTTCCCGGGACGATTGATAATGACATTTACGGCACCGATTATACAATAGGTTATGATACTGCACTCAACACCGTGGTAGAAGCCGTTGACAAGATCAGGGATACGGCGAGCGCACATAACAGGATGTTTTTCGTCGAGGTGATGGGTGCCGAGGCAGGGTTTATTGCTCTTTACAGCGGTATAGCCACCGGGGCAGAAGCCATTATTATCCCCGAGGTAAAAGGCCAGGCCAGCGACCTGAAAGGGATGATCGAGAAAGAGGGTAAAAGGGTAAAGTCGAGCAATATAGTAATAGTCGCCGAAGGAGAAGAAGGAGGTGCCATAGGCCTGGCTGAGAAGGTAAAAGACGACTTTAAGGATTATGATATAAGGATATCCATCCTGGGTCACCTGCAGCGCGGAGGTTCACCATCGGCTATAGACAGGGTTAATGCATCTCGTCTCGGTCATGCTGCTGTTGAGGCGCTTCTGGATGACCAGAAGAGTGTGATGGTCGGACTGCAGAACGGGGAGATTGTACTTGTGCCATTCAGGAAGGCTGTCAAGCTGCACAAGGATGTAAACCATACCCTTGTTTCACTATCAAGAATATTGTCGGTTTAGCAAATTTTAGAAAATGAACCCCTCAAAAGTTTTTTTTACAAATCTCAAGTCCAAACCCACCTCTGGACTTCTGAAGAAACTTGAAATCCTCGTCAGGAAAGCAGGAATAGATACCATCGATCTTGATCATAAGCTGACTGCAATAAAGATTCATTTCGGAGAACCCGGAAACATGGCCTATCTTAGACCCAACTATGCAAGACAGATAGTTAAAGTACTGAAGAGCAAGGGGGCCATTCCTTTCCTGACCGACTGCAACACACTTTACCACGGGCGCAGGTCCAATGCCCCTGACCATCTTGACGCAGCTTTCGAGAATGGTTTTAATCCGCTTGCCACCGATTGCCAGGTTGTTATCGGTGACGGAATAAAAGGAATTGATTACCGTGAGATTGACCTGAACATGGAGTACTGCAAATCGGCCCTTATCGGTAGTGCAATAGCAGACGCTGATGTGCTGGTCTCGATGAACCATTTTAAAGGGCATGAACTGACAGGATTCGGGGGTGCCCTAAAGAATATTGGGATGGGAGCTGCCTCTGTCGGAGGAAAGCTGTTTCTTCATTCCGGCTCATCTCCCAGGATTTACGAAGAGAACTGTACCGGCTGCAGGATTTGCGAGAAGTTCTGCAACTACGGCGCGATAAAGGTCGGCAAAGACAAGATCGCACACATAGATTACGACAAGTGTACAGGTTGCGGGCAGTGCATTGCTGTCTGCCAGTACGACTCGGCACAGGTTGTCTGGCAGAATGCCTCGGAAATCGTCAGCAGGCGAATTGCGGAATATTCATATGCAGTTCTGAAGGATAAGCCGGCATTTCATATCAATTTTATCATTGATGTTTCTCCCGATTGTGATTGCTGGGGATTCAACGATGTACCGCTGGTTCCGGGGATTGGCTTTGCCGCATCATTCGACCCTGTTGCACTTGACCAGGCATGCGCCGACATGGTTCTTGCCGCACCGGCAATCAGGGGAAGCAGGATATGCGATGGCAAACATGAATCGCTGGAAGGAAGTGATAAATTCAAGATGGCACATCCCGAAACATTCTGGCAGACCGGACTGGAACATGCTGAGAAAATTGGTCTGGGGACCCGCAAATATGAAGGCATAGAAGTCTGATAATACTTTTTAATAAGTTATTACCGGACGGCTCAGATTGAGTTTTATATATACCTTTGCTTTACCTGATCGGATAGCATGAACAGTAAAGTAAAAGTCGCCCGGTTATCTGTTTTATCCAATTCTTTCCTGATAATTGTCAAGCTGGCTGTAGGGTTGCTGAGCGGTTCTGTCAGTATTATATCCGAAGCTATTCATTCCTCAATGGATCTGATGGCGGCGATAATAGCCTTTTTTTCAGTGAGGGTTTCCGACAATCCTCCTGACTCCAGGCATCCCTACGGGCATGGGAAAATAGAAAATATTTCAGGTGTAATTGAAGCTGTACTGATTCTTGTAGCCGCTGTCTGGATAATTATTGAGGCCATAAGAAAGCTTACCGGCTCTCCTTTCGAACTTCAATCTATCGGGCTTGGATCGGCAGTGATGCTTATTTCAGCCCTTGTCAACCTGATTGTTTCAAGGTTGCTCTATACTGTGGCAAAAGAAACAGGCTCGATTGCCCTTGAGGCCGACGCGCTGCATCTTAAAACTGACGTCTATACTTCGCTTGGAGTTGCTCTAGGCCTTGGCCTTATAATTGTCACAGATCTTCACTGGCTGGACCCTGTAATTGCAATCCTGGTTGCCTTGCTTATTATCAGGGAATCCTTCCTGCTGCTCAGAAAGGCTTTTCTTCCCCTGCTCGATGAAGCCTGGGCAGAGGACGACATAAAAATTCTCGAAGCTTCACTGGCCGAAATGAAGGTAAGCTACCATGAACTCAGGACGAGGTTAGCAGGCAATTACAGGTTTGTCGATCTTCACGTTGAGATACCCAGCAAGCAGTCAGTGGAGGACGCCCACCGTTATTGCGATATGATAGAGGATGCCCTGAAAAGCAAGATTCCAAACCTGAACGTAACTATTCACGTCGAGCCTGCAGACCATAAAGATTAGGTGAAGAGAAGCTCCCCGGGGACTTTTTTCAGCCGTGAAATATCCTGAATCCTTTCCTTTACGTTAAAGCCCGATTTACATATTACCTTGCAGTCATCGCACGATTCGCAGGGCTTCTGCGGCATATCCTCCTCTGCCAGCAGGTTCCAAGCCTGCCTGGAATTCCTGTACCCGTATGCATACATATAGCTTCTCATAAAGGTTGGAATATCTATATTCTCAGCGCATTGAGGAAGGCATTCCCGGCACTGCTGACAATAAAGACCGGGTTCACCCGACCAGAAATACATGCTGATATCCTTCATCTCCTGGTCCGTCAATTTAATATCACCGATCATCAGAATATTCTTTTGCATCTGTTCAAGATTAGACATTCCGGATACGATGGAGGTGATATTCTGGTTCTGCAGGACCCATTTCAAAATTGCATTGGAGTTATAAACAGGCCCAGATTTACTTCTGAAGACACCGGCAGTTGTCTTCATTGCAACAATGCCCATTCCTTTGCCCGCGGCATATCCTATTGCAGTGTTTAAAGCGTCTTTTTCTGTTGACTTGAAATTATATGCAGGCATTGCAATATCATATACTCCGCAGTCAGCAGCAGCTTTGAGCGCTTCCACAGTATCGCTGTGTGATGCAATCCCCAGGAACTTTGTCTTGCCCTGTTTCTTCAGTTGTAAAAGTGCTTTCAGAAGTTCATCGTTTGTCACGGTTTCCCTCTTTCCCGCATAGGGGAAAAGTACAAAATCGACGTAATCAAGGCCGAACCGTTTAAGGCTCTCCTCAGCTTTTTTTATGTATGCGGCGGCATCAAACGGGGATGAGAACTTACCTGTTCTCGGGTCAACCTGCGGTGAAGGAACAGCGGTACCCACAACGAAAGAATCACGCGGTAAGCCTTTCAGCCCCTCCCCAACGAGCTTTTCGTTGTTACCTTCGCCGTAATAAGTTGCTGAGAAGAAAAGCTTAATCCCGGCTTCATAAGCAGCCCTGACCATACCTGGGGCTGTCGCTTCAGACGTTCCCATGCTGATCAGCGGTGTTTTAATACCTGTTTTTCCCAATATCCTCACCGGGAGTTCCGGGATTGCAGGGCTGCTTCCTGCTTTTAAAAATCCTCTGCCTGTAAGACCAGGGGCAATTGCCGCGCCTGATACTCCCAGGATACTTTTTCTCAGAAAATCCCTGCGGTTATTTGTTTTCATCTTATTTATATTTCTGAATAGAGATAGTAAATTCAAACTACTAAAATTACATAACTTTGATATGAAATGCTTTATAAACTTTACAATATTGACAACTTAATTTACAAATGGGGAAAACAGTATTAATCGGTGCCAGCGGATTCATTGGATCCGCCATCAGGAAAGAAGCCCTGTCAAGAGGGCATGTTGTGAAAGCCGTCGTCAGGAATCCCGGCAGGATAACAGATCATCACATTAACCTTGAAGTCATTAAAGGAGATGTACTGGAACATGAAGTGGTAAAGAAGGTTTGCGCGGGGGCCGATGCAGTAATAAGTTCCTATAACCCGGGTTGGAAAAATCCGGATATCGCGGCAGAAACGACCAGGGGTTACGAATCGATCATCAGGGGTGTAAGGGAGGCTGGAGTCTCAAGGCTGCTTGTTGTGGGCGGCGCGGGGTCACTTTATGTGGCCCCGGGAAAAAGGCTTATGGATACAGGTATGATTCCGGAAAGCTTTCTTCCGGCTGTGAAGGCGCTTGCAAGTGTATTCCTCGAAATGCTCCCGGCTGAAAAATCCATCGACTGGGTGTACTTCTCCCCTGCCGGTAATATTATGCCGGGAGAGAGGACCGGAAATTTCAGGATCGGAAAGGATGACATGATCGTGGATGATGAAGGAAAGAGTAACATATCGGCTGAAGACTATGCCGTTGCCATGATCGATGAGTTAGAAAATGCAACTCATCACAGGGAAAGGTTCACGATTGGTTATTAAAATAATCGAAATTACAACTGCCTGAATACGTGAGCAGTATGTAAGGAGTGTGATTAATGGCATACTCTTTGCAAAGAATATATTCAAACAGGTTAAACCTGGGGTAAAAAAACATATCAAATAAGAAATCTATCATTAAAGTCATGAAACGTTTAATTTCAATTTTCGGAATACTTCTTCTTGCTTCTTCCGCACGCTGTTTTTCACAAGCCGACTGGCCAAGAGATGTCAGGCTTAGCAATGGTTCAACTGTGACTATTTACCAGCCGCAGCCCGAGAGCCTTAAGGGGAACAGGCTTGTCTCAAGAGCAGTTGTATCGATGAAGCAATCAAAGAACGATGATCCGGTTTTCGGTGTTGTATGGGCTGAAGCAGCCCTGCTTACCGATAAGGATACCAGGATGGCAACAATGGACAATATCAAGGTAACGCAGGTGCGTTTCCCCGATTTGCAGGACAAGGCAAAGACAGACGAACTTTCGGGTATGCTCGAAACTGAGATCCCCGACTGGAACCTTGAGATGCCAATCGATCAGATCGTCACAACCATCGAGCAGGACCAGGGAACTTCCTCTGACAAGATCAGCACGGATGCACCTCTTATCTACTATAAGAATGAACCCACAACTCTTATTACAATTGACGGGAAACCTCTTATCAAAACCGATGATAACATAAAAATGGACAGGGTAATCAACACTCCATTCCTTATTGTTAAATGTCCGGATGACAACAGGTATTATTTATATGCCGGTAGTTACTGGTATGTTTCAGAAAATATTGAAACCGGTTGGAACTCGGTTAAGAATCTTCCTAACCCGATCAGATCCCTGGATACCCAGGTAAAGGAACAGCAAAAACAGAATCAGTCGGGACAGTCATCACAGTCGAAGGGTGTTACAAATATCCTTGTCAGCACCGTACCCGCCGAGATAATTCAGACAGACGGTGATCCGCAATGGTCATCTGTGCCAGGAACCGGGTTGCTTTACGTTTCAAACAGCGATGACCAGATTTTCAAGGACATCAGCGACCAGATGGTTTACATCCTTCTTTCCGGCAGATGGTATTCGGCACCAGGATTCAGGGGACCCTGGGCCTATATCCCTTCCGACAAGCTGCCCGGCGACTTTGCAAAAATTCCCGAAGGTTCAGATAAGGATGCCGTTCTCTCGAGTATTGCAGGAACTGATGCTGCAAGAGAGGCAGTCATGGATGCACAAATACCGCAAACTGCCAAGGTCGACAGGACTTCGACCATTAATGTCAGTTATGATGGCGACCCTGAATTTGAAAGGATAGAAGGCACGGAGCTCTTCCTTGCCGTCAACTCTTCGATCACAGTAATGAGATCAGGTAACCGATACTTCGCGGTAGATAATGGTGTCTGGTATTCAGCAAGCAGACCCAAAGGTCCGTGGAGCGTTTCGGCAGAAAGACCTTCTGATGTTGACCAGATACCACCGTCAAGTCCGGCCTACAACACACGTTATGTATATATATATGATGTATCTCCCGACTATCTCTACGTTGGTTATACACCCGGTTATCTTGGCTGTTATATATATGGTCCGACTGTAGTGTACGGTACGGGATTTTATTACAGGCCCTGGTTCAGGAGGTATTACTATCCCCGTCCGTATACATGGGGCTTCGGTATGCATTATAATCCATGGTCGGGATGGTGCTTCCACTATCATTACAGCTACGGCTGGTTTGGCTTCTCATGGGGATGGTCACATTCCTATTGGGGTGGCTGGTGGGGTCCTTCAATCTACAGGCCGGCATTTTATCCTCATTATCACCCGGGGTTCGGAGGATTTTACGGTGAGCATGTCACATATAACCGTTATACCGTGAATAACTTCTCTCACAACAACATCTATGTGAACCGAAGGGATATAGTCACCCGTGACGTTGACCGCGGTCGTTCCGGTTCATATAACAGGTCCGACAACCATAATCCCGGTACCGGCAACATTCCAGGCCAGGGAACGATTAACAGGAGAAACGGCGGTGTGAACTCAGGCAACGCGATCACTCGTAACCAGCCGAATGGCAACCAGGATATGAACAACAGGAGATCTCCCACAGTGAACCCGAATCAGGGACAAAACCAGCATAATAATAACCAGGGTTATAACAGGGTTACTCCAAAGCCGAATAACCGGGTACCGAACAATGTCTTCAGCGACAGGCAGGGCAATGTTTACAGGAAAGACCCGGGAAGCGGCTGGCAGCAAAGACAGCAGAACAGCTGGAAGCCGGCTCAGAGTGAAAAGAGAAACATCGCGCCTCTTGAAAGATCGAGTGCGGGGCGCCAGAGGGCAGTAACCAGGAGTGCCCCGGCTATTAAAAATTCCTCATCGAAGGGATCATCCAAAAGCGGGGGCAAACGAAGGTAAATCAAAGCAAATCAATAATAAACCTCCTGTCAGCAAGGTAGCCGGCAGGAGGTTTAATTTTTACCCGCCGATTCAGTATATCTCTATTCCCACCGGACAATGATCAGATCCCATGTACTGATCGAGAATTATAGCATCTTTTACGCCTGTCATCAGAGACTCACTGACTAGAAAATAATCAATTCTCCATCCCACATTTTTTTCTCTTGCGTCGAGACGATAGCTCCACCACGAATACTTGTCTTTAAGGTCGGGATATTTCCTCCTGAATGTATCAGCAAAGCCTCCGTTCAGGAACCTGTCCATGCCGTCAATCTCTTCCTGCATATATCCGGCCGATTTATTGTAGTTGGATTTAGGCCTGGCAATATCTATATCGCGGTGTGCAACATTAAAATCACCGCATACAATCACAGGTTTCCTGGTTTCAAGGTCCTTCAGGTATCTGAAAAAGGCAAGGTCCCATTCCCGCCTGTAATCCAGGCGCTTAAGCTCACTGCCTGAATTGGGAACGTAGACATTTACAAGAAAAAAAATCTCATACTCGAGGCAAATAACCCTCCCTTCATTGTCGTGTTCCCCGATATTGATTCCCCTGACAACGCCCTGTGGTTCGGAACGTGTTATGATGGCGGTTCCAGAATAACCTGGCTTTACAGAAGCGTTTGCATAAACATGAAAGCCTTTCAAATCCTTCATTACTTCTTTTACCTGCTGTTCATTCGCTTTGGTCTCCTGGAAGCAGACTATATCTCCTCCAATCCGCTGCAGGTCGTTGAAAAAAGTCTTTTTAGCTATTGCTCTGATACCATTGACATTCCAGGAAATAATTTTCATACTGTGGCTCCGTTTATTCAATCACTAACGTTGGAAAGACAGGAAATGTTTACCTGTGCAGGATCACGTCCAGCAGGTTGATGTGGTACCACATTTTTGCATAGAACCAGCTGAGGACAGCTATACACAGGGCAAATGTGAGTACAAGCCCGATATACTTTCCAGCGAGTGACTTTCCTTTCCTGATTACCCTGGCCGACAGGTCTTTAACCCAGTTTTCAAGCAGGGCGAACAAGGGGTAAAAAATAATTACTGTTATGGCCATCCCTATAAGAGTGAATGTAAGAGGTTTCATCTGAGTCCTGAAAGTAACGAGCCAATTGCTTATTGAGTTGGTTATAAGATTGGCCGTTAGGATGGTTACGGACATTACGGCAAAGCGGAACAGGTATCGGTACATTGTCAAGTCTTTACCGGCTAAATTAAGAAAAACCTGCAAAAAAGCGGTAGGGCAGGATCGGGTGTGAATGCGATAAGAATATCCCGGCGATTCTCGCCGGGACTGACTTCCGACCCCCACGTCCCGAACGTGGTACCCCGCCGTGGCAGGGCTACACCCCTCCTATTACTTTTCTGAATCCTTCTCCTCCTTTGTAACTTTTTATCTCCCTTTCACGTCTTTCAGCTGCTTGCCTGTCAGGATATTCTTCTGATTTTACAAGTACAAAGGGCGTTCTGCTTTTCGTTGATCTCTGTCTTCCGGAATTATGATAGGCCAATCTTGATTCAACATTGGAAGTGGATCCAATGTAGTATCTTCCATCTTTCATACTCTTAAGAATATAGACGAAATAAGCCATAACAAAAAAGAGGAAAGTTTAGTCTTTCCCCTTTTGTCGGGGTGAGAAGACTCGAACTTCCGACCCCCACGTCCCGAACGTGGTACGCTACCAACTGCGCTACACCCCGAAATTGTTTTAATTTGGACTACAAAAGTAACTAATATTAGCTCATTACAAAAGATTTTACACCCTTTGTGAAGTGAGAACCGGCATTTTTAAACTGTATATGTTATTCAACGAGGGAATTAGCTTTTCATATTGTACCTTTAATGCCTCAACAACCTCAAATATGACAAACTTCAACAGGATATCTTCCATTGATATAATGCGCGGGATAACAATATTCCTTATGCTCTTTGTTAATGACCTCAATATGGATAAAGTCCCATCGTGGCTCGGCCATATGGAGGCAAATTTTGACGGTATGGGACTTGCCGACTGGGTCTTCCCGGGATTCCTTTTCCTTGTAGGAATGGCGATACCTTTCTCGCTTTCAAAAAGGTTGTCGGCCGGTGAAGGAGTTAAAGATACAGGCAAGCACATTCTTAAAAGGTTCCTTGCACTTATTATAATCGGTGTCCTTATGCTAAACTCTGGAAGGGTAAACCCCGAACTGACAGGCATAGGCAGGAACCTCTGGGCACTGTTGATGTATTGTGGGGTATTCCTGGTTTGGAACGATTACTACGACCGTGAAAACAGGTATTTGACCATTACAGGTTTCAGGCTGGCGGGGATTGCCATCCTGGCACTTCTTGTACTTAAATTCAGGTCGGGTCATATCGAGAACAACGGCTCGCTTATTACAGGATGGTGGGGAATTCTTGGCCTGATCGGCTGGGGTTATCTAGTTGCAGCCTTCACTTATCTCCTTTTCCGCGAATCGATTGTGAAGACAGCTCTCGTAGCGTCTTTATTCCTGGCTCTTAACATCCTTACCGGACTGGATGTAATTCATCCATCGGGTGTTATAAATACCGCATTCGGCATCCTGATCCGGGGTAACAACCCGCTACTGGTGCTTACCGGCCTGATTGCCGGGCTGATTTTGAAAAGAACAAGGGAAGCCGGGCATCTGAAGACAATTTTAGTTTTTTTCCTGCTTGGTGCTGCTTTTATCGGGTTGGGATTCCTGCTCAGGCACTGGTTCATCATTTCAAAAATCAAAGCCACGCCCAGCTGGGGTTTGCTGTGCACCGGCATCAGCTTTCTCGTGTTCACAATTATCTACTTCATATCGGATATCAGGAAACTAACAGGCTGGGCCTCATTTCTCAGGCCTGCCGGTGAAAACTCCCTGACTACATATATTGCCCCGGATATCGTTTATTACCTGATATGGATGACGGGTGTACCTGTACTGATTTACAAGCAGGCACCCGGCGCACTTATCAATATAGCCGGTTCACTGGTATGGTCGCTTCTGATGCTTGGATTGACTGCTGTTCTGGTAAGGTTCAGCATCAGGCTCAGAATCTGATACCATTCAGGCTCATAGAATAAGGTACTGCATCGTTTGATATTCCCCTCGAATGTGATGGGTAATTGTCCATGTCGAATACCAGCCTGCCTCCGGCCTTTAATTCATGGTGTTCGATATAATTCCTGCTGACAACCTTACCTTCAAGGCTTATCTTTTTCACATAAACATTGGCATCGTTGTTGCCCTGTGCGATTATCCTGAGTGTTCTGCCATTCTCAAATGTCAGGGTTGCCTTGCTGAAGAGAGGAGATCCGAAAACATACTGGTCCACTCCAGGTGTAACAGGATAGAAACCAAGAGCTGAAAAAACATACCATGCAGAAGTCTGACCATTATCCTCATCACCGCAGTAGCCGTCGGGGGTATAATTGTATAATTTTTTCATCACTTCTCTTACATGATACTGGGCCTTCCATGGTTCACCCGAATAGTTGTAAAGATAGATCATATGCTGAACTGGCTGATTACCATGAGCATAGTTGCCAAGATTCATTATTTGCATTTCCCTTATCTCATGAATGACAATCCCGTAGTACGAATAATCGAATACCGGCGGAACAGTGAATACAGAATCGAGCTTTGCATTGAATGCAGACTTTCCTCCCATCAGGCCGATTAATCCATTGATGTCGTGAAATACACACCATGTATAATGCCAGCTGTTCCCCTCTGTAAAGGCGTCACCCCATTTATAGGGGCTGAAAGGTGACTGGAATGAACCGTCTTTATTCCTGCCCCTCATCAGTTTCCTGCCGGTGTCAAAAACATTCCTGTAATTAAGCGACCTGTTATGGTACATGTCAATTTCCGCCTGTGATCTTTTTAGTTTTAAAGCGAGCCTTGTTATGCAGAAATCGGCATAGGCATATTCGAGCGTACGGGCGGCATTTTCATTTATACCAGCATCATAGGGTACGTAGCCAAGCGAATTATAATAATCAGCACCTAGCCTGCCTACCGAGCTCACCGGGCC
>Ga0335069_10008184_pt1 | contig 15002 bp, 8 predicted proteins | sample Lox_Sample_11_FD_206714 | JGI IMG/M metagenome (GOLD analysis project Ga0335069, IMG submission 206714) | Soil microbial communities from Loxahatchee National Wildlife Refuge, Florida, United States - Lox_Sample_1.1 | ecosystem: Environmental > Terrestrial > Soil > Wetlands | place: USA: Florida... | reverse complement strand
TCGCTGTACGCCTTCGACCTGGTCAACCGGCGGGCGAAGCGGCCGGCCGGGGCCCCCGACAAGGCACTGGCCCGGCCGGTGACCTCCATGGGTGTGGTGGGTGCCGGGCTCATGGCGAGCCAGCTCGCCCTGCTCTTCGTCCGCCGGTTGCAGGTACCCGTCGTCCTCACCGACCTCGACCAGGCCCGGGTCGACAAGGGCGTCGGCTACGTGAACGGCGAGATCGACACCCTCCGCGCCAAGAAGCGGATCAGTCGCGACACGGCGAACCGGCTCAAGGCCCTCGTCTCCGGCTCGACCTCGAAGGAGGCGTTCGCGGAGGCCGACCTCGTCGTCGAGGCCGTGTACGAGGAGCTGAGCGTCAAGAAGCAGGTCCTCGCCGAGGTGGAAGCGGTCGTCAAGCCCGAGTGCGTGCTCATGACCAACACCTCGTCGCTGTCCGTGACGGCGATGGCGGCGGACCTGCAGAACCCCGAGCGCGTCGTCGGTTTCCACTTCTTCAATCCGGTCGCCGTCCTGCCGCTCGTCGAGGTCGTCCGCGCCGAGCGGACCGACGACGGGACGCTCGCCACCGCGTTCGCCGTGGGCAAGGAGCTCAAGAAGTCCTGCGTGCTCGTCAAGGACGCCCCGGCGTTCGTGGTCAACCGGCTGCTCACCCGGCTCCTCGGCGAGGTCACCGGCGCGGTCGACGACGGCGCCCCGGTGGAGGTCGCCGACCGGGCGCTCGCCCCGCTCGGCCTGCCGATGTCGCCGTTCGTGATCCTCCAGCTCGTCGGGCCGGCTGTCGCCCTGCACGTGGCGGAGACCCTGCACGAGGCGTTCCCCGACCGGTACCGCGTCTCGGAGAACCTGCGCCGGATCGTCGAGACGGGCCGCAGCGGCATCTACGCCTGGGACGAACGCGGCCGCCCGTACGTCGACGACGAGACGAAGGCCCTGCTGGTGCAGGGCGACGCCGCGCTGACCGAGGAGCAGGTGCGCGACCGGGCCCTCGGCGCCCTCGCGGAGGAGATCCGGATCATGCTCGACGACGGCGTCGTCGCCGAGCCACAGGACGTCGACCTCTGCATGATCCTCGGTGCCGGCTGGCCGTTCCATCTGGGCGGCATCACGCCGTATCTCGACCGCACGGGGGTGTCCGAGCGCGTCACCGGCCGCCGGTTCCTGCCACGCGGGGTGGCGAGCGTCCCCGCCTGACGCGGTCACCCCCTGGCGACGTGTGTGCGCCGGTCGGCGTCGATCGGACTGAGATGACCCCGACAGGTGCACACAGGTCGCCCGAAGTCAGCCCTTGAGCTCGACACCCTCCAGCCGTGCGTCGAGGCGCGCGACCGCCTCGACCACGCGGCGGGACACCTCCTGCGCGGACAGGCCCACGTCGTCGAGGACCTCGGCGCGCCCGCCCTGCGCGAGGAACCGCTGCGGGATGCCGAAGCCGCGCACGGGCGTGTTCGCCTCGGCGTCCGCCAGGCGCTGCTGCAGGGCGGTCCCCACGCCGCCTGCACGGCCGGAGTCCTCGACGACCGCCACGAGCCGGTGCCGCGCGGCGAGCGGAACGAGCGCGGCGTCGACCGGCAGGACCCAGCGGGGATCGGCGACCGTGACGCCGATCCCCTGCGCGGTGAGGCGGTCCGCGACGTCGAGCGCGAGCGTCGCCATGGCGCCGACTGCGACGACGAGCACGTCCTCCTCGCCCCTGCGACGCAGGAGGTCGACTCCGCCGACCCGTCCCACCGCGGGAACGGCGGCCGGCAGTGTCCCCTTCGGATATCGCACCACCGTCGGGGCGTCGTCCACGGCGACCGCCTCGCGCAACTCGGCGCGTAGGGTGTCGGCGTCGCGCGGGGCGGCGACGCGGATGCCCGGGACGACCTGCAGTAGGGACAGGTCCCACATGCCGTTGTGGCTGGCGCCGTCGTCCCCGGTCACCCCGGCGCGGTCGAGCACGAAGGTCACCCCCGCCCCGTGCAGCGCGACGTCCATGAGCACCTGGTCGACGGCCCGGGTGAGGAAGGTCGCGTAGACGGCTACGACCGGGTGCAGGCCGGCGAAGGCCATCCCCGCCGCGCTCGTCACCGCATGCTGCTCGGCGATGCCGACGTCGAACACCCGCTCGGGGTGTCGCGCGGCGAAGCGGTGCAGACCGACCGGTATGAGCATCGCCGCGGTGATCCCGACCACGTCCGGCCGCTCGTCGGCGATGTCCGCGATCTCGTCCGCGAACACGTCCGTCCACGTGGGTCCCGTGACGGCGAGCGGTCGGCCGGTGTCGGGGTCGAGCACACCGATCCCGTGGAAGCGATCGGCCTCGTCGTTCTCCGCCGGCGCGTAGCCGCGACCCTTGTGCGTGATCGCATGCACCAGGACCGGGCCGCCGAAGGATTTGGCCCGGCGCAGGGCGTGCTCCAGAGCCGCCACGTCGTGGCCGTCCACCGGCCCGAGGTATTTCAGCCCGAGGTCCTCGAAGAGACCCTGCGGCGCGACGACGTCCTTGAGGCCCTTCTTCATGCCGTGCAGGGCCTCGTAGGCCAGCCGGCCAGGCGCCCCCCCGCGGTGCAGCGCGGCCCGCCCCCACTCGAGGAACCGCTCGTAGCCCTGCGTCGTCCGAAGCGTCGAGAGATGGTGCGCCAGGCCACCGATGGTGGGGGCGTACGACCGCTCGTTGTCGTTCACGACGACGACCACCGAGCGGCCGCTCGTTGCGATGTTGTTCAGGGCCTCCCACGACATCCCGCCCGTCAGCGCGCCGTCACCGACGACGGCGACGACGCACCGGTCGTGCTCCCCCCGCAGCTGGAACCCCTTCGCGATGCCGTCCGCCCAGGAGAGCGCCGCGGAGGCGTGCGAGTTCTCGACCACGTCGTGCACGCTCTCGGAGCGGCTCGGGTAACCGGAGAGGCCGCCGCGGCGGCGTAGACCCGAGAAGTCGTGCCGGCCCGTGAGCAGCTTGTGCACGTACGCCTGATGGCCGGTGTCGAAGACGATGGGATCTGCCGGCGAGTCGAAGACCCGATGCAGGGCGAGGGTCAGCTCGACCACACCGAGATTGGGACCGAGGTGCCCCCCGGTCCTGGTGACCTGGGCCACCAGGAAGGCGCGGATCTGCGTGGCCAGGTCCGCCAGCTCCTGGGGCGTGAGCCGCTTGAGGTCGTCGGGACCGTCGATCGACTCCAACGCCACCATGTCCGCTTCCTCCTCGTGCCGGTGGTACGCCCCGGCTCTGGCGAGTCTAGGAGCACGGGCACGCGCGCGCCTCGCGTGGCCGGGCGGCGGCTGTGGACAGCGGGACGAGAGCTGTGGACGGCAGGAGGAACGCTGATCTTCGTACTCGCCCGGCGCGGCGTCGTCGGACCGCTCGAGCGCGGGCCGGCTGATCGGCTACGGTCGAACGCATGTTCGACGTCCTCGACGGCTTGAACCCGGAGCAGCGGACGGCGGCCACCTTCGAGGGCGGACCGCTACGCGTGCTGGCCGGGCCCGGGACGGGCAAGACAACCACGCTCACCGCCCGGGTGGCCTGGCTCGTCGCATCGGGCGTTCCGCCCGACCGCGTCCTGCTGCTGACGTTCACCCGGCGCGCCGCTCGGCAGATGCTGGCGCGCACGCAGTCCCTGCTGGCGGCGGGGCGCTCCCCCGTGGCGGCGGCGGCCGGTCGCGTGCGCGGGGGCACTTTCCATGCCGTGGCGCACCAGGTGTTGCGGCGTCACGCCCATCGGCTCGGGCTCCCCGAGGGCTTCGGGGTGGTGGACCAGGCGGATGCCGCGGATCTGCTCGACCTCGTCCGCACCGATCTCGGCGTCGCGACAGCCGACCGCCGCCGGTTCCCGCGCAAGGCGACGTTGCTCGAGACCTACTCCAGGGCCGTCAACACCGGCCGGCCGCTGTCCGAGGTGCTCGCGGAGTCTGTGCCCTGGGCGGCGGACCGGCTGGACGACGTCGTCGAGGTGTGCAAGGGGTACGTCGCCCGCAAGAAGGCCGCCGCCGTCCTCGACTTCGACGACCTGCTGCTCTACTGGCGCGCCGCGGTCCTCGACGACGTCGCGGGCCCCCGGCTGCGCCGAGGCCTGGACCACGTGCTCGTCGACGAGTACCAGGACGTGAACGCCCTGCAGGTCGACATCCTCGCCGCCCTGCGCGCCGAGGACCACCGGCTCACCGTGGTGGGTGACGACGCGCAGGCGGTGTACGGCTTCCGGGGCGCGGACGCGCGCCACATCCTCGACGTCCCGGTCGTCTTCCCGGGGGCCACGACCATCGTGCTGGAGCGTAACTACCGGTCCGGCCAGCCCATCCTGGACGTCGCCAACGCCGTGGCCGACGACGCCCCGGAGGGTTTCACGGCGGTCTTGCGCGCCGCCGCGGCGGCCGGCGTCGTGGCGCCTCCGGCCCTGTGGCGCTGCCGGGACGAGGACGACCAGGTGGTGGCGGTGTGCGAGCAGGTGCTGGCACACCGGGAGGAGGGGATCGCGCTCAAGGAGCAGGCGGTGCTGATGCGCGCCGCCCAGCACACCGCCGCCCTCGAACTGGAGCTGTCCGCTCGCCGCATCCCCTACGTCAAGTACGGCGGGCTGCGGTTCCTCGAGGCGGCCCACGTGAAGGACCTGCTCGCCGTCTTCCGGCTGGCCGACAACGCCCGGGACGAGCTCGCCTGGTTCAGGGTGCTGCAGTTGCTGCCAGGCGTCGGGCCGGCGACATCTCGGCGGGCGGTGAGCGTCCTCGGGGTGCGGGACGACGCGGCCGGCCCGGAGGGCGAGGTCCTGCTGCGGTGGCCGCTCGCGGCGGCGGAGCTCGCCGCCTCGGCTCGGCCGCTCGCCGACGCCGTCGTGGCTGCGCTCCCCCGGCTCCCGCACGAGGCCCCGCCCGCGCATGCCCAGCGCCTCCGCGCGGCCCTCGCACCGATGGTGACCCAGGCGTATCCGGATCCCGCGGCTCGCCTCGCCGACCTCGACGCGGTCGTGGCCGCCGTGGCGCACGCGCCGCGACTCTCCGACGTCGCCGCGGACCACGTCCTCGAGCCGCCCGTCTCGACCGGAGACCTCGCCGGGCATCCGTCGGTCGACGAGGACTGGCTCGTCCTGTCGACCCTGCACTCCGCCAAGGGCCTGGAGTGGGACGTGGTGCACCTCATCCACGCCTCGGACGGGAACATGCCCAGCGACATGGCGCTGACCTCCCCGTCCGGCGTGGAGGAGGAGCGAAGGCTGTTCTACGTCGGCGTCACGCGGCCGCGTCGGGCCCTGCACGTCTACGTGCCGCAGCGCTATCACCATCACCAGCGTGGCCGGGACGACCTGCACTCCTGGTCGCAGCCCTCGCGCTTCCTCAGTGAAGGCGTCCGCGCCCGGATGGTGGAGCGGCTGGGGCCGGCAACGGGCCCAGCGGCGGGACCAGGACGTGTCGACGTCGACCGTGCCGCGGTCGACGCCGCCAACAGGGTGGCCGCCCAGCTCGACGCCTTGTGGCGCTGACCACCACGACCCCGCCGGATCAGGTCCCCGACGGCGGCGCCCGGCGCCGCACCGGCCGCACCTGTCGCCCATCGTCGCTCAGAGCCGGGGAACGAACCGGACCCCGCGCAGCGCCTGCGCCACCAGGGCCACTGCGCGCTGCGCGGACACCAGCCGGGCCTGCTCCGACTCCACGACCTCCAGGGTCTCGGTCAGCGCCGGCGGTGGCACGACGGCGGCGAGCTCTGCGCGCGCGCTGGCCAGCGCCCGTCGGATCGCGTCGAGCTGACCGTCCACGTGGCGCCCGGCCAGCCAAGCGAGCACCGCCGGATGCCGGAACAGCACCGGATAGCCCCGGTACTCCGGCGGGCAGAGGTCGAGCAGCCAGTTGAGGGCCGTGCTCTCCCAGTGCGGGGCCCCCGGTGGCCGGACCGCCTGCGGCCATCCTGGTGGCACCGGCGCCCGCTCGGTCACGACGCGACGGCGAGCGTGGCCGCGGGGTCCTCCAGCAGGTCCTGCCACATCGTCTCGGCCGCGCCGACGAGCACGGCGTCCGGGCCGCAGGCCGCCGCCGCGAGCCGTACCTCGTCGAAGCAGGCCCGGAGGGCGACGGCGGCCACGCCGGCGTGCACCCGGTCGGTGGCGATCTCGTACACGTCGCTCAACAGGCCGCCGAGGACGACCATCCGGGGGTTGAGCAGGTTGACGAGCGCGCCGACGCCGCGGCCGAGCGCGACGGCGATCGCGTCGAGGGCGGCGGTCCCGGTGCGGTCGAGGGGTCCGTGCACGTGCTCGGCCAGCTCGCGCACGGACGTGAGCGGCCGGCCCAGCGCGGCGGCCACCGCCGCCGCCCCGACCTCCGTCTCCCAGCAGCCCCGCACCCCGCACCGGCAGACCGCCCCGTCCGGCCGGGTGACCATGTGCCCCACCTCGCCGGCGTACCCCGACGCCCCGCTCACCGGGCGACCGGCGAGCAGGAACCCCGCACCGACGCCGACGTCCCCGTGGACGTAGACCAGGTCGTCCACCGCGCGCCCGGCTCCGCGCAGGTGCTCGCCGAGCGCGCCGAGGTCGCCGTCGTTCCCGACGATCAGGCGCAACCCGGGCAGTGCCTGGCCCAGCATGGCCCCGAACGGCTCGTCGACCCAGCCCAGGTTCGGGGCGAACCGGACGAAGCCGTCGGGGGCGCGGACGATCCCGGGCAGGGCGACGCCGAGCCCGAGCACACCGGCCACCTCCCCGGCGGAGCGGACGGCGGCCACGAGCTCCACCAGGAGGCCGATGACCTGCTCGACGCTGGGAGCGTGGCCGGTGAGCACGCGCTCCTCGCTCGCGGTGAAGCCCCCGCCCAGCCGGTAGGCGCCGACGACGACCCGGTCGACGCCGACGTCCGCCGCCAGGACGTGCGCGCAGGAGCGGGGCGGGCGCACCACGAGGGAGGGCCGGCCGGCCCCGGCGCGTGTGCCGGCCGGCTCGGTCTCCGTCAAGGCGCCCAGCGCGACCAGCTCGGCGACCAGCGCCTTGATCGTGCTCCGGCTCAGGCCCATCCGCTCGGTGAGCTCCGAGCGTGTGATCGTGCCGGCGGCGTGCACGATGCGCATGACGGCGCTGAGGTTGTGCCGGCGGACCTCCTCCTGGGCGGCCCCAGATCGCTGCGTCTGGGGCCGCCGGGAGGTGGCGCCGTCCATGCTGGGCGCCTTCGCGTCTGGCCGGACGGCGCTCAGCGGCCGGCCGCGGCCGCCCTGCGCCGCGACAGCGCGTCCACGCTGGCGGCGAGGAGGAGCACGAGCGCGGTGATGATGAAGTTCGCCGAGGCCGGCAGGCTCGGCAAGAGGCCGAGACCGTTGGGGATCATCGCGATGACGAAGCCGCCGATGACGGCGTCCCGGGCGTGCCCACGGCCACCGAACAGCGAGGTGCCGCCGATCACCGCGGCCGCGACGGCGTAGAGCAGCGTGTTGCCGCCGCCGGCGTCGGACGGGATGCTCCCCAACCGTGACGCCTGCGCGATGCCCCCAACGGCTGCCATGCACGAGCAGATGGCGAAGCAGGCCAGCCTGATCCGGGACAAATCGACACCGGCCCGGCGCGTCGCCTCGGCGTTCCCACCGACGGCGTAGACGTAGCGACCGAACCGCACCCGCGACAGGACGAAGGTCCAGAAGACCATGAGCGCGATCATCAGCGGTAGGACGTACGGCATGCCCTCGATGGGGAAGTTCGGGTTGGGGCTGCGGTTCTGGTTGAGCAGCGCAACCGCGATCGCCCCGACGACGGCGAGCACCGCCCCTCGGACCAGCACCAGGGTGAGCGGCTCTGCGGACAGCCGTTGTGCCTGCCGCCGCAGGGTGCGCGTCACCGTGAACGCGATGTAGCCGCCGACGAAGACGATGTAGAGCACCCAACCCCACAAGGGGGGGACGTTGCCGTTGGAGATGGCGTTGATGATGTTGAACTGGCTCGTCGGGATGGCGGCGCCGTTCCCGATGAATTGCAGCAGCACACCCTGCCAGCCGAGGAACAGAGCCAGGGTGACGACGAACGACGGGATCCCGATCCGGGCGACGAGGAACCCGGTGACCGAGCCGATGGCGACGCCGCAGGCGACGGCGAGGAAGATCGCGACGATCTGATTGGTCGTGCCGATCTTGAAGGCCATCATGACGCCGCCGATGACGATGATCCCGACGGCGTACCACAGCCTGCTGAACCCGGCGGCGACGGCAGCCGCGGCGAGGAAGAGCAGCAGGACGATGAAGGTGGGCCGGCCCAGGGCCTTCTCCAGGTCGCCGTTGTTGACCAAGGTCAGGCCCATGACAGCGGCGCACACGCCGCTCGCGGTGCCCGCGGAGAGATCGATCTCGCCCAGCAGCAGCACGAACACCAGGCCCATCGCGATGAACACCGTGATGCCGGCCTGCTGCACCAGATTCGCGAGGTTGTTGACCGACAGGAAACGGTCGGAGGCGAAGCTGAAGATCAGTCCGAGGACGGCCAGACCCAGGATCGCGGGCAGGGCACCGACCTCGCCGCCGCGCACCCGGGCCCACCAGTCGCGGACGTAGTCCCCCAATGAGGTCGCGCCCGTGTCCCGCGCGAAGTCGGCCTCGGCGAGGTCGGGCTCGCCGGTGACGGAGCTGGACGTAGGAAGGCCGGCTGTCGCTGACGCGCCCGGGTCGCTGTTCTGGTCGGTGGTCATAGCCGGCTCCTCAGATCGTCGTCGCCGCTGCCTCGGCGGGCTTGAGACCGATGTCTCCGGATCTGCCGCTGGTGATCAGCTCCACCACCTGGGCCTGTGTCACGTCCTTGGCCATGACCTCCGCCGCGAGGCGGCCCAGGTACAGCGTCGCGATCCGGTCGGAGACCTTGAGGACATCGTTCATGTTGTGCGAGATGAGCACGACGCCGAGGCCGGCGTCGGCGAGCCGGCGCACCAGGGCGAGCACCTGCTCGGTCTGGGCGACGCCGAGCGCCGCCGTCGGCTCGTCGAGCAGGACGACCTTGCTGTTCCAGAGCACGGACTTGGCGATGGCGACCGTCTGCCGCTGGCCGCCGGACAGGCTCGAGACCACCTGCCGCACGCTCTTGACGGTCCGCACCGACAGGCTCGCCAGGGTGCTGCGGGCCCGCCGCTCCATTTCGCTCTCGTCCAGCAGACCGCCCCGTTGCTGGAGCTCGCGGCCCAGGAACATGTTCTGGACGATGTCGAGGTTGTCGCAGAGCGCGAGGTCCTGGTAGACGACCTCGATGCCGAGCGCGGCAGCGTCACGGGGCCTGTGGACGGTGACGGGTTTGCCGTCGAAGCGGATCTCGCCGCTGTCGATCGGGTAGATGCCGACGACGCACTTGACCAGGGTCGTCTTGCCCGCGCCGTTGTCGCCGACGAGGGCCGTCACCTCGCCCGGGTGGACCGAGAAGTCGACGTCGTGCAGTACGTGGACGGGCCCGAAGCTCTTGTTGATGCCCGTCATCTCCAGCAGGGGGGACTCAGACACGGAACCTCGCTCTCGGCCGCGCCCCGCGCGGCGTAGGGACGGTCCTCACATCCGACGGGGCCGGACGGTAACGCGACGGTAACGCCCACCGGAGGGACTGTCACCAGGGAGCGGCGACGGTCCCTCCGGCGGGCGACCGTTTGCTACCTCACCGCTACTTCACGCCGTACTTGGTGCACGCGGCCTTGGCCTCCGCCGTGGTGCAGATCTGGCTGGCCTGCACGAAGCCGTCCGCGACGACGTCCTTGACCTGTGGTGCCTGGATGGCGACCGGGATCAGGAGGACGGACGGGACGTCGCGGTTGGCCTGGGTGTCCTTGACGGTGCCGGTCGTCGCCACCGAGTCGCCCTTGATGAGGGCGATCGCGGCCCCGGCCGCACCTGCGGCCTCCTTCTTCACGGCCTTGTAGACCGTCATGCACTGGTCGCCGAGCAGCACGCTGCGCAGCCCGTCGGGCGTCGCGTCCTGGCCGGTGACCGGGACCTTGAGGCCGTTCTTCTTGAGCACCGTGATGACGGACTGGGCCATGCCGTCGTTGGCGACGAGGACGCCGTCCACCTTGTTGCCGGCCGCGGTCAGCAGCTGCTCGAAGATCGTGCCCGCCTGGGCGTTGTCCCAGTTCGGCACCGACTGGTCGCCGACCTTCTTCCAGCCCGCCGCGTACTTCGGGTTGAGCTGGGAGTCGTAGCCCTGCTTGAACAGGGTGGCGTTGTTGTCCGTCGGCGACCCGTTGATCTCGATGATCCGGGCGGCGTTCTTGCCGGTGAGACAGCTGATCAGCGTCGAGCCCTGCAGCTCGCCGACCTTCACGTTGTCGAAGGACACGTAGTAGTCGGCGCTGCCGCCCAGCGTCAGGCGGTCGTAGTCGATGGTCTTGATGCCCGCGTTCTTCGCCTTGGACTCGACCTGGGCGCCCGACGCGCTGTCGAGGTTCGTGATGATCAGAACCTTGACACCCTCCTGGATCATCGAGTCGGCGATGGTGGCGAACTTGCTCTTGTCGCCGAGGGCGTTCTGGATGTCGGCCTTGACGCCGGCGGCGTCGAACGCCTGCTGCAGGTACGGCTTGTCGAACGACTCCCACCGCTGCGACGACTGGGTGTCGGGCAGGATCACGCCCACCTGGACACCGGCGGCGCTCGACGAGGAGCCCGCCGCCGCGCCCGAGCTCGTGCTGCCACCGCTGCTGGAGCTGCCGCAGGCCGCGAGGCCGAGTGCCCCGACCGCGCCCAGGGCGACGAATCCAACCAAACGCATGCGCATGCTTCGGTCCTTCCTGCGACCCGGCACGGGTCGTCACGATCGGGGCGCCGCGGTCGCGGCGCCCGCACACACCACGCCCTGCCGGCAGGGCCACGGATATGTTGTGGGTCGCAACATATTCCCGGCACCTGCTGGTTGAAAGCTCGATCAGGCAACGTGCGGGTCACGTGTTCGTAACGGCGCCTGCGGTGATCAAGGAATCTCTGGTCCATCCATTTCCTTGATCACCGGGAGGAGCGAGGGGTCAGTCGCTGACGAGCTGGCGGAGCACGAAGGGCAGGATGCCGCCGTTGCGGTAGTAGTCCGCCTCTCCGGGCGTGTCGATCCGGACGACGGCGTCGAAGGTCACCTCGCGACCGTCCTCCTTCACGGCCCGGACGGCGACCGTGCGTGGCGTCGTCCCGTCGTTGAGCGCGGTGACGCCGGAGACCGAGAACGTCTCAGAACCGTCGAGGCCGAGCGAGGCCGCGGACGCCCCCGACGGGAACTGCAGCGGCAGGACCCCCATCCCGATGAGGTTGGAGCGGTGGATCCGTTCGTAGCTCTCCGCGAGGACCACGCGGACCCCGAGCAGAGCCGTCCCCTTGGCCGCCCAGTCCCGGCTGGACCCGGAGCCGTACTCCTTGCCGGCCAGGATGACCAGCGGCACGCCGTCGGCAGCGTACGCCCGGGCGGCGTCGTAGATCGTGGTCTGCTCGCCGCCGGTCAGGAAGTTGCGCGTGTACCCGCCCTCGACGCCGTCCAGCAGCCGGTTGCGCAGCCGGATGTTGGCGAAGGTCCCGCGGATCATGACCTCGTGGTTGCCGCGGCGGGAGCCGTAGGAGTTGAAGTCCCTGCGCTCGATGCCGTGGTCGACGAGGTACCGCCCGGCGGGGCTGTCCGGCTTGATCGAGCCGGCGGGGCTGATGTGGTCGGTGGTCACGGAGTCGCCGAGCAGGGCGAGCACCCGGGCCCCCTCGACGTCCGTCACCGGTGCCGGGTCCGCGCCCATCCCCTCGAAGTAGGGCGGCTTGCGGACGTAGGTGGAGTCCGGGTCCCACGCGAAGGTGTCTCCGGTAGGCGTCGGCAGCGAGCGCCACCGCTCGTCACCGGCGAACACGTCGGCGTAGTCCTTCGTGAACATGTCCTGGCTGATCGCGTCGGCCACGACGGCCTCCACCTCTTGGGGGGACGGCCAGATGTCGCGCAGGTAGACCGGCGTGCCGTCCGTGCCCGTGCCCAGCGGCTCGGCCTCGACGTCCCAGTTCATCGTCCCGGCGAGCGCGTACGCGATCACCAGCGGTGGGGAGGCCAGGTAGTTCATCTTCACGTCCGGGTTGATCCGGCCCTCGAAGTTGCGGTTGCCGGAGAGCACGGAGACGACGGCGAGGTCGTTCTCCTGGACGGCGGCCGAGATCTCCTCGGAGAGGGGGCCGGAGTTGCCGATGCACGTCGTGCAGCCGAACCCGACGACGTGGAAGCCGAGCTTCTCCAGGTACGGCATGAGCCCGGCCCGCTCGTAGTAGTCGACGACGACCTTGCTTCCGGGCGCCAGCGACGTCTTGACCCACGGCTCGACGGCGAGGCCGCGCTCGACCGCCTTCTTGGCGAGCAGCCCGGCGGCGACCATCACCGACGGGTTGGACGTGTTCGTGCACGACGTGATCGAGGCGATGACGACCGACCCGTGGTCGACCTCGAACTCGCGCCCGTCCGCAGTCCGCACCGGAGTCGGGGTGCTGGCCCGGTCGGCGCCGACCGGCGCCGGGACGGGATCGGGCGCCGCGACCGGGCGGCCTCGGGCGCTGCCGAGGCGGTCGCTGCCGAGCCGGTCGCTGCCCACGGCCGGCGAGTCGCTGGCCGGGAAGGACTCCTCCGAGGCCTCGTCGACGCCGTTCCCGACGGCCGCCGCGCCCGACCCGGGGGCTCCGGCGTAGTCTCGCAGCGACTGACGGAACGCCGTCCTGGCCTCGGAGAGCAGCACCCGGTCCTGCGGGCGGCGGGGACCGGCCAGGCTGGGCACGACGGTCGAGAGGTCGAGTTCGAGGTACTCCGAGTAGCGCGGCTCGTGCGCGGGGTCATGCCACAACCCCTGCTCCTTGGCGTACGCCTCGACCAGGGCGACGTTCTGCGGGCTTCGGCCGGTGAGCCGCAGGTAGTCCAGCGCCACGTCGTCGATCGGGAAGATCGCACAGGTCGAGCCGAACTCCGGGCTCATGTTCCCGATGGTCGCGCGGTTGGCCAGGGGTACCGCCGTGACCCCCTCGCCGTAGAACTCCACGAACTTGCCGACCACGCCGTGCCGGCGCAGCAGCTGGGTGATCGTGAGGACGACGTCGGTGGCCGTGGCGCCGGGCGGGATCTCGCCGGTGAGCTTGAAGCCCACGACCTGCGGGATGAGCATCGACACCGGCTGGCCCAACATCGCGGCCTCCGCCTCGATGCCGCCGACACCCCAGCCGAGCACCCCGAGGCCGTTGATCATGGTGGTGTGCGAGTCGGTCCCCACGCAGGTGTCGGGATGGGCCCGCAGGACCGTTCCGTCGCGTCCCCGGACCTCGCGGGTCATGACGACCCGGGCGAGGTACTCGAGGTTGACCTGGTGCACGATGCCGGTGCCGGGGGGCACCACCTTGAACTCGTCGAACGCCGTCTGCCCCCAGCGGAGGAACTGGTAGCGCTCGTGGTTGCGCTGGTACTCGAACTCGATGTTGCGCTCCAGTGCGTCGGCGCGACCGAAGACGTCGGTGATCACGGAGTGGTCGATGACGAGCTCGGCGGGGACGAGGGGGTTGATCCGGGTGGGGTCGCCGCCCAGGTCGGCCATCGCCTCGCGCATGGTGGCGAGGTCGACGACGCACGGGACGCCCGTGAAGTCCTGCATGATCACACGTGCCGGCGTGAACTGGATCTCGGTATCGGGTTCGGCCCGCGGGTCCCAGGCCGCCAGGGCACGGATGTGGCCCTCGGTGATGTTGGCGCCGTCTTCGGTGCGCAGCAGGTTCTCCAGCAGCACCTTGAGGCTGAAGGGCAGGCTCGCCGCGCCCGCCACGGCTCGCTCGACGGGGGCCAGCCGGAACACCTCGTACGTGGTGTCGCCGACCTCCAGCGTGCCCCTCGCGCCGAAGCTGTCGTTGCTCGTGCCCTGGCTCACGGGTCGCTCCCTCGCGTCGTGGCGTGCCGGCGTGGGTGCCGTCCGCCTCATCCTGCCCCAGTCCGTGACAGACCGGGACGCGCCGCGTCACCGGCAGCGTGCGGCACCACCAAACTATCTTGACATCAAGATATCTGGTCGACGACCCGGCCGGCAAGGCCGGTGCGCCCAACGGACGGACGAGCTGATCGCGAGCTCCCGAGGTCGCCCCCCGGCGGTTCATCCGGGCCGTTGCGGCCGGGCGCAGCCGAGGCTCGCCGAGACGGCACGCGCGGCCGCCGGATCGGCCGAGGGGTCACGAGCGGGGCACCAGGGTGGCGACGCACTCCACGTGATGCGTCATCGGGAACAGGTCGAAGGCCCGCACGCCCGCCAGCCGGTAGCCGCCGGCGGCCGCCGTCGCGACGTCCCGCGCCAGGGCCGCCGGATCGCACGCCACGTAGGCGACGACCCGCGGGCGCAGCGCGAGCAGACGTTCGACGACAACCCGGCCCGCGCCGGTGCGTGGCGGGTCGAGCACCACCACGTCCATGCCGGCCGCCAGCACCGGCTCGACCGCCGGCGGCCCCGCGAGGGCGTCGTCCACCCGGGACTGCACCAGCCGCACCTGCGTCAGGTCGTGCAGGTTGCGGCGGGCGTCCGCGAGCGCACGGGCGTCGGTCTCGACCCCCAGGACGAGACCGTGCGGCCCCACCGCGGCGGCCAGGCCGGCGGCGAACAGCCCGACCCCGGCGTACAGGTCCAGCGCCCGCTCCCCCGCCGCCGGCATCGTCGCGGCCAGCACGGCGTCCAGCAGCGTCTGCGCGGCTCCCGGGTCGACCTGCCAGAACCCGGCGGCCGAGACCCGGAACGCACGCCGCACCCCGGCCACGCGCACCTGCTCCTGCACCCAGGCCCGCCCGCGGATCCGCTGCACCCCCTGGTCGCCGCGCCGGGCGAGCGAGGCCGGCGCGCCCAGGGCCGGGATCGCCGGGGAGGTGCCGGCGGTGGCGGGCTGGACGACGACCATCCGTTCGACCCCGCCGTCACGAGGGGCAACGACGACGTCGACGGCGCCCGCTCCCGTCCAGCGCGCCCGCGGGACACCGAGGGCGTTCAGCTCGGCGTGCGCGATCGGGCACCCGTCCATGGTCACGATGTCGTGCGAGCGGTGCCGGCGCAGG
>Ga0335069_10008183_pt1 | contig 15004 bp, 13 predicted proteins | sample Lox_Sample_11_FD_206714 | JGI IMG/M metagenome (GOLD analysis project Ga0335069, IMG submission 206714) | Soil microbial communities from Loxahatchee National Wildlife Refuge, Florida, United States - Lox_Sample_1.1 | ecosystem: Environmental > Terrestrial > Soil > Wetlands | place: USA... | reverse complement strand
CGACCGGGGTCGCCCCGCCGTTCTGTCGCAGCCAACGCAACACGCCGATGCCGTCGGCGTCGGGGAGCCCGAGGTCGAGCACGACCGCCGCGAAGCTCCAGGCCGAAACCGCCGCGAGCGCCGCGGCGCCGTCCTGTACCCAGTCGACCGTGTGACCTTCCTGCCGGAGTCCGTCGCGCACGGCCTCACCGAGCAGGTCGTCGTCCTCGATCAGCAGAATCCGCACCGCTGCATCTCCCCGGCGGACAGCCTGTCCCAGGCGGTTGCCGCTTAATTCGGCCTTAAGTGTGCACGCCGTATTCTGACGCGGTACGGTTCAGAAGGCTGCCATGGCGCGCATCCGACCTCAACGGCTTCAGTTCTTGCCCGTCCGCTGCGGCCGAGGGCGCAGCCAGGCCTGGGCGGCGGGCGTGGCAATCATGCTGCTCGTCGCAGCGCCGCGCGTGCATGCCGGCATCGATCACCTCGTGCCGTATGACGACAGCGGCGTCTGGAAGCGCAGCAACCAGGAGATCCTCGAGTACGGCCTGATCGCCGCCGAAGTCGGCGGCGCGCTCTGGGAAGGTGGCGAGACGCGCCTCGGCCGCACCTTCTGGACCTCCATCGACTCCTCGGTGGCGGCGGGTCTGGTGTCGCAGATCATGAAAGTCGCCTTCTCGCGCGTGCGGCCGCGCGACAGCGGCGGTGATCCGCACCTGTGGTTCCAGGGACATGGCAATGAGAGCTTTCCGAGCGGCGAAGTGACCACGGTGAGCTCGATCGTCACCCCGTTCGTGCTCGAATACGGCCACGACCATCCGGGAGTTTATGCGCTCGAGCTGCTGCCGCTGTACGACTCCATCGCGCGGGTGAAGGTCCAGGCGCATTGGCAGACGGACGTGCTCGCCGGCTGGGCGCTCGGCACCGGTGCCGCGTGGCTGATCCACCGCAGCCCCAACTCGCCCTTCATCCTGAAGGTCATGCCGCATGGCATCTACGTCGGGATCGGCAAGAGCTTCTAGCGGCAACCGAGGGTTGCATCCCGACGGACCACCCGGTTAATAATGAGGCTGCCCGGCCTGCAGCCGGGTCGCGCACGGCATTGCGGCCCGCCAGGGCCACCGAGGTCAGTTGAAGCTCACATCGGAGTCGCTCACCGCCCATCTGGCACAACGCCTCCTTCCGGCGTACCTCATCTCCGGTGATGAGCCGTTGCTCGCCGGCGAAGCGGCGGACGCAGTGCGGGCACGCGCCCGTGCGGCGGGCTTCGCCGAGCGCGAGGTGCACTTCATCGAGCGCAGCGGTGACTGGGACGATGTGCGTGCCGCAGCGGCCAACCTGTCGTTGTTCGGCTCGCGCCGTGTGCTCGAGGTGCGCCTGGTGAGTGCCCGTCCCGGCGCGGCGGGCAGCGCGGTTCTGCTGGCGCTGCTCGAAGCCGCTGATCCCGATCTGCTGTTGCTGGTGCTCGCCCCGCGTCTGGATCGCGACGCACAGGCTGCCGAGTGGGTGCGCGCCATCGAGAGGCGCGGTGCCTGGCTGCCGGTCTGGCCGGTGGACGCGGAGCGGCTCGCGGGCTGGCTGCGCGAACGCTGCCGTCGTCTCGGACTCGAGACGACCGATGAGGCGCTCGAGCTGCTCGCCGCGCGCACCGAGGGGAACCTGCTCGCCGCACACCAGGAACTGGGCAAGCTCGCCTGGCTCGCACCCTCGGGCAAGATCGACGCGGAGACCGTGCTCGCGAGTGTCGCTGACAGCTCGCGTTTCGATGTGTTTCAGCTCGGCGAGGCGGTGCTCGCCGGTGACACGGCTCGTGCCTTGCGTATGCTCGCGGGGCTGCGTGCGGAGGGCACCGAGGCGACGCTCGCCTTGTGGGCGCTGACACGCTCGTTGCGGGATGTGTGGACTGCGCAGCTCTCGGGCGCCGCGCCCCCCGCATGGCAGCGTCGCAGCGCCGCGCTCGTCCGGGCACTGCAGCGCGCGCCGCGACTGCCGTTCGCGGCGCTAGCGGCCCGCGCGGTGCGCGTCGACCGCATGATCAAGGGACGCCTCATCGGAGATGCGTGGGAGGAGCTGGCGCTGCTCGCCGCGGAGCTGTGCGCGCAGCCACCGCTCGCGCACGGCCCGCCTGTGGCGCGCGCTTCCTAGGGCTCATGCAGCCGATCGGTCTGTTCGGGGGGACCTTCGATCCGATTCACTGCGGGCATCTGCGCACCGCCTTCGAGCTGTGGCAGGAGCTCGCTCTCGCCGAGGTGCGCTTTCTTCCGACCGGCAGCCCGCCGCACCGCGCGCAGCTGTACGCGAGCGCCGAGTTGCGGCTGAAGATGGTCGCCGCGGCCGTGGCTGACCAGCCGGGCTTCGTGGTCGATGACCGTGAGGTTCGCCGCAGCGGCGTTTCGTATTCGGTCGACACCCTGAGCGAGCTGCGCCGCGAATATCCGCAGCGCTCGCTGTGCCTGCTGCTCGGCATGGATGCTTTTCTCGGGCTGCCGAACTGGCATCGCTGGCGGGAGCTCCTGACACTCGCACACATCGTCGTCGCCCATCGTCCCGGCTGGCGTGCCCCGACCACCGGCCCGCTGGGGGAGGTCATGGTGGATCACGGCACCGGCTCGGTCCGCGTGCTGCACGAGGAGAGCGCGGGGCGCGTGTACGTGCGTGCCGTGACGCAGCTCGAGATTTCCTCCACCGAGCTGCGCAGCCTGATCATAGCCGGACGCGATCCCCGCTATCTCGTCCCCGACGCCGTGAGGCAGATCATCCTCGAGACGAGGTGCTATGCTCCGCGACAGGAACGACGCGCACCCTGAGCCGCGCATCAGGAGAAACCGCTTAAGCACATGACAACCCGCACACGTCCGCGCCCCAGGGAAGAGCGCGCCTCGCCGCTGCAGCAAGCCGTGACGACTGCGCTCGACGACATGAAAGCCGTCAATGTCAGGGTGCTCGACGTCCGGGGCCTCACTGACATCGCCGACACCATGGTCATCGCCTCCGGCAATTCCGACCGCCACGTGCGCTCGATCGCCGAGCGTGTCGTGGAGAGGGCCAAAGCCGCAGGCGTCAGGCCGCTCGGCGTCGAGGGTGAGCGCGACGGGGAATGGGTGCTGGTCGATCTCCAGGACGTGCTGGTGCATGTGATGCTGCCGCGGGTCCGCGAGTTCTACGGTCTCGAGCGGCTCTGGGACAACGGCGAGGCTACACCCGCGGCGGTGACGGTCGCAGCACCGCACCTGGCCGCGCGGCGACGACACCCCCCACGGTAAGGTCCGCCGGATGCGCCTGCGCGTGATCGCCGTCGGCACGCGCATACCTTCCTGGGCGCGCAGCGCCTGTGCGGAGTACCTGCAGCGCCTGCGCCTGCCCGTGGAGCTCGTGGAGATCGAGACCGCGGGGCGTCGCCAATCCGACCTGCAGCGCGCCGTGGCGCGCGAGGCTGAGCGTCTGCTCGCGCTGCTCACGGCGCGCGATTATGTCGTATCCCTCGATGAGCGCGGGCGCGAGCTCACCACTTCCGAGCTTGCCGCCTGGCTGGGCCAGCGCATGCAGCACGGGGCGGACCTGGCGTTTCTCATCGGCGGGCCCGACGGTCTCGCTCCAGCGGTGCTGGCGCGCAGCAATTTGACTCTGGCGCTCTCGCGCCTGACCCTGCCGCACGCCCTCGCCCGGGTGCTGCTGAGCGAGCAGCTCTACCGGGCGCACTCCATTCTGGTGAATCACCCGTATCATCGCGATTGATGTCCGCAAGCTCATTGCACGCGCCGCAAGTGTGTCTCGCCTCGGCATCGCCACGACGGCGTGAGCTGCTCGACCAGCTTGGAGTGCGGCACGTGCTCGCGGTCCCCGACATCGATGAGACGGTCCTGGCAGGCGAGTCGGCGGTGGATTACGTGGTGCGCATGGCCCGAGCCAAGGCGCGCACCGTCCCTGCTCACGGGGCGGCGCTGCCGGTGCTTGCCGCGGACACGACCGTCGTGATCGATGCGCGGATCTGCGGCAAGCCGGCGCATGCCGAGGACGGTATCGCCATGCTGCTGCAGCTTTCCGGCCGCACGCACCAGGTGCTCACCGCAGTGGCACTGGCCTCGGCCGGGGAGTTGCACCACCGCCTGAGCCGCAGCGAGGTACGATTTCGCCATCTCACTCTCGCCGAAGCCATTGCCTACTGGAACACGGGTGAGCCCCGCGACAAGGCTGGCGGCTACGCCGTGCAGGGTCACGGTGCGGTTTTCGTCGAGCATCTCTCGGGCAGCTATTCCGGGGTCATGGGGTTACCGCTGTTCGAGACCGCGGAGCTTCTGGCAGCTGCCGGCGTGTCGTACTGGCTCGACAGCGCTGCCGCGGGGGCCGCACCGTGAGCATCGAGATCCTGGTGAATGTTGCCCCGCGCGAGACGCGCGCTGCGATCCTCGAGAGCGGCGTGCTGCAGGAGCTGCACATCGAGCGCACCAGCCGGCGCGGGCTCGTCAGCAACCTCTACAAGGGACGGGTGTCGCGCGTACTGCCGGGCATGCAGGCGGCCTTCGTCGAGATCGGGCTGGAGCGGACCGCCTTCCTGCACGCCGCAGACATCGCCCAAAGCGCCTCGACCGATACCCTGGTGAACTCCGCGCCCGCGAGCCTGCCGCCGGTCGAGGATATCCGCCGCCTGGTGAACTGCGGCGACGACATCCTGGTGCAGGTGATCAAGGATCCGATCGGCAGCAAGGGCGCGCGGCTCACGACCTTCATTGCGCTGCCCTCGCGCTACCTCGTGTACATGCCCCGGGGCGAGGGTATCGGTGTCTCGGCGCGCATCGAGGACGAGCCCGAGCGCGCGCGCCTCAAGACGCTGCTCGGCGAGCTGCGCGCCGCCGCGCCCCAGAACCCCGGAGGCTACATCGTGCGCACCGCCGCGCAGGGCGCATCCGCCGAGAATCTGCGCGAGGACATGGCTTATCTCGCGAAGCTGTGGGAGCACGTCCGCGCCCGCTGCGGCGAAGTGTCCTCCGGCAGCGTGGTGCACGAGGATCTGCCGCTCACGCTGCGGGTGCTGCGCGATGAGCTGGCACGCGGCGTGAGCCGGGTGCTGGTCGATGCGCCGCTCGAGTACGAGCGCATGCGTGAGTTCGTAGCGGCTTTCATGCCCGAGAGTGCGCCGGATATCGAGCTGTACTCGGGCGCACGGCCGATATTCGATCTGAACGGCATCGAGGAGGAGATCACCAAGGCTCTCGATCGCAAGGTGCCGCTGAAATCCGGGGGCCATCTGGTCATCGACCAGACCGAGGCGATGACCACCATCGATGTGAATACCGGCGCCTACGTCGGTCACCGCAATCTCGAGGAGACCATCTTCCGCACCAATCTCGAGGCGGCGGTGAGCATCGCGCGGCAGCTGCGGCTGCGCAACCTCGGCGGCATCATCATCATCGACTTCATCGATATGCGGGATGAGCCGCATCGACGCGCGGTGCTCACCGCGCTCGAGCGCGCGCTCGCCGGGGACCGCGCCCAGACTCACATCGTGAGCCTCTCGCCGCTCGGGCTCGTGGAGATGACGCGCAAGCGCACCCGCGAGAGCCTGGAACACCTGCTATGCAAGCCCTGTCCAAGCTGCGAAGGACGCGGCTTCGTGCGCACGCCGGAGTCGGTCTGCAACGATATTTTTCGGGAGATTGTGCGACAGAGCCGGCAGTTTGCCAGTCGGGAGCTGCTGATACTGGCGCATCAGGACGTCGTGGACCGCTTGCTCGATGAGGAGTCGGCCACGCTCGGCGAGCTGGAAGGGCAGGTCGGGCGGCCGATACGCCTGCAGGTCGAGGCTCTCTACGGCGTCGATCAGTACGACGTCGTACTCGTCTGAGGTTTCAAATTGGTGGGTGCCAGGACGGCTGAGCGAGCTGCCGCGCTGCCCGCCGGCCGGCTGCAGCCGGCCGGGCGCCGCGCGCTCGCGCAGCTGCGCATCGCCCTGGCGGCCCTCGCCGCCGCCCTCGTGCTGCTCATCGTGCTCCTGCTCGCGTACGAGCTGGCTGCGGCGCGCGTGCCGCAGCACCGCGCCGCGCTCGAGGAGCTGCTGCGCCGGCAGACTGGACTCGAGGTGCGCTTCAGCCGTCTCGCGCTGCGCTGGGGCTGGTACGGCCCGGAAGCGCAGTTCGAGGACGTCGAGCTCGGCGAGCTGCGCGGCACGAGCCCGCTGCTGCGGGCACGCACGCTGGTGATCGCTCTCGATGCGTGGCGCATCGTGCGCAGCGGTCATCTGGAAGCGCGTCAGATCATCCTCGAGCATCCGCTCATCGACCTCCTCGGCGATGGGCACCGCACTCCACCGGCCGCCGCGCAGCCGATGGATCTGCGCCGCGCCGGCGCGCGTCTGCTCGGGCACTGGCGCGGCGGACGAGTCACCATCCTCGCGGGCACGCTGCGCACGCTCCTGCCCGGGAGCACCGAGCCGGTGACGCTCGGCCTATCGCACGCGCAGCTGCAGCGTCTCGAGTCGCACTGGAGCGCCGACGCCGAGGTGATGCTGCCGCAGCGGCTCGGCGCGAGCGTGCACGTTTCGCTGCAGGCGCAGGCGCACGCGGACCTGAGCAGCATCGAGAGCGCCGAAGTCAGCTTCGAGGGTCGCGGCCTCGAGCTTGCCGCGTGGGCGCGGTTATCGGCGGCTCTGAGCGGGGTCCCGCGCAAGGGCCGCGGCGACCTTCGGGTCGAGGCCTCGTTCCTGCACGATGAGCTCGTCAGCGCTTCCGGTCGCGTATCGGCACAGGCGCTCGAGTGGGAGGCGCGAGCGTCCGAGGGATCGCCGCTGGCGTTCGATCACCTGCGCGGAAGGTGGCAGCTGGCGCGGCGCGACCGCGACTGGCAGTTGCGGGTGGAGTCGCTCGAGCTCGAGAGAGCGGCCCGGGCGCATGCGCCCCCGACAACGCTCACCCTGGAAGTTTCACCGGACGGCAACGACGTGCATGGCGAGGCGTTGCACGCGCCACTCGCCTCGCTCCTGTCGCTGCTGCGCTGGCTCGTCCCCGGGCTGCCGCGTGAGGGTCTTGCGCTCGGCGGCGAGGCGCCGGAGTTGAGCTTCGACTGGAGAGGGCAGCGCGCAGCCGGCCACCGCCTCAGCGCCTACGCGGATCTCTCGGGTCTCGAGGTCGGAGATGAGGCGGGCGCTACCCGGCTCTCGGGTCTCTCCGGGCGCGCCGCAGCCGGCGAGGGCTCGCTCGAGCTGGCGCTGCATGCGCATGCCGGACAGCTCACGCTCGGGCCGGAGAGTCCGGCTCTCGAGGGTCTCGACATCGAGACGCACCTCACGGCCGCTGCCGCCGCCACCGGCGGCTGGCAACTCGAGGCGCGGGAGCTGCACGTTCGGGGCGAGGGCTTCGGCCTCACCGCGAGCGGCAGCATCGGCGCGCGCGGCGCGCACGCGCCACCCGCCATCGATGCTCATCTGCTGCTCAGCGATGCGGACATGGGCTGGGTAGCCCGGCTTCTCGCGCAGCGCGCTCCGGAGCCGTGGCGCGCAGCGGCCCGGGCAGTTCGCAGCGGCCGACTGGAAAGCGCGGAGGTCAACTGGCGCGGGCCGCTGACCGAGACTCCCAGGAGTGCTCCGGGAGCGCTTTTCGCCGGGTCGCTGACGGTGCGTGATGCGACGCTCGAGGAAAGCGACCTCTGGCCGGAAGCCAGCGGTCTTCACGCCCGGGTCAACTGGCACGGCGCGCACTTCCAGGCCTCGATCCGGGAGGCGCACGCTGCCGGATTCGTGTTGAGCGATGGACGCGCCGATTGGGATCTGCGCGCACATCGCGCGCTGCGGTTCACCGGCCGCCTGGGCGGCGATGCGGGGCAGTTGATCGCATGGCTGCAATCGCATCCGCGTGCGGCAGCCTGGGCACCCGGACTCTCAAACCTGGACTTGCGTGGTCGGACGACGCTGGATCTGGAGCTCGCGCTCCCGGACGTGACCGCCGGTCCGGCCCGTTCGGCTTCGCCCCGGGTGCGTCTCGCTGCGTCCCTCGACGGAGCGCAACTGCGCGCAGTGCCCGGCTTGCCGCCGCTCGAGGCGCTGCAGGGCGCGGTGGCGTTTGCGGACGGCCACCTGCAGCGCTCGAGCCTCGTGGCGCGCTGGCTCGGAGGTCCGGCGACACTCACCGTCGGTGAGCGACGTGAGCATGGCTTCACTGCTCTGCTCCTCTCCGGCCGCGGGACGATCGACGTACGGGCGGCGATGCAGGCCGCTGCCGTCGATGCGGACAAAGCCGGGCTGAGCGGCAGCGCTGACTGGAGCGCGCTCCTCACCGTCGGAGGTGATGGAGGTGCACCACGGTGGCAGCTGCATGCGGACTCGAGCCTGGCGGGCCTGACGAGCCACCTGCCGCAGCCGTTCGACAAATCCGCTGCGACGGTACTGCCGTTGCACATCGACTGGGAATCGCGCGATGACGCCGCCGCCGCGGAGCTGCGGGTTGCCATTGCGGAGCGGCTCGCGGCCTCAGCAGCGCTCACGCGCAGTGCGGAAGGCTGGCGCATCGAGCGGGGTGCCGTGCGCCTCAGCGGTGCTGCTCCGGCTCTGCCGGTCGAGCCGGTGATGCTCATGGATGGGAACGTGAGCCGGCTCGATCTCGCGGCGGGTCTCGCGCTATGGCGCCTCGCCTCATCGGACCCGGCGCTTCCACCGCTGCGGGCGCGCCTGACCGCCAGGGAGCTCCTCTGCGGCGCGAGCAACGTGGGTGAAGTGAATCTCGCGGCCGAGGCCGCCGGAGGCGCCGGCTCCGTGCGGATGCGCTCGGCTCGGTTTTCCGGAAGTGCCTCCTGGCCCGCCCAGGTCGATGCGGCTCATCCGGCCCTCCTGCACTTCGCGCGCTTCGGCCTGGGCGAGACTGCGGACCCGACCGCGGCCGCGCAGATCGCCGCGGCGCTCGCGCCGGCGATCGATGTGAGCGTGGAGGAGCTGCGATGGGGCGGCCACCCTCTGGGAAGCTTCTCCGCGATCCTGGCCGTGCGCGGGGGTACGCTCGAAGCGAAAGACTTCACGGTGTCAGGGAGCCACACGCTGATCCGAGGCAGTGCACGCTGCCTGGCGTCCACCTGCAGCCTGGCATTCGACCTCGACAGCGATGATGCGGCCGCTACCCTCGCGGCCTTTGGCTACGACCCGGAGCTCAGCGCGCGGCACGGACACATCGGGGCCCGGCTGCGCTGGTGGCCCCAGGCTCCCGCACCTCTTGCAACGCTCGGCGGAAGCCTCCATCTGCAGTTCGAGGACGGCAGCGTGAGCCCGGCCGCCGCGCCCGCTGCGGACCCTTTCGCGCTCCTGTCGGTACCGGCCCTGCTGTCCGGGATGGCGACTGGAACGAGGACCCCGGGGCAACCTGCGCTGCGCTTCGCGCGCCTCAGCGGCGAGTATCAGTTGTCCGACGGCGTCGCCGTGACCTCGGGGGTCCATATGGACGGCGACGCCGAGATACTCGTGCGCGGCAGCGTGGGCCTCGCAACCGGGGACTACGACGAGCGAGCCTGGGTGCTGCGGGGCGAAGACCGCTTGCCGGCCCCGTTCAGGCACTTTGCTCCCCGGCCCGCAGTCGCAGCCCTGTGGCTCTCGCTGCGCGACCTCCTCGGCGTCGGCGGACCCGCGCCCGCGCGGGCGGCGCTGCATTTGCGGGGGCCCTGGAGCGACCCCATAGTCACCGAAGTGGAATGAGGCACAGCATGAAGGTTGCGGCGATACAGATGACCTCGGGCCCGGACGTAGCGGCCAACCTCGAGCAGGCCGGCGCGCTGCTCGCTGAGGTGGCTTCGCGTGGCGCACGCCTCGCGGCACTGCCCGAGAACTTCTCCTTCATGGGGCTGAAGGACGCCGACAAGCGGGCGGTGGCCGAGCCTGACGGCCACGGCCCCGTCCAGGATTTCCTGGCCGCCACCGCACGGCGCCTGCGGCTGTGGATCCTCGGCGGCACGGTGCCCCTCGCCGCGCTGCAGGACGGCCGCGTCGCGGCGGCCTCGCTCGTCTACGATAGCGACGGCACCCGCGTGGCACGTTACGACAAGATCCATCTCTTCGATGTCGACCTGCCTGGACGTGCCGAGAGCTATCGGGAGTCCGCGCACGTGGCGCCAGGCGCGCGCGCGGCGCTCATCGACACGCCCTGCGGCCGGCTGGGGCTGTCGGTCTGCTACGATGTCCGCTTTCCCGAGCTCTACCGCCACCTCAGTGCGCGCGGCGCGCAGCTGCTGGCGGTGCCGTCGGCCTTCACCAGCCCGACCGGGCGCGCGCACTGGGAGACACTGCTGCGCGCGAGGGCGATCGAGAATCTCTGTTATGTTGTGGCGCCGGCGCAGTCGGGCTTCCATGCGAGCGGACGTGAGACCTATGGTGACAGCATGATCGTGGATTACTGGGGACGGGTACTGCAGCGCGTACCGCGTGGCCGGGGTTGGGCACTGGCCGAGGTCGATCTCGCCGCGCAGGCGAGCGTGCGCGAGAGCTTCCCGGCGCTCACGCACCGTGCCTTCGAGCCGCAGCCGAGCGTCGGGCATTGACATGAGCAACGAGCCTGCCGCCGGCAAGGTTGCCGATCCGCTCGATCTCGCCCGCAATCTCATTCTGCGGCCGAGCGGTCTCGATGATCGCCGCCTCGATCGGGTGTTCGGCGAGGTGCTCACGCACTCGGTGGATTTTGCCGACCTGTATTTCCAGTTGAGTCATCAGGAGTCCTGGTCCCTGGAAGACGGCATGGTCAAGGAGGGCAGCGCCAGCATCGAGCAGGGCGTTGGCGTCCGTGCGCTCGCCGGCGAGAAGACCGGTTTCGCGTATTCCGACGAGATCGTGCTGCCGGCGCTCACCGAGGCCTCGCGCGCCGCGCGGGCCATCGCCGTGCAGGGCGGGCAGCGCCGCATCGCCGCCTGGCAGGCGCGCAGCGGCCATCGGCTGTACCTGCCCGCCGATCCTGCCGCGGATCTCGCCACCTCGGAGAAGGTCGCGTGGCTCGAGCGTGTCGACCGCGAGGCACGGCGCATCGACCCGCGCGTCGTGCACGTCACGGCGAGCCTGGTTGCGGTGCAGGAAGTGGTGCTCATCGCCACGAGCGAGGGTGAGCTCGCCGCCGACGTGCGCCCCCTGGTGCGCTTCAACGTGTCGGTGCTGGTCGAGCAGGGCGGAAGGCGCGAGCAGGGCTATGTCGGCTCCGGTGGTCGTTTCTCGCTCGCCGAGCTCATCGAGGGTGAGCGTCCGCTCGCGCTGGCGCGCGAAGCGGTGCGGCAGGCGCTGGTCAACCTCGAGGCGCAGCCCGCCCCGGCAGGCACGATGACCGTCGTGCTGGGCCCCGGCTGGCCCGGCATCCTGCTGCACGAGGCCATCGGCCACGGGCTCGAGGGCGACTTCAACCGCAAGGGCACCTCGGCCTTCGCGAACCGCATCGGCGAGCGCGTCGCGGCCGCGGAGTGCACGGTCGTCGATGACGGCACGCTCGCGCGGCGGCGTGGCTCGCTCAACATCGACGATGAGGCCACTCCGACACAGTGCACCATGCTCATCGAGAACGGTGTGCTGCGCGGCTATCTGCAGGATCGGCTCAATGCACGGCTGATGGGCATGCAGCCGACCGGCAATGGCCGGCGCGAGTCGTTCGCGCACATGACGCTCCCGCGGATGACCAACACCTACATGCGCGCGGGTCCGCATGCGCCCGAGGACATCATCCGCTCGGTGGAGCGTGGTATCTATGCGGTCAACTTCGGCGGCGGGCAGGTGGACATCACTTCCGGCAAGTTCGTGTTCTCGGCGAGCGAGGCGTACGCCATCGAGCACGGCCGCATCGGCGCGCCGCTGAAGGGCGCCACGCTCATCGGCAACGGCCCCGATGTGCTCACGCGCGTGGCGATGGTCGGCAACGATATGAAGCTCGATGACGGCGTGGGCACTTGCGGCAAGGACGGGCAGAGCGTTCCGGTCGGCGTCGGGCAGCCCACACTCAGGATCGATGGTCTGACGGTCGGCGGCACCGCCTAGCCGCGCGCGCCAGTCCCGAAACTGCCCCGGCGCGCAAGCATCCGTTTCACGGTGTCGCTGCAGCCTGCGCTGTCGCCATTCGCGCACGTCTGCGGGCGGCAACCCATCGTCGTTACACCGCGACATAATGACGCGCGCACACGAAGGTGTGATTCTCCTCTCGCTCGGGAAGCCCGCGAGGTTCTAACGTGCATCGGGCGCACTTTGAGTGTCAGCGGAAGGAAAACCGATGTTGTCAGCAGAAGAAATCACCGTCGAAGTTCCCAAGCTCAGTCTGCCGCCCGATCTGCTGGCGGAAGTTGCCCGCCGCAACAATGGCAAGCGTCAGCCGGACTTCCGCGTCGAAGGTCTGAAGCCCTCGGTGTTCGAGCGCCTCGCCAGAATGCTGGGACTCGGCTGATACCAACTTCGAGCGCGGCTGCACGCGCCGCGCAGGCGAGCAGCGGAATTCCCCGCGGTGCTTTAGGATGGGCGCCATGCAGCGCCCCAGCCCGCATCTCTCGCGTCCGCTGTACGAAGGCCTGCCCTGGATTTACATAACGTTCGGGTTGGGTGCGCTGCTCGCGAGTTATCTGCTCGCGGCCCGGGGCATGCTCAGCCTGATCGTCGGGGTGCCGGGGCTGTGCTGCGTGTTAGGCGGCTTCGTGCTGCTGCTGCGGCGCCGGGACTACCGGGCGCTGCGCTCGCAGTACGCCGACCCGGACGCCCTCGGCCGTAAGGAAAAGCCCTGAGTCCGCCTCAGCCGGGGCCGGTGGCCTCGAGATCCTCATCGTCGGCCTCCTCCTCCGCCTCCTCGGGTTCCTCGGCCGGCTCCTCCTGCGCAGCACGCGCCAGCGCCTCCGCGCGCTGCGGCTCGAGTGCCGGGAGGTTGTCCGTGAGCGCGGCGCGGTGGCGCCCGGAGCGCTCATCGACGTAGATGAGCTCGTGCTTGCCGACGAGGACTACGTCCCCGTCGTTGAGGTAATGGCGCCGCACCCGATTGGATTTCACGTAGATGCCGTTGGTGCTGTTCAGGTCCTCGACCACGCACGAGTTCAGCGTGGTGATGATCTGGCAGTGGTGGCGGCTGATGAAGCGGCTGTCGATCTGCACGTCATTGTCGGGGGTGCGCCCGATGATCAGTCGCCCGAGCCGCAACGGCACCTCCTGCACGGTGCGTCCATCCGCCGCCACCAACAGGTGGCCGAGCACCCGGGCGCTCGCATGCGCCGCTGCAGCGCGCGCTGCCGCGGTGGGCTCGACCGGCCGTTCCTCCGGGCGGTACCGGTGAGGTCGGGCTCCGTAGAGCGGCCATTGCAGCTCGCCGACCGCGCTCGCGATGTCCTCGGCAGTAACCACGCCACGATCGGCGGTATAAGCGGCCATCATCGCGGTATCGCACAAGGTGTTGACGAGGCGCGGCACGCCGCCGGTGTAGCGGAAGATCTCGGGGAAGGTGTCGGCCGTGAACAGCTCCCGATCGCCCGCTCCGGCTACATCGAGGCGATGCTGAATGTAGCTCTGCGTCTCCGCCTCGCCGAGGTTCTGCAGGTGAAAGCGCAGCCGGACACGCTGCGCCAGCTGCTCGAGCGCAGGATCATCGAGTTTGTGGTTGAGCTCGGGTTGACCCGCCAGGATGATGCGCAGCACCTTCTCCTTGGTGGTCTCCACTCCCGAGAGCATGCGGATCTCTTCCAGCACCCGCATGGACAGGTTCTGCGCCTCATCGACGATCAACAACACCTTGCGCCCGGCGGCGTACTGCTCGATGAGAAAATTGTTGAGCGTGCTGATGAGCTCGCCCTTGCGCATCTTGAAGGGCGAGAAGCCGAACTGCACCAGCACCGCCTGCAGGAAATCGATGGCCGAGACCTGGGTCTGGTTGATCTGCGCCACCACGACATCCGCGGGGACTTCCTTGAGGAAGCTCTCGATCAGCGTGGTCTTCCCCGAGCCGATCTCACCGGTGATCACCACGAAGCCATCGGTGAACCAGATGGTCGATTCCATGTACGCCTTGGCGCGGGCGTGCTGCTTCGAGAGGTACAGGAATTGCGGGTCCGGGCTTAAGCGGAACGGCAACTCCTTGAGTTTGAAGGGCTCGAGGTACATGGCTGTTGGCTCGCAGCCGATGTTACGGGATGCGAAGCTCGACCCTCAAATCCTTGAGCAGGGAGCGCGCGCGGGCGTCCCGGGCGGCTGCGGTCGGCTCGATCACGGTGCAATGGCCCATCTTGCGCCCCGGGCGCGCACGCTTGCCGTAGTCGTGCAGATGCACTCCTTCGAGGGCCAGCAGCTGCCGAGCCCGCGGCATCTGCCCGATCAGATTCACCATGGCGCTGAAACCGCGGGCGCGGGTCGACCCCAGCGGCAGCCCGAGTATGGCCCGCAGGTGGTTCTCGAACTGGCTGGTGGTCGCGCCCTCGATGGTCCAGTGGCCGGAGTTGTGCACGCGCGGCGCCATCTCGTTGGCGATCAGCCGGCCGCCGCGCACGAAGAACTCGATCGTGAGGATGCCACGGTAGCGGAAATGGGTGAGTACACGCTCGAGGTACGTGCGGGCGCGCCGCTGCCAGCCCGGCGCTCCGAAGGGGGCGCGCGTCAGTCGCAGCATCCCTGCGCCGTGAACGTTGCCGCACAGGGGGTACACCACAGTCTCGCCGCGCCCGCTGCGTGCACCGATGATCGACACCTCGCACTCGAACGGTATGTACTGCTCGTAGAGCAGCGGCACGTGCCCGAGCTGCGCCCAGGCCTGCTCCGCATCGGCGCCCGTGCGGATGACGGCCTGGCCTTTGCCGTCATAACCCATGCGCCGCGTCTTGAGCACCCCCGGCAGACCGACCGTGGCGAGAGCGCGTGCCAGCTCGCGCCGCGAGCTCACCGCCTGCCAGCGCGTCGTCGGGATTCGCAGCCGCTCGAACAGGCGCTTCTCGGCGACCCGGTCCTGTCCGCTCGCGAGCGCTGCGAGCGGCGGGCAGATGCGTGCACCGTGACGCGCTGCGATCGCCGCCAAGCCACTCACGGGGACGTTCTCCCAGTCGAAGGTGATCACATCGCACTCACGCGCCA
>Ga0335069_10008182_pt1 | contig 15005 bp, 13 predicted proteins | sample Lox_Sample_11_FD_206714 | JGI IMG/M metagenome (GOLD analysis project Ga0335069, IMG submission 206714) | Soil microbial communities from Loxahatchee National Wildlife Refuge, Florida, United States - Lox_Sample_1.1 | ecosystem: Environmental > Terrestrial > Soil > Wetlands | place: USA... | reverse complement strand
CGCCGGGATGAATCTTGGGCTTCTGCTGCGGAGCGTGTACGGAATCGGGACGCCGAGAGGGCTACAAGACCTCTCAATGACACTCGATTTTGTCATTGCCTTGGTGACATGGGCCTGGCGCGAGGAAAATCCGCAGTTAGTGGGCCTTTGAGTAACCCCAGAGGGCGCTGAAACGCCTCTCTGCCATCTTCCAACTTTGCCCAAATTCCAGACCCTAAAAATCAAAAAACGACTTCAACTCCGGGCTGCTAAACACTGTGCGACTACACAGGACCGATCGGGAGAACCTCGGATTTGAGACAACCGAAGGGCTGAGACTTAACCATAAGGTCTTGCGCTTGGGCCAGCCAAGATCAATCATGCCGCAAAGCGCGGATCGGATCGACCCGAGTGGCCCTGCGGGCAGGAACGTAGCTGGCGACGCAGGTCGCGACCACAAGCGCGGCACTGACGGACGCAAAAGTTGCCGCGTCGCGCGGACCCACCCCGAATAGAAAACTAGCAAGCACCCGAGTCAGCGCTAGAGAAAGCGCAAGCCCGATGGCAACGCCGATTAGTGCGATCGTCAGCCCCTCGCCGACTACCATTGCCAGCACGTCACCTCGCTGTGCGCCCAGTGCAATGCGGACACCGATCTCGTGCGTTCTTCGAGTCACCGAATAGGCCATCACGCCGTAGACGCCAACCATCGCGACCATCAGGGACACGAAGGCAAAGGTGCCGAGGACGTAAGCGCGCTGCCGCCGCTGCGCTACCGAACCGGAGAGCAGAGTCTCCATAGTCGCCAGGCCGAACACCGGCTGTTCGCGGTCAATCTCCTGAACCGCTTTGCGAATTGCGGGCACCAAGGCCGAAGGGTCGGAATAGCCGCGCAGGACCAGGTTCATCTCCGCAAATGGAGATTGCTCAAAAGGCTCGTACAACTCCGGCCAGACGGGCTTGTCCAGCCCCTCATGCCGAATGTCCGCAGCCACTCCGACGACTGTCAGCCAGTTGCTTTCATCAAACTGGATTTTTCCATCTTTAATCTTAGGCTTCGGTTCGAGGACTCTTCTGCCCACCGGATTTTGGTCCTTAAACAGGATCCGGGCAGCCGACTGGCTGATTATAGCCACTCGCGGTGATCCATCCTGTTCTCTTTCGTCGAAGAGCCGCCCTGCAAGCAGAGGAATCCGCAGGGCGCGAAAATAGTCGGAGCTCACCGAGGTTATGTAGACAACCTCCTGTGTCGCAGGTCCTCCCTCGCCGCGTAGCCCTAAGCGGCCATATGTAACGGATGCTCCTAGCGGCGGCTCACTTGCGAGCGCGGCGAATTGCACACCGGGCAGCACCTTGAGCGCGGCCAGGGTGCGGTGGAAGAAATCGATCTGGCGAACTGGGTCGGTCACCTTCGAAGGCGTCAGCCAAATATCGGCGAGGAGCACGTTCCGAGCGTCAAAGCCCAAGCTGACATTCAGAACGCTCACGAAGCTTCGCATTAGCAGTCCTGCGCCCACCAGAAGCACCAGAGACAACGCCAGCTGTGCGATGGCCAGCGACCCGCGGACGCTCGTTCGGCCACGCCGGTCAAGTTGTTGCGCGCCTCCCTCCTTCAACGTGGTGTTCAGGTCCAACTTGGAAGCGGCCAGTGAAGGCGACAGACCAAAGAGGATTCCGGCGCCCAGCGAACTGGCGGCGGCGAAAGCGAGTACGTGCGGATCGATGGGAGTCTGATGCGGAATCGTCTCCGGCAGCAGAAAGGCGAGAGCCGAGGCGGTGCAATAGGCAATGAGAATCCCCAGCAGTCCGCCGGCAGCTCCCAGCAACAGGCTTTCGGCGAGCAGTAGCCGGACGATCCGGAACCGGGAAGCGCCGATCGCCACTCGAATCGCAACTTCTCTTTCACGCGCGAGCGAGCGAGCGAGGAACAGGTTCGCGACGTTTGCGCACACAATCAACAGAATGCACCCGACCGCGCCCATCAGGACGTAGATGGCGTTTCGCGAACCGGTAGTGAGCTGCTCCTGCAGAGGCAGGACCCTCACGGACAGCGCGGGGTGAAGGGAGAGAAACGGTTCTGGATACTGACCGTCCATGCTCCTGGTAATCACTTCAAGATTCGCACGGGCCTGTTCCACGGTGATGCCCGGCTTCAAGCGGCCAATCACCGAGACGTCCCGCCGGGAGTGGCTTGGAACCGAGCCGCGGGCGTCAACGGCGTCCGGCAACCAAGCCTCTGCACCGTCGGCAACGGGATAGATGTGGCCCGGCGGCATCACGCCGATCACGGTTTTCGGGGTGCCATCGAGAAGGATTGTCTTGCCTAGCACATCCGGGCTGGCGTGCAGGTAATTCCGCCAGAGCGAATCACTAATTAGGGCTACGGTATTGCGCCCTGGTTCGTTTTCACCGGGCTGGAAGTCGCGACCAATCTGAGGGCGAACGCCGAGCATGGCGAAGAAATCAGGCGTGATGTGATCCGCCTGGACTCGCTCGGCCGCCTGGTTCGGGGCTACCAGGTTCGCTCCGAAAGCTCTTTGGTAAGCCGAAAGACGTTCGAATGTCGTGTTGTTCTGGGTCCAGGCCGCATATTCGGGCATCATGACAGAGGAGTGGTTGAGCTTGGCATCGTGCTCTGTCACCCAGACGATTCGGCCGGGCGCGGCATAGGGAAGTGGCCGCAAAAAGGCTGCGTTCACGACGGTGAAAATCGCCGTGTTCGCGCCGATGCCGAGGGCCAGCGAAGCCAGGGCGGTTGCGGTGAAGAGAGGATTCTTCGCCAAATTGCGAGCGGCGTGCCGGCTATCGCGAAACAGGTCGCCCAGCCATCCGATGGCGCCCTGCTCGCACACGGCTTCGGATGCTTGCACTAACCCTCCGGCCCGCACCCGCGCCTCCCGGACGGGGGTGCCGCGCCGCAAGGCCTCCTCTTCGGCCATCTCCAGGTGGAAACGGAGCTCCTCTTCTACATCGCCGTTGTCGTTTGTGAAGGTTCCTAACAGCCGGAGACACCATTCCCGCAGCCGAGCTTTCATTTCGCCTCCTCAAAAAGCAACGTTTGCATGATGGACGCCATTCGCGTCCACTCGGCTTTCTCGGTGTCAAGCCGCCGGCGGCCAGCGGCGGTAAGGCTGTAGTATCGAGCGCGGCGATTATTTTCGGTCCTGTTCCATTGCGCGCGAATGAATCCGCGCTGCTCCAGCCGCAGCAGCCCGGGGTAGAGGGTACCCATGTTCAGTTGGATGGCCCCATGGGACACTTCTTCGAGACGCTTCGCGACAGCGTAACCGTGCAGGGGTTCCATCGTTGCGACAGTCTGGAGAATCATGAGGTCGAGCGTGCCCTGAAGAATATCCGCTTTATCTCTATTTGGCATCCAACTGAAGTATAGAAGCTACTTCATTGGCTTGTCAAATGAAGCCGGCCGGCGAGCCGGACCTGAGGGACCTCGGTAACGGCACAGAGTTGATCACCCTTGGCGACTACATGAGATCCATCCGTGGTGAAGAGCGGCGCCCGGCTTCGCCGGTAGGTACGGTCCTGTTGTTTTCCCAATAAACGTGTGCCATACTTCCTGTTGGAAACCCAATAGACCATGAAGAAAACGGACGTCCTGCAGGGAACCCTGGCATTGATGGTTCTGAAAACACTCGATGTTCTCGGGCCCCTGCATGGCTACGGTATCGCCCGCCGAATTGAGCAGATCAGCGGCGACCTTCTTTGCGTCAATCAGGGCACACTATATCCTGTTTTGCTGAAGCTGGAACTGGAGGGTTCAATCGCGTCCCAGTGGGGCGCCTCCGAGAATAACCGCAGAGCACGTTTTTACCGGCTGACGCGCAATGGCCGCAAACAATTGCAGGACGAGGCACGAGGGTGGGAACAGACGGCAGCAATCATCGGGCGATTCTTTGCCGTGAAGGCGGAGGATCTTGAATGAGGTCACTTCGGAGATTCTTCCGACGGCTTATCTCCTGGGCCACGGTGCAACGGGATGAAGAACGCTTGCGGGCTGAAATCGAAGAACATCTCGCTCTTCAAACGGCGGACAATCTTCGGGCCGGCTTATCGCCAGCCGGCGCGCGGCGTGAGGCCGCATTGAAGTTCGGAGGGGTGGAAGCGATGAAGGAAACGTATAGGGAACAGAGAGGTCTTCCGCTTGTGGAAACACTGATCCGGGATTTGCGCCTGGCGCTACGACGACTGCGCACCGCCCCGGCGTTCACGATCGCAACGGCGCTGACGCTGGCGCTGGGCATCGGCGCCACGACGTCGATCTTTACATTGGCGCATGCTGTTCTGCTCAAGTCGCTACCGGTCGCGAGGCCAGACGAGTTGTACCGCGTGGGGAAAGAAGCACACTGCTGCTACGTGGACGCGTATAGCCAGGATAAGGAGTTTTCTCTAGTCTCGTACGAATTGTACAAGTACCTCAGAGATAACACCAAAGGCTTCTCCGAATTAGCCGCCTTCCCGGCAGTCGATATGCTGTTCGGCGTCCGGCGTGCGGGCAGTTCCGAGGCAGCCCAAACCTACGCGGGCGAGTTTGTTTCGGGCAACTACTTCGCGATGTTCGGTATCGCTGCGTATGCCGGGCGCACCTTCAGTGCCGCCGACGATCAGGCCGGCGCGGCGCCCGCCGCCGTGATGAGTTATCGCTTATGGCACGAACGATACGGGTCTGATCCGTCGGTAGTCGGCAGCACCTTCAATGTCGATGAGAAGCTCTTCACCGTAGTTGGAGTCGCCCCGCCGGGTTTTTTCGGCGACACGCTGCGCGGCACTCCACCCGACTTGTTTCTGCCTCTCAACACGGAACCCTACGTCGAGAGTGAGTGCCGATCTGAACAAGTATGGACAGGCCTGGCTCGAACTCATAGGCCGCATCGCACCGGGCGCTCATCCCGCAGCCATCGAAGCCGAAATGCGGGTAAGACTGAAGCAGTGGCTCCGATCCCATTGGGGTGAAATGAGCGCGGGCGACCGCGCGAAATTCTCTGAGCAGACGTTGTTCCTGGTTTCTGGAGGCGCAGGCATCTCCAGCATGCGTGAGCGATACGAGCGGTGGCTCCAGATACTGATGGCGGTGACAGGATTTGTGCTACTGATCGTGTGTGCGAACGTTGCCAGCCTCATGCTCGTACGCGGAATGGAGCGGCGGCGGCAGACATCATTAAGCATGGCGCTGGGGGCGGGGGCTTTGCGGATCGTGCGGCAGGACCTTACGGAGAGCATGCTGCTGTCGGTCTTTGGCGGTGCGATGGGTCTGGCGGTCGCATTTGCGGGCACACGGCTGATTTTGAATTTCGTATTCCCCGCGAATACCGGGATGCCGGGCGTACCAATCGATGTGTCGCCTTCGCTGCCGATACTCCTATTCGCGTTCGGTGTGTCGTTGCTTGTCGGGCTTGCCTTCGGCATCACTCCTGGATGGATAGCCACTCGGACAGACCCGGTTGAAGCATTGCGGGGCGCAAGCCGCGTCACCGCGAGTGCGGGATCCCTCCCGAGGAGAGCCCTGGTGGTGTTACAGATCGGGCTCTCGCTCGCTCTGCTGTCGGCATCTGGACTGCTTACCTCTGCACTCCACGCCTTGGAGACCCAGGATTTCGGTTTCGAACAGAACAGGCGCACGGTCGCCAAGATCAATCCGAGACTTGCCGGATACACGCCTGCGCAACTGTCGCAACTGTATCGGCGAATTCACGACGCCATAGCCGACATTCCTGGCGTATCCTCCACGGCGCTGTGTCTATACTCGCCCCCTGGCGGTGGGTGGGGCTCCTTCGTAAGGGTGGACGGTCAACCCGCTCCAGGACCGAGGGATGACAATTCGAGCCAATGGGATCGAGTGACGCCGGGGTATTTTGAGGCGATCGGAACCCCGATCGTCAAAGGGCGCAGCATCTCCGAAGAGGACACGGCGGCCTCCAGGCACGTGGCCGTCATTAATGAGGCGTTTGCCCGGAAGTTTTTTAAAAATGAAGACCCAATCGGGAGGCATTTCGGCCGGACGCCGGAAGCCAGCCGTGAATTCGAAGTGATCGGCGTGGCTAAAGATGCGCGGTACATCGCTAACGATATCGACCGGCCAGCCGGTCCGCTCTTCTTCTTACCGGAGGCACAGGCCGATTATACGAAGAGCGCTGGCTCTCTTTTCCTGCACGACATCGTCATTTCGACAAGGCCTGGGGCTCACCTGTCCGCTGCTGAAGTACGCCAGGCGATGGCCTCCGTGGATCCGGGTGTGCCGATTATTTCGATCCAAACACTGAAAGAGAAAGTCGACCTCCAGTTCACTCAGCAGCGGCTCACCGCCCGGCTCACTTCGTTCTTCGGAATGCTTGCGCTGATTCTGGCTTCCGTCGGTCTCTACGGCGTGGTTGCATACAGTGCCAGCCGGCTCATTGGCGAAGTTGGCGTGCGAATCGCGCTGGGCGCTACTCGTGGCGATGTGGTCCGATTAGTCCTAAAAAGCGCAATCGGGCTGATTGTCGCTGGATTGTCGATTGGGTTGCCATTGACCTTTGCGGCCGGGCGATTGCTCGGAAATCAGCTCTACGGCATCAATCCCTACAATCCCGCGGTAACGATTACGGCTATCGTGGCGCTGACGCTGTCGGCGCTGGTTGCATCTATTATCCCGGCCATTCGAGCCAGCTTGATCTCGCCATTAGACGTGCTGCGTGCCGAATGACGCCTCTGCGTACGCCAGGGAATCTTCGGACAATTGACCGCGGCTGACGGCGCAGCGCTTACCGATCCACCCGGACGTGTAGTCGCCGACCGTTGCGGCCCCAGCTGCCGAGGTTCCATTCAGCCGGGATTCCTCGGCAAGGAACACGCGGGTTTCGCGCACACCATCGCCTCATTGAGGAGCATACCTGCCGGCGATCGTCGACTCGTTTTCGGAATAGGCCAGAATCCACATGCCTCAGTAAGTCCGTTGCATTCAGTTCGTTGCCGTGATGTTCCCATAATCCGCATACTCGGCTGAATCCAAGCTGATCCTCCCTTTCGAGGGGGAGGCTGTGGCCAAGAGGTGGTTCCATGTCTTTGGCATGTGGGATGAGCCGGACCGGACATCTCGGTTCAAACCGGAGCGTTGTTTCTCTACAACTCGGAGGCTCAGGCCAGCGAGGCTGTTCGAGTGGCGATCGAGGATCTAACCTGGGACCCAGCAGGAACGGGCTCCGTCAAGATTCATGGTAAAGGCAGGAAGGTTCGCTATTGTCCGCTCTGGAAAAAGACGATGGCGGAACTGCATTGTCTCATCCAGGGAGGGGATCCGGGCAGGCCATTGTTCCTCAACTGATATGGCGACGCAATGACGCGCTTTGGAGTTAATGAACTCGAGGAGGAGCGGACATGGATTTGGGTGGCAAGATATCAGGTTTTGCCGAGCGCTAGTCAAAGGATGCTGGCCATGCAGAGATCCGAATGATCCGCGCTTCGCGATCCTGGGCTCGCGTCCATTTTGATGGGTGCGGTACTAACGGAAAGGCAAGATCTTCAGGTCCATCGAAACCCTGTCCGCCGGGGCGACTTCAACGCTCTCCAGGAGGTCGTCGAATTCTGCCAGTCCATCCGGACGGAGAACCAGGTCCGCAACCTCGCGTGGGAAGGCGGCAAGGCGATATTTGCCGGGCGGGAGGTTCGCGAAGGAATAGGAACCGTTGGGTTGCGCGTCCGTCGATCGTGATACCAGGATGGTTTCCTCGCCGAGATCGCGCGAGAGCATGACCAGCGCCTCGGCGGGGTTGCCCTTATCATCCCGAACCGTGCCGGTTATCGATCCTACGGCAGTGCTCAGGACCAGCGTGAGATCGGCGCCGCCGGCGCCGTTGAGCAGATCGAGAATGTCGCCATCGGACTCCTTCGCCCCCAGGCGCGTTGATTTCACATAGACAGCGTCCTGTGAAACGCTGACGACATATTGGCCTGCGCGCACGCCTGCAAGTCTGAACGAATCGTCTGGCGCGACGGCCGCCGGTTCACCAGCAATCGACCCGTGATTCATCTCGCGCAGGGTGACCTTCGTCTGCGTAGTCGGTTGCGGAAGGTCGGAGTTCTCCGCCAGGAGGCGGCCCGCGATGTCGGATTCAGGCGCCACGCGCAGTTCAATATTGTCGATATTCGAGCCCGCGACTTCTATCTGGATCGCTGCCGTGGAAGCGCGCGGTCCATCGCGTGGTCCCCAGCCAGCGCTCAGCCAGTACTTGCCCGGATCGGGGCCCCAGAACTGAAACGAACCGTCGGGCTTGATCGGGAGTCCCGATCCGCCGCCCATGCTGCGCGACCCAATCGTTACATACGCCTCCATCACGCCGGGCGGAAAATCGACGACCTTGCCGCTGACACGTACGAAAGGCACGCCCATGAGCTGAATATCCACTCCGGTCGACTCGGTGTCCGGCTTCACCTCGACTCGCCTCACTTGGCGCGCGGCGAGAACTCCCGGATACCAGGTCGAGGCATCGCGAAGCTGAACGGATCCGTCCGACAGGATTTCAGGTTTGACCAAGAAGTTGCGGGCCACGCCATCGCGTTGCGCTTTCACGCGGTATTTGCCGGGCGCAAGACCGCCGATGCGGAACTCTCCGTTCTCGTCGGTGGTGGTGCGTTTCCGGTCGAATCCCTCCGCGGTGACGGTCACCTTCTCCGCGGGCTCGCCCTTGGAGTCTGTCACACGCCCTCGGATCGCGCCCACCGGCACCAGTTTCAGGTCGGTGTTCCTTCGCTTTTCGTCGCGCGCGAGCGTGAGGGTGACTCGGCCGGTGGCATAGCCGGTGCGGGCAGCGGTGAGAATATAGTCCCTCGTCGCGGGAATGCCGGTTATTGAGAAACTGCCATCGTCCGTCGTTTGCGCCCCGAATTCCGGACCGGAGTTGTCGCTGGGATTTTTCAGGACTACGTGGACGCGGGCGAGTGCCGAGCCCGTCACCGAACTGGTCACGACACCTTCAATGGACGCGGTCTGCCCCAATGCCCACGGTGCAAAAACGGCGATCCAGAGGAAGATTCTCATGCTATTTGGCTTCGCGGGGTTTGAACGTGACATCCCGTTTTACGTGATCGCCTTCGTGGGCTTCGATTTCGGGAGATTGATCGAAGAGTTCCTCGGCGGTCTGCGTGCCATAGTCTCGCGACGGACCGGAAACGATGAGCCGGTATTTGCCCGGACGCAGGCCAGTGAAGCGATACGTCTTTCCGCCGGCCACCGATTTCATGTGATCGTTCACATGTTCGATGCTATCGGCAACCACCACCATCGCGCAGCAGACAGGCTTCCCGTCTTCGCTCGAGACTGTTCCTTCAATGGACGCGCCGTTCAGCCCGATTGTGACCTTGACTTTGGCGCCGTTCACGCCGCCTGAAAGATCGAGAACCGTGTTCGCCAGCGTCTTTCCATCGACGCTGACGGTCTTGATAAACGCGTTCTCCGGTAACGATTCGACGCGCACCCGGTATTTCGCGGGAAAGACCGACGTGATGCTGAACCTTCGCTCGCGATCCACGTTGCCACCCTCCGTCTCGGTCCAGAAGAATGGAGTGATCGCATCGATATGCACCACCGCTCTTTGATTCGACTCTGGCGCGGAATTCGCCGTGCCCCCTTCGAACTCCAGTGTGCCGGCGAGTTCCTCGGGAGGCGCCACCCGCAGACCCAAGCCTGTTTCATTCGCGCTTTCCAGCGGCACGACCACTGGGGCACTGTTGAGCTGCAGGTTGCCGGACTGATAGTGTGCCCAGACGGTGTAGTTGTCCGCCGCAAGGCCGGCCACGCTGAACCGTCCCTGGTCATCCGTCGTCGTAAATGGAAGCCCGAATGTTCTCGTGTGCACGAAAACCTCCGCGCGCGCCGAGCCTTCCGGCACGCCCGTGACAACGCCGCTGAGAGTGAGGCTGCGTTTGCGGATAAGACGGATGTCGATTCCCGCTATTTCACGGCCGCCGATGGCCTCGACGACGGCGGCGCGCTCGCGGCTGTCTGTAGACGGATACCAGGTCTCCGCATAAACCGGAATCTCGCTGCCGTCCGTGCGAATTTCGTGGACTCCCAGTCGCGGGGAAGCACTTACGCGGATACGGAACTTGCCTGGCGCACCCGTGATGCGAAACTGTCCGCGATCATCTGTGGAACCGTTCATGCGGCTCAACACAACGGATCTCGAAGCGTCGCCCGTAACCGGTATCGCGCCCACGAACGCGCCCTCGACCGGGTCGCCGAATTCATCGGTGACCCGTCCAGTGAGAATCGCCATGGGAGTCATCTCGACGATACGATCCTTCACGGTGTCACCCGACTGCAGGGTCAAACCCACGAATGAGCCTCCTCCATTCTCAGCTTCGAGGAAGACGAAGCCGTTACGGCGGGGCGACAGCTGATAACGCCCCGCAGGTAGCCTCGGAAATGAGAATCGCCCGTCAGGCCCGCTGGTCGCACCGTAGGGCTGATTCGGATCCGGAAACTTTGCTATCAGCGAAACCGTAATGTGGGCGCCGCTGAGCGGCTCCCGCGTGATTGAGTTGATTACAACGCCACTGAAACCTGCTTGCTGGGCGTTCAGTTGCAGACTGGTGAAGAAAAGCGGGACGAGGATCGCGAACCTCATCAGTTCGAGTATACGGCGAATGTGGCCCTGTTTCATGTTTATGAGACACCTGCCGAGATCTTGCCTCACCGGAATACTGGCATTATGACGCTGCCGGCGCGCCGGGTGTTAACCGGCAGGACCTCGGTTGCAAGCAGGAATTGGGTGAGATCGTCCAAGATTTTCTGCCGCCTACTCCCAAGGTTTGGGGCATTTACATTATTAAGAACAACCGCATCGAAAGTCTCCGGCACCCCCAAAATGCATTCCTCGTGGGTCTAGGTGGAGCATAGTTGGTGTTTGTGAGCAAAACCAACGATACGGGCGATTCCTTGGTCACAGGAGTGAAATCGTTGACCGATTTGCAAGGCACGACGGCGCCTATTCCGCGACCGCAGGATCCAGATCCGCGTCAAAACTAGCCGCTAACAATCCCCTCCGGGTCAGTTCTCGTATGCACCCGGATTCTGCCGAGCACCGACGACCGCTTTCGATGAAAGTTTTATTGGAGCGGCCGAGCGACGATCATTGCGATGCTGCGGCGCGCGGACGTCACGACGAGGCCCAACTGTTCGCGCAACATACGGAGGAACTCGTCGGTCGAGTGGGCCTCGCCAGCGAGCTTGAAATCGTAGTAGCCATCGAGACCCGTTTCGTCGATCACCGGCCGATGCAGTCCATCTTCCAGTGCGCGGCGGAAGTCGTCCATGGAGCTGCTGACGGCGCTCATGCCGGTCAGTTGCGCCATGGCCATCGCCTGGCGGAATTCCGGACTCCCCATCATCCGCTTCGCGGCCTCCTCGGCTTGTTTGCGGGTCGGCTTCGCGCCTTGCGGAAGTCTGAACGCCTCGGGGACGGCAATCGCCTGCCAACTCGTGCCGATGCTCCCGCCCATGGCCTCGTCTTCCGGTTTCGGCCGCGGCGTTTTGCCTTGGATGGCGGTGATCACATAGGCATCCATGGAGCGGGTTTCGGACGCGATGGACACGTGGAAATGCTTCGCAATGCCATCGCGGACGAGTCGGTTGATCGTCTCGGTGTCCTCTTCATGTGGCGGGACCAGGACGAAATCGTAGCGCGCACCGGTATCAAGCGCAGCCGGCAGTTCGACGCGCGTGGGACCGACGCCCGAGATTTCCGCGAGGATCGCTTTGAGCTCGAAGCCGCGGCGCATCCAGTAATCCGGCCCGCTGGAGCTGATTGTGCCATCGGCGTTGCTGGGCGTAATGTGGAGTTCGTCGGAGGGCGGGACGTCAGGCTTCTTCGGTGGGAGCGGGGGCGGCGTGCGATGCGGTCTGGCCTCCAGGCGGACGGCTGAGCCGTCAAAGAAGGTGTCCAGTTGCTCTTCTGTTGGTTGGCCATCCACGGCAATGGCGCGGCCATCGAGCACGGCCTGCACCTGCTCCGTCTGCTCCGGGAAGGAACTGAAGCCGATGATTGTGCCGTATGGGTCGATGTAGACTCCGGTTGCGCCTTCTCCGTAGGCCTTGTAGGATTCTTCCGCCGGATCGAGCACGAGCGAGCCGAGGATGGGGTGGTCCTTCAGAAACGGGTCCAGCGAATCGTGTTTCTCATTGGCGATCCAGACGAAGTCGATAGGTTGGCCGGAAAAATGTTCGACCATGTTGTTCCATCTCGTCACCGTTTCCGCGTTGTGCGAGACGGGGCGAAGCAAGAGGAGCACGGTGAAGTGTCCGGGATGGGCGACGGTTTTGGTGACGCTGAGATCCGGGGCGGGATCGCCAGCTTTCAGAGACGTGGGGTCCTGGGCAAACATGCAGGTTGCAAGGCTGACAAGGAGAACTGGAAGCGTCCTAAGCGCCATGCTTCCTCAGTAAACCGGGATTTCCATTTTGGATGCCCCAGCTTGTTTCAGTGTACATCGACCGGCTACCTTCGATAGCTCCCGCAGACTGCTTGGGTGTTGGGGAACACAGATCGCTTGGACCGGCGTCCCTGATCATCCCGCCGTGGGCCACGCGACGACGAGGGCATGGGATTCCTCGAGCGACTCTTGAAGCCCCGTGCGCCAATGGGCGAACCAGCCCCGGAAGACGAGCGGCGTTTGAAGGAAAATACGGTTTTGACCGCCTGACACCGGGATACTCTCCCGTGCTTATGCAGGCGTGTATCCTACCCCACCCGAGAGGCTACCCGGCCGATGATATGGCCGCTTCAGCCGGCGCGAATGTGAGAGACCTGCTGGAAAACATCGTGAGAATATCGGGCGAAAGAATCGCCGCGCATTACAGGTTAGCGGGGGGCATCATCGACGACTCGTGTCAAGATAGGCCAGAATCCGCGCTTCAGTAAATCCTTCCGGTTCAGTTCGTTGCTTGCTGTGATGAGTACACAATCGGGATACTTGGCTGAGTTCAAATTCACTCTCAAGGAGTCAGCCAAATGTTCAGCGAGTTAATGAAGCGCAGCAATGCAATATGGCTCTATAGCACGGGACGCTTCGCCGAAGAACGGCGTACGTTTCTTTGCGACTTGGTCGAACACGACCGTAAGGGTTGGCACATGCTCCGACAGACCAATAGACTATTGCTAGCCATTGCGGAGCGATTAAACGTACGGCAGCAAATGCCGGTCACAGAACAGCAGATCGTGCAGGCAGCCAGAGACTGGGTATCGAGGACATGTTCGGCAAGTTGCACAGACGCGACGCGTGACACCGCAACGAGAAGGTTCATCTCTGTGGCCAAGCAGTGGTTACATTTCTTGGGCAAGTGGCGTGAACCGGACCGCCATCCTCAGTTCAGACCAGAACTCGACAGTTTTCTCAAGGAGCTTCAGGATCAGAAAGGCTATTCGCCCGAAACCATTGCCACTCACAGATCGGCGCTGAATCTTTTCTTCGAGTGGCTTGGAAAACTTGGCATTTCGTTGAAGAAACTGTCCCCGAAGATCCTTGGGGCATATTTTGTTCAAAACAAGGCACGTGGATGGAAGAAAACAACAGTCAAAGCGTACGGCAATTCAATACGCGTCTTTCTTCGGTACGCGGCCCAGCGCGGCTGGTGCGCTTTCGGGTTAGCTGAGACGATACATAGCCCACGTATCTATTCGATGGCAGGGTTGCCGGAAGGTCCAAACTGGGATCAAATCCAGCGCATGATTGCCAATCTCAACACGGAAAGTCCGCGCCATATTCGCGACCGTGCAATCGTCCTCCTTCTGGCCGTCTACGGACTCCGAATCGGGGAGGTTTGCGGCCTGACTCTGGATGACCTGGACTGGGCCCATGAGAAACTTCGCTTCCGACGCCTGAAGAGCCACCGCACTCAGGAGTTTCCTCTGACCGCCGAAGTGGGCAATGCCATTCTGAAATACCTCCAGAAGGTCCGGCCTCGGTGTTCTTCGCGTTGTCTTTTTCTGACGCTGCGTAGGCCGTATGGGCCAATGCACACGGAAGGTGCATCTTCTTGCATCGCCAGCCACATCCGGGCACTTGGACCGGCACCACATTATGGCCCACACAGTCTGCGCCACGCCTGTGCCAGCCACCTTCTAGATGAGGGATTTTCGATCAAAGAAATCGGCGATCACCTCGGTCACCGCTCGCCGAGGTCGACCCAGATATACGCCAAGGTCGAGCGCAAGAAACTAGCGCAGGTTGCTGATACGCAACTATCGAGCCTGACGGAATACTTAAGGGCGCAGACGCAACCCATCACGGCGGACTGGGCAAAAGAACGCTTGCGTTCACTTCAGGAGGTCTCCAACTTCGGATTAGGAGGACTTCAATGAGACTCTCCTGCGCCGTTGAGGATTTCATCCAGTACAAGCGGGCCCTTGGAAATCTGTACATCAGTTCGGCGAACACCCTGAAAGCGTTTCTTCGAAAGACAGGAGATCTCGAACTGGACGCTCTCACGAGCGCCCATTGCGAGGCGTTCCTGCCAGTCAAAAGTGGTGGCGTTACGAACCATTGGTTCCACAAGTACGGGACCCTTGACCGCTTTTTCCGATACGCAACCGAGCTCGGATACATGCAACATCGAGTCCTCCCCACTTCTATGCCGGATCGCCCGCCCCTCTTCGTCCCTTACATCTATTCGACCGGCGACATCCGTCGCTTGCTTGCCGTGCCCGACTCGCACTACCCGCGGACATCTCCGTTAGTGCCGGACACCATGCGTACCTTCATCCTCGTCCTTTACGGGACCGGACTGCGCTTGGGAGAGCTGAGCCGCCTGACGCATGCCGACGCGGATCTCAAAAACGGAACGCTTCTGATTCGGGAAACGAAGTTCGGCAAGTCGCGCCTAGTTCCTATCGGGAAGGATCTTGTCAGCATCCTTAGCAGCCCGGAGTTGAAGTCGTTTTTTGATTTTTAGGGTCTGGAATTTGGGCAAAGTTGGAAGATGGCAGAGAGGCGTTTCAGCGCCCTCTGGGGTTACTCAAAGGCCCACTAACTGCGGATTT
>Ga0335069_10008181_pt1 | contig 15005 bp, 11 predicted proteins | sample Lox_Sample_11_FD_206714 | JGI IMG/M metagenome (GOLD analysis project Ga0335069, IMG submission 206714) | Soil microbial communities from Loxahatchee National Wildlife Refuge, Florida, United States - Lox_Sample_1.1 | ecosystem: Environmental > Terrestrial > Soil > Wetlands | place: USA... | reverse complement strand
ACATCAGTATTACCCTGTTGATGGCACTCGCGTCCTTGATCCCTGGGTGCGGGAAATCGGAGCCACCTTCCAATGTCACGCCGCAGCTGCGTTTCGAGCCGCAGCCTCGCTCCCTATCGACCGTAAGTGGAATTGCACCGATGCGCCATCCGAAGCTTGGCGTTGACCCCGTCTCCTCGAATGGGGTCTACGTGCTGGCGATCCTAGGAGAAGGCGACTCCTCGCGGCTCGCCCTATTGAATTCCACCGACGGGGGAGATTCCTTCGATGAGCCGGTTTGGATCAGCGAGCCTGGAGGAGTGAACTCACACGGCGAGAACAGTCCCGCCCTTGTCGTGCGCCCGGACGTGATGTACGCGGCTTGGAATCAAGGTGGCGACATCCGGCTAGCGCGTTCCCTGACCTGGGGTGGGAGTTTTGAGAAGCCGGTGTCCATTTCTGACAAACCTCTGAAGGCATTTAGCGGCTATGTGTCCATCGGAGTCGCGCCGAATGGCGATGTTTATGCGGTGTGGCTCGACACGCGGGAGAGCACCTCCACGCAAGATGTGTACGCAATCTATTTCGCGCGATCTACAGACAAAGGCGCCACTTTTGGAAAGAACATAAAAGTCGCCGACCATGTATGCGAGTGCTGCCGTCCCAACGTCTCGTTCGGCCCTAATAATGAGGTCCTGGTCTTCTTCAGGCACATCTATCCAGGAAGCATACGCGATATGACTGTCGCTGTGACTCGGGATGGAGGTAATAGCTTCAGCGCGCCCGTTCGCATCGCCGAGGATAATTGGAAACTCGAAGGATGCCCCGACTCGGGCATCGCACTCGCGCGCAGTGGCAACCGTATCTACGGTGCGTGGCTCACAGAAGCGTCCCCTTCCAAAGCAGGCGTTCGATTGACTTGGTCGGACGACGCGGGAAAAACCTGGGCACCTGCGGTCCTTGCGTCACAGAAAGTACTAGATGCCAACTATCCAGCTCTTTCGGCCGCTGACGATGGTCGAGTTGGGCTGATCTTCCAGGGGCGCGATCCGCAGAAACAATCCGGATGGTCGACGACCTCTGCCTTCCTCGTTGAAATCGATAAGAACGGACAACTTTCGGCCCCGATAGAAGTTCCGGGTGTGCCTGCGCCGGTTGTCCGTCCCACGCTCGTAGAAGCATCCAATGGCAGTATATTCACCGCTTGGACCGCTACGATTGATGGAAAGCCTACCGTTTTTCTATCTCGGGCACGCCATCTGCAGTTGGTGCGGGAGGTTGCGACAGCCGACTGAGGTGTCGTCGCGAATGGCCTCGGCGACTTGTTCGAGACCATATTTTATGTTGTTGCCACTGGACGAAAACGCGCTCTCTGTAGATGTGTGAAGAGAATCCTGCGGACTATTGTTAAGTTTGACTACCAAACATTTGACGGTAGGAGACTGCAACGGTTTCAAACACCGTTATACCGAAGAAACGATCTGCGCAATCGAGTCTAGCTCAGGTTTTTCTTCAGCCTGTAGGAGGTGCTCCTACCTCCCGCTTCTTCCTGCTCCAGTATCCCTAGTTCGATCAGCTCGTCGATATCTCGAAGAGCCGTGCGCGAGGAAACTTTAGTCAGTTTCATCCACTTTTCGCGGGTCAGCTTTCCTTCGAAGTCGCCAAGGAGTTTGTTCAGGACTTTCTTTTGTCTTGGGTTGAGAAAAATATTCTTCTTGTTCAAATCTTGCCAGAAAGACTCTTTCGCAGGCGCACCGCTCGTGATCTCGTTCGAATGCTCAATCGCGCGATCGAGGCATTCCAGGAACCATTTCAGCCATTCCGTGATGTCGAGTGAGCCCGACTGTGTCTTTTCCAGAATCTCGTAATAGCTCCTTCTCTCTTCGAGGATCTGCGTCGACATGCTGTAGAAACGCTGCACGCTGCCATCTGAACGCGCAAGACACATCTCAGCGACGGCCCTTGCGATTCTTCCATTGCCGTCTTCAAACGGATGGATCGTCACAAACCAAAGATGCGCGATTGCCGTTTTTAGCAGAGGGTCTTTTTGCTCGTTGCTTTCAAACCACCCGAGAAACCTCTCCATTTCCGCATCAAGGCGATTAGCTGCGGGGGCCACATAGTGGACTTTCGGACGCCCGATCGGCCCCGAAATCACCTGCATAGAACCTTGACTGTCGTCCCGCCACGCGCCGACGCGCAACTTGTCGATTGTTTTGCGGACTTGAGGAAACAGGTGCGCGTGCCAGTCAAACAAACGCTCCTTCGTCAGAGGCACCTCGAATCTCTGCGTTGCATCCACCATCATTTTGACGACGCCCTCGACGCTGCGATCCCTGTGCACCTTAAGCCCCGCCAAGTCGAGCCCGAGTTTCTTCGCGATGGAGGAACGTACGCTTTCGGGGTCCAGCACGACGCCTTCAATGGCGCTCGACTTGATCGTCTCCTCGGTCAGCACCTTGAGAGTGGCGGTCCATTGCGACGCGAAGCCATAGCTCTTCATTCTTCCGAGTAGCAACCCTTGCTGCAGTCTCACCTCCGAAAGCAGCGGGGCGATGGCTCCTGAGTCCCATGTAAACCTCGGCCAGTCAGCAAGTTCGTGGATGTAGGTTCTCGCCATAATCTCGCCATTTACCTCGCCATCATCCTAGCATAATCTCGCCATAAGCTCGCCACTATTCTTGCCATGTTTCGTTCACATCTCACAGACTCCCCCAACTGCGCAAGTTGATTGCTGCTATGTGCTTGATTTGTTTAGACCTGTGGCCTTCGCTAGCACACAGCCGCGCCAGGTAAATCCCGACCTGTCACGCCCGTTGCCATCCGTTTCGGCCGCAAATTCCTTCCGCTTGCTCTGTCCTTTCCGTGAGTCCGTTGCGACTTGGTTCTCCTTTCTGGGTGAGAGAACCAACCCTCAACTCACAGAAAAGGACAAAGAACAATGAATTCAGAAAATATCAAAAACATCACAAATCAAGCCATCGAGCAGCTTATCGAAGCGCTGAAGGCTGGAAAGAGCGAAGCGCTCACGAACTACCTGGCCGCCGTGGCGAAGTTCCACCGCTACAGCTTCCAGAACATTCTGCTCATCGCTCGGCAATGCCCGCAGGCTACGCGTGTAGCAGGATTCCACACATGGCGCTCACTGGACCGCTTTGTCAAGAAAGGCGAAAAGGGCCTCATGATCCTCGCTCCACTCGTCCGGAAAGTTGAGTCTGCGGACGCGTGCCCGACAGAGAAAGAATCCCGAATCTTCGGCTTTCGTGCCGTGTATGTCTTCGATGTCAGCCAAACCGATGGCGCACCACTCCCGACCATCGGCGTCGCGCAGGGCGAACCGGGCGAGTACTTCTCTCGTCTCGAACAGCTTGTTCGTGAACAGGGTATCTCGCTTGAATACTCCGCTGAAATCGCTCCGGCAAAGGGCATGTCCTGCGGGAGGAAGATCATCCTGCTGCCCGGAATGTCACCGGCAGAGCAGTTCTCGACGCTCGTGCATGAACTCGCGCATGAGATGCTTCATCGCAATGCGCAGCGCTCGCAGACGACTCAGCGCGTGCGCGAAACTGAGGCTGAGGCCGTGGCGTTTGTTGTGAGCCAGGGAATCGGACTTAATACGAACACTGCCGCACAGGACTATATCTCGCTGTACTCTGGCGATGCGGCGCTGTTGCTGGAGAGCCTGGAGTACATCCAACAGACGGCGAATCAGATCCTCAATTCCATCGGCGCGGAGAATTCTTCCGTGCCCCCGCAACCTAGCTGGAGTTGAATGCCTAGTTGGAATCAACGCACGGAAGTTGAAAAAACACTCTGAAGCATTAAATCGGCGTCGGATAGATGAGCAACCTTCCTTAATTTAGCTCCTCCTGGGGCTACAAATTGTGAGCCCGACTCCCGGGCAACGAACGTCTGCTTAAACGTAAGCCCAACGCTTTCCTTTCGTGTTTCGCGATGGGGCTGGCATCACTATTTCTCCCCCCTGCCGCAAGCCACAGCCCCTTCAACGGTGCCGATTGCTGCACCTCGTTGCCAGTTTGCTGTACAGGCAAATGTCATCCGCGTCCCATCTCCCTGTTGTGTTACATTTGGGAGAAAGCTTCCGTGAGGCGTTATGAGCGTTGTTAAGGGCGTCCAGCCACCCCAATTCAGGTTGGAGTTGGACATGACGGCGCCGGTGTTTGCCTGGATGCGTCGGAACGGACTCAACGTCAAGCGAGAATTCTCGCTTCCCTGGGGAATATGCGATCTGGTGGGCGTTTCCTTTAATGAGCGGCGGGTGGGAATCAGAATTGCGCACGGGCAATTCCATGCCATCGCTACTCCGCAGCGCATATCTTTGCTGCATCAAATTCCAGACGAGAAAACGCGCCGTTCGATTACCATAAAGGACCTGTACTCCAGATTCGACGGACTGTTTTCAACCGACACACTCGAGCGTGAGCTTGACCACTTGATTCGAGGCAAATTTATCAGGAGCCTGAGGAGCGGCCGATTCCAGAGTAAGAATGGTTGGGCCCCGTTGCACAAACGGATTGTGGCAGTCGAATTGAAATTGAACCGAATTCAAGAAGCTTTCGAGCAAGCCTGCTGCAATAGGGCATTCGCTTCAGAATCCTATGTGGCGCTACCGTCCCGAACAGCTCGTTGTCTCATGCGAACCAGCCGCTCGGCGTTTTTTCGCAAGAATCGTATTGGAATTTTAGCGGTGGGTGCGCGCTCTTGTTTTCAGGTCTTGCCGAGTTCATGCACCCAGCAAGATCCCCTTCTTCAAGCGCATTGCGTCGAGCGTTTCTGGCGGGCTAGAGACAATTGTTCATGAACTGCTTTGCAATTCGAGAAGGACTCTTCACACTTTCCGGCGGCTTCAAATCTGGCAACGACTTGCCTAGGACATAGGCGGACGAAAAATCTTGGTAGAGGGCGACGGCCCTACCTTCTGCGGGAATGGATTCCAATTTCGCGAGCCACTCGCGGTACGTAGTGGCAACCTGTTTTTTGCCTAGCTGCTCATTCAGAAGTATGGAAGAAAGATGCTTCTCGAGCTTCTTAAACTCCTCGGAAACAACGTTTCCTTGCCCAATCTTCGCGATAGAATCCTGTAACCACGATTTCAGCGCGGGAGAGCAGAGCGCCATTCGGCGAAGACCTGGCAAAGCCACCTTTGTGGAGGAGGATGAGAATTGAGTGCCTGGAATGTAGTATTGATAGGCCTTACCCACGGCAATAGCGGGATAGTGAACGAGCTGGCGCGACCAGAGAACAAGATTCATACCCCAGTAAGGACCGGCAATTGTGAAGCACTCCTTCCCCAGTTTCTCCCTCAGCTCTTCATGAAAATGCACTAGTCCTGGAAACCGTTCGTGTTCGAAATTCCCGGTGCCAGCCTGGTCATTCAGCGAAGAATCGACAACCCAGACGCTCTCGGCGCCGCTCAAACTAAAGCACTGCGCCGCCAGGTGTGCCTGTTGATTTCTTTGCACTTTCTTGTTGAGTTGTCGCTGATTGGTCAGAATCACAGGCAAGACCAGCCGGCCTCGAAATTTTCCCCTGGTTACCCAATCCCGTGTCGCCTTGGCAAGCGCCTTGTTAATCGCATTTTGTTTTCGATTCTCGTTGTACGGGAGTTGGGGAACGCTTAACCATGCCGCTTCGGGGACGGAACTCGATATGTGTGACAGCGTTGCTTGGACAAATGCGCTCACGAGTTTTGCGTCGGGCTTCCTTTGAAACGCTGAATCCCCGATTCTGTCATGGTGAACGAATTGGGCGATGTATTCGCGATAGCCGTCATCAGAACAATTCGGCCAATGCCAAAGCCCGTCCACGGAAGCGTCGATCCAAATCTTGGCTGAGGTCGGGAGCATGGGACGCAGCTTCGCCGCGGCCCGACCGGGCAGCCAGTACGCAGAGCTATCCTTATACTCAGTGGCCGCGATTTGCGCATCGTCTTTCCCGCGAACAAATGTGACGTAGTCAGCCATTTCACCCCGCAGCAAATCCGGACAGCCTTTTCAGGTGGTTACACGAATGCTCAAGCTCCGGATACAGAGTCATCTCATCAACCCCAATTCGCTGCAATTCAGAGCGCAATTGTTTTTTCACTTCTTTAAGGATCGGAATTCCGATGAGTGTCGGCACACCCTCATTCAGGCTGAACCTGCGACCATGTAGAGTGAATTTTCCGCGTTGCACGATCAGTCTCTCGGTATTCCAGACGGGGTTGACTGCCAAGGGTGCCCTAGCCCTCTTCGATTCCGTCGGCTTCGCGGCGAGATACCCCTTGATGATTTCGTTGTGCATTCTGGGGTCAAGGATGCCGAGTTTCTCGTCTCTAAAGCTCCACCGATTTAGAGAGACCGGGTTGATCAAGAATACGATTCCATCTTCCTCTGGCTTCTTGTCACAAGTAAAGTAGAGAGCGGTCGTGGCACTTTCGGTCCAATCGAGCAACCGCGTTGGAAGACCGTGATGCTGAGCGATCTGAGCCCATTCCATGTCTTCGGCTGGTGAGCCCGCGAGCGGAGGCCGCTCCAACTTGTGGACGGCGACGCGTTTGAACTCCGCCATCAGCTCATAAGCCTTTATTCGGTCGTTTACTTTTGCAAAGCGCAACCCGGAAGGGATAAGACTGAATGAAACCTCCGAATGGCCGCGGAACCAGAATACATCGTCGCCGCTAACCGTACTGCTGATCACGGCGAAGTAGTCGGCGAGTGATCCGATTTTCTGTAACACTAGCGGGCACCGCACCGGAGAAGTCCGGAATCGCCGGATTTCAGTGTTCGATAGCTTGGCCAGTGATATCGCCATTCAGCAATCCTCAGAGCTCGACACGCTCAAAACGGAAATCATAGTTGCTTCGGCTTCTCCGAATAGTTTTCCAAGAGATCCTCTATCGTCAAATCGTAGGCCTTTAAGTTCGATTGAATCTTGGAAGCAGACAGACTCGCAAGGTCGGAAGTTCTCCATTCTTCAAAAAACCCGCGAACGTTCTTGGTTAGTTTCGATAGGGAATGCTCGGCAACGATTTCCACCTCTTCGTTGAAGCCGCCCGCCGCGCCGACAGTTCGCGTCCAGATCACCATCAGGCATTTCACCGGAGAATCCCCATAGTTGGTCTTAAACCAAGCGCAGGAATTGTTCATCTGTCCGGTCTCATCTTTATTGATTTCTTTTCGATTCTTGTCGACCTGGTTTTTGCATTCGATCAAGAGATACTGATTGTCCCGCAGTGCCCATAAGTTGTCGGGGCCTTGCTTCCATTCCTTGTCCGGGCGCTGCGTCTCAAATCCGAGTGCTCGCCCCAGTTCATCGAGCGCCGCTTCGAAGGAGTCAGCGGAGACGCCAAACCGCAAGCGGCTCAAAATGTCCTCCACCTCCAGGAGCAGCTCACCGGCCGTGTCAAACTCCTGGGCCCACTTGATCATGGCCTCAATGCGCTTATGGCCGATCGCGGAAATATTCTTTATTTTCATGCCCTGTCGAGGTTTGAACAGAAAACGGTTTTTCTGATGCGCGACAATCTGTAATTCGTTGGACTCCATTTTGTCCGTCAAATGTTTGTAACGCGCCATTTCCTGCAAGTACCAACCCTTCTCTGAATCTTCATGAATCTGCTTATCGATCAACTCCTGCAAAACGGCGACGGCCTTGTCTATTTGTCCCGATTGAAATTGCGTTTCTGCTTTGTTCTCCGCGGTAAACAGATGGAGCTCCCGTGAGTCCCGAGGTGAGTGGCTCATCTTCGACATCCGCTCGACGTAAAACGCCTTCCAACCTTCCTCGCGATTCACGCACTGCAGAATGAGCCCGGCCAAAGTCTTCGCGGGATTGCCTTCGGTCGTGATGTCTTCTTTTGCCAACTCGGCGATTTCGAGACCAATTTCGATCTGGGTCTGGGTCTGCGCGGAGAAGTATCCGCGCGACTTCTTTGTGCGAATGGTCTTAATCAGATCGGGACCGGTGAGAATGATAACGCTGTAGTCTTTTTCGCCGCGAACCGACCTCCCGAGCCCCTGCTCGATCGTACGTGCGACCTTGGTCGCGATCACTTCACTGCCGATTCGAGCGTTTTCCGTCCAGCGGTCTACCAGCGTCTCCGAATACGGTTTCGAATCTAGGATTAGGATTCGGCAGGCCCTGTCTGGGAGGTCAATGCCGTCGTAGCGATTCGCGACCACCAGCGTCCGATCGACAATACCTGATTTCAGATCCTCAACAAGCCCATAAATGGTCTGCTTGTCAGCGACCACGCCCCCAGCAGTTTCCCACTCACTTGCAAGGTGAAAACTAGGCGTGAGCACTACGCGGCCGTACTTCCGCTTGTCACTCGCCGGCGCAAAGGTTGCGATCATTGCTTCTCGGTTCAACTGCGGACTGATCAAAGACGGAATGAGGATCATTTTCTCCCCAGACCATTTTTCGTGCTTGTCGACCAGGGGCGAGGTGATGATGTCCGCGCTCAGTCCCAACCCCTTCACCAGAAAAGCGTCGTTTGTTACTGTGGCCGACATGAACACGCGATGCCCAGCGTCGGAATACGATCCGAACAGATGCAGAGGCGCAAGCTGCGGCGCTATCTCCAGGGATTGTCCCGATACCACACAGACACAATCTCGCAGGATGTCTCTCAGAAGTGGCCAGGCATACCTGATTTCATTCGTGGCGCTATCTTTTGCGAGAATCGCGGCCACGTCTTCGAAATGGTCCATCCAGCTCCAATAGGGCACCCCAAGAAGTGCATCAAACTTTTGCTCACGAATGTCGGCAAAGGTACCGGCGCCCTGCTCTCGCAAATCCTCGGAAAACAGTGACAGAAGCGACATATAAGCTCGGTGGTCGCGCGGCAACTTGATGACACATTGTTCTCGGATGGTGTCAGCACAGGCATGACAATCGTCCATAACAATGGCGCCGACCGGGTGTGATTGTGCGCCCAGCTTAAATTTGGTCAACCCGTTGAACAACTTTTGCACCGAGGTCACCAGAATCTGCCTACCCTCCAAAAATTCCGTCGGCAGTTCGTTTGAAGTGGTCAGACACGCGATTCCAAATTGCTTCGCTTGCGCAACCGTCTGCTCGACCAAATGATTGTTAGGGCAAAGATAGAGTGCCGGCCCCTGGTCTTCATTTAGCTTGGCTTGCAGAATGAGCAGGCCGATGAGTGTTTTTCCTTGGCCGGTGTGCATCTTGACGATGACGTCTTTCGAGTCTCGTCGATGTTCGTACCACTCCGCGAGAATCGCCTTCTGCGCGGGCCGTAGAGGGCCTTTATCGCTCGCGCGGTCCAGGCCGTCGTAAATCACGTTTGGATCGAGAACCTTTTCTGCGGACTTCTTGCCCCCCAAGCGCTTCCGAAAGTCGACCATAGTGGCCCCTTTTGGCTATTTCCAGCTTTCATTCCCACTGAGCGATGTTTAGAGGATAGCAAAAACAGACTTAACACGTACTTGTTCTATAACCCTTCTGTAGCCGTGAACACGGATTGCACTTCGTCAAGCCGCAACGCGAACTTGTCCAAAGAGAACGGCAAGTCTCACGTTGCGGCGATGGCAAAGGAAACTTTTCAGGCACTGATGACGATCGTAGAGAGGGTCATTTTGCAGATTAGGCCGGCAAACGACTAGTGCGAGCAGACTGCTTTTCTGAAGTCTGAGATTAGCTCCCAATATAGGCGAGAACTAATTGCCCGCGTCCGCAAGCACGTCTAAGCATCCTTCTGCACCGAACGCGGCTGACTTAGCGGAGGATGCGATTCACAGCATCGAAGCTGCGGGGCGAGGGATGGGACAAGCTACCTCGCCGACGCGATCCGCCACGATATCTACACTCCCTCACATCGGCCAACCGTTACGAATCTTTCGCCGGGCAAAAGCTAATCGGTACCAAGGCACGTCCCGCCCTGCGGGCGCGCAAACACGACAGTTCCCGTGAGCGCCTCATGCTTTTGTTTCAGCGCGAGCTCGACAGGTCCTCCTCCTCAATTGCCCTCTTCCACCTACCTCTCGGCTTGCCCCAGCTGCAGCGGCAACTGAACCTCGGTTACTAGCAAAGCCACGATCGCCCAATTGACCTCCTGGTGCGGCACTAAGCAATCGAATAGACTTATCAGCGCTCGTCGTTTCCCTCAACCGTTTGCACGTGCCGTTCCGGGGAAGTTCTACGGCGCACCGCTTCGCTTTGATTTTCTCTTGGCCCTGATTGATTGTGGCTTCTTTGTTTACATTTCCGCCCTTTCTTAGGCACAGCTTCGGGATAATTCCTGCGCCCGCAGTCCCGTAGCCGGGATGCAAAAAGCGCACTTCGTGGCTTCTGCTTTCTCGGTTCCTCCCTCTGAACCCTTTGGGTCCCTCCCAGAATGCAGCCGCTTGCCTTGGGAGCAGTATCCACTCGCCCTTGGGTGCCCCAAGAAAACGGGGCAGAAATGGAGAAACAACATGTATCTCAACTCAATCCAAATCATCGGCTTCGTCGGGCAAGATCCCGAGCGTCGCCAAGTCAAGGGCAACGGCACGTCCTACACTGTCCTCTCGATTGCTACACAGCGGTCCTGGAAGGACTCTCAGGACGAATGGCACTCGAAGACTGAGTGGCACCGCATTGTCGCCTGGAACGGCCTCGGTGAACGCGTCGCGGCGTCACTCCGCCAGGGCGATCACGTCCTGGTTGAAGGCACGCTTGTCAGCGGCACCTACGAGCGCGAAGTACGCAAAGGCAAGAAGAACGCCACGGTGAAGCAAATCTCGTGGTCCATTCGCGCCGACGCGGTCCGCAAGCTGAACCGCACAGACAAAGAGCCGGAGGCAATCGCTTCCGGCTCCTCGCATGTCGCCTTGCCAGAACTGCAAGAACACACCGAGAGCACCCCTTTTTAGGGGCGCTCTCGTTTCTTCAGTTCCGTCGAAAGGTAATCGTGATTGTGTCGCGTTTCGAGAAGGGGCGAAGAACGATCCGTTCTCCACTGTGCGAAGTTTGGCTCAAGACTTCCCAACCATCGTTCATCATCTTCGCTATGTGGTCATCCATCTTTTGTAGATCAAGTAGTCCCTGCTTGCGATAGGTACCGAAGAAATTCTTTCGATAGGTGAAGGTCTTTATTTGCATCGTTCACATCCTCACGTCTCTAGTGCTCAGGAAAGCCAATTTTCTCGCCTTCGCAACGGCTTGACTTTCGTATTTTATTCGCCTAGTATAACACCCATCGGCGTTCGCAGAAAGCAGGAGCCGCCGTGACACGGTCATGACTTACCTCTTTCCAGCAGGTGCCTCTCTTTCGTCCCCCATCCTAGGCACGTCCTGCCAAGCGAACTTAAACAGACCGGAACACCAGAAGCATCGGACTACCACTTCGCCCAACGCCGCCATTCGATCGCTTTACGGATAACTGTCCCCAACCCAAACCTCTTCCGCAGAAAGAAACGCCGAGCTTTTCGGCAAGAACGAAGGAGTTGGCATCATGCGAGACCATCGGAAGTGCAATTGCCCCATTTGCAAAGTGGAACGGCATCTCACTGCTGCTCTCGGTGAACCGACCGGTGCAGATCAGTTCGCGATATTTGCGTCCTCGCGTGAACCGTTATGCAACTTTGAATCTGTTTCGAGACTCGTTCAGCATCTACATACGCAGAGAGATGGTGAAGAGCGGCCACCTTTCGCGAACGAGATTTTCACAACCTTGATACGGGCATCGAAGGCTCCTTACGAGGCAGAGTTGAGCCAGTCGGTGTTGACCCTGGCCTTCATTCCGGCCATTCACCGCACGTACAGTGAGGTCAAGGCTTGGTTCCGGGAGCTTCCAGCCGACGACATTTCGCAGCAAATATTTACGTACTTCCTCGAGTTGGCCGCTTCGGCTCCATTAGGTCTAGTGGATGGGCAACTCTCATTCCTACTCGCACGGAGCCTACGCCGCAATGTCTTTCGCTGGGCCCAGAAGGAAATGATTCTCTTGAGAGAGCGAGAGAAAACACTCGAAGAACTGAGGCACGCAACTGAACCATCTTTCAACGACAACTTTGAGACTGTTTCGCTGCTGAACGATTTCCTCGACTATGCGCATCGCAACGGAATCATCTCGGAATTTGAACGTGCCTTGCTCCTGAAGATGAAAGTCGAAGGCTTCCAGGCAAAGGAAGCGGCAAACATGAATGCTGTTCTCACCGCCAAAGCAGTTCAGCACAGAATCGAACGAATCATGTCGCGCCTGCAGAAAGCTGCAGCTCTCGCTGCGTTTGTAGAGTCGGCAGAGGTTCTTCCGAATCTCCGTCTCCGCAAAAAAAGAAAAAAGAATCCGCTCACAAAGCCGGGGGATTTTTCTTTGGGGAGTCGCTCTGAAGTTTTGGCTATAGATACAAGTAGAAGGCAGCTCTCGCTGGACTCCTCGCCGAAACAGAGCGAATCCAAACCAGGACAGTTCGCCGCATCCGAGCGGAATCTGTCTCCAACTATCGCAACTCTGCCCTCGGCTTTCTGGCGAGCGTGTGTGACTGCGGGAAGTTCTCCGCAGCGGCGCGCCGTCATCCGTGCTTCAGTCGCCCCACCAACCGAAGCCCGCCAAATCAAGTCTGGCGAGAGTTTGCCTTCTAAATTCGATGCGAAACAAATTCGCATCCTTCGAAAGGAACTTGCCAGCAATGAAATCACTCTTCCGAAGAAAGTTCGTGACTCGCTGGTTTCGACCCGCCGCCGTCACGCTTTCCTGTTCTCTGGTTCTCGCCTCAGCCGTGTTCGCTCAGGCGCAAGGAAACTCGCCCTGGGAGAACGCCGTCAACGTTTTGATGACCGCGTTTACGACGACCATCGCTCGCGGTCTTTCCCTCGTTTCCATTGTTGTCGCGGGCCTCACCTTCGCCTTTGGTGAGGGTGGCTCGAAACGTATCATGGCCGGCGTGCTGTTTGGTGTAGGAATGGCAATCGCCGCTGTAAACTTTCTGGCTTGGCTCTTCCCGTGATTCGGTCGCGCTTACTGGCCATGGCAACCGAACGCAGAATCAACACGGTCTATCGGACCCTTCACCGGCCCCTCACCATTCTCGGAGTTGAACGAAAGCTGTTCTTCTTCGCTCTCTGCATGGGGGCCGCAACATTCAACATGCTGGCAAGCCTACTGGGCGGCATCTCGATGTTCTTTCTTCTCTTCCTTGCCGCCCGGTGGGCCACAAAGACCGATCCACAGATCCTTCGGTTCCTTCTCTCTTCCGCAAAGCTCAGAACACAGTACGACCCTATGAAGCTCAGCCCCATTGCCGTCCGCAGAATTGCGAATGATTGATCTAATCAAAATCCTGAAGCCCTACAGAGAGACCGGCTCCCTGAATGAGCTGGTAAACCTATACGGTTTTATAGATGCCCAGACGTTTCTCACAAAGTCTGGCGACGTGGGCTGCGTCCTTCGTGTTCATGGTGTCGATTACGAGTGCCTAGACTCGTCCGCATTGGACAACAGCACAAAGCGCCTCGAATCTGCACTACGTCTCTTTGACGAGAACTTCCGGGTCTACCAGTACCTCTTCAAACGAAACAGGCCCTTCATCCCTTCTCAGAAGTATTCGAACCCAATCGTGAGCACCGCCATTGAGAATCGGATGGAGTATTTCCGAGCGAAGGCGGAGAACATCTATTCGCTCGAAATCTACTACGTCATTCTGTATGAGGGTTTCCGCTACAAGCGGAACGCGCTGGGCAGCCTGCTTGCCTTCCACCGGAATCCGGGCAAGGCTTTGGAAGATGTGACGGCTGCCTTCTCCGGGAAGAAGCAAGTTGTCGTCCTTGACCGCGAGCTGGACAAGGCCAAGTCTGCCCTTCAACAGAAGGTAAAAAGTTTTGTCCAACAGGTGAACGACCTCGTTCGAATCGATGTATTGAACAAACAGGACGCCTTTCCGGTTCTGAAGCGTACGTTGAACGTGTCTTCTCCTAAGATTCAGGAGGCCAAGCTAAAGCACGATACATTTCTCGACTACTACCTCTCGGAATCTCACCTGGAGTGCCATCGCAATTATCTTCGCCTGGACGATCACTTTATGAAGGTCCTCACTCTGAAGGAGCCTTCGGCGCAGAGCTTTCCGCTGATCTTCAAAGCACTCCTTGAAATCCAAGCAAACTTCCACATCGTCACGGAATGGAAGAAGGAGGACTCGGGAAAGACGCGGAAGGCGATTCAGGCGAAACGGCGGCACTTCCACAATACGAAGCGCTCCCTCATAAGTCACATGAACCTGTCTGATGGTCCACCCGCTGATGTGCTGGTGGACGATTCAAAGGAAGCTCAGGTCCGAGAACTCGGACAGAGCATCAAGGAACTCGAAATCGAGGGCAACTATTTCGGCCAGTTCTCCTTGACCGTCGTCGTTTATGACCTCGACCTCGCCAAAGTCGAGACAGCATGTGCCGAATTTTATAAGGTCTTCAGCATCTACGATGCGCAGCTGTATGAAGAGAAGTACAACCTCCTGAACGCTTTTCTGGCGACAGTGCCTGGTGGTTACGCCTTCAATCTGCGGTCAATGTGTCTGCTCAATACAAACTATGCCGACTACTCCTTCCTGTTCACGCTTCATTCCGGTGAAACTCAGAATCGGCATCTAAGGCAGGAGTATTTGGCGCTGCTCGAAACCAGCTACGGCACACCGTACTTCCTGAATCTTCATCACCGCGATGTGGCTCACACCATGATTCTGGGCCGCACGGGCTCGGGCAAGTCGTTCCTCCTGAACTTCCTGATCACCAACATGCAGAAGTATGACCCGTACACCTTTATCTTTGATTTAGGCGGCAGTTTCGAAAGCTTGACACGCCTCTTTGGTGGCACCTATGTCCGCGTTGGACTAAAGTCCCCCGCGTTCAAGATCAATCCCTTTTCTATCGTTCCCACTAAAGCCAATCTCGACTTCCTGGTGCTCTTTCTCAAGGTACTCATGCAGGGTTCATCGCAGCTGGAATTGACTCCAGCGGAGGAGAGGGACCTCTACCACCAGGTCGAGAACCTCTATGAGATTGAACCTTCGCTGCGGACCCTATCCGTT
>Ga0335069_10008179_pt1 | contig 15007 bp, 14 predicted proteins | sample Lox_Sample_11_FD_206714 | JGI IMG/M metagenome (GOLD analysis project Ga0335069, IMG submission 206714) | Soil microbial communities from Loxahatchee National Wildlife Refuge, Florida, United States - Lox_Sample_1.1 | ecosystem: Environmental > Terrestrial > Soil > Wetlands | place: USA... | reverse complement strand
CATTCGCAGGTCTGGTTCGCGATGCGTCAGGTCATCTTTTTGGAACAACAGTAAAGAATTTCATTATTCAACGAGTGCAGGGCGGCAACGTGTTCGAGATGAGGCCCTAACTCAACAGCCTCCACCCGTTACACGGGTGGGGGGCACCTTTGCGCGCATTGGCCACGATCACTTCGTGCCCCAACTCGCTGAGCAAACGGCTAATCCAGGGCGAATTTGGCGAAGTTGGCGATGCGAACGATCCCAACCTACCATCAAAAGCGGGCGCCTTTTCATATTGCGTGAAATTGAGATTTCTCAACATCCATTGAAAGCCAAGTAGCTCAAAGGTCTTTCATCGGCCATTTGACCTCATTGACGAGGCACTGTTCGACTGACCCAGTGGGAGAATACCAAAGCACGCCGTGTTCGGTTGCGCAGAAGACGTAATCGCCGGTTCTACCTGGGTTTTCTCGGCGCTGCCACCAATGTGAAGCCTGCAGTTGATTTTCCTTCAACGCAGTCCCGCAGTTCAAAGCGATAACCGTACCTTTCGTCTGACCTAATCACCCCGTCAAGAATCCCTGATTGTTCGAGTCGACGCAAGTCACACGTAAAACCGACATCGGGAAACCTCGCTGCGTATTGACGTTCGGCAGCAATAAGGTGGCGTGCCCAATGTGCAGCTAGGATGTGGTTTGTCGTTATGTGTGGCTGTACGGATGGAGTGAACACAGCGAATAAGAGACCTATCGCGCCGGCGGCCGCTACGCAAAGAACTACACCGCGCCTTGCGAAGCTCTTTCGGGCGATGACCTTAGCGCTCATACCGCTCATTCATTGAAGTATGAACGACCTCAGAGAGTCCCTCTTGCAAACATTCCTTTTCGCCCTTGAGAAGTCACGCTCGTACTCTCTGCCATACGGTCAATGAGTGCTGTCGCGATTTTTCATCAAGCGACTTTCAGAGCAGCAACCGACTGCGGCCCCTGCCAATAATCAGTGCGTAACTTTGGAGGAAGGGCGCGAAGAGGGTACGCGGAATTTTTTCTCCGCGCTCCCGCAACAGAGTTGGTTTCTATTCTTTCGCTTTCACTGCGTAACAGGTTATGGCGTTATAGAGGAACTGCTGCAGCGTCGGTAGTTTCCGGAGCAGCGTTATTCAGAAATGGCAAAGGCCTCGTTCATCTTTTTACGGCGCAATAGTGCAAAATTTGGTGGTCGCCCATTTTCGAGGACCGAAAATCTCCCTCGCGTGCTTCTCTCCGAAGAGAAGGCGACAGTTGTTCTCAGAGGCATCCAGGATCAAACTCATCCGCGGGCTCATCGGCTCCAATAAGGCGGACGACCACATACGTCCACCGCACTGACAGGCTAACCCGTTTTTATCGGCTGTTGTGCCACAAACGGACATGTAGAACTCATCCCATCTGGTGACGGCAGTTATAGCGCAGCGAATGATTCATGCGGCGAACTTCTCTTTGCGACGGAAGTAGAAATAAGCGCTGACGCTCACAGAGTTCACCAATACAGCGATCACGTTCCATACGATCACTGGGCGGGAGCCAATCAATAACCCGTAGTAAACCCAAAGAATCTGAAACACTGCCATGATTGCTGCCATTCTGGGATTCATGCCCACACTCGAGCGACGCCGCAGCATTGCGATCAAGTCTGGAAGAGCCGCAAAGGTTGTACCGAATCCCGCCGCGAGCCCAAGGATCTCTGAACGCATGAACCGGGGAACCAGCAGGCTGCGTGAATCGTGAGGAAGGAGGTCGTGAGTCTCCGGACCGCTACTCCAACCGCAGAAGAGAATGACAGTGGCGAGTAGGCCAAGCGAGAGTCCAGCCGATCTGCTCATCTTCATACATCCGTGTCCTCCTAGACGAACTAGCGACTAATCTTCACCCGATTTCCGTTGCCAACATCAACTGTTGTGGCGGACCAACACTTGTCGCAGAGCTAAAAATATCCGGGATTACGGGCCCTCGTTTTAGGGGTGCCCGTCCAGTAAAGCATCCGGGGCGCCGCGGGACGCATCCACTTAAGAACAACTTCCCTCCTCTGAAATAGCGGAAAGGTGTTCCACACTCCGGATTGGCACATTTTGTGATCGCAAAGATACTTCTCCTCTTTGTAGGCTAGACGTATCGGACTGAGCACTAGCAGAAATGACAGGTCGATTCTGGATTCTCACTAGCGATTGATTTCGCCGTCCCAATAGCCCTCATTGAACCTAAAAACGGCGAACAGACGGTGCAAGCGTGTGCCCACGCCTGGTTTCATCAGTCGCGACTTCGGACGCCAGACATCTTCAAATTGCGGCTTAGAAAGGATCGACCTGAGACTTTTGCCAGTAGGAGCCGTTGGATTGCCCTTCGAAAATGTTGCGTGAAAGTGTGTATCTTATGAGCGCCACAAAGAGCATTCCCGACGTACTCACTCAGCCCGAAAGTAATTCTTCGCCCTTAGTGGCGGAGCAAAAGAGGCCCCAACGAGTTGCAACAATTGACTGGATGCGTGGCTTAGTCATGGTCCTAATGATTGTTGACCATGCCTCCATGGCATTCGACGCCCATCATATCGATCACGATTCCGCCATGTTCCCGGATGCCACAACGATGGCACTGCCCGGGTCAGAATTCTTTCCACGATGGCTAGCCCACCTCTGTGCCGCATCATTCGTTTTTCTCATGGGGACTTCTCTGGCCCTGAGCGTGGAGCGGAGAGTCATCAAACGCGTGAGCGCCTGGCAGATTGACAAAGACATTCTGACGCGGGGGGCAATCATCGCACTACTCGATCTGACCTTGATTTCGTTTGGTTCCGGCAAGTGGGTATGCGGAGTGCTGATGGCGATCGGTGTATCGATGATGTGTATGGCACTACTTCGGCGCCTGCCAACGTGGGCACTACTGACAGCGGCGCTAGGATGGATGGTGCTGGGAGAGTTCGTGACAGGGTTGGTGTGGGCGCCTCCAGGAAATTCTTCGAAGTTGGCCGCTTTCCTGGTGGCAAACTACTCGAGCCCTACTGTGATATTTAAATACCCGATTATTCCGTGGCTGGCGGTTACCATCTGCGGATGGGTGTTTGGGCGGCATCTGATCCGATATTCCGCCGGCCTGAGCAATGTTTCAGGAAAGATGGTCCTGTGGATCTGCGGAGTTGGTGGTCTTCTTGTTTTTGCCGTGGTGCGAGGCGTTGATGGCTACGGAAACATGTTTCTGCCTCGCGTCGACCATTCCTGGCAGCAGTGGTTGCATGTCAGCAAATATCCACCTGCTCTTACTTATTACTCGCTTGAGCTCGGAATTTTGTTCCTATGCCTTGCCTTCCTTAGGACAATCGAGCCGCGAATTGGAGTGCGAGAAAACGGCATCTTCTACGTGTTCGGGCAAACCGCATTGTTCTATTACCTCGTGCATCGTCTCGCGTTTGAGATACCCGCAACATATTTCGGCTTGCGTGGATTCGACGGATTGACGGCAACTTATGTCGCGTCAGTGATCATGCTGTTACTGCTTTACCCGGCTTGCCTTTGGTATCGGAAGACAAAAACAGCGCATCGAGGCTCGTGGCTGCGGTACATCTAACAACATTCTGGTATTACTGACAGTTCCCGCGGAAGGCGGTACTCAAGATCCTGAAAGACGGCGGCCTGCGCTATGAGGTTGCGAAAATCGGGCTCAATTCTTTGCCTTCGGCATCTTCCCCGCATTTATCCGTCGAAGAGCCTTGATGAATCGCTGGCCGTGACCACGAAAGGAAAACGGCAATGAGCAATGGTTTGCCAGTGATCGGCAACTCCGAAGATTCATGCGGCAAGTGCATTACCGGTATTTGCTCGAATTGCGGTCCAAGCGTTAATAAGATCACCGCCCCAATTGTCCTCAGCAGGCGTCAATTCAGTTATACGGCGTTGGCCGCGTCCGCGACCGCCCTGCTTGCTGGTTGCACTGAAAAGCAATCGGAACAGATTGCTTCGCCCGCTTCTGAGATGGCGCTTTCTCCAGAACTCAATGTGGTGCAGGCATCTAAGGGACCCATCTTGACGACCCTCGAGGAGTTCTACAAGATGGGCCCTGGCCCCTCGAGTTCTCACACCATGGGGCCGATGCGCATAACTTACGATTTCTTTCAGCGTGTGTCTAAACTCCCGGACGATCAACTAAAGCGTGCGACTGCGTTGAAAGTGCACCTTTACGGAAGCCTGAGTGCTACGGGGAAGGGGCATGGGACGGACCGAGCTTCGCTGGCCGGTTTGTTGGGAAAGGCTCCAGCGACGTGTCCTCCTGAGTTTTTGGATTCGCTCGCGAACAATCCGGACGAGGTGCATAAGGTTACCCTCGGGCCCACTACTCTCAATCTGACCTTGAAGGACATCGTATTCGATGCCACAAAAGGGAATTTCCATCACCCGAACACGATGACTGCCAAGCTGCTTGCTGGCAATGAAACACTCTATGAACTGGAGTATTACTCGGTGGGCGGGGGCTTCATTGAGTGGAAGGGTTACAAGCCACCGGACAAAGGGCAGCCGAAATATCCGTATGAACATGCGGCGGACCTTAAGAAGTACCTCATCGACGACAAAATTCCGCTTCCGCAGTTGCTGCTTGCTAACGAACTGGCTATCTCGGGAAAGAGTGAGAAGGACATTTGGGAATTTCTCGACCAAGTATCTGAGGTTATGCTGCGGGGAGTAAACACCGGGCTGACGGTGGATAGCGTTCTTCCCGGACCTATCAAGTTGCACAGCAAAGCGGCAGGCATGCAACGCAACTTGAAAACGAGTGCGAAGGGAGACGCGGGCAAGGTGGTCACCCGGATTGCCTCCTACGGTTTTGCCATGGGTGAGGAGAACGCTCGTGGTCACATTATCGTGACCGCCCCAACCGCCGGCTCAGCAGGCATCATTCCGGCCGTCGTAAAGTCTTTGAATGATCTCGAGACTCCACCGCAGAAGATTCGGGAAGGGTTTTTGGCGGCAGCGGCGATCGGATATCTCTGCAAACATAATGCGACTTTGTCTGGAGCCGAGGGCGGCTGTCAAGCGGAGGTCGGAGTCGGGTCTTCTATGGGCGCGGCGATGATAGCGCAGTCCTTGGGGGCTCCCCCAAAAGTGGTCTCGAATGCCGCCGAATCTGCACTCGAACATCATCTGGGCATGACTTGCGATCCTGTCGCTGGTTATGTGCAGGTGCCATGCATCGAACGATGCGCGTATGGGGCCATCAAAGCGTGGACAGCTTACTGCATTGCCAGTGAAGAAATCCCAGAAGAGCGCCGCGTTGACCTGGACACGAGCATCGCGGCCATGGCGCTCACTGCGAAGGAGATGAATGCCAAGTACAAGGAAACCTCTGAAGGCGGCTTAGCCGTATCCCTGGTGCTCTGCTGAAATTCACAAGTTCATGGCAACCGAAACCAAAACGCCAGTCGGTAGCGCGCCGACATTGGCTCCTCAAGTTGGAGGTCGGCCTACGTCGCAAGTGAACCTGAAAGTCGCGACGATCGCATGGTTGGTCGCCGCGATTTTTTACTTTTTTCAATATGTACTGCGCTCTGCTCCGTCGGTCATGTTGCCACAGATGTCGACTGCCTTCGGAGTGAGTGCGGTCGGTATGGCAGGAATTATTGGTCTGTTCTACTACGGTTATTCTGCTTTCAGCCTGATCGCGGGCGCCGGGATGGACTGGCTCGGACCACGCAAAGTTGTTCCGATTGGGGCTGCCATCGCTGGTTTGGGTGCGCTTCTGTTCGCTACTGGACACGGCACGGCAGGAAGCATGGGGCGCTTGCTTCAGGGTGCCGGTGGAGTTTTTGCACCAGTCGGCGCGATCTATATCGCTTCACAGTACTTCCCCCCGTCTCAAGCAGCAACGCTTGTCGGCGCAACTCAGATGTTTGGGATGGCTGGGGGTGCGGCAGGACAATTCATCGTCGGCCCGTGGATTGCGAAAGGCCTCGCGTGGGATACGTTTTGGACGGGGTTAGGCAGCGCATTGCTTATCATGGCGATGCTGTTGTTTGTGTTGCTGCCGAAGGCGAGCCCGGTCGAAACAAAACACACGGGACCGGCAATGATTCGGAGTTTTTACCTGGTCTTTAAGAACCCACAGTCCATCTTATGCGGCCTGATCGCAGGTCTGCTGTTCATCCCCACCACAATTTTTGACATGATCTGGGGGGTTCGCTACTTGCAGGAGGCGCACGGGTTCGATTACGGTTCAGCGGTGATGCGGACATCGATGGTACCTCTGGGATGGATTATCGGATGTCCACTGCTTGGCTTTTTGTCCGACCAACTTGGCCGCCGCAAGCCGGTGATCATTGCCGCAGCAGCAGTTTTAATGATCTGCTTGACGTTTATCCTCTTTGGAGCCAGCAATGGGCTTCCTCCGTATGTGCTGGGTCTGGTTGCGGGCATCGCGTCCGGTGCCGCCATGCTGCCTTATACCGTCATTAAAGAAGCGAATCCGCCGCAATTTGGAGGAATAGCAACCGGGGTGGTGAATTTCATTAACTTCACGTTCAGCGCACTGCTCGGCCCAATCTTCGGATGGCTCCTGCATCGTCTCTCAGGTGACGCCGAAGTAATGCAAAATGAGCACTATCAGTTCGCATTTGCTCCGCTTCTCTTGGGGGTGGCCATCGCGATCGTACTCACTTTCTTCCTTCGCGAAACGGGCAGCGCTGCGCACTCCAAACTTTCAGTTTGAATAGGCTCTAAAGGGGACTCCGCCAGCATCGATTGTTAAGCCCCCAAGGTTGCCCCACCGTTGGCGACAAATCGCGAGCTCACTCATGGACATCGCGAGAGAGGGGCTGAGTGTCGGTCGCATCGAGACCGAATATCCGCCTACACCAATAAGGTGCTTTACAAGTTCCCTTGGAACGGGCCCGCGACCTACTCGACTGCCGGGCTAACCTGGGGCCTGAAGGCAATCTGTACGGCACAACCGAGTTTGGCGGCGCCTATGGATACGGTGTCGTGGTACTGGGTCAGTTTCGATAAAGGAAACTGACCCAGCACCGGTGTCGTCTATGAGTTGACACCAAACCCGGATGGAACATGGGTAGAGAAAGATCTTTACAGCTTTACACACGGCGCCGATGGCGGTCAGCCGTGGGGAAACGTAATTTTTGATGCGGCCGGCAATCTCTACGGCACGACGGCATATGGCGGAGTAGGGCAATGTTCCGACAAATACGGTTCGGGCTGTGGCACGGTTTTCGAACTCATTCCCAACTTCGATGGCACCTGGTCCGAAACCACGCTCTATAGCTTCGGCGGCGGAACCGACGGAGGTAAACCCGCAGCCGGTTTGGCCTTCGACTCGTTTGGAAACGTCTATGGCACGTCGGTTTCGGGTGGAACTGGAGACTGCGAGCAATACGGATACAGCGGTTGCGGCACGGTCTTCGAACTCACGCCGAATCCCGGCGGAGGCTGGACGGAAAGCGTGCTTCACAGTTTCACAGGGACGGCTGACGGAGCGGTACCTCAGTGCATGTTGACCCTCGACCCGTCGGGCAATCTTTACGGCACGACTTACTTTAGCGGCGACTGCGACTATTGCGGCACGGTTTTTGAATTGTCGCCGAACCCTGATGGAGGTTGGACCGAAAACCTGCTCCACAAATTCACCGGCGGCCGAGACGGAGCACAGCCCTGGGCAGGCCCTCTGATTTTTGATTCGCAGGGAAATCTTTACGGCACCGCGGAATGGGGCGGCAAGGGGTACGGCACCGTATTCGAGCTGATGCCTGTAGGTGACGGAACCTGGAAAGGGAGTCTGCTCCACAGCTTTACCAAAGGATACGACGGTGCCTGGCCCCACTCCGGCGTCGCCTTCGATACTGCTGGGAACCTCTACAGCACGACCAGCGGCGGCGGCACCTACGGGTACGGCGTCGTCTTCAAGCTAACCCGGGGAGAAGGCGTCCGCTGGCATGAGACTGCAGCATCGTTCAAGAACAATCCGGCGTCGAGCCCCTTTGCGGGCGTGATCTTCGACGCCGCAGGCAATCTCTATGGCGTAAGCCACAGCACTCGCTACGACATGGTTGTGTTCGAGATCACGCCTTAGTTCAATTCGGCCGCCCGGCGCGAGTGTCGCACAGAGCGGCCGCGCATTCATCCTCTGGAAAGGAAGGAAGGTTTATGAAACGGAATTCATTCGGGGGCTGCTGGCAGGGTGCTAGCGGTCGTGGCAGTAGTGCTAGGCCTCGTTCTGATATTCGCACGTAGGGCGAGCGCAGCGAAGTATAAGACGCTATATACCTTCAAGGGAGGCAAAGATGGATCCGCGCTAGGCGCCAACCTATCATTTGACAAGGCAGGAAACCTCTACTCTACGACCGAACTTGGCGGCAACTACGGTTGCGGCACAGTTTTTCAGTTAACTCCGAACGGCGATGGCAGCTGGACAAGGAGCATTCTGCACTCCTTCAACGGAGTTGATGGGAACATGCCGGTCTCTGGCAGCGTGATCTTCGACGCAAATGGCGAATTTCGGGAATTAATGCTTCTCGGCAGCCTCCTCTACAATCCGCACAGCGGCTTGGTTGAAGTTCTCGCGTGGTTTTTTCCCGGGATTCTGGGGTGGACGGTGGGATGACTTCTCGTCGAGTCGATCAGCCTCTCGTTGTGCTTTATCGGCTTTAGTTCGTTTCTCTGACATACGTTCATTATGCACCTAGCGAATCAAAACTTGCCCGTTGGTCGATGTGTTTGGAGAGACTAATTGGCCGATAGCGTCGACACGGACTCTTGAGGTGGCTGCAAAACTCGTAGAAATGAAAGATCTAAAGATCTTCTCAAGGCAGAAATAACTCCAGCAGATAGAACCATATCGTTGCTTCCAGAAAAATATTTTCGAGGCAGTCTGTGCCAGACGCCGAAGTCCACGAACAAGATGGAGGCAAATTTCTTTTCCGCTGCTATCTGTGCAGCAAATCGCCTGTTTTCCGGACGAGTTGCTATTCAGGTCAGAGCAGAATGAAATTCATTGCGGACGGAGGAAGGATTAGAAAATGGGACTGCGAGTTTCCTGTTTCCAGTCAGTCAAGCAGCCCAAACAACTTACGAAGAAGTTGTTCCATTGATGCTACACCATCAGGGGCTTGATTCCTACCGAATTCCTGCGAAAGTCACCCGGGGCGCTTGTTAGATGGTGACCAGCTTCAATGATCACTTTGAGAAGTCAAATGCGGTTGGACGGAGGCCGGGCTCTGTCATGTCGATTCGCTTAATCGCCGGGTTACAACGAATCGAGGTCCACGTCACGTCGAAACCACTGAGGCGCGTGGTATTTCAGGCCTGCTTGCCGCGTGGGACCAGGGTCACGTCACTTGGGTGATGTCATTTCTCGAAAAGGGTAGCCGGGACGGCAAGCGTGCTTCTGCAGCACCGAGACATGCCTTTCACTACTTGTGTGGCTGGCGCATAGGACATTCTCGGCTCCCGCTTCGGTCAGTTCCAGATAGTCGGCAATTTCATTGCAGTCCGAATGGGTGCACAGAAGGATGCGATCCCGGGGATGTTCAAGCTGATAATATTCCATGAGGTGCTCCTTGGGACCCTAGTGGAAGAATACAGATAGGTGCGAAAGTTTGTCGGATCAGGGTTTAATCGCGACCTTCAGGACTCCATCGGATCGCTGCTCGAAGAACTTGTACGCTTTCACGATGTCATCCAGAGAGAATGCGTGGGTCAGCAGGGGCTTCAGGTCTACACGCCCACTCCTCACCAAGTCTATTAACCGACGCATTCTCTCTTTCCCGCCCGGACACAGAGTCGTAACGACCCTGTGGTCGCCAAGACCGGCCAGGAAAGGCTGCAATGGAATCGAGAGCTTGCCGGAATACACTCCCAAACTGGAAAGAGTGCCAGCTGGTTTCAGACTGCTCAGCGCGTTCTCAAACGTTTGCTGAGTTCCAAGCGCCTCGATTGCTACATCGACTCCTATTCCCCGGGTCAGCTTCCTAATTTCGCTGACCACATCTATTTCCTCATGATTTAGTACAACGTCAGCCCCTACCCGTCGGGCCATTTCCGCGCGTTTCGGGTCAGATTCTACGGCGATTATTAGACTCGCTCCTCTCAACTTTGCCCCCAGCGTGGCACACAACCCGATCGGGCCTTGGGCAAAGATAGCCACACTATCGCCTAATCGAAGACTGGCTGTTTCGGATGCCGAGAAGCCAGTCGAAGCGATGTCGGCGAGCAATACCACCTGTTCATCGCTGAGTTCATTGGGGATCTTCGCAAGATTTGCCTGAGCATACGGAACGAGGAGGTACTCAGCTTGTGCCCCGTTGAGTGTATTTCCGATTCTCCAACCTCCGATCGGACCGCCACACTGCGACCAGTTTCCGCTAAGACAAGCATGGCACTGTCCGCAGGGAGTGATTGCGCCTACCAGCACCCGTTCCCCGATCTCATAACCGGTGACCCCGGATCCCAATTCATGAATGATACCCACGGGTTCATGTCCCAAAACTAAGCCGGGGCGCACAGGGTATTCGCCTTTGAGGATATGAAGATCAGTCCCGCAGATTGTGGTAAGTGTCACCCGGACCACGGCTTCGCCAGAGCTGGCACGCGGCATGGGAACATGTTCGACAGCGATGTCGTTAGGCCCGTGAAACACCAAAGCCTTCATTGTGCAAGTGGAGCGTGGCTGGCATACTGCTCCCACGTCGGGAATAGACACGGTAGTCAAATGTCAACACCTTTCATGACTCGTTATCTTGGCCTACGCTACTTCGATATTCGCGGACAGCCATTGCTTCGGTACAGATTGAAACAGTAGTCCACCCTGAGCGGCCGTAAACTCTATCCCGCAACGAGAGCACGTGAACTCCCATTCTTCGGGGGGACTGCGCCTGATGCTGCTTTCTGCCCTGTACCCAATGACCAGCGAGCCGCAATCGGGCATGGGACAATTGGATGCTGCGGCAACTACTTCATCGCTTTGTTCCCAATTTTGTGGCACGATGCTTAACTCGCTGGGTCTATCAGTCTGCTTTCTGAATGGGTTGCCGGGGAAAAGGTTAATGCTCCGGAGCAAAAGCCCATGCTCACGATGTGTCGTAGCGGGCACCACCCGGAAGCCCGCTCCAAGCGACTCTTTCAGGCCGATTGTGACAACTCCTCCGTCTTTCGTCAGGCGCGGCGTGATCACGGTGGAGCATTTCTTACACAGCCAAAAATATTCACTGGATCGAGATTTGTTTGTCCCCAAAGGCGGATCATTCTCCAGCAGAAACAGTCTCCCCTCACCGAGATGATGAAATGACGCGGAACACGAAGGATTCAGACACTTAGCAAGCATCGCTATACTCCTGGCTCTCAGGCGACAATTAATTGCTCCAGTGCAAGCTTGTTGTGAATGATCAACGTCGAGCCCTCCAGCTCCACAATGTCTTTTTTCCTAAGTTGTGAGAGCGTTCGGGTTATTGATTCTCGGCTCGTACCCATGAGTTGCGCCATGTCTTCATGGGTCAGATTTAGCTTGGCGTGGGCCCGGACCACTGCCAGGCGGAGTGCACCTGCTAAAGTTCTAAACGATTTAATAATCTTTCCTCTGAGGTTCCCCAAGTGCTGTACTCGTAGGCCCAGAGAACCGCCACCTTCCCATTACGCAAGACCGTCGCGGCCGAAGACCCGCCAATCTGTTGATTTTCGAGGATGGTCAATACGAGTGTCGAGCCTTATCGTTTCGATTACCGGTCAATGTTGACCACATTGATTGTTATGGTCTCAACTTATCCGCTCTTGCGTACTCTTTCGTCTGCTTGTGGTAATCCAGTTTTTACTGAATATGTTCGCAATACGCCTCGGATTGCCTTCACCCGAGATGATCAATGTGGCGCCGGGACCGAGGTCATCTGTTCATTCGGAAGGCGAGACGGATCGCAATAGCCGTGACCACTTATACAAGCGGTGGAGTTACGTTTGTTTTCGGCTTCAGCCAACGTCTTAGTTTCGAGCTCAGTCAGTTTTGAATAGTCACAAGCCTCTTCGCCGCCCTTACAGGCGGAAAGGTTTCGCTGGTGCTCGGCTACGGCGGTTTGATTCTCTTCTGACAAACTGAGTTTCGAGCGGTCACATCCCTCCCAACCGTTCTCACAATTGTGCGCATTGCGTTGGTGTTCTGCGGTTTTAACATCTACAGCTTCCGACTGGCTTAGCGCGGAATGATTGCAAGGCCCCGCCCCATTCTTGCAGTCGGATAGGTTCAGTTCGCGGTTGGCCACGTTCACTTTGCTGATTTCACTCTCGGTCAGTTGGGCGCGATCACAGCCGCGCAATCCTAGTACACAGTCGGCGAGGTTACGCTGGTGCTTTGCCTCGTCCGCCTCACTGGCTTCAGACTGGGTCAGTTTGGACCGATCGCAGGACAACATGCCATCGTTGCAGTCAGCAACATTGCGCCGGTGCTCGGCCACTGCCAACGCAATAGCTTCGGGTTCAGTGAGTTTCGAGCGGTCACAGGGATTGAAGCCTCGCCTGCAGTTTGCAACGTTTTGCCTATGGACCGCGAGAGCGACGTCCGCCGCATCCGATTGGCTCAACTTAGAGCGGTCACATGTATCGCGGCCGGCTTTGCAATCCGCAAGGTTCTGCGCAAGATCAGAAGGCTGAGCAAATGCCAGAATCGGCCAAAGGCTGAGACACACCGCTTGCACACTAAAAAACTTCCATAAGCTGATTTTCATCTCAATATCTCTTTCGGGGGCTCGAAGAACAGACCATTATTGCCGCATCTGACACCAGCTCTTGACGGTCGTTCCCCAAAAGCCGCGCTCTTCCCGACCACGCGAAGGCCGCTCTTCCTTTGAGGATTCGAGGAATACCGACACAAGTATCGAACTTCAGCTTCTTCAATTACTGGTCAATCTTGACCGCAGTCACTTTTGCACTGACCGACGACGGCGCATCGCCTTAGGCAGGTCTTCTGCCCGCGTCGGGCAACACCGTATGTCGCACCGCGGCCTTGGGAGGCAGGGGCTTCGGCGGAACGGTGTGCGGCCTAGGGCCGCCCACTCCAAACTTTCAGTTTGAATAGGCTCTAAAGGGGACTCCGCCAGCATCGATTGTTAAGCCCCCAAGGTTGCCCCACCGTTGGCGACAAATCGCGAGTTCACGAAACGCTTTTAAGCATGGATTCTTCGCCCGACACCTGTTAGTGGGTAGTCAGATGCCGAACGAAGACCTAAATGAGTATCGAAAACTCCACCTACGATTGATAGAAGAACTCAAGCCTGTTGGAGTTCTCCAAGAACAGACCGTCGAAGAGATCGCGATTTGCTATTGGAAAAAGCGGAATTTGATACGTTATGAAAATGCAACCCATGAGGTGGAATTTAGCAAGCTGGTAGCCCGGTATCACGAGGCGCGCCCGCGACCAAAAGTTAAACATTTGAACGATGAAGTATTCCTGATCGTGAAACGTATACAGGAGAATGTCGAAGCGACGGGGCAACTCTCGGTCTACATGAAGGAGGAACTTTTTAGAGTGTGGCCCGATCTCGAAGGTATTTGGCCGCAATTATTGCAGGAGGTTGAGAAAGAGATTATCAGAGCGTCTACCGGAGCAGATGCCAAAAAACTTGTCGCAGAAATGGGTTTTTCAGTCGAAGACTTCGAGGCTGGAAGGGTTTCTCCTGAGCAGCTCTGCACTGCGTCGAAAAAGTTTTTATTCACATCCGTTTTCAAGGCTCTTCAGGCCTTTCTTGAAAGCGAAGGAAGCCACGGGCATAAGTTGTTTCTCAAGTTAGCTTCTGCCTACACTGCAATTCCTACCAGAAAATCATTGAAGGCATGTCTACGGTATGGTGCGTCGGTACGGAAGGAGTTTAATGGCCTACTCCAGCAGCTTAAACGCCTGCAAGCACGTCACTTGGAGCTGAGCTAGAACAATCGAAGCGACCCGATCGAATAGTGCCGGATGTCTGCAACTCTGTCGCGCCTTTCCCAAGCGCGATCAATTTCCCGTGGAAATCGTTTATTTTCCGATTGTCTGCTGCAGAATCGTAAACCCGAACCGTCCGGCGAAGATGGATTGGGGGACGTTCGCATCGTCCAGGCAATTTACGAATCGGCAGAACTAGGCGCGTCGTCGAACCGCCACCGGCAGAATCGAAGCCGAGGCCAAGTCTGCGCCAAGAAGTAAAGCGGCCCGCCCACGAAAAGCCAGAGACCATAAAGATGAAATCTCCCTCTGGGGAGGCCGCTTAAAATGCAAACAGCAAGCTTTCTTACTGGGCGACGATCCCTCATTGCTCAGCTGCAGTCTGGTTTCTTCGACTACGGGAGTTAGGCTATTCCATCCACCGTGAAGCCGGCAGCCGATCCCACTCCGGACCAACCGTCGAAGATTCTGACCGCACGTGAGCATTCCACCCGGCAAAGTCCGATCCACGCCGCTTTGTAGAAATTCCGCTTCAAGAACGCTCCCGTGATCGCACCCTCCTCGCTGAAGGCCGTTAGTGAAAGAGATTTGTCGAACAGTTGTGCGCGGCATTCCGCTCTCGCATAGTGAACCGTCAACTAGCGCGAGGGGCAAGAGTAGCCCTTGTGCCTTCATCCGCCAGCGAGTTCCCGTCCCACTCGTGCTGCGGGTCGGAATAGAAGGTGAGTCCGCCCCCTGAATTTGAGGTGACAACCAACAACCATCCTCCAGGAATTTTCGTTCTGCTCACACGGGCAGAGATGGTACCGCCGACATCCAGCTTTTCAAATTTAAGTTTAGGCATAAGGAAGAACCTCCCGGGTTAAACGATGAGCCCAACCCGACCCTGTTAACTTAGCAAGTCGCCAGGCAGCGCCAATGCTGTCAAAGTTGACAGGTGATAAGGCCGAAGCGTTTCTCATACACCGGTGCAATTGATTGCAGAATAGTCTTACCTAATTTATTACGCATGCCTGAGCTCACCCAGTTTGGGCGCTTGACCGTTCTTCACAACTTCGTCGGGGATACTGATGGCGCAGTCCCATTCGCAGGTCTGG
>Ga0335069_10008177_pt1 | contig 15009 bp, 12 predicted proteins | sample Lox_Sample_11_FD_206714 | JGI IMG/M metagenome (GOLD analysis project Ga0335069, IMG submission 206714) | Soil microbial communities from Loxahatchee National Wildlife Refuge, Florida, United States - Lox_Sample_1.1 | ecosystem: Environmental > Terrestrial > Soil > Wetlands | place: USA... | reverse complement strand
CCGAGGCGCACGACCTCTGGGTCGGCGTCGAGCCGGAGCTCGGAAACGTGGTGGACTCGGCCCGGCGTGCCCGGGAACTCCTCGACGCGCTCCGGAGCGAGCGGCTCCGCATCGTGCTCGACCCCGCCAACCTCTTCGAGGTGGCCGGGCCGGCCGAGCGAAGACGGCTGGTCGAGGAGGCCGTCGATCTCCTCGGGAGCCGGATCTCGCTGGCGCACGCCAAGGACCGGGACGCGGCCGGCCGGGTGGTCGCGGCCGGGCGGGGCGTCGTCGACTTCGGGCACTTCCTGGCCACGCTGCGGCGCGCCGGCTTCGACGGGCCGCTCGTCACCCACGGCCTGACCGAGGCCGAGGCCCCGGAGGTCGCGTTGCGGCTGCGCGCGCTCGTGCAGGGCGGGGAGGGAGCGGGGTGACCTGGTCTTGGCACGAGCGGGCCGGCCTGCGGCTCTCGGTCGCCGAGAGCGGAGAGGGGAGGACGCTCCTCCTCCAGCACGGCCTGTGCGGGGACGCCGGCCAGCCTGCCGAGGTGTTCCCCGGCGGCGCGGGGTGGCGCTGCCTGACCCTGGAGTGCCGCGGGCACGGCCGCTCCGAGCCCGGGCCGCCCGAGGACCTCTCCATCGCCACCTTCACCGACGACGTCGGCTCGCTCCTCGAGGCCCGGGGGGCGGGAAGGGTCGCGGTCGGCGGCATCTCGATGGGCGCGGCCATCGCCCTGCGCCTGGCGGTGCGCCGCCCCGACCTCGTCGGCGCGCTGGTCCTGGCGCGGCCGGCCTGGGTGGACGGCGCCGCTCCCGCCAACATGCAGCCCAACGCCCTGGTCGGCCAGCTCCTGGAGCGGTACGCGCCGGCGGAGGCCCTGGCCCGCTTCGAGGCCTCGGAGACGGCGCGCCGGCTCGCCGCCGAGGCCCCCGACAACCTCGCCTCCCTGCGGGGCTTCTTCTCCCGGGAGCCGCGCCATGTGACCAGCGCGCTGCTGCGGAGGATCTCGGCCGATGGCCCGGGCGTCTCGCTCGGCGAGCTCGCCGCGCTCCGGGTCCCCACCCTGGTCCTCGGCACCGGCCGCGATCTCGTCCACCCGCTCTCGCACCTCGACGCGCTCTCGGCGGCGATCCCCGGGGCACGCCGGGTCGAGATCACCTCCAAGGCGGAGAGCCGGGAGCGCTATGGGGCGGAGTTCCGCGCCGCGCTGGCGCGCTTCCTCGGGGAGCTCGTGCCGTGAGACCGGACCCTGGCTGGATCGACGCGCTGCCCCGCCGGCGCCTCCTCGCCGAGCTCTCGCTCTGGTCGGCCGACCTCGGCCACCTGGCCGAGGAGGTGGCGCGCACCGAGCCCTTCGCCGACGCCTACCACCTCGACGTCGCCGACGGACACGTCTCGCCGGACCTCCTCTTCTTCCCCGACCTGGTCGCGACCGTCCGCCGGCTCACCTCCCGTCCGCTCCACGTCCACCTCATGGCGGCGGACGCGATCCTCGAGGCGCAGATTCGGCAGTTCGTCCGCGCTGGCGCCGACCTGGTCACCGTCCACGCCGAGAGCGCCGGGGCCAGCCGGGCCCTGTCGCTGCTCGCAGAGCTCGGCGTGCCGGCGGGCCTGGTCCTGCAGCTCGGGACCCCCATCAGCGCGGCGCTCCCGCACCTCGACCGGGTCCGCTGGCTGACGCTCCTCGGCACCGAGATCGGCGTGAAGGGCCAGGGGCTCGACCCCGCCGCGGAGGACCGCCTCCGCGAGGCATCCCGGGCGCTCGCCGCCCGTTCCGGGAGGGGCGGGCGGCGGGCAATCCTGGCCGCCGACGGCGCCGTAAGGGAGCACACCGTCCCCGGCCTCGGCCGCGCCGGCGCGGACGCCGTGGTGATGGGGTCGCTGGCCTTCGAGGCGCCGGACCTGCCGGCGCGGATGGCCTGGGTCCACGCGCAGGGACGGGAGCCCGGATCCGATGGCCGGTGAGCGCGCCGTCGCCGTCGACCTCGGCGGGACCCAGGTCCGCGCCGCCCTGGTCGAGGGCGGCCGGGTCCTGCGCCGGGCCTCGACCCTCACCGACATCCGGGGCGGTCCGCGAGAGGTGCTCCTCCAGATGACAGGGCTCTTCGCGGAGGTCTGCGGGCCCGCTGACCGGGAACGGCTCGTCGGCGTGGGGGTCTCCGCCCCCGGGCCGCTCGACGGCGAGCGTGGCGCCGTCCTGCACATCCCGACGCTGCCCCGCCTGGATGGCTTCGCCCTGCGCGACTCCCTGGCCGCCGAGCTCGGCCTTCCGGTGATCGTCGAGAACGACGGCATCGCGGCGGCCATGGGCGAGTGGCGGTTTGGCGCCGGGCGCGGCCTTCGCCACCTCGTCTACGTCACCGTGAGCACCGGCGTGGGCGGAGGGGTGATCGCCGACGGGCGGGTGGTGCGGGGTCGGATGGGGATGGCCGGGCACGTCGGGCACATGCGCCTTTCGCCGGAGGGGCCGCGCTGCGCCTGCGGCGCGGTGGGCTGCCTGGAGGCGCTGGCATCCGGGACCGCGCTCGGCGCGCGTGCGCGCGAGGAGGCCCGGGCCGACCCGGCGGGCGCGCTGGCGGGGGTGGGCGATCCGGCGGCGATCGAGGCGCGGCACGTGGTCGAGCTGGCCCGCCGGGGCGATCCGACCTGCCGGAGGCTCCTGCGCGAGGAGGCTGCGGTCCTCGGGTCGGGCTTCACCACGCTCCTCCACCTCTTCAGCCCGGAGATCGTGATCATGGGCGGCGGCGTGGCCAACGCCTTCGACCTCATGGAGGAGGACATCCGGGAGGTCATCCGACGCGAAGCGCTGGAGCCCTTCCGGAATGTGCCGGTGGTGCGGGCCGCCCTGGGCGAGAACTCGGGGCTCCTGGGCGCGGCCGCTCTGGCGGTGGAGGGGCGGGGCGGCTCGGGGACCTGACCCCCAGGCGACGGCTCGTACCGCCGGCGCGTGGCCGCCGCCACGCGGAGCGTGGACTGGGGCCTGTCCGTTCTCCCCGTCCGAGGAAAAACGGGAGGTTCGCCCGCTCGAAATGCACCTTCGCCCCGGGCACCGACCTCATCCCCTGCGCCGGCCGGCGTAAAACGATCGCCTGCCTGCCCTCGCGGGCATCCGGAGGCGCCCTCGAGGCGGGCGGGGGCTCGCCCAGAACGCCCTATCGGAGACGCCGACCTTCTCCCTGGGCGATCTTGGCGGGGTGGTATGGTGTGCGTCGAAGCTCTGCGCTCACTGTCAAGGGAGGTCCGCATGAAGAGGGTCCTGTGCATCGCGCTCGCCCTGATGATCCCGGTGTTCACGCCCGCCGCGGAGAAGCCCAAGAAGCAGCTGACCTTCGCGTACATGTCGGGGATTCTCGACCCGTTCATGATCATGATCGAGAAGGGTGCCAAGGCCAAGGCGGATGAGCTGGGGATCAAGCTCCTCACGGCCGAGTACCCGAAGAAGTGGGGCCCGGAGATCCAGGTGCCCATCCTCGAGGCCATGGTGGCCAAGGGCGGGATCGACTTCCTCATGGTGGTCCCGACCGGGCAGACGGCCCTGATCGCGCCCTTGAAGAAGATCCACGACAAGGGCATCCCCATGGTCACCTGCGACACCTACCTCGGCGATGGTGACTACTCGAAGCCCTCCGACTACTCCTTCCCGCTCGCCTACATCGGCACGGACAACGAGAAGGGCGGCTACGAGGTCGGCAAGAAGCTCGCCGACATGATCGGCGGGAAGGGGAAGGTCTACATCAACACCACCAATCCCGACGTGTCCTCGGTCGCCGGCCGCCGCGACGGCTTCAAGCGCGCCCTCAAGGAGTACCCGGACATCACCCTGGTCGGCGTCGACTACAACCTGGACAACCAGGAGAAGGCCGAGGCGCAGACCGCGGCGGTCCTGCAGGCCAACCCGGACCTCAAGGGCGTGTTCGGCACGAACCTGTTCAGCGCCCAGGGCGCCTACCGCGCGGTGGTGGCGGCGGGCCTGACCGGCGCGGTCAAGGTCGCCTCCTGGGACGCCGGGATGGACCAGATCAACGCGCTCAAGGCTGGGCAGATCGACTTCACCCTCGCCCAGAAGCCGTACGAGATCGGCCAGCTGGCGGTGGAGTGGGGTTACAAGTACCTCACCCAGGGTGCGAAGATCCCCAAGCGGCTGGTCCCGGGGTTCTTCATCTTCACCAAGGACAACGTGGACGCGCCGGACGCGCAGCAGTACATCTACAAGTAGGCCGTCCTTCGATCGCACCCGGGCACGGCGCAGGTGGCTCGACCACCTGCGCCGTCCTGGCTCCAGCCGGCCCGCCCGGCCACGGGAGGAGGGGCTCGACGGTGGAGGAGCGAGACGTCGTTCGGGGGCGCAGGGCTGCCAGCCGGATCCTTCCCTACATCGGGGAGCGGTGGTCCGGGTTCTTCCTCCTCTTCCTGCTGGTGGCCTTCAGCCTGCTGGGCCGGAACTTCTTCGCGGTCCGGAACTTCTCCAACATCCTCTACTTCGCCACCATCTACCTGCTGCTGGCGGCAGGCGAGACCTTCGTGATCATCACCGGCGGGATCGACCTGTCGGTCGGCTTCGTCATGGGTCTGGTCACCGTGGTCAGCGCCATCGTCATGCGAGACCTGCACGCCGCGGGGGCGCCACCGGCGGTGAGCATGATCTCCGGCTCGGTGGTCGGGCTGGTCGTCGGCATCTTCCCCGGCCTCATCAACGGCTACCTGGTTGCGCGGCTGCGGGTGCCCCCCTTCATCGCCACCCTGGGCATGTACGGGGTGGCCAACGGCGTCATGCTCAACCTCTGCCAGGGCTTTCCCATCTACTACCTTCCCCCGCAGGCCCAGCAGATCGGGAACCTGTTCGTGGCCTACTTCCTCCCCGGCCGCAGCTTCACCTTCTTCCGGAAGCCCCCGGGCATGACCCCCGACGACATCCGCAGCCTGGTGGGCATCGTGCCGGTGACGGTCCTCATCGCCGCCGTGGTCCTGCTGGTGTTCGGCTTCATGCTGGTGCGCACCCGCTTCGGCCGGCACACCTTCGCCATCGGCGGGAACCTGGACGCCGCCCTCCGCGCCGGGATCGCCGTGCCCCGCCACCTGGTCAAGGTCTACGTCCTCTCCTCGATGATGGCCGCCGTGGCCGGTGTGCTCTACACGTTCCGCGCCGGCATCGGTCACTTCACCACCCTCTCCTCGTCCTACGAGCTCTTCGCCATCGCCGCGGTGGTCATCGGCGGGGCGAGCCTCATGGGCGGCCGGGGGAGCATCGGGGGCACGGTGATCGGCGTGCTCATCCTGAACGTGCTGGAGAACGGCCTGAACATCACCGGCCTGCCGGCCTTCTACCGCTACATGGCCACCGGGCTGATCCTCATCGCCGCGGTGGTCATCGACCAGCTCACCCCGGAAAGGCGGCCCGCCGGTGACTGAGGCCACCCTGCCGATGGGGAGGGAAGCGGGCCGGGCGGCCGGGTGGGCCGGCCGCAACTGGGCGGTGCTGTTTCTGGCCCTGGAGTTCGCCGCCTTCACCGCCTTCGGCACCCACTTCGTCTCCCTGGAGAACGTCCAGAACGTCCTGGTGGCCTGTACCTTCGTCCTCCTGCTCGGGATCGGCGAGACCTTCGTCATCATCACCGGCGGCATCGACCTCTCGGTGGGGTTCCTCATGGGGTTCGGGACGGTGACCTGCGCCAAGGCCATCGTCCTCTTGCGGACGGCCGGCGTGCCCCTGCTCGCGGCCATCCTCCTCGGCGCCCTGATCAGCCTGGCCGTGGGCCTCTTCCCCGGGCTGGTCAACGGGCTCCTGGTGGCGCGCCTGAAGGTGCCCCCGTTCCTGGCCACCTTCGGCATGTACGGCATCACCTACGGGGCCGCCGAGATCATCTGCAACAACACGCAGATCACCGCGCCGGAGGGGACGGGGTACGCGGGCAACGAGTACCTCTTCTACTGGGTGCCGGGGAAGGTCCTCTCCTTTGTTCGCCCGGAGGGCCTCTCGGAGGCGGACCTCCGCGGCATGGTCACCCTCGTCCCCATCATCGCGGTGATCACCTTCCTGGTGGCGGCCCTCTTCGCCTTCGTGCTCACCCGGACCCGGTTCGGGCGCCACACCTACGCCATCGGCGGCAACATGGACGCGGCCACCCGGGCGGGCATCAACGTCCCGCGCCACCTCACCTACGTCTACGTGATCTCCTCGGCCTTCGCCGCCCTGGCGGGCGTGCTCTTCGTGCTCCGCTACGTCACCGGGACCTCCGACGCCGGGAGCTCGCTCATGCTCGACGCGGTGGTGGCGGTGGTCATCGGCGGGGCCAGCCTCTACGGTGGCAAGGGCACGGTGAAAGGGACCATCATCGGGGCGCTCATCATCGCGGTGCTCGAGACAGGCATGGTCAACCTGGGTATCCCCACCTTCAACCGCTACATCGCCATCGGCGGGATCCTCATCTTCGCGGTGCTGATCGACCAGTTCTTCCCCGACTTGGTCGGGAGGGGGAAGTAGATGGCCGTTCCCTTGCTCGAGGTGCGCCACCTCATCAAGCGGTTCGGCGGGCTCACCGCCGTGGACGACGTGGACCTGCAGGTCTTCCCCGGCGAGGTGGTGGGCCTGCTCGGCGACAACGGGGCGGGGAAGTCCACGCTCATCAAGATGGTCTCGGGCGTCTACCAGCCCGACGGGGGCCAGATCCTCTTCGAGGGCAAGGAGGTGCGGCTCGCCAGCCCGGCCAGCGCGCTGGAGCTGGGGATCGAGACCCTCTACCAGGACCTGGCCCTGGCCGAGAACCTGGACGTCTTCTCCAACATCTTCATGGGCCGGGAGAAGACCCGGCCCTTCCTCGGCCTCATCCCCGTCCTCGATCACCAGACGATGCACGACGAGTCGAAGAAGGTCCTCGATCGGCTGGACATCCAGATCCCCTCCCTGAGAAAGCTCATCAAGACGCTGTCCGGCGGGCAGCGACAGGCGGTGGCCATCGGGCGCTCCATCTACTGGAACGCCAAGCTCCTCATCATGGACGAGCCCACCGCCGCCCTGGGGGTGCAGGAGCAGAAGAAGGTCCTCGACCTGGTGCGCATGCTCCGCAGCCAGGGCATCCCGGTGATCATCATCAGCCACCAGATGTACGACGTCTTTGCGGTCACCGACCGGCTGGTGGTCATGCGCCGCGGCAAGAAGGTGGCCGAGCGGATCACCAAGCAGACCGACACCGACGAGGTGGTGGGCCTCATCACCGGGGCGGAAGAGGTCACGAAGACCGTGGAGAGCTGAGGCCTCTCCCGGGTCCGGGTTCTTCCATGCGTGAATCCGGGACCGCGCTCGGCATCGACGTCGGTGGCACGAACCTCCGCATCGCCGAGATCGATCCGGGCGGGCGCATCCTCTCGCGCCACGCCGAGACGGTCACCCAGGGGCGCGAGGCCCTGTCGGCGCGCCTGGTCGAGCTCGTCCTCGCCCGGAAGAGCCCCGCCGTCCGGGCGGTGGGCGTGGGCATCCCTGGCCGGGTTGACGCCGCGGCCGGCCTGGTGCTCTCCGCCGGCTACCTGGAGATCGCCGGGCTGCCGGTCTCGGCCATCCTGGGCGCGGCCGTGGGGCTGCCGGTCGCCGTGGAGAACGACTGCACCATGGCGCTCCTCGCCGAGTGCGCCGTCGGGGCGGCGCGCGGCCGTCGCAACGTGGTGATGTTCAGCATCGGCACGGGCATCGGCGGGGCCATGGTGGAGGACGGCGAGCCGGTGCGGGGGCGCGCCACCGCCGGCCAGCTCGGGCACATCACGGTGCGGCCAGGCGGCCGGGCCTGCAACTGCGGCCGGCGCGGCTGCGTCGAGACCACGAGCTCGGGCACCTCGCTCGGAGAGCTGGTGCGAGAGGCCGGCCTGCCGCCCGGCACCGACGTCAGCGGCCTCCTAGAGGCGGCCGAGGCCGGCGACGCCGCGGCCGACTCGGTCCTGTCGGCCTGGGCGAGGCCCATGCGCGATGCCGCCACCTCGATGGCTGCCGCCTTCGACCCCGATCTGGTGCTCTTCGGTGGCGGCCTCGGCCAGGCCATGGTGCGCGCCCTCGGCCGCCTGCCGCCGGAGCCGAGCTGGTATACATACGAGATCGCCGCGGCCGGCCTCGGCGACGACGCCGGCGTCATCGGCGCCGGCCTGCGGGCGCTGTCCGGCGTGGGAGGGCGTCCCTTCACGGCCGGAGGCGACGCCTAGAGGCAGCCCGCCGCCGCGCCGGCCTTTCCAAGGGGCACGGACCAATGCATCCCGTCATCCTGGTCAACGGCGTCCCGGCCAGCGGCAAGTCGGTGGTTGCGGCCATCCTGGCCCGGTGCCTCCTTCTGCCGGTTCTCTCGCTCGACACCGTCAAGGAAGCGCTCTTCGATCACCTGGGCATCGGCGATCGCGACCACAGCCGCCTCCTCGGCAAGGCGAGCTACCAGGCGATCTTCTCCACCATCGCCGGCTTCCCCGCCGGGCTCGGGGCCATCGTCGACGCCTGGCACGGGTTCCAGCCGCTCGAGGTCCTCCAGGGCCATCTCCGGCGTGCCGAGGCCGGTCCGGTGCTCGAGGTCTGGTGCCACGCGCCGCCGGCGGTGGTCGCCGAGCGCTACCGCGCCCGCGCCGGTCACCGGCACGAAGGTCATCCGCCGGCCGCCTACGCCGAGGAGCTGGCCGCGCTCGCCGCCCGGGCGACGCCGCTCGGGGTCGGCCCCACGGTCGAGGTCGCGACCGACCGGGAGATCGACGAGGAGGCGCTCGTCGCCGCCATGAGACGGCACCTCTCTACCTGAACTTCCGCCGGCCGCCTCTCGTAGAGATCGCCCTCCACCCAACTGGACGTGCCGGGCGTCCCGTGAGCGCACCATCGCCGGGATCGACGACTGGGCGCGGGCTGCTCGGCTCGCAGTCCGCGACTCGGCCGAGGGGACGCTCCGGCCGGGGCCGACGGTGCCTGCCCGTGGTGGCCGTGCTCGCCCTCGCCCCGCGTCCAGGGGACGCCGCCGCGGGCCAGGGGGGTGGCCCAGCGGCTATTCCGGATCTGCACCTGACGGCCGGTCGGTCGCGGGAACAGAGTCCTCCGGGCGAGACAGCAAGCCGGAGGAGACAATGGAGAGGATCGCGTCGGGTCGGATGGCTGCTCTGGTGGTGGGTCTCCTGGCCGCCTGCGGCGGGGGAGGGGGTGAGGGCGGGGGTGGCACGACCAAGGGGACGGTCACGCCGGTGGGCACCGCCCGCGGCGACCCCGTCACCCAGACCATCGGCGCGGCCGGAGGCAGCCTCACCTCGGCCACCGGCAAGGTGATGCTCACCGTGCCGGCGGGCGCGCTCTCGGCCGATGCGCAGGTCACGCTCGAGGGGGTGAGCGGAACCGCGCCCAGCGCGGTGGGCGACGGGATCCGTCTCAGCTCCACCGCGCCCTTCTCGCAGCCGGTGACCCTGACCTTCCAGTACGACCCTTCGGCCCTGCCCCACGGAAGCGGTGGGGCCCCGGATCTGGCCGTGCAGCAGGCCGATGGAACCTGGGTCCCTCTTTCCGGCTCGAGCGCCGACGCGACCACCGTCTCGGCCTCGTCGGACTTCGCGGGTAAGGCCGCCTCCTCCCGGCTGCCGCTCGTCCGGCTCGCCGCCGCCGGTAGCTTTAGCACGGCGGACATCGACCTCTTCGAGCTCGTCTACCTAATTCCCAGTCAGGCGACCATCCAGGTGAGCCAGACTCAGGTCGTGAGCCTGGACGTCCACCAGGTCACTCCCCCGCCTCCAGATCCCACCGTGGACGACGACGTGGCATCGCCCGGCAAGGCGATCCCCAACCACTCGGCCTGTGGCGACTGGAGCTGGAGCGCGACTGCGGGCACCATCGCGCCCGGCGACAGCGGGGCGGTGTTCACCGCGCCTGCCAGCATCCCCGCCACGAATCCCGTAGCCGTCTCGGCCAAGTACCAGCCCACGGGCGCCTGTAAAGACCGCTCCTTTACCCTCGTCTCCAACATCACCATCACCAACGACCTCGGGACCTACAAGGGCACCGCCCAAGGGTCCCTCAACGGGAGGGTGTTCACCGCCGACGTCACCTGGACGCTCGAGTCGGTGAAGGACAACGTGGCGACCTACGTCCCGAGCGGCACGGTCAGCGTCGTCGACCCGAACGAGCCCTGCCCCTTCTCCCCGGCCACCCAACCCATCGTCTCCACCGACGGAGCGCTCACCATCGACTTCAGCAAGACGCCCACACCCTATTACGGAGGGGGAGGCTCGATCTGGACGATCACCCTCAGCTGCAAGGACGGGCCGGTTCAGGGCTCGATGCAGGGGTGGTGGTTCGGGGACGCGAACGGCTATCTGAGCAGCGACCTCACGGAGATAAAGGGCACTGGCAACGCCGACGGGTTTGCCACCGACTGGGACTTCACCCGGGCCGCCACGCCCTGACGGCGGGAGAGCCCTCCGCGGGGGCCGGGTGGCCCGGTGAGGGTTGCCCGCGGTCCAGCGCCCCGTTAGTGACCCGGGCACGTGGACCGGGAGCTCCAGGCGCTCGACGACCGGGTGAAGCTGCGCGGCCTCTTGGGCGCGGGCGGGATGGGCGAGGTCCACCGCGCCTGGGACGAGCGGCTGCAGCGTCCGGTGGCGGTGAAGGTGCTCCGCCGGGGCGGCAAGGCCGAGGCCGAGCGGATCCTGATCGAGGCTCGGCTGCAGGCCCGGGTCGACCACCCGCACGTGGTGAAGGTGCACGAGGTCGGGACCCTGGGCGGCCGGCCCTGCGTCGTGCTGCAACTGGTGGAGGGGGGGACCTTGGGGAGGCTCTCGCCCGATCTGTCGGTGGCCGAGCGGGTGGAACTGGTGCGCCAGGCGGCGCTGGGCCTGCACGCGGCCCACCTGCAGGGGCTGGTGCACCGCGACGTGAAGCCGGACAACGTCCTGGTCGAGGTGGGGGCGGGTCCGGAGCGGAGCGCCCTCATGAGCGACTTCGGCCTGGCCCGGGCCGAGGAGGGCGGGCTCTCGAGGAGCGGCCTCGCCCCCGGAACCCTCGACTACATGAGCCCGGAGCAGATCACCGGGCCCGGCCCCGCCGACCGGCGCTCGGACGTGTACGCGCTGGGCGCCACGCTCTACGCGGTGCTGGCCGGGCGGCCGCCCTTCCGGTCGCATGAGCCCCGCGGCGGCACGGCCGACGCCGAGCTACAGGTCATCCGCCGCATCCTGGAGGAGGAGCCGCCCAGCCTCCTGCGGGCCGCGCCGGGCCTGCCGCGCGACCTCGACCGGATCGCCTCCCGGGCCATGGAGAAGGAGCCGGGCGGTCGCTACCCGACCGCCGAGGCCTTCGCCGAGGACCTGGGGCGCTTCCAGCGCGGGGAGGCGGTGCTGGCCGTCCGGGCCGGGTGGCTGGAGCGGACGGTCAAGTGGACACGCCGGAATAGGGCCCTGTCGAGGACCCTGGGGGCGGCGGCGGCGGCGGTCCTCCTCGCCGGCGGCTGGGCGCTTTTGAGCTCGCGCCGGGCGGGGCTGGCGGCGCTCGAGGCCGCCCGGCTGGGCGCGCTCGCGGAGGAGATGGACGCCACGCTGCGCCAGGAGCACCTCTCGCCGCCCCACGATCTCCGGCCGGCGCTCTCCCGGATCCACGGGCTGGCGGCCGGCCTCCGGCCGGCCGCGGACCGCGGCGACGGCCCCGCCAGCTTCGCGCTCGGGAAGGGGCTCGAGCTCACCGGCGACGTGGAGGGGTCGCGCGCCGCCTACCAGCGCGCCTGGGACTCCGGGTTTCGGACGCCGCAGGTCTCCGAGGGGCTGGGCAACGCCCTGGGGCTCCTCTACCGGAAGGGCTACGAGCGCGCCCGCGACACGCTCGAGCCGGAGGCGCGGGCCGAGCGGGTGGCCGCGCTCCAGGCGCAGCTCCGCGACCCGGCGGTGCGCTACCTCTCGCTGGCCGCCACGGGAGGGTGGAGGCTCCCCTACCTCCGGGCCAGCATGGCCATGCTCGAGGGCGACTACGCCGGGGCGCGCGAGCGCGCAGCCCAGGCCCTGGCGGCCGACCCGGGGCGCTACGAGGCGCGCGTGCTCGAGGCCGAGGCATGGGTCGAGGAAGGCCTGCAGCTCTCCAACGACCAGAAGTTCGACCCGGCCGAGGCCGCGCTCTCGCAGGCCGACGGGCTGCTCGACGAGGCCGGGCGCTTCGGGCGCAGCGACCCCCGCGTCCCGGCGGCCCGCGCCAGGTCGCACCTCATCCGGGCCACCATGCGGCTCCAGCGAGGGCAGTCGCCCGACGACGAGGTGGCCGCGCTTCTCGCCGCCACCGACGCCGCCGCGGTGCTCGAGCCCGACTCGCCGTCGGTGCCGGCCCTGCGCGGCGCCGCGCTCCTGCAGCAGGTGCAGTACGCCTTCGTGGCCAGGCCGGCCGACATCCTCTCCCTCCTCGACCGAGCCGCCGCCGCCTACCGGCGGGCCATCGAGCTCGACGGCGGCGAGCCGCGGACGCTGTGCACCTTGGGGCGCGTCCTGTACTACCGCGCCTTCCAGATCGGCGAGACCGGCGGCGAGGGCGCGCTCGAGGCCGCCCGGGAGGGCCTCGCCCTCGCCGACCGCGCCGCGGCGCGGTCGCCGCAGGATCCGGAGGTCCCCTTCGTCCGCTGCATGCTCCTCCACGCCGAGGCGACGGCCCTGGGGAGGGCGGGGAAGCCGCGCGCCGAGGCGCTGCACCAGATGGTCGAGGCCGGCGAGGAGGCGCTCCGGCGCCACGTCGCGCGGGGCGTCATCCTCCGGCCGCTCATGGGGCAGGCCCTGGTAGCGCTGGCCGGGGAGGCGCTCCGCACCGGCGCCGATCCGGGGCCGGACCTGCAGCGCGGGCTCGACCTCCTCGACGCCACCTACCGTGCGCTCCCCGGCCAGGTGGCCGTCGCCGGCCAGGTGATCTCCGCCCGGACCGACGCCGCCGACCTGGTTGACCTGGAGGGCCAGGACCCGCGGCCCCACATCGAGCGGGCTCTGGCCGCCGCCGACGACTCGTTGGCGGGGGCGCCCGACCTCGCCCCCATCCAGGCGATGAAGGGGGAGGCCCTGGCCCAGGAGGCTCTTCGGCGACTCCACGCCGGGGAGGATCCCACGGCCACGGTGGCCGAGGCGGTGCGGTGGCTGGACCGGAGCCGGCGGGGCATGGGAGAAGACGTCGCCAGCGAGGTGACCCGCGGACAGCTGGCGCTCGTCGAGGCGTGGTGGTCGGACGGGCGCGGCGCCGACCCCGCCGCGGCCCTCGGGCGCGCCCAGGGCATCTTCCAGGGGCTGGTCCGGCTGCACCCGCAGCTGCCGCAGGCGCACGAGGGGCTGGCCCGGTGCGCGCTCGAGCAGGCTGCCGCGGCGGCGCGGCGGGGCGGCGATGCGGTCCCGGCGGCGCGCCTCGGGCTGGAGAGCGTGGGGCGTGCCTTGGAGGAAGCTCCCGGGGACCTCCGCCTCGAGCTCCTCCGCGCCTGGCTCGAGGCGCTCTCCGGCGACCGCCAGGGGGCGCGCCGGGATCTCGAGGCCATCTGGGCCAGGAGCCCGCGGGTCAGGGGGAGCTGGGAGTCGCGCCAGGCCGAGCTGGCGCTGCGCTAGGCCAGGCCTCTCGAGAAGGCGCGCCTCAGCCCTGCTTCAGCTCCTGCACCAGCCTGGAGAGGGAGGCCTTGGCGTCGCCGAAGAGCATGGCGGTGTTCGGCCCATAGAAGAGCTCGTTCTCGATCCCGGCGAAGCCCGGGTTCATGGAGCGCTTCATGACGATGACCTGCTTGGCCTGGTCGACGTTGAGGATGGGCATCCCGTAGATGGGCGACGACTTGTCGCTGCGGGCCGCGGGGTTGACCACGTCGTTGGCCCCGATGACCAGCGCCACGTCGGCGTTCTTGAACTCGTCGTTGATCTCGTCCATCTCCTTGAGCCTGTCGTAGGGGACGTCGGCCTCGGCCAGGAGCACGTTCATGTGGCCGGGCATGCGGCCGGCCACCGGGTGGATGGCGTAGAGGACGGTCCCGCCGTTCCTCTCGATCAGGTTGGCGAGCTCCCGCACCTGGTGCTGCGCCTGGGCCACCGCCATGCCGTAGCCGGGCACCACGATGACCAGCCGGGCGAAGCCGAGCTGGATGGCCGCGTCCTCGGGGGTGATGGCGTGGATGGTGAGCCCCTGGGCGGTGCGGCCCGAGGCCTTGGGCGCCGCGCCGAACGCGCCGAAGAGCACGTTCCGGAAGGAGCGGTTCATGGCCCGGCTCATGATGATGGAGAGGACGAAGCCGGAGGCGCCGTCGAGCGCCCCGGCGATGATGAGGACGTTGTTGCCGATGGCGAAGCCGGTGGCGGAGGAGGCCAGGCCGGCGTAGGAGTTGAGCAGCGAGATGACCACCGGCATGTCGGCTCCGCCGATGGGCAGGACCAGCGAGACCCCGAAGAGGAGGGCCAGGGCCACCATGGCGTAGAAGGCGTTCGGGTTCGCGGGCTCGACGAGGAGCCAGGCGAAGAGCGCCACCGCCAGCGCAAACATGCCCAGGGAGAGGAGGTTCTGGCCCGGGAAGGTGACCGGGCGCGAGGGGAGGATCCCCTGCAGCTTCCCGAAGGCCATGAAGCTGCCGGTGATGGTCAGGGCGCCGAACAGCACCTCGAACCCCAGGGCGGCCATCTCCGGCCGCTCCACCCGGGCGCCCTGGCCCAGAGACCAGAACTCGGCCACGCCCACCAGCGTGGCCGCCACCGCGCCGAACATGTGGGAGATGGCGATCCGCTGGGGCATGGCGGTCATGGGCACGTACACGCCCAGCGGGTAGCCGATGACCGTGCCCAGGGCCAGGCCGGCCAGGATCCACTCGTAGCGGACGATCTCGTGGTTCACGACCGTGCCCACGATGGCCAGGAGCATGCCCAGCGCGGCCAGCTGCATGCCCCGGCGGGCGCGGTCAGGGACGGTCAGGCTGCGCAGCCCGAGGATGAAGAGGATCGAGGCCGCCACGTACGCGGCCTCGATGAAGAGCGTGCGGGGCGTCACGGCTTGGCTCCGGGGCCGCCCGGCTTGCCGCCGCGCTTGAACATCTTCAGCATCCGGTCGGTGATGAG
>Ga0335069_10008175_pt1 | contig 15010 bp, 12 predicted proteins | sample Lox_Sample_11_FD_206714 | JGI IMG/M metagenome (GOLD analysis project Ga0335069, IMG submission 206714) | Soil microbial communities from Loxahatchee National Wildlife Refuge, Florida, United States - Lox_Sample_1.1 | ecosystem: Environmental > Terrestrial > Soil > Wetlands | place: USA... | reverse complement strand
GGCCGCCGGAAGCTGCGTGACCTTGATGTTCTTGTTCGAATTCGAAACTTCAGAGACTTCGAAATTCTTGCCGCCGGTAAGGTCCTGAATTTCAACCTCGCGCGTTAGCTCGGTCCCCTTTTTCACCCTTCCGAACGCGACCTGCGCGGGAGTCGCCGCGACCTGTTGGCGCACCGTGCCTTCGATCGTCATCTGCGCCTGCGGATTGGCGGGATCGTTGGTGTAGGCGGTGATGACGCGCACCTGATGGCCCTTCTGAAAGCGAGTATCGAAGCCGACGCTGATCTCGGCATCCTCTCCCGGCGCCAGATTGCTCTTGGTGGGCGCTCCGGTGGTGCATCCGCACGAGGTCTTGACGCCAGTGATCACGAGCCGCGCCTGTCCCTGGTTTTTGATCTTAAAGACGTGGCGAACCATCGTGCCTTCGGTCGCACTGCCGAAGTCGAATACCGGATTTTCCACCAAAAGCTTTGGCTGCGGGCCGGAACTGACCTGCGCGCCTCCCGCCAAATCGGGTTGGGCAGCAACAGGAATCGCTGCCAAGACGCCTACCGAGCAAACCGCTACGACGACTAAAGAGATAAATTTGTGTTTCATGATTTCAGGAATCGGCGCGGGTCAATCGACCCACGACGCCCGCGCAATGTGCCATGCGAATATCAAGACTGGCGGGATATAGTCGCGTCAAGAGGCTTTTGCGGTTACGGCAACCGGACGTATCTCGGGCGCCGGCGCGTTTTCATATCGGGTAAGGAAATCGGTCGCGAACTGGCCGCGAACGAAATCGGGATCCTCAAGAATCTTAAGATGAAGGGGGATATTGGTCTTGATCCCGTCGATCATGTATTCGCGCAGCGCCGCTTTGGCCCGCGCGATTGCCTTGGGACGATCCTCAGCGTGAACGATTAATTTTGCGATCAGGGGGTCGTACTCGACCGGGACGCGGTAGCCGTCGTATAACGCTGTTTCCACTCTGACGCCCAATCCGCCCGGCGGATGATGGTTACTGACGACGCCGGGACTGGGGAGATGAGTCACGGGATCTTCAGCATAAATGCGGAATTCCATCGAGTTGCCAACGATCCGCAGCTGGCGCTGCTTCATCCGCAGCGGCTCTCCCATCGCAACGCGGATGCTCTCTTTGACGAGATCGGTACCGGTCACCATCTCGGTCACGCCGTGCTCGACCTGGATGCGTGTGTTCATCTCGATGAAATAGAACTCGCCCGACTGCGCGAGCAGAAATTCCACTGTACCGACGTTGGAGTATCCGACGATGCCGGCTGCTCTCACCGCCGCCGCGCCCATCTTGTCGCGCAGTCGCGAGGTCATCACGGGGCACGGCGATTCCTCGATCACTTTCTGATGGCGCCGCTGGATGGAGCAATCGCGTTCCGCGAGATGAATCACGTTGCGATTCTGATCGGCCAGAATCTGGAACTCCACGTGACGCGCGCGCTCAAGATATTTTTCGAGGTACATGGTTCGCGATCCGAACGCAGCCTCGCTTTCCGAGCGGGCGAGCGGGAACAGTCGCGCGAGTTCCTTGTCGTCGCGCACAACGCGCATTCCCTTGCCTCCGCCACCGGCGGCGGCCTTGATGAGCACGGGATATCCGAGTCGCTTTGCATCCGCGGCAGCGTCCTTCAATTCAGTCACACCCTTGCCTTCACTGCCGGGCAGGACAGGGACGCCGGCGCGAATCATGATTCGACGCGCGCGCGGCTTATCGCCCATCAAGCGGATGTGACGCGCCTCCGGCCCGACGAAATGCACACCGGAACGACGGCACGCCTCGGCGAAATCGCCGTTCTCGCTCAGGAATCCGTATCCGGGATGGACGGCGTCGGCTCCGTAGGTCAGGGCGGTGCTGACGATCGCCGGGATATTGAGGTAGCTCGCCTCAGCCTGGGGCGGGCCGATACAGACGGATTCATCGGCCATCCTGACGTGAAGCGAATCGCGATCCGCTGTCGAATAGACGGCGAGCGTCGGGATTCCGAGTTCGTGACAGGCGCGGATGATACGAATCGCGATCGTCCCGCGATTCGCCACCAGCAGTTTCTTGAAGAGTTTTGCAGCCGTACTAAGCGATCTCCAGAATCATCAGGGGCTGCCCGTATTCCACGGGCTGCCCATTCCCGACCAGTATTTTTATCACACGGCCGGGGGTGTCTGCTTCGATCTCGTTCATCATCTTCATCGCCTCGATGATGCACAGGGGCTGGCCTTTGCGCACCTCAGAGCCTTCCTCGACGAACGGCTCTGAGTCGGGCGATGCGGCTCGATAGAACGTACCGACCATCGGACTTTCGACAAATTTCTGATTCTCGGCGAGTTCGACCTGACCGGCAGACGCCGCAGCAGCTTTTCCTTTCGTCTTCGGCTGTGACAGTGCCGTCGTCGGCGCAACGGCCACGGTCGCGTGGGCGGGAGCGCTGTCATGATGCAGCCCCACGACGCCGCGAACCAGCCTCACTTTTCCCTTCTTATCCTCGACTTCGAGCTCGACCACCCCATGCTCTTCCATCAGCGTGAGCAGCGATCTCAGTTCGCGAGCGTCCATTTGTATCCAGCCGTTTTTCGGTTCGTCAGGTTTTGGCCTGCAAGTTTTACGACGGAGTCGGCCGGGCCGCGAGGCCCGATTTGCGTGCGTGAGCCGCCACGATGGTCGGGACCGCGCGCAACCCAAGATAGTAGCTTTCGGCGCCGAATCCCATCAGACGCGCCTCTACGATATCCGCAATCATCGAGTGATGGCGCACCGGTTCACGGCGATAGACGTTGGAAAGATGCACCTCGATGCTCGGAATATTCAGCGCCAGGACCGCATCGCGAATCGCGACGCTCGTATGCGTATACGCGGCAGGATTGATGAGCAGGGCGTCAAATTTACCGCGCGCGTCCTGAAGGCGAGTAACGATGTCTCCCTCGCTGTTCGACTGAAAACACGTGACGGAGACGCCGATCTCCCTGCCCAATCTTGCAAGCTCGGCGTCGATATCGGACAAGCGTGTGCGTCCGTATATTTCAGGCTCGCGCTCGCCGAGCAGGTTGAGATTCGGCCCGTGCACGACGAGCACACGAAGCTTTTCGCTCGTCACAGAGCTCGCGATTGATCTTTGCGCGGAAATGTCTTTCCCCCTCGTCGCCATCGCCCTCGACCGCCGGTCTCAAGGCATTGAATCTTATTGTGACCAATCTTCGCAAGACGGCGAAAATCGAGCCGGTTGTCATTCGGTTTCGCTGCGATTACGTATCGCCTGCTGGTATATCTCGCGGCGCGAGGCTCCCGTCAGGCGGGCGATAACGGTGCTCGCATCCTTGATGCTCATCCCGGCCTCGACGAGAGCCTGCACTGTTACGCCGCTTTGGTGAGATGCGACGCGCTCCAGCTCTGATGCGCCTTCGACGACGATCGTGATCTCGCCAAGCGCATCTTGCTTGCGAAAATGCTCCGCGAGATCGCTCAGTGTCGCGCGAATCGTCTCCTCGTGAGTCTTTGTGATCTCCCGCACGACGGCCGCCTCGCGGCGCCCGCCGAGGATTTGCGCCATGTCGGCGAGCGCTTCGCGCAGACGGCGCGGCGCTTCGTAAAAGACCATCGTGCGAGGCTCCGTCCGCAGCACCTCGAGCGCCTTGATTCGCGCCGCTTCGCGGGCGGGAAGAAAACCTTCGAATGTGAACCGATCTGTCGGAAGCCCGGCGATGGAAAGCGCTGCGATCGCTGCGCACGCGCCCGGAACCGCATTGACCTCGATACCAGCCTCGCGCGCAGCGCGCACGAGTCGAAATCCGGGATCCGAGATGCCTGGAGTCCCGGCGTCAGTCACGAGTGCGAGCCTCGCGCCAGATTCCAGCTTCGACATTATTTCAGGGAGACGGCGCGCTTCGTTGTGCTCGAAATTGCTGAGCATGGGGACTTTGATCTGATGGGCAGAGAGCAGCATCCCGGTGCGACGCGTGTCCTCGCAGATGATGAGGTCGGCTTCACGCAAAGTTTCGAGCGCGCGAAGCGTGACGTCCGCGGGATTGCCGATTGGAGTTGCGACAACGTAAAGGATTCCCGCCGCTTTCGCTTCGATTCGATTCTCGCGCGTCATGGACGCATCGTTGCGCGCCGCTACCATTGGGACAAGTGCGCGACTGCGAAGTAGACGGCGTCAGGCTTTATCGCGAGCCGACGGACGGCTGCCGCCGCGCACCCACCAGAAGATGTCGCATAGCGCGCCGCATGCAGGCCAAAAAACGCTCGCCGGTTGACCGGACGCTTCGGTCGTGGATTGCCAGGCGCGATCCAAGCTGTCGCGATCATCGACGACGACGCCTTCTTTTGCAGAGTCCGGCATTACCTTCACCATATTCGAGGTGGGTCGCGATCAGTAGAAGCGCGCCTGGCCGGGCGGGCGGGTTTTCCATCGCCGATGAATCCAGTTCCAGTGATCGGGATGTTTGCGGATCGCGGCCTCGATCGTGGCCGTCATGCGCTGCGTGTTCTCGCGCACGCATTCCTCGCGATCGCGCGTTTTCACCATCTCGAGATGGGGCAGGATCGTGATCCGATGATGCAGCGAGTGGCCGTCGCGCACCATGAATGCGGGCAGGACCGGCGCTCCCGTCGCCATGGCGATTCTCGCGACACCGTCACTGGTGCACGCGGGCATCTCGAAGAAGTCCACAAACACGCCATCGCGAACGTCGAGATCGAGCGCGACTGCTACCTGCCACTTTTCGCGCAGATATTTGAGGATGAGCGGGCCCGAGTTCTTTCGCTCGATAACTTCATTGCCGAATCGCATCCGAGCCTCGCGCACCGCCAGATCGACCAGCGGATTTCGCAGTGGCCGATGGACTATCGCGATTCTATTCCCGTAGATGGAATGCGCGAGCGGAAGCAGTTCCCAGTTGCCGAAATGCGCAGTCAGCACCAGGAGGCCGCGGCGACCTGCGACCTTCTGGGCAACTTCGAGATTCTCGAATCCATCGTAGGTGACGAATTGCTCAATGTTGGCACGATCAAGTTCGTGCGAGTGGGCAAACTCGGCGAACATCCGGCCCCAACTTCGATACATCGCGCGAAGAATCTTGAGCCTCGCCGCACCGGTCATATCGGGAAAGGCGATCGCAAGATTACGCATCGCGATTGGCCGATTCACGATATCGAGCCGCATGACAGTTCCGCCCAGACGTGCTCCGAATCGGACGGCGCGTTCCAGGGGCATGTTCGCCATCAGGCGTATAAACGCCACGATCGGCGCGTATTCCACGCTCGCGCGAAATTTTCCGACTTGTCGAGGCATCGATGCGCAGGGGTTGCGAGTAGCGGGGACGTTATCTTGGTTGGCCGAAGTAAACGGGCCGATTCGCGATGGCGAATCCGGCCCGTTTTGTAGGTTATCTTTTCGTTGCCCGAATCATCGCTAATCCGTCGATCTCGCCGCTGCCACGGCGCCTGATGCGGAAGGTGCAACCGGTACCACGCTGGACGATATGGGCGCGGCCGACGGCAGGCTGGCGCCGGTGTCGGGTGTGGCGGCGCGAAGCGGAATCAAGTGGCTTGGCGTTCCGGGCGGAGCCTCGAACGATGCGGGCGCACCCGTTTCGGTCGCGACCATCGGAGTCCCCGGAGGCAGATTTATCGAAGAAGACGGGCCAATCTCCTCGGTGTTAAACGGGGTCGCGCCCGAAGGTCTCGTCGAGCTCTCGGGCGGCGCGGGCGAGGCGCCAGGAGGCGTACCGGCAGCAGCCGCAGCAGGCCCCGTCAGATCGGCTGCCGGAGGAACCGGAATCGAGAAGCTGGGTTTGTACAGCTCACGCACCTGGCTCGCCGGCATCCTGTGCAGCTCGGCGGGACCAATTGAATTGATGAATTGCTGTCGCTGATCGAGCGCAAGGGCGCGGAGATCGGCCTTGTCGTGAACAATGTGCGGCGTGATGAAAACCAGCAGGTTGTCCTTGGTTCGATCGGTGCCCTTGGTGCTCAGCAGATTCCCGAGCACGGGAATATCGGAGATCCAGGGTATTCCGGTGGCGTTATAGTTCTCGTTGCCGGAAATCAATCCGCCGACGACCGCGGTGCGATGGTTCTGCACAAAAACGGTCGTCGAGGCGTCGCGGATGGTAGTAGTCGGGCCGAGGGGGTTGTTAGCGGTGTTGCCCAGAACGTTCGAGACCTCCTCGTACATATCAAGCCGGACATAGCCGCCTTCGGAACTCTGCGGAACAATATCAAGCGTGATACCGACGTTCTGACGCTGAACTGAATTGAAAATCTGACCCGGGAGGCCCGAGTTCGCCGACGCCGAACCCACGAAGGGTACATTTTGACCGACAACAATCGTGGCCTCTTCGTTGTCCGCGGTCAGTAGGGTCGGGGCAGAAAGGACGTTTGCGTGCGTATCGGTTTCCAGCGCCTGCAGCAAGGCTATGCTACAAGGTACGTTCGCAGTCGTCCCGGTGGTCGTACCGGAGACCGTCGTTCCGCTCGTTCCCGTCGTAACGTTTGCAGCCGCAGTCGGGACCGTACATAACGCCGACGATGTCAAGGCGAGCGCAAGTCCCTGTATTCCTAGAGGATTGCCCAAGGCGTTCTGAAATTGACTCGTGTTCACCTGGCCGAATCCGAGGATACTGTTGGAGATGCCGGTTGAAGACGTGAGATCTATTCCTAGCGAACGTGTCCGCTCGACGCTGATTTCGACAATGATCGCTTCGACGAGAATCTGAACCCGCGGCACATCGAGCTCGGTGATGATCGTCTTGAGCGTCTCGTAATCCTGCGGAGACGCGCTGATTACCAGCGAATTGGTTGCGGGATCCGCAGTCACATTGACCGCGTTTGAGAAAAGCGACCCGCGTCCTCCCGGTTTGCCACCGCCCGAGGATCCCGAGCCGACCGAAGTAACGCCCGAAGAACTCCCGGTGCTGCCGCCCAAGCCGCCGCCGCTCATGCCGCCAAAGCCACCGCCAAAGCCACCACCGCCGAAGCCGCTGCTGCCAAAGCTCGAACCGCCGTAACTCGAGCCACCGTATCCGGAGCCGCCATATCCGCCGGCTCCGTACGAACCCATTCCTCCCATACCACCAAACGCATTACCGAAGGTTCCGAGCTGACTTCCACGTCCGAGAGAACCCCGGCCCGTGACTGGAGATAGACCAGTTGGCCCACCTCCCCCGCCGATAAGCGCGCCCAGCACGGAAACCATCTCGGCGGCCGTCGCGTTCCTCAGCCGGTAAACGTGCAGACGTGAGGTTGCGTCGGGAGGACGAACATCGAGCTTCGTAATGACCTCGCGGATGTCTTTGAGTTGGATCGGTCCCGCGACCACCACCAGCGAATTAGTACGGGTATCAGGAATTACCTTAAAAGCATTGGTGCCCGTCGACGCCGCGACGGTCGCACCCGGTTGGGGAGCGCCCTGTACGCCGGCACGGCCGGCGGCGATGCCGGATGTCGCGTTGATAATCTGTTCGACCTCGGGCGCCAGATCTTCGGCGAAAGCGTATTTCAGGATGATTACTTCAACGCCACGATGCACACCTTCGACGTCCAGGCTGCCGATAATCTTGAGCAGGCGCTGCACGTTGTACGCGTCATCGGTGAGGATCAATACGTTGTCTTCGGGAAAGGCCGCGATCATTCCATCGTGCGAGACCATCGGCTGTATCACGCTGAGTATCGATCCGGCCTCGACGTTCTTCAGCTTGATCATCCGGGTGACGTATTCGTCGCCGCGGGCCTCGAGCGGCTGCTGCGATTCGGTAATTTCGGCGGCATTCTTGACCACGCGCGACGGCACGATCTTGATGATCTTCCCGACCTGAACCGTGGTGAATCCCTTGACCTGAAGGACGGACTGGAAAATCTGGTAGGCCTGTTCCGGTGTGACCTTGGTCGGCGAGATGATGCTGACCTTGCCGCGCACGCTTTCATCGACGATGAAGTTGCGGCCGGTAATTTCGCTGATGAATTTGGCCAGGACCGGGATGTCCACGTTCTGGAAATTCATCGTGATTTCGTTTTGCGGCGGATCGCCCGCCCACGCAGGCGGGTTCACAAGATACAACGCCGCGAGCACGATCAGGGCGACGCGCCATAAAAAGGCGATGCGCATCATTTGCCGATTACCTCCAAAACAAGCGAGGTTTCGCGTCAGCTTATTGGAGAGAATCCGTGAGGGCAACCGCATGATTTGCGCAATCGGGATTTGTACTATGAAATCTTCGATAGCTATCGCCCGCAAACGATTGCAAACTCCCAAGCGCTCATAAACATTGTTCCTGACAGCTTTCCTTTAGATTTGGTTTTCTGGGGCGATCGTGAGATTCGAGTATCTAATCGGAATCAGGTATCTTCGCGCGCGCAGGCGCGAGCGATTTGTATCGCTGATTGCCGTGATATCGCTGGTCGGTGTGGCCCTGGGGACCTTCGCGCTTACCGTAGCGCTTTCGATCATGAGCGGCTTCCAGGAAGACCTGCGCGCCCGTCTGCTTGCATTCACGCCCGAGATGACGATCGAACGCAGCGATCAGTCGGTATGGAATCCCGCGCAACTGCAAGCGCAAATCGCCGCGATACCCGGAGTGGTCGCCGTCGCGCCGTTTGTCTCGTCGCAGGTGATGGCGGTGGCGGAAACCAGCAGCGGCGTCACATCGTACGTATCGGGCGGGATGCTGCGCGGGGTCGTGGCCGACAACAACGCGACGCTGACCGACCTCGAGCGAACGCTTCAGTCCGGAAATCTCGAGGAACTGGATAGACCGCAGCACGTGCAGGTAACCGAAAACGGCGCTGCAAGAACCGTCGACCTTCCGGGCGCGATCGTGGGCCGCAGCCTTGCGGGCGACCTCGGGGTGCGGGTCGGCGACCGTATCGTGCTTATCTCGCCGGCGAGCCTCGGTGCGGGTGCGGGCGGCCCGCGACTAAAGCGTTTCGTAGTGGTGGGATTCTTCTATTCAGGAATGTATGAGTTCGATTCGAGTCTGATCTTCGTCTCGCTGAAAAACGGTCGCGCGCTGCTCGCCGACGACCCCGGCCTCCAGAGCGGACTGGAGCTGAAGCTTACGAATCTTTTCGATGCACCGGCGATCAAATCGAAGCTCTCCGCGTTGGCAGGTCCGGATTATACGATCGCGGATTGGACAGGTACCAATGCGCCGCTTTTCTCGGCGCTCAAGCTGGAAAAGTTCACCTACTTTCTCGTGCTCCTGTTGATCGTGGTGGTCGCCGCGTTCAACATCATCGCAACCCTGGTCATGGTGGTGATGGAACGGCGCAAGGAGATTGCGATTTTGTGTGCGATGGGCGCGCGGGCGGGATCGGTCGCGTCGATTTTTCTTTGCGAGGGCGCCGCGCTCGGCCTGGTCGGAACGGTCCTGGGGGTCGGCTCGGGTTTTCTCTTTTCTTTTCTGGTCGGCAAATACCACCTCATAAAGCTTCCGTCCGATATGTTCATGATCAGCTACGTACCGGTAACGCTCTATCCATTGAATTTCGCGGCTGTGGCCGTCGCTGCGATTGTGCTGTGTCTGGGCGCCGCGTTCTACCCCGCGTGGAAGGCGCGCAGCCTCTCGCCGGTCGAGGTTATCCGCTATGAATGAGGGCGCGGCCCCGGTTTCGCGCCACGTCGCGCGCAGCGCTGCGAGTTTGATTGAAGCCCGCGACGTTACCAAGACGTTTTATGACGCGGATCGGGAGATTCGCGTGTTGCGTGGGCTCGACCTGACCGTCGAACCCGGAGAGGAAATCGCAATTGTCGGACAGTCCGGGGTCGGGAAATCCACGCTTCTCCACGTGCTCGGCAGTCTCGAGCGTCCGACCTCGGGCAAGGTGTTTTTCGATAGCGAGGACCTTTTTGCGCTCGACGACAAGGCGTTGGCCGACTTCCGTAATCTCAAGCTCGGCTTCGTTTTCCAGTTTCATTATCTTCTGGCCGATTTCAGCGCTCTGGAGAACGTCATGATGCCGGCGTTGATCGCACGGTTGGCGCAATCCAAGGCCCAGGAGCGTGCGCACGAGATGCTTGCCAGGGTGGGTTTGGCCGACAAGACGCATCGCCGACCGGCCGAGTTGTCGGGCGGAGAACAGCAACGCGTAGCGGTCGCACGGGCAGTGGTGCTGCAACCGCGTCTGCTGCTTGCAGACGAGCCGACCGGCAATCTCGATCCCGACACCGCCGACGAGGTCCACGAGCTTCTTCATCGGCTCAATCGCGAGTTGCACATCACACTGATCATCGCGACTCATAACGAACGCCTGATGCGCAGTATGGGCCGGGCTTTGCGGCTGAAGGACGGCCGGCTGTTCGATGAACCGCGGCGATGATCGCGCGCTTGGGCACACAGTGGAAAAAACTCTGTCCCGTATGGAGTCAATCAGCGGCGCGGCGTTTACTCAGCGCACCTGATTGACTAGCGTGTTCGCCGTTTCGGTGTTTTCCCCGTGATTCAACTCAGATCAATCGCGCGCAAAATCCTCGCGCTCGGCATCATTGTGTGGGGAGCGTTCATACTCGCGAGTTGGTTTGGCGGCAACGCAGCAGCACAGGGACCGATTGTCTCGGCGATCAGAATCGAGGGCAATCAGCGCGTCGAAGAAGACGCCATCAAGGTCCACATCACTCAGCGCGAAGGGCAGCCTCTGGAGGCCAGCCTGGTCGACAGCGACATCAAGTCCATCTACCAGATGGGTTTCTTCGACAACGTCGGCGCCGTTGAAACAACGGAAAAGGGACGCGAGGTCCTGATTTATCGGGTCAAAGAACGGCCCCAGATTACCGACGTAAAAATCGAAGGGATGAAGGCGTTTCGCCCGACCGACGATAAAGTCGTCGCCGCGATAAAGGTTCACAGCGGTTCGATTCTGGACCCGGTTCGCAGCGCCGAAACTCGCAAGGCGCTTAAGGAAGTATACGAAAACGCAGGCTACCTCGATGCGCGCGTTTCGTATCGCACGATCAGCAAGCCCGATAATACGGCGATCGAGGAGTTCGACGTTGTCGAAGGACCGCAGGTTCGCATTACGAAAATCGTGTTTTCCGGCAACAAAGCCTTCAGCTCGCGCGAACTGCGCGGCCAGCTTGAGACCGGGACCCACAATTTCCTGAGCTTCGTCACCGGCTCCGGTATCCTCGACCACAAGAAGCTCCGGGACGACGTCGACCGCCTCGGAGCGTTCTACTACGACCACGGCTACCTGAACGTGCACGTCAACGAACCCGAGGTAGAGCGCCACGGAACCGACATCACTCTTAAGTTCGATGTCGATGAAGGCCCGGTCTATCGGGTCGGAACCGTGGGACTCGGCGGAGACCTGAAGTTTCCGCGCGTTGAACTTGAAAAACTGGTAACAATCAAGCCCGGCGACGAATTCCGGGGCACCAACATGCAGCATGTCGAGCTGCAGTTGTCGGACTTCTATTCGAACCGGGGTTACGCGTTCGTCAGCGTCGATCCGAAGACGCAGCTCGATCCCGCCAATCGCGTGGTCAACATAATGTTCGACATCAGTCCCGGGCGCGAGGTCCTCGTCAACCGTATCCAGATCACCGGCAACACCAAGACTTCCGACAAAGTCATACGCCGCGAGATGCAGTTGCAGGAACAGGAACCATATTCCGCCGAGGCAATTCGTGATTCGAAAAAACGACTCGACCGGCTCGGCTTTTTCTCCGATACCCGAATCACGACAACACCCTCGCCGCAGCCTGACAAGATCGATTTGAACGTGGCGGTTAGCGAAGCCAATACGGCATCGCTGCAAGTCGCCGGCGGCTTCGACAGTTATCAATCGGTATTCGGGCGATTCGTGCTGGGAAACACCAACCTGTTCGGCGGGGGCGAAGCCGCGATGCTCAACGCGGAAGTCGGATTCCTCTTCCAGTCCTATTCGGTCAGCTATACCGAGCCCTGGTTCATGGATATTCCGTTGAGCGTAACCACCCAGTTATTCTCAACGAAAACGGACCTGCAGAGCTTCCACGAGAACACCGCAGGCGGCGCAATCAACACCTACTACCCGCTCACCGAGCTTGGATTTAAGAAACTCGGGCCGCTCTCGCTAAAGGACGTAAACGCAGGGCTTGGATACCAGCTCCAGAGTGTCGGAATCACCGGATTGTCGGCGTTCACAACGCTCCAAATCCGTGAATTTCAGGGCTATACGCTCGTCTCCGAAATCATGCCCAGCATCAAGCGTTTCACGGTCGATAATCCCACCGACCCGAGATCGGGCGACGTTGAAAGTTTGAACCTTGAACTTGCGGGAATCGGCGCGGGCGAACCGTTCGTAAAGGGCGTTGCACACGCTCGATGGTTTTACACGTTCCTCAAGAGCCCGACCTTCGGGCAATGGGTCTTTTCGCCCGGTATCACGTTCGGCATAGGCACAACCCTGAATGGCGACTATGGCGGTGAACTGCCGCTGTACACGCGTTTCTTCCCCGGCGGCGTCGGCGGCATGGGCGACGTTAGAGGCTATCAGCTCTATTCCTTGGGCCCGTACGTAACGGTATTCAGTCAAAGCGGCAGCCCAAACAGCGTTCAGAACGTTGGCGGAAGCAAGGAATTGTTGCTGAGTAACGAGATAACCTTTCCGATCTTGTCCGGATTGGGAATCCGAGGCGTGCTGTTCATAGACGCGGGGCAAGCCTATGAGCTCCAGCAGTCGTTTGATTTGAGTAAGCTGCAGGCAGCGGCGGGGTTTGGCGTGCGATGGCGGTCGCCGTTTGGTCCGCTCGCCGTCAATCTGGCGTTCCCTATCAACCCGCGGCCGCAGGATCAGGGCGTCGCGTTTGAAATAGGGGCTGGATCACCGCTCTAGCGCCGATACCCACAATCCGGCTTAATATTGCCCTTGGCGGATTTGAATGCAGGCGCATGGATTGCGATTCCCTGTACGCATCTCGTCATTGCCCGTTAGCTAAGGAGGTCCCGTAGGTCCGATGTATCGACGCTTAATCGCCGGCGCAGCATTGATGGTAGTGCTCGCAGCCGTTCCCGCGCGCGCAGACATGAAGCTCGCGTATGTTGATGTGCAGCGCGCGCTCAACGAATGCGAGGCCGGCAAACGGGCCAAGGTCGATTTCAAAAATCGCATCCAGAGCATCGAGGGCAGGCTGCAAAAGGAACAGGGTGAAGTTCAGGCTCTCAAGGACGAACTCGAGAAGAAGGGGATGCTGATGAAGCCCGAGCAGCGTCAAAACCTTCAAGACGAGTACATGAACAAGCTCAAGAATTTCGAACGCAACTACAAGGATTCCAAAGACGACCTTGAGCGGCGCGACAACGAGATCACGGCCAAGATCGTCCACGATCTGGCTCAAGTGATCCGCCAAATCGGAGAGAGCGGCGGCTACACGATGGTGATGGAGAAGGGATCGATTCTCTGGGGCGCCTCGGGGATCGATATCACCGATCAGGTCATCCGAAGTTACAATGCCGCAAATGTCGCGCCCGGTACGCTCGGCGGCGCCGACGAAGGCGGTTCAGTCCAGCACGCCGGTGCTTCGGCGCCGAACAGCTTCGGATCGGAAGCCGCCAAGCATTCGACGATCTCGCGCTAGGAATTTCGTCGCGTTGGACAACGGCAACAAGAGTGCGCAGGTGTCGCGATTGCGCGATCTTCTCCCGCATCGCTATCCGTTCCTGCTCGTTGACCGCGTGCTCGAATTCGACCACGAGCACGCGCGCACGCTTAAGAACGTGACGATCAACGAGCCGTTCTTCGTCGGCCATTTCCCGGCAAATCCTGTGATGCCGGGCGTGCTGATCGTCGAAGCGCTCGCGCAATCCGCAGCCATCCTTGCGCTCGGACAAATCGAGGCCCGGCCGCTTCCGCTTTTCGTCCTCGCCGGAATCGACAAGGTGCGCTTTCGGCGTCCGGTCGTTCCCGGAGATACGCTGGAGATGGAAGTTAAGCTGCTCAAGCATCATCGCCCGCTGTGGAAGGTTCGCGGTGAAGCGCGCGTGGGCGGCGAGCTTGTGGCAGAAGCCGAGATTTCCGCGATGGAAGTTCGCCAGGAGACACAGCCATAGCCGGACTCATTCATCCCGCCGCCGTAATCGATCCCCGCGCCGAACTGGATTCTTCAGTTCAGGTCGGCCCCGGCGCTGTTGTTGGCCCTCGCGTTCGAATCGGCGCCGGAACCGCGATCGGCCCCTGCGCCGTCATCGAAAGCGACACCACCATCGGCGCGCGCAACCGCATCTTTCAGTTCGCGTCGATCGGTGCGATTGCGCAGGATCTGAAGTATCAGGGCGAGCCTTCGACGGTCGAGATCGGCGACGGCAATCAGATTCGCGAGTTTGCAACGATCCATCGCGGCACTGAAGCGGGCGGGATGGTGACTCGAATCGGCAACAACACGCTCATCATGAACTACGTTCATATCGCTCATGATTGCATCGTTGGCGATTCCTGCATCCTGGCGAACTCCACGCAGCTCGCCGGGCATATCGTGCTCGAAGATCACGTGCGCGCGATGGGCGAGGTCGGCGTGCATCAGTTCACGCGCGTCGGCTCCTACGCGATGCTCGCCGCCAATGCCCAGGTCGAGAAAGACGTGCCGCCCTATACGATCGCTTCGGGCGATCGCGCGCATTTGGTGGGCGTCCATGAAATAGGGCTCAAACGAGCAGGTTTCGACGCCGGCGTGATCGCCGCCATCAAACGCGCCGTGCGCACGTTGTTTTTTTCGGGGACGCCTCGCGAAGAAGCGCTCAGCCAGGTGATTGCCGAGAGCGGCGGCGTGCCCGAAGTTGCGCGCATGGTAGACTTCATCCGTAACTCCGCGCGCGGAGTTATCGGTCGCGAGCGTGAGTAGCCTCGGTCTTATCGCGGGCAACGGCGTCTTTCCTCTCGAAGTCGCAGCGGCAGCCCGCAGAAAAAACATCAAGGTTGTCGCCGTCGCGCACCTCGGCGAGACGCGCCCGGAAATCGAATCGCTCGTCGATTACATTGTCTGGATCAAGGTGGGCGAGCTTCAGAAGATCGTCGACACTTTCAAAACCC
>Ga0335069_10008174_pt1 | contig 15010 bp, 13 predicted proteins | sample Lox_Sample_11_FD_206714 | JGI IMG/M metagenome (GOLD analysis project Ga0335069, IMG submission 206714) | Soil microbial communities from Loxahatchee National Wildlife Refuge, Florida, United States - Lox_Sample_1.1 | ecosystem: Environmental > Terrestrial > Soil > Wetlands | place: USA... | reverse complement strand
ATCCGGATATAATCTATTGTACCACCTGGGAACGTACTCGCCTCAAATGGAACGACCCGAGGACATATGAGACAACAAAAGGCACCGGTATATGGAAATCAACAGACGGCGGGAAGAACTGGCTCCAGATAAACAAGGGTCTTCCGGACCCCAACAGGCGCGGCAGGATAGGGATAGATATCGCTGTTTCAAATCCGAATGTCCTCTACGCCTACCTCGATAATTATGAAATCGCGTATAAGGCTGATCCTAAAGAGACCGACTCTTACGGCCGGACGAAAAAAGATGTTATAAAAGGTGCTACCGTGTACAGGACGGATGACGGCGGTGCAAACTGGACAAGGGTAAGCGGACTGACTCCAGAACAGAAGACTTTCATGGAGGGAGTATCGGCAACATACGGCTGGGTCTTCGGGCAGATCAGGGTGGACCCGACAGATGAAAATACCCTTTATATAATGGGACTGATGCTTAACCAGTCGACCGATGGTGGCAGAACATTCAGGTATCTTGCGGGACCGCATCTCGATCACCATGGCCTGTGGATTGACCCGGCAAATCCGAATTACCTTCTCAACGTGCAGGATGGCGGGCTTACAATATCATACGACAAGGGCAGGACATGGAAACACCCGATTGATGCTCTTCCGCTTGCACAGTTTTACGACGTCGCATATGACATGAGCACCCCTTTCAGGGTTTACGGATCAATCCAGGACCATCACAGCTTCTTCGCCCCTGTCGATCTTACAAGGGGACGCGACAAGATACCCCAGGAGGAATTCAAGCATACCCTGGGAGCCGAAGGAAGCATGCACGCTGTAAACCCGGATGATAATTCGACCATTTATGCCAGTGGATTTTACGGTGTCCTTTCCAGGGCCTCTGTCGACAATCCTGATAATGAAAGGGAAATATTGCCAAAAACTTACCCGGGAGAAACGCCGTTGAGGGGAGAATGGAACGCTCCTACATTAATATCACCACATAATTCCGACATCATATACCATGGCATGCAACTCCTGCTTATGTCGAGGGACAAAGGCAATACATGGGAAAATATAAGCAGCGACCTTTCATACAACGATCCAAAGAAACACGGAGACATAAATTATCAAACTATTTCTGCGATTGATGAATCGCCCCTGAAATTCGGACTTATTTATGCCGGGACCGACGACGGGAGGATATGGAGAACAAGGGATGGCGGAAAGAACTGGGCAGAAATAAGGAACGGCGCAGTGCCGCAGAAATTCGTATCCAGGATCGTGGCATCCGGTTCAGACATGGGAACAGTGTACCTTACCCAGACAGGAAGAAGGGAGGATGATTTCCAGGTCTACATCTGGAAATCGACAAACTTTGGCGACACGTGGGAAGATATATCGGGTAATATACCTGTCGGTCCGGTAAACGTAATCAGGGAGGACCCTGTAAATCCTGATATTCTATACGCCGGAACAGACGGCGGTGTATTCATCAGCAAGGACAGAGGCAAAAGATGGGACATCCTCGGAACCCTCCCTTTCTGCTACGTGCACGATCTCAGGATCCACCCGCGCGATAATATGATCATCATCGCGACACACGGCAGGGGCCTGTGGGTAATGGATGCCAATCCGATCAATGAAAAGGACAAAAGGAAAAACTACTGGGACGAGAATTCTGAAGAAAAACAATAGGCAGCACAGGGCGCAGGGCTAAGGGCACAGAGCACAGGGAGACCGGTGCCACGAACTATGAGATTTCCCTATTTTCCCTGCGAATTAATGATGACCTGGTGATAGAACTGTATGCCTTTCTTAAAATCATCAGCCTTCGTTCGCTCATTAAGTCCGTGAATCCGTTCCATATCCGCGGAAGTGACAACGATAGGTGCAAACTTGTAAATATTTGAAGTCACAGCTGAGAAAAACTTGGAATCAGAGGAGCCCAGCATAAGAGTTGGAGCCACAAGCACGTCTTTGTAAACCTGCCGGATCGACAATGATATTGTAGTGAATCCTTTTGTGTCAACAGGTGAAACGGGAGCCGGTTCGCTGCTTGTTGAGCTGTCGGCGGAAATTATTACCCTGTCATCTCCGATAACCTTTCTGATGTGTGCCAGTAATCCAGAGATACTCTCACCTGGGAGTATCCTGAAATTAACAAGAGCTTCTGCCCTTGACGGGATGACATTGTCTTTTATACCTGCACTGACAACCGTTGGAGCTGTTGTAGTCCGGACCATTGCATTTCCCGATGCTGTTCCGGTATAAATATCAAGAAGAAGGCCCTTAAGCAACCATTTATTTGCAAAGATTGCCCGTGCAAAAAATGGCATTTCCGGGCCTATGTAATTGATAAAATCATTTACCGGTCCGGAGATAGCAGGTTTCACCTGTTTCTGAACGAGGTTCATAATTGCCCTGTTGAGGAGGGTTACGCTTGTTTCTTTTTCAGGGGTTGAAGAGTGCCCCCCCGGCATCTCAACGGTAAGCTTTACGGTAAGATAACCTTTTTCTGAAGTGCCGATCAGGGCAACCGGCTTTTTTATCATGGGCACCATACCCACCGAAACAGCCATTCCTTCATCAAGCACAAATTCGGGGACTATATTGTTCTTTTTAAAAAACTTAACGATGGTCCCTGCACCCCTCATTCCCGAAATTTCTTCATCATATCCAAATGAGAGATAGATGGTCCTTGCCGGTTTAAAACCCTCACCCAAAAGATCTTCCACAGCTTCAAGAACAGAGATCATTGATGCCTTGTCGTCGAGGGTGCCACGTCCCCATATATATGTACCATCGAAGTAGCCTGAAAATGGCTTCCTCTCCCAGGAGGATGAATCTCCCGGGGGCACAACATCATAATGGGCCATCAGTACCACCGGCTTCAGTGTTGTGTCGGTACCCTGCCATTTAAACAGGAGTCCAAAATGATTAAATGTCTGCTTCTCCAGTTTTTCAAAGACCCTGGGGTACGTGTTCTTCAGGAAAATATTATACCCGGTGAAAGAAGCTGTATCAATCGGAGAATCAGTGCTGTATGACACTGTCGGGAATGAGACTGCCTCCGCAAGGTGCTTTACGCAGCTGTCACTGACAGCAACCTTTACTGCATTACCTGCCGATTCCTGCCTGGACCGGAACAATAGTGTCTTAACAACAATAACTATCAGTAAAACAGCAATAAGCCAGAGAATGATCTGGAATAGTCTTTTCATATAATAAAATATTGAATTCCGTTCTGAAGGTTCAGATGGATAAATATAGCAGTTTTTCCCTTCTGGTTGTCACTTCACCGATAACTGAAGAAACAAGTGACACTTCTTTCCTGAGGTCAGCAAGGATTTCATCTGCTGTTCCGGAAGGAGCTGAAATAAGAAGCCCGCCCGAGGTCTGTGAATCGAAGGCGATCATCCTGAGGTTGTAGTCGAGTTGCGGATCCGTATATGTTTCCTTTTCTGCATACTCGAGGTTGGTAAAGCATGCTCCCGGGATGCATCCGAGTTCCGCAAGGCCGAGAGTGCCTTCCATGATTGGCACTTTGCCCATAAATATGTTCGCCGACACGTTGCTCGCTTTTGCCAGCTTAAGCGTATGGCCAGCCAGGCCAAAACCGGTAATGTCCGTTGCTCCCTTTATCCCGTATCTTTTCATAATACCGGCACCAGCCGCGTTAAGAGTCTTCATCCACTTTTTCGCCTCTTCATGGTGGCGCGGATCTGACATTCCCAGCCTGTGGCCCGCCAGAATGATCCCCGAACCTACCGGCTTTGTCAGGATAAGCTTATCGCCGGGCCTAGCCCCCGAGTTGGTTATCAGTTCCTGTGGCTTCACAAAGCCCGTAACGGCAAGCCCGTACTTGGGAACAGGGTCATCTATCGTATGGCCGCCAATTATCTTCACGCCAGCTTCCGAAGCCTTATCAAAACCTCCCTCAAGTATCCCTGCCAGGACTTCAACCGGCAGATCTGAAGATGGGAACATCATAATATTCAGGGCCAATGCAGGTGTACCTCCCATCGCGTACACGTCGCTGATGGAGTTGGCTGCTGCGATCTCGCCGAATTCGTAAGGATCGCTGACCATGGGAGGAAAAAAATCGGTGGTAAGGACAAGGGCAAGATCATCGCTGATCCTAAATACGCCGGCATCATCCTGGGTGTCGATATTTACAAGGATATCACGATCAACTGCTACCGGGAGCCTGTCGAGAATTTCTTCAAGCTTTGCCGGGGGGATTTTAGCGGAACAACCTCCCTGACCGGAATATTTAAGAAGATCTGTATTCAAAAGAAGCTGATTATGGTCTGATTACATTTCCTGCCGAAGAAAGCTTCTGCAATATCTGGAACATGTCACCTGTTTTTCCCGCACCAAGCGATCCTGCCAGATTAAAGTGATCAACGCAGGTGCTGCACAGTATAATTTCAACTCCTTTGCCTTCAATCTCCCTTAACAGATCGATCACATCCGAGTCTTTAACCGCCAGCTTTACGCCCGAATTATAAAAAACCATCACATCTGGCAGAACGTCAAGGCAGCTGACAGATACAAAGAATGATTTTATAAGCTTTTTACCAAGTATATCATCTCCGGATCCCATCGTATCGGAGGTTACTGCAACGGCATAATTGCCTTTCTGATGCCCGGGAATTTCAGGCTCGCAATAATTTTCAGCAGAAGTCAGGACACCTGAACCGGTCTCATTTGTAATTGCAAAGGTCCAAAGTCCATCCTTCTCGGATACCGTAAACTTAATCCTGTTATCAGAAAGGTATCGTGATACATTGCTGAAAGATGTTTTGCTGTCAGTTATCAGGGTAAAGGTCTCTCCTGCCGAAGTTTCCCTGATGGCTTTTCTTGCTTCGATAATCGGTAACGGGCACTTTTGTCCCCGGGTATCAACCAGTTTCATATTTTGATTTTCGGATCGGCAAAAATACAAATAAACAATGAAAAACATTTGTAAATTTGGGGTTCAAAAATATCCGGTTATGAAAAGAATTGCAATAATCCTCGTCCTATCACTTGTCACATTTTCAATCAATTTCGTATCGGGGCAGAATAGATTTGGCAAGAAGAATGCTGAAGGTACCTGGCTCGGGAACCTTGAAGCCAACGGAGTGACTCTCAGGATTGTATTCCGCCTGCGTCTCAATGACAGCGACAGTCTTACCGCGGTGATGGACAGCCCTGATCAGAATGCGACCAATATCCCGATGGGAAGGGTTATCCAGAGAAATGACAGCCTGAAAATTTATGCACCGGCACTTATGGGATATTATAAAGGCAGCATTCTCAGCGATTCTGCAATTACCGGTGTCTGGACCCAAAGAGGGGTGAAATACCCTATGGATATTGTGAAAGTGAGCAAACCGGTAAGGGACAACAGGCCGCAGGAACCCAGGCCCCCTTTTCCCTATTCTGCTGAGGATGTCAGGTTTGCAAACAAGAATGCAAATATTTTCCTGGCCGGAACGCTTACCACTCCCGTTGGAAACGGCCCGTTCCCTGCCGTAATTCTTGTGACAGGTTCGGGTCCGCAGAACAGGGATGAAGCCTTAATGGGACACAAGCCATTCCTGGTTATCGCCGACTGGCTCAGCAGGAATGGAATTGCGGTTCTCAGGTTCGACGACAGGGGTGTGGGAAAATCCCAGGGCAACTATGGAACTGCCACTACCGCCGACCTTGCAACAGATGCTGAAGCAGCCTTCCTCTTCCTGAAAGGCAACCCGAAAATAAATCCTGGTATGATAGGAATAATGGGACACAGCGAAGGAGGACTGATTGCCCCGATGGTGGCTGCCCTGAATAAGGATGTGGCATTTATCGTTTCGCTTGCCGGCCCGGGGGTCAACGGGGAGCAGATCATTCTAAGGCAGAGTGCCGACATAGGACGTTTGTCGGGTCTGAGCGAAGGGAAGATCGCCGAGAATAATGAAATCAACAGGAAGCTTTATGAGATAGTAAAGGGTGAGAAAGATGATCTTATTGCCGAGGATAAGGTAACGGAAGCATACAGGAAAATTTTGACGGACCAGAAGATCCCACAGGACCAGGTGGAAGACGCTGTCAACAAGCTGCAGAGTTCATTCGGGGCAAGAGTGTACCCGTGGTTCAGGTATTTTATTTCTGCAGAGCCATCCGATTTCTGGAAGAAGGTAAACTGTCCTGTCCTGGCCATCAATGGTGATAAAGATCTACAGGTGGCAGCAGATGTTAACCTGCCGGCAATTGAGAACGCGTTAAAGTCATCCGGAAATAAAAATATAAAGACCGTCAGGCTGCAGGGTCTGAACCATCTGTTTCAGCATTGTACGACCGGTCTGCCCACCGAATACGGTAAGATAGAGGAGACATTCTCGCCTGAGGCCCTGAAGTTAATTACTGGCTGGATCCTGGATCTAAAGGTATCGCGGTGATTTTTTTCAGAATTGAATTGCCCCTGGCCACAATACCGGCTGAACCCTCTTCCATTACATTCCTGATAGATACGGCAAGTTCATTTGCCAGCTGCGGGTATTTAAGAGTCAGCCTGTAAAGTATTTCCATCGAATATGCTTTTACCGCGACGGCGGAGGTTGCCGATCCGAGCTCCGCGAAGCAGTAGTCGGCAAGAAATCCATGCTGCTTCCCGGTAAGGCTACCCATATCACTCAATGAGAGAATCCTGAGAAATGACCGTTCAACGCTTTCGTTCCTTATGCTGCCAAGGGAATCTGCAATCATCCGCAGGTGAGGAATGACAGTGCCGGGGTTCTTATCATATACCTTCGAGAGTGTCCAGGATGCCCTGAAAGCCAGCTTATCATTGTCAGACAGCGAGTATTCGAGCAGCTTCCTGTAAACTGCAGGGTTTGCAACGGCCGTATCGGACAGCCAGTCAGCCTCATGGGTGCTCATCATATTGTTTATCATCTCCCGGAGGTCATTTTCATCTTTTTCGCTTATTGCCTCATCTTCAGGATCGCTGCCGGTATTACCGGCAATAAAGCGGTTTTCCATAAGGTACTTTTCAGCAACAAGTGAATCTGCCTCGCAGAAATCAATGTTCTCAAGTTCATCAGCTGGTACCCATCTGAATGATATGTGCTCGGTGAGTACGGGAACTTCCTCGAGCGTGTCGCATATGAACGGGATCAGCCTTATTTTTTTAAATCCATAATCATACTCAACATCATCGAGTCGGCGGCGGATAACAATATCTATTCCAAGCTCCTCGTAAATCTCCCTCACTATACAATCCTCATGGCATTCCCCGGGCGAAGTCTTACCGCCGGGGAACTCCCACCTGAAAGGATGATCAGTCTTCTCTCCCCGTTGAACAACGAGGATCTTTTCGTCTTCATCCTGTATTATGGCGCAGGTTACGTCGATCATTTTACAAGGCGGTTAATTCATCATATTGCGGGATAATCTCAAGAGAGTGCCTTGAATTATCCGTAAAATCCATCCTGTACGCAAAATTCTGCATCCCGTTGGTAACAATAAGGTAAGGGACCCTGAAACGCAGGTTATAGACCATAATCTGGTCAAAAACCTTTTCATCGAGCTTCACCCCCGGTTCCTTGCATTCCACGATCATGACAGGTTTACCGCTCCTGTCGTGGATGAGAATATCCACTCTTTTTGAAAGGGAATTAAGCCTGAACTGTACTTCAACGCCAATCAGGCCTGCCGGGTATCCTCCGTAGGAAATAAGGTAGTTCAGGAAATGCTGCCTCACCCATTCTTCAGGAGTAAGTTTTACGAATCTCCTGCGGACCGGGTCAAAGATTTTCTCATCTCCTTCGGTTCCTGATATCCTGTATGAATATGACGGCAGAGATAACTCTTTCAACTTATTTTGTATTTTTGAGCCCCGGGGATTCCTCCGACTCCCCGTCGTACAACAAAGATATTGAGATAATTTTTATAGCCGAAATAATGAAGACCAAAGAAGAAATTGTAACTAACTGGCTGCCCAGGTACACAGGTAAGCCGCTTGACAGCTTTGGAAGGTTTTTTCTGCTCACAAATTTCAGCAATTATGTTGAACTATTTGCAAAGTGGCATGGAGTGGAAGTTGAAGGAAAGGATAAAAACTGGCCAAGCGCAACAGCTGATGGTATTACAATTATTAACTTCGGTATGGGAAGCCCCAACGCTGCCACCACGATGGATCTCCTGAGCGCGATTGAACCTCATGCGGTAATCTTCCTTGGCAAATGCGGCGGACTGAAAAAAAAGAACAAGCTCGGTGACCTGATCGTCCCCATTGCGGCAATCAGAAGCGACGGTACTTCAAACGATTACCTCCCCATCGAGGTACCCGCACTGCCGGCACTGAAAATTCAGATTGCAATCTCGGAAGTCATCACAAAGAATAAACTGAACTACTGGACCGGTACGGTCTACACTACCAACAGGCGCGTGTGGGAGTACGACGACAGGTTCAAGAAGTACCTGGTGAAGACCAGGGCGATGGCGATTGATATGGAAACTGCTACGATCTTCACCGTCGGATTTGCCAACGAAATTCCGACAGGAGCCCTGATGCTCGTATCGGACCAGCCGATGATATCTGCCGGCATCAAAACTGAAAAGTCAGATGCCAGGGTGACAAGCGAATACGTCGAAACTCACCTGAGGATTGGCATAGATACGATTAAAGCTATCAAGCAGAAAGGACTATCCGTTAAACATCTCAGGTTCTGAGGATGGCAGCGACCTTCGATGAGATAATGTCGGACCTGCGGAACAGGATATACAAGCCTGTTTATTTCCTTGCCGGGGAGGAACCCTACTATATTGATTATATAACAGATTATATCGAGGAAAAAGTTCTTCCGAAGTCAGAAAAGGCTTTCAACCAGATTGTACTTTACGGTGAGGATACAACTGTCGCTTCCATAATTGAGACTTCAAGGAGATTTCCCATGATGTCGAACCACCAGGTGATCATTGTTAAGGAAGCCCAGTCGCTCAAGAAGATTGAGGACCTTGCATATTATCTCGAAAAACCGCTTGCTTCCACGATACTCGTTATCAATTACAAGTACAAGACTCTCGATAAAAGGACAAAAGTCTATAAGCTGACCGATGCAAACGCGGTATATTTTGAATCGAACAGGCTGAGGGACTACCAGGTACCTGCATGGATTGAAAAATACCTGATGGTTAAAGGGGTCAGGACATCACCCGATGCCAGCGCCATGCTTACCGAATATCTTGGGACGGACCTGCACAAGATCGTCAATGAACTTACAAAGCTTCTTATCACGCTGCCAGAAGGCAAACCTGTGATCACCACAGAACTCATCGAGAAAAATATCGGGATCAGCAAGGATTACAACAATTTTGAGCTGCAGAAAGCAGTCGGGGAAAAGAATATCTTCAAGGCCAACCAGATAGCCAGGTATTTTGCCGATAATCCGAAAGATAATCCGATAAACCTGACAATCGCATCACTTTTCAGTTTTTTCGGCAAGCTTCTTACTTACCATTACCTTCCCGACAAGTCAAAAAATAACGTTGCCGCGGCCCTAAAGATAAATCCGTTTTTTGTAAGGGATTATGAAATTGCTGCCTCAAAATATGATGCGAGGAAAACTGTTAATGTCATCAGCCTTCTAAGGACATACGACATGAAATCAAAGGGGTTCGGCGATCTTAGCAGTCCGCCCGGTGATCTGCTTAAAGAACTTATCTTCAAAATAATGCATACCTGACCCGATGAATAAAGCGGTCTTCCTCGACAGGGACGGGGTGATAAACAGGAAAGGGAAATCTTATTATATCTTCCGCGAGGAGGAGTTCATTTTTAACAAGGGTGTGTTTGATGCGCTGAGCTACTTTGAGTCGAAGGGATACCTGCTGATTGTCATTACAAACCAGGGGGGCATTGCGAGAGGCATATATAATATTGCCCAGCTCGAAAAGCTTCATGAGTTCATGATTCAAAAGTTCCTGAGCTGCAACATCCATATAAGTGAGGTTTTTTATTGTCCGCACCATCCTGAGATTTCAGGCTGTGCCTGCCGTAAACCCGGGACGCTGCTTTTTGAAAATGCTATCAGGAAATTCAATATTGATCCCTCCAGTTCATATATGATCGGCGATTCAGATATCGATGTGATTGCAGCAGATAAACTCGGGATAAAAGGAATCAAGATTACCGGGAACGGTAATATGATGAAGGAGGTGGTTGAGGCAGGGAAAATCTGAAAGACAACTGTCAGTTCATTTCAGGTGATTCGGGAAAGTCGGCCCATATGCGGTACTTGCTGTTGAGACCTTTAAGGGTTTTCCTCCATGCGTCGGGGCCCCTGCTCGACATTACTGCCCCTGGCCTTATTTTCGCTATGACCCATGAATTTTCCTTTAGCTCTCTCTCGAGCTGTCCGGCGGACCATCCTGAATAGCCAAGGAAAAACCTGATTTGTGATTCCTTTACCCGCTTAAACGCGATGAGTTTCCTGATAGTATCTATATCTCCCCCCCACCAGATGTTGTCCTGAACATGAACGCTGCCCTCGATATCCTCGCCAAGTGTATGAAGGTAATGAAGCGTGTCGGGAGCGACCGGTCCTCCCATATTTAGTGTTTCATCCCAGGATTCAAACCCTGATATTGTGTCACAAACCTTAAGATCGAGCTTCTTATTCAGGATAAAGCCAACCGATCCCTCCGGATTATGATCTGTAAGGAATACAACGCTCCTGTTAAAGAAAGTATCCGGCAGGAAGGGTTCGGAGATCAGAATCTTTCCTTTTTCCGGGATCCTGTCCTCGGGAAGAATTGTAAACAGGTCGAGATCGGTTTCCATCAGGGAAGATTTGTTATACAATTTAAGAAATTCCTAAGTCATTAATAACTGGATAACATAAAAAAGACCTGTATGTTATCCAGATACCCTATTTTATTTGTGGATGGTTATTTCAAGGTCACTGTCCTTTACCCTAAGCAGGAGTATCCTGCCTTCCCTGTCCTTCATCTGATATCCGAGATTACCATCCATCCTGAAGCCGGAGAACTTAGGCATTGCGCTCAGGATGCCCGCTGCATCGGTATATCTCTTCACAGCTTCATTGTTATCGTGGTAGCTTAGTATTATCCTGGTCGTATCGCCTCTTTCATAGGAAATACCCTCCTGTACAAAGAAGATATCAAGAGGACTGAAATAATAAATTTCCGCGAGTCCCAGCGGACCACTGAACAACCTTATGTTTTTTGCATTGTCACCTGCCTGCCCAAGGATCGACGGAAACAGTCCCCTGGCCTTAATCTTTGAATCGATGAAGGAAGCCATCTGGCTAAAGCCCTCAGAAACAGAATCATTTTTGAAATCAGATTGCATCCTGATGAAGTAGAACTGCTTCCAGAACCCGAACTCTCCAGGTTTTTCATAACATGAATTCCCGTACTTGCTGAAAACCTTCTCCTTCCTGCTGTGCCTGAGAAAAAGGCCGTATGAACCGAATGTATTATTCATTACAAAAACATTCACCTTTATAGTCCTTCTGCCGAAATTATAATACTGCCTTGAGACAGCATAATTGATCCCGTATTCGAGAATCAGCGATGATTCATCCGCGGCAATTCCAGCAAGATTATTTTCTCTGAAGATGATGGCGTCTCCGGAAGGCCTCCAGCCTGGAATCTCTCCGGCATCAGGCAAAAACGCGGAGCGGGATGTCTGACCTGCCGCTGGCATTATAAAAAAAACTGAAAATGCAAGTAAAACTGCCGTTATACAGGCTTCTCTTCTCAGCAGGCCAATAAATATTTCCATGAATCTAATGTATGAAACAGCCCGGTTTTAATGGCAACATCCGGCTGATTTTTTTTCACTGTGACGACACTATTTTTTGAAGTTGATAACTTAATCCACATTTATCGTAATAACTTTTATTAAAATCGATGAATATCTAAATTTTATAATATTTTTGCCTGATTTTAATAAACTTATGCAGAGGAGTAATTTAATTATTGTCGGGAATAAGGCTGTACTGAATATCAGGGAGAGGATGTGTGAGACAGCTGAAGAGATGCTTGAAAGCAGTAAATTCAGGATCGTACTTGAACACAGCATCAGGCAGCTCGAGAAAAGCAATTCCCCGCTTCTTGGGATTTTTGAAGACAGCAAGGTCACAGATGAAAGGGTTTCTAACCTTATCAAGACCCTAATACTTTTAGAAAAATATGAGAATAAGGTGATTCCCCATATTTTTGAGGAATCGGATTCGTTTCTTAAGAACAGCCAGGTTCTGAACGGGTTTGTCGAATATCTCTACGACTACTGGCGTCATTTCGACAGGTTCATTATTAATCATTCGGAGGGTGACAGGCTTGATAAAAGGCCGTACCGGACATTCAATGAAACCATTGAACAGCTTACACATCTTATCAGGACAGTTTACAGGCATATACAGGAGAATTTGACCGGTTCGCATCCTATGGTTTACAGGCAGGTGCCCGCAGGAGCGGAAATGGCTGTAATATCCCTCCCGAAAAATGTTCCATACAAGGGCGATACCTACCAGAGACTAAATGCCGTTCCTGTTGTAAGGCAGATGCTCATCTATCCGCCTCTTGTCATCCAGCAGCCTATGAATAAAAGGACCGGGAATTTCAGGAAGATTTCAAAAAATCCCCTGAACCTTTTTGAAATCAATCCCGAAGACTACCTGTGTTACCCTGCCCGTGTTGGCAAACTGGTTATCCTGGTTTATTTCCATGTTACTTTCTTCGAACTGGGATTCTCAATGTGTAATCTTTTCGACCTGGCAAGCGATGAAGAACTGACAAGGAGGCCCGATGGTGTCCTGGTATATGGCGTCCCGGGGAATATCCTGGATGATCTTGCAGACTCTCCCACCGTTTTTTATGAAGACAGGGAAAATGAGATTTTTGCAGGTGCGATCCCGGCAAGGCCTGAATTCGGATATTTCGGTTATCTGAAAAAGATGGTTCTCACCCTGCACAATTCAATCACGATGAAGAATGGCAGGATGCCTTTTCACGGGGCAATGGTCAAAATACTTCTTCAGGGAAACAAGGAAGCAACCGTTCTGATGATGGGTGATACTGGGGCAGGTAAATCTGAGACACTGGAAGCTTTCAGGGTGCTTGGCGAGAAATATATAAGGCAGCTGACAATCATAGCCGATGATATGGGCTCAATTGATATCGATACGGACGGGTACCCGGTCGGATACGGTACTGAGATAGGTGCGTTCCTGAGGCTCGACGACCTTCAGCCAGGCTATGCATACGGACACCTCGACCGTTCTATCATTATGAACCCAAGCCAGGTAAATGCAAGGATCGTGTTCCCGGTCACAAGCTATGAAACAGTAATTAAAGGACATAAAATCGATTATATCCTTTATGCAAACAATTATGAGCCGACGGGTGAGGGACACCCGGTAATAGAAAGATTCGGATCTGCTGAGGAGGCGATTAAGGTTTTCAGCGAAGGGGTGGTGATGAGCAAGGGAACAACTACTTCGAGCGGACTTGTAAACTCATACTTTGCCAATATTTTCGGACCACCCGAATACAGGGAACTGCACGATGAGATAGCAGGACGATACTTTGAGACATTCTTCAGCAGGAATATTTTTGTCGGGCAGATGCGTACAAAGCTGGGCATTGCCGGCTTCGAAGCTTCCGGCCCCAAAGAGGCTGCCACCGAACTTCTAAGAATAATCGGGGTAGCGCACTGACCTGTAGAAACTCAGAATTTTTGAGGAACGGCTTCCATCATCATCTCAAATACATCATCGAAGATATCCTCAGCACTTGGCTTTGAAAAATAATCTCCGTCTGTCGTATATGCAGGCCTGTGTTCTTTCCCGGTGAGGGTTCTTGCGGGACTGTCGAGATAGAACCAGCCACCCTGCTTTTCTAGCACCTCCTGCATCATATATGCTGTTGTTCCGCCAGGCACATCTTCGTCAAGAAACAGAATCCTGTTTGTCTTCTTCAGCGATTGCAGGATTATCTTATCAATGTCGAAAGGCAGCAGGGTCTGGACATCAATAAGTTCCACGGAAATGTCGTGAAGTGCAAGCTGCTCAGCAGCTTCCAGTGCAATTCTTACTGTCGAACCGTAAGTAACTATTGTTATGTCGGAACCCTTTCGCAGGATTTCAGGTACACCAAGAGGCAGCCTGTATTCACCGATGTTATCGGGAAGCCTTTCCTTAAGACGATAGCCATTAAGGGGTTCGATCACAATAGCAGGGTCATTTGCCTGAAGAAGGGTATTATGGAAACCGGCTGCCCTTGTCATATCGCGAGGAACACAAACCCATACACCCCTGACTGAACTGACAAGCATTCCAAGCGGTGAGCCTGAATGCCAGATCCCCTCAAGCCTGTGACCCCTCGTGGTAATCAGTACCGGAGCCAGCATCTGACCTGCCGTACGATAATATGTTGTTGCCAGGTCATCGCTTATGAGCTGGAGCGCATACATGAGGTAATCGAGATACTGGATCTCGGCAACCGGCCTCATGCCCCTGAGAGCCAGGCCTATTCCCTGACCAAGAATTGTTGCTTCCCTGATCCCGGTATCCGTTATTCTCAGCTCCCCGTATTTTTTCTGCAACCCTTCGTATGACTGGTTCACACCGCCGATCTTGCCGGCATCCTCGCCGAAAATGACGACAAGTGGATTCTTTTCGAAGTTCCTGTCCCAGTTGTCACGCAGAACCTGGCGGCCGGGAACCTCCGGTGAACTCTCCGAATAAACAGGCACAACTGGCACAACTTTAAGAGCGGAAGTGGGAGTGTCATTATAAAGGTAGGTGTCGAAGCTTTTGGAGGCTTCACCATAATTCCTCCTGAGCCATCCGTTAAGATCTTCCTTCAGGCTGTCCGACCTGGTGCATGTATTACACACATTCCTCAGAATTTTCCTTGCAGCTGAGAAGTTATCCTTCCTGATCGGAGCAAGCACCTGTCTCAGGTGTTCGATAGTCATGTCAACTGCTTCCTCCTTTGAAGACTCACCACACCTGCACCCGCGG
>Ga0335069_10008172_pt1 | contig 15013 bp, 17 predicted proteins | sample Lox_Sample_11_FD_206714 | JGI IMG/M metagenome (GOLD analysis project Ga0335069, IMG submission 206714) | Soil microbial communities from Loxahatchee National Wildlife Refuge, Florida, United States - Lox_Sample_1.1 | ecosystem: Environmental > Terrestrial > Soil > Wetlands | place: USA... | reverse complement strand
ACGGTGAGCCCGCCAATGATGGACCGGAGATGCCCGGCGAACACCCGGCCGACGAGCACCTCCATGCGATCCTGCTCGGACAGGAACCGGCGGGCCGGGTTGGCGATCGACATCGGGTCATCCCCCACCTTGAACGCGGCGACCGCCCGGACGTTCAGCCGGATGCCCTGGTTGATGCGGATGCGCCGCCAGTCGTCCTCGGCCCACGGCGGGGCCCCGGTCACCACCGCGCTGGGCCGGACTTCATGACCCGCACCTGCAGCATCTGCGCGCCGTCCCCGGGTACCGGGATGCGGGCCCCGGGCGCGCCGTCGGCGGACACGTCAATCGACCACGCCGGGGCGTAGCGGACCGCCACGCGGGCCAGCGAGGGCTCCTCGCGCTGGCTGACGAACCGGCCGTTCTCGTCGACCAGAAGCCAGCGGCGGTCACCGGCCAGGCCCCATGGCTCAACCAGGGATTCGTCAAGGTCGACGGCGCGGGCCGCCTTCATCGGGTAGATGTGAATCGAGGCCAGCCGGACTCCCCCGGGGTCGCCTCCGGAGCGGCTGGCCCGCGGGCTGGGACGGGAAGACGCGGGCACGATCCTGACCGTACCCGTCCCGGGCGGCTCAGGCCGCGGACAGGCCGGCCGAGACGAGCGAGGCCAGCGCGGCCTGCGACAGCCCCGAGGCACCGATCACGAGGTCCCGGCCCGCCGCCGCGCCGCCCTTGATGAGGAGGGCGGTCCCGTCGCCGGCCAGGGAGTAACCGCGCGGCGCGAGCCAGGCCCGGTAACGGCCGACGGTGACCTCTTTGGCGCCGCGCGGGACGTTCGGGTCGGCCCGCCGCGGGTTGAACGACGGCGTGAAGAACATCAGGACGCAGGCGCCGGACGAGGTGGCCGCGACGGCTGTTTCCTGCTGTCCCGCCGCCGCCCTGGCCCCGGTGCAGGGCGCGGCGTTCGCATCGCTCAGGTGGTACCGGTCGGGCAGCGTGAGCGTGTACGAACCGAGACGGAGCGCCACCGGGCCCGACCGGGCCGGGGCGCCGCCCGAGACGCCCGCGACACCGATCGGCACCCCGATGCCGGCGAAGACCACGAAAAGGCCGAACACGCCGGCGAAGCGGCGCCGGCGGCCCCGCCGGTAGCGCGCGATGACCAGGCCGGCGAGTCCATCGCGGGGCGTCACGTGGTCCAGTTCGCTCTCAAGCGCGAGCCTGAGGTTGAACTCGTCGTCAGCGTGGATGGACACGGCGAACCCTCTTGTCTTCGTATTCGGCGGACAGCAGCACCCGCAACTGGTCAAGACCCCGGCTGGCCGCGGACTTCACGGTGCCCTCGGCGATGCCGAGGGCGGCCGCGGTGTCGGCCACCGTGGCGTCGAGGAGGTAGCGGAATACCAGCACCTCGCGCTGGACGGCGGGCAGCCGGCGCAGCACGCGGACGAGCACGTGACGGCGGTCCGCCGCCTCGGCGAACGAGGTGACCACCGCCAGCGGGCCGGTATCCGTCAGCACACCGGTCACTTCCGGATGGCGCGCACGATGCCGCCAGCGTTCCCGGCAGACGTTGACCAGGACCGCCCGGCTATAGGCCTCGGGCGCCTCCTTCGCGCGGTCCCAGCGCCGGAAGGTCCGCAGCAACGTCATCTGCAGCGCGTCCTCAGCCTCCTCCCGGGTGTCGAGCAGCACCAGGGCCGCCCGCAGCAGCGGCGCCGACGCCGTCTTGACGAATTCGGTGAACTCCGCCTCACGGCCCGCCAGAGCACCTCGCGCCCGTCTCACGACACGGTCAATGCCGCGGAGCGCTCCGAGGTTCCAGCGAGTTTCCCGCCGGGCCTGGCGGCCTGCCGCAGGAAGCCCTCGTAGTTGTGCTGCCGCAGCTGGCTCTCGATCTGCTTGACCGTGTCGAGCCCGACGCCGACCATGATCAGCAGGCTCACCCCGCTGAACAGCACCTGGCTGCCGACGCCGATCATGTCCAGCGCGACCATCGGGAGCATCGCGATCACCGCCAGGTACACCGACCCGGCCGCGGTCAGGCGGGTGAGCACGTACCCCAGGTACCCGGCGGTCGGCCGTCCGGGCCGCAGGCCCGGCACGAAGCCGCCGTATCGCTTCATGTTGTCCGCGACCTCCGCCGGGTTGAACGTGATCGACACGTAGAAGTAGGTGAAGGCGATGATCAGCAGGAAGAACGCGAGGTAATAGACCGGGAAGACCGTCACGCCGGGGGTGAGGTAACGGTCCGTCCAGGCCACCCAGCCCTGCGGCTGGTCCGCGTGACCGAGCAGCGAGACGGCGAGCTGCGGGAGGTACAGCAGCGACGAGGCGAAGATGACCGGGACCACGCCGGCCTGGTTGACCTTCACCGGGATGTACGTGGACGTCCCGCCGTACACCCGCCGTCCGGTCATCCGCTTCGCGTACTGGACCGGGATGCGCCGCAGGTCCGGCGTCCTGAAGGCCTGGGTGAACCCCGTCAGCATGGTCACGGCCCCTTAAATGCCGCGGGTCCGCCCGCCGTTCCGCCGCAGCTGCGACGGCCGCCCGGGCACCGGGGACGGGCCGGCGCCGGCCGGCAGAGCGCCGGTGCCGTTAGCCGAGCTGGATGGAGCGCCGGGCCAGGCCGAGCCAGAAGCCGTCGATGACGGTGCGCTGGGTGGCCAGTTCATCCGCGGCCGCGCCGAGGGTGACGAACAGCGGGGCGAAGTGCTCGGTACGGGGGTGGGCGAGCCGGCTGGCCGGGGCCTTGTGCTCGAAGTCGAGCAGGGCGTCGAGGTCGCCGGACGCCAGGGCGCGGCGCCCCCAGTCGTCGAACTCGGCCATGGCCGCCGGGACGACGCGGTCGTCGGCGGTGAGCGCGCGCAGGTTGTGGGTGAAGAAGCCGCTGCCGACGATGAGCACGCCCTCGTCGCGCAGCGGGGCCAGCTTGCGGCCGACCTGCAGGAGCCGGCCCGGGTCCAGGCTGGGCATCGAGATCTGCAGCGCCGGCACGTCCGCGGCCGGGTACATCTCCACGAGCGGCACGTACGCGCCGTGGTCCAGGCCCCGGCCGGGGACGTCCAGTACCGGGGTACCCGCGGAGCGCAGCAGCTTGCGGACCTGTCCGGCCAGCTCCGGTGCGCCCGGGGCGGCGTAGGTGACCTGGTAGTAGCGCTCCGGGAAGCCCCAGAAGTCATACACCAGCGGCACCGTCGTGGTGGCGCCCAGGGCCAGCGGCGCCTCCTCCCAGTGCGCGGAGATCATCAGGATGGCCCGCGGCCGGGGCAGGTCGCGTGACCACGCGGCCAGCTCGCCCGGCCAGGTCGGGTGGTCGGCGAGCGGCGGGGCGCCGTGCGAGAGATAGAGGGCGGGCATCCGCGTTGCGGGGTCGGGGGCCGGGCCGGGGGCAGCGGACATGATTGTCTCCAAGATAGTTCAAATTTGAATTATCATCCGCGACTGTAGCACGTGGTTCAAATTTGTACAACCGGCGTAGGATGCGGTCATGGACGGCACGAGATGGCTGGACGCGGACGAGATGCGGGCCTGGCAGAGCTTCCTGGCCGCCGGGGCCCTCGTCGACCGGCGCGTCGACCATCAGCTCAAACAGGCCGCCGGGCTGTCCCACCAGCAGTACGAGATCCTGGTCCGGCTGGCCGCCGTCCCGGACGGCGAGCTGCGCATGACCGAGCTCGCCGGCACCCTGCTCACCTCCAAGAGCGGGCTGACCTACCAGGTCACGCAGCTCGAGAAGGCGGGCCTGGTGGCCCGCCGGTCGTGCCCGTCCGACGTGCGCGGCGTCTTCGCCGTCCTCACCGAGGCCGGCCGGCGACGGCTGGAGCAGGCCGCCCCCGGCCACGTGGCCCTGGTCCGCGAACTGCTCATCGACGTGCTCACGCCCGGGCAGCTCGCCGCGCTGGCCGACGCCCTCGGCGAGGTCAGCCGCCGGGCCGCCGCCCGTCAGGACTGACCCGTGTCCCGGGAGCAGTAACCGTCACAGTGTGACAGTAATACGGACCTGACCGTTACGTTGTCGCACCGTACCGACTTGCTCAGTCTCGGTGCCGGTCATGGTGCGCTCCTTCCGGCGAGCAGCTCGCGGAGCGCCTTCTTGTCCAGCTTGCCCACCTTGGTGACGGGCAGCTCGGCGACGACCTCGAGCCGTTCCGGCCATTTGAACCTGGCTGTCCCGGCCGCGGCCATGCCGTCCCGGATGGAGTCCAGGGTGACGTGCGCCCCGGGCTCTGGCACCACGAAGACGCAGATCCGCTCGCCGAGTTCGGCGTCGGGCGCGGCCACCGCGGCGACCTGGGCGATGCCCGGCATCCGGTAGACGAGGTTCTCCACCTCCTCGGCGGAGATCTTCTCCCCGGCCCGGTTGATCATGTCCTTGTCCCGGCCCTCGACCACGAGGTTGCCGTCCGGCCGGCGGCGCACCACGTCGCCGCTGGCGTACCAGCCGTCCGGGGTGAACGCGCGCGCGTTCTGCTCCGGCGCCCGGTAGTAGCCGCGCGGCGTGTAAGGACCGCGGGTCAGCAGCGCGCCCGGTGGTGTGCTCTGTGGCGTGGGCCAGCCAGCGCTGGGCCACCGCGGGCACGACGGCGGTGACCGTGACGCCCTCCTGCTCGATCGCGGCGAAGGCGTCGTGCGGCTGCGGCGTGGACAGCATGACCACCCGCCCGCCGGACAGCGCGGTCAGGTCGAGATGCCGCGGGTTCTCTCACTGGCTACCAGGATGTGGCGCAGGGTGCTGCCCGACTGGTCGCGCTGCCCGGCCCGGAGGCGCTGCGGCGGCAGGTGGAGCTGGTGGCCTCGTACCGGGCGCTGCCGTTCCGCGATCCGGACCTGCCGGCCGCGCTGCCGCCCGAAGGGTGGCCCGGGCGCCGCGCGCACGCGCTGTTCACCGCCGCCCACGACGCGCTGCACGGCCCGGCCGACGCGTTCGTCCGGGCCGTCGTCCTCGATCCGTCCGGGCGGTCGTCCTCGATCTGGCCGTAGAATCCCATCCTCGATGAGGAGGTCACCATGACAGAGAACTTCGTGCTGGTGCACGGCGCCTGGCACGGCGGATGGGCCTGGCAGCCCGTGGCCAGCAGGCTGCGCGCCGCCGGGCACCGGGTGTGGGCGCCGACCTGCCCCGGGCTCGGCATCGACGACGACCCGCGGGGCGTAACGCTGGCCGGCTGCATCGACAGCGTGGTGAGCCAGGTCGAGGCGTCCTTCGCCGTCGACGTCACGCTGGTCGGGCACAGCTGGGGTGGCTACGTCATCGCCGGCGCGGCGCCGCGGCTGGCGTCCCGGCTGAAGGCCCTGGTGTTCTGGAGCGCCTTCGTGCCCGAGGCCGGGCGGCCGCTGTACGACGAGGTGCCGCCTCAGTACCAGGAGCTGTTCACCCAGGTCGCGGGGGCCTCCGCGGACAACACCGTCGCCCTGCCGCTGGAGGTGTTCCAGGGCGCCTTCATGGCCGACGCCGACCCGGCCGCCGCCGCGGTGGTGCACTCGGTGCTGCGCCCGCAGCCCTTCCGGACGTTCACCGACCCGCCCGCCGACGAGGCCTACCGCGGCCTGGGCCTCCCGCTGCACTACGTGCTGTCCGACGACGACGTGGCGCTGCCCCCGGGTGAGTACGGCTGGAACCGTTTCGCCGAGCGGATCAAGGCCACGCCGGTTCCGGTGCCCGGCAGCCACGAGTCCATGTTCACCCGCCCGGCCGAACTGGCCGGCGCTCTCGTCCAGGCGGCCACCGCCCCCTGAGACCCGACGGTGTGGCCGTTCAGATCGGGTACTCGCGGGGCCCCTTGGTGTACTGCCTGCCGGACGGCGTGGTCCACCGGTGGAGACCTCCGGGCAGCTGTTCGACTTTCCACCCGGGGCTTTGCTTGACGCGGTGGTCGCGCCGGCAGCGGCAGCCGCCGTTGCAGGCACAGGTTCTCCCGCCCTGGTCCCAGGGCACGGCATGCTCGAAGTCGCAGCGGCGGGCGGCCCGCACGCAGGTGGGCTGGGTGCACTGCCCGTCCCGGACCTCGGTCAGGTGCCGGAGCAGGGCGCCGGGCCGGTACCCGCCGGACTCGTACCGGTGATCACAGTCAGTGACCGGGATGGGGACCACCTGCACGGTGTAGTCCCGGCCGCCGGTCGGGTGTCTGGGCGGCGGCCTCAGTACCGGGGGCGGGGCGGGAGTCGGTGCCGTTGATCGCGTCCAGGAACGCCCGGACCCGCAACTGATCCAGCGTCCCGGCCACCCCGGCCGCCTTGTAGGCCAGGGCGCGATCCTGGATGTGCTGGTTCGCCGCCAGCGCCTCATCCGGCGGCAGCCCGAACGCGGCCAGCGCCGCGGTCCCCGGACCAGGCCCGGGCCGGGCAGCGCGGCATCCAGCGGCCCGCCCGCCGCGAACCCCCGCGCCAGCTTGCGCGCCCGGCCCGCGGCATCTCCGTCTGGCGGGAGCCCGCCCGGCACCGGGCCGCCGGCGGGGTCCTCGCCCCGCCCGCCGCCGGGCGCCGCGTCTTCGGCCATGGCGAATCCGCCTTAAGTTGGAGGGTTCCGGGAAGACTTCCCTGATATTCGAATCTTATCACGAAAATAACGCTAAAGCCTTATTGGCACCTAACGAACAAGCCAGCATTGCCTTACCGTCAAAGCGCGCAATTAGGGCAAATAGCCTGGGCATAGTTGACCAAGGCCCAGGCTGCGTAGCGGAAGCAAGAAAACGATCGGGTCGTTGCCGAAGGTAACTGGTCAGGTGCCGCATTGGCCGGGTGATAGTCCTGCCCGCCGGGCGATGCTGCGCATGCACCTGCCCGAGGCCCTCAGCCGCCAGGCCTATCGCGGCGTCAGCCGGTCACCGGTAACCGAACGCAGCCGGCGATCGCCGGGTGAGGACCATCAGCCACGGGCGGCCAGGTCGCCCACGCGCCCGAGGTAGTCCAGGAACCGTGCGCGTTCCTCCTCGTCGAACTGGGCGAGGAGCCGCTGGCCCAGGCGGAGCACGTGGGGCGCCGCCTCCGCCACGGTCCTGGAGCCTTCCTCGGTGATGCGCAGCACCCGCTTGCGCCCGTCCCGCTCATCGCGGCCGCGCTGGATCAGGCCGCGCCGGGCCATCCGGCTGGCCAGCTCGGCGATGCTCGACCGGTCGAGTGAGGTGAGGCGGCCCACGCTGGCCTGGTCCAGGTCACCGTGCACGGCCAGGGCGCACAGGATGACGTACTGCGAGCCGGTGATGTCCACCGGGACGACTTCGGCCCACAGCTGGGTATGCGCCTGGTGGGCGCGCCTGATGAGATGCCCCGGCGTTTCGGCGAAGCCGCGGACCAGCGCGCTGATCTCGTCTTTTCCTGCGGTTGACGACATTGTCCTCGCTGGGAAAGGCATTGAGGAGGAAAATGCCGCCCCATTGACCCTACGTTTCGGTTGCTGCTAAATTCCTGGGTACGTCCTCCGTGTACGGAGCATTTCCCGCCCTGACCGGCTCCGGGACCTTGAACAGGCGGCCCGGGGACCGTTCAGGGGTCTCCCTGGCGCCAATTTATACCGGTACGTGAGAATCCGCGCGAAGCGGAAATCTTACGGTCGGCTTACGGCTCCGGCCGGTACCACAGGGTTGGGTAAACATGTGCTTTCCCTCCTATGTCCGGGCCCTTTTCTGAAGGGATGGCAAAGGGTGATCAGGAATCGGGCCGGCCAGCCTGGCGACGACGGCGCGGAGGACGCCTGGCGCGGCCGGGATGGCCGCGCGGCGGGCCCTTCGCCGTGGGTGGTGGCTCTGCCATCCCAGGGGCCATCCCAGGGGCCATCCCAGGGGCCATCCCAGGGGCCATCCCCGCGGGGGCCGTTCCCGCGGGGCACGTTCCCGCGGGGGCCGTTCCCGCCCGCGCCTGATCCGCGGCGCGCGGCGCCATCGCCCGCCCCCGGTAATGCCGCCCCGGGGAACGTGCCGGGTTACGAATTCGACGGCCGGCGGGGTAGGGCGCGGGCCCGGCTGGGCGACGAGCCGATGGCGCGGGATTCCCGACTCGACGCCGGCGCCCCGGCCGCGGGCCGCCATCGCCGGCCGCCTCGGCTCGGGTTCGGCCGGCCCGCGTCCGGCCGGCCCGGCCGGACGCTGCGGGTGGCGGTCCCGGTCACGGTGATCGTCCTCGGCGTGGCCAGCGGCTTGATTGTGAGCGTTAACGACGGCACGCACCGCGCCCTTGCTTCCCCCGGTTTCCCGGCCGCGACTCTCGCCGGGCAGGACTTCACGCCGTACGCGGCGGGGAGCAGCCGCGGGGTCACCCTGTCCGAGGGCCGGGTGACGAGCGACGGCGCCGAGATCGTCGCGGTCGGCGCCGAAACCGGTCAGCTCGTCCCCCGGGCCCAGTTCTTCGTCTCGCTGGACGACGGCAGGTCCTGGGGTATCGGCGGGATGACCGCCGCGGGAGGCGGGACGCCGCCGCCCGGGCACGCGGCCCGCTTCGTCGCGGGCGGAGGCGGCGAGTGGGCCGCCGTCGGCCCCGATTCGGTCTGGACGAGCCCCGACGGCCGGGAGTGGACGCTCGATTCCGCCACGGGCCTGCCGCAGCAGGCTGGCGACCAGGTCGTGGTGCTGAAGCGGACCAGCAGCGGCTTCATCGCCGCGGGGGCGAACATGCCGGGCGGGAACCGGGCCACTCCGGTGATCTTCCTGTCCGCTGACGGGAGGAGCTGGGAACGGTCCGGTGCCGGGCGGCTGCACCTGGCCGCGGGGACCGGCCGGGCGCTGGACATCAGGCTGGCGGCGGTCTACGGACGCCTGATCCTGATCGCGGGAGATGTGGCCACCGCGACCGGCGGCGGTGCCCGGGGCAGGGCGCTCGTCCGTACCGGCGGCGCCTGGCTCAGCCGCGACGGCGGCCGCAGCTGGGCCCCGGTCACGGTGCCGGCCGGACCCGGCGCGCAGCACCAGTTTTCCGACGCCGCCGTCACGGCGGACGGGTTCTTGCTGGTCAGGCCCGCAGTGGTCGACGGCGCCCCGGCGGCCGCCGTGTACCGGTCGGGCAACGGGACGGCCTGGACGCTCGCCGCCACCCTGACCACCCGGGCTGGCTTCAGGCCCAGCCTGATGAACGGCAACGCCGACGGTGCCGTGCTCACCGGCCGGTCCGGCCGGACGCTGACCGCCTTCGTCTCCGCGGAAGGCGTCCGCTGGCAGCAGAGCGCGGCGTTCGGCAGCGCGGCCGAGGCGATCACGGGGGTGGCCGAGGCCGGGACCGGCGCCGTAGTGGCGGCCGGGACCGGGACCGCGGCTCAGCTGATCACGGTGACCGGCGGTCCTGGTGGCATCACGAATGTCAGCCTGGGCGACATTCCCGGCGGCGCGGAACCCCAGCTCGCCGTCGGCGCCGTCGCGGCGCAGGGCAGCCGGCAGGTCGCGGTGGGCAGCGCGAACGGCTTCCCGGCCGCCTGGATGTCCGCCGACGGCGGCCGCACCTGGCATCGCGCGACGGGCCAGACCCCCGCGGTGCTGACCAGGCCGGGCCTGGAGCAGCTGACCGGCGTCACGCACGGCAGCGCGGGATGGCTGGCGGTGGGCGGGGCCACCGGAGGGGTGCCCGGGCATCCGGTGGTCATCGGCTCGGCGGACGGCAGTGCCTGGTCCGCCGCCGACGGCGAGGCGGTCTTCGCAGGCAGCGGCCTGGTCACCGAGCAAGCCGCCGCGGGCCGCGACGGGTACGTGATCGTCGGCTCCCAGCTGGTGGCGGCGGCCGCCGGTCAGCGGGGGACGTCAACCCGTACCATCGCCGCCGCGTGGTGGTCCGCCGGGCTGACCGGCTGGCACCGGGCGGGTGACGCGGCGGCGGGCAACCCGATGGCCGGGAGCACGATGGCGGGCGGCACGGCGGCGGGCGCGCTGGACGGCGCGGGGAACAGGCAGATGCTGGCCGTCACCGCCACCGCGGGCGGTTTCGTCGCGGTCGGCTCGCACGGCGGGCTGCCCGCCGCCTGGATCACGCCAGACGGCAAGACCTGGGCCGAAGCCGACCTGCCCCTCCCGGCGGGCGCCACCGGGGCGGCGCTGCAGCACGTGGCCGCCAACGGCCGCACCGTGGTCGCCGCGGGCGTGGCGCAGACCGCGGCGGGACAGGTGCCGTTCGCGGCTCGTTCGGCCGACGACGGCCGCGGCTGGACCGAGACGGCGCTGCCGGTTCCCGCGGGTACCGCGCAGGTCAGCGCGCTGGCGGCAGCCGGAGGCGGCTTCACCGCGACCGGCACGTTCGGCGCCGCGCCAGGAGACCGGGACGTGGTGGTCTGGACCTCCTCGAACGGAGCGACCTGGCAGGCGGCCACGCCGACCGGGCTCGGCCTGGCCGCCCCGGGCATCCAGGCCATCACCGGCCTCGCCGTGTCCGGCCGCACGCTGACCGGGGTCGGCTTCACCGCCACCCCCGCAGCCGAGCAGCCCACCCTCTGGCAGCCCCCCATCCGCTGACGCGGTGCCGGTAACGCCCCGAGCCAGCGGGCGATCTCGGTGTGGTCGGCGTCGGCGGGCAGGGCCTCGGCGGCCTGGGCCCACCGCCCCGGGCCCGATCTCGGCTGCCGCTGCCCCGGTCATCCGGAGATCCGGATCACGTCGTCCGAGCCGCCGCGGCCGGCGAAACGCTCGGCGACCAGCGGGTCGTGGCCGGCCACGACGCGGGCGCCGGGCTCGGCGGCCATCTCCCCGATCTGGTCGAAGGCGGCGTACATGCCGGCCAGGTCCGCCACGGTGGAGAACGGCCGGTCCCGCTCGAGCTCCTCGTAGTAGTGCACGGCGTCGGAGACCAGGATGACCGGGCCGCCGCGGGTCGCGACGGTGACGATCGCCTGGCCGGGTGTGTGGCCGCCGACCTCGGTCAGCTCGATGCCCGGCGCGACGGTGTGCGCCCGGCCGGCCAGCGTCAGCCGACCGGCCTCACGCAGCTCGCGCAGATGGGCGATCTCGCTGGCCTCGGTGGTGTGGGCGAACTGGCCCCGGCGGCCCATCGGCCCGGTCCAGAAGTCGTACTCGGCCCGCGTCATGAGGACCTCGGCTTCGGTGAAGACCGGGAGCCCGCCGATGTGGTCGTAGTGGGCGTGGGTGAGCACCACCTGCGCGACCGCGTCCGGAGCGGTGCCGGCCGCGCGAAGGGCGGGCTCGGTGTCCAGCAGCATGGTGCGCCCGCGGGACGCGCCGCCGGCCGGGGAGAAGCCGGTGTCCACGACGACCGTCCGGGCCGGGCTGCGGGCCACCCAGAAGAAGTAGTCCATCCGGAGCGGCCGGTCCGGCTCGCGGTAGGCGTGGTAGTTGAGGAAGACCTCGGCCGCGCTGGCCTGCCGGGTTCCGTAGCGGACCGCCAGCACCTCGTACTGTTCGGCCGTCATGGCTGCGCGGCAGCGTAGTCGTCCTCCCCGACTTCGGCGCCCCATTCGGTGGCGCCATGGGAGACAGCCAGGTGGGTCAGCAGCGTGTCCTCGCAGGCGCCGTGCCAGTGTTCCTCGCCTGGTTCGGCCCAGATGACGTCGCCGCTGCCGACGACCTTGGTGTCGCCGGCCCAGGTGGCCACGATGCCGCGGCCCGCGGTGACGGCGAGCAGCTGCCCGCCGGGATGGCGGTGCCAGTAGGTGCGGGCGCCCGGGGTGAAGATCACGGTGTTGATCATGACCTCCGGTGCGTTCAGTACCGGGTCCATGTGCACCGTCCCGGTGAAGGTGGCGGTCCGCTGCGCGGACGGCTGGCCGGGAATCCGGCCGTGGCTGACGTGCATGGTTCACTCCTCCTGCGCTGTGTCGGCTGGGCCGGTGCTGGCTGGGCCGGTGCTGGCTGGGCCGGTGCTGGCTGGGCCGGCGATCCGGACACCGCCGGCCAGGTCGCCGAGGGCGTCGACCACCCGGTTGCTGATCATGTTGCCGTAGCCGAGCGCGTTGGACACCTCGAAGGCGGTCAGCGTGGCCGGGCCGACGAGCGTGGTCACGCCGAGATCCTCGGCCAGCGACAGGTAGAGCCGGACGTCCTTGGCCATCAGCTGGCCGGTGAGCCCGCCCTCGAGGTAGTCGCCCCTGATGATGTGCGGGAACCGGTTGAGCGAGGCGAAGCTGACGCCGCTCGAGGTGTTGATGACCTCCAGCAGCTGGGCCAGGTCGAGCCCGGCCTTGCGGCCCGCCACCATGACCTCGGCGGTGGCGGCGAGCGTCACGCCGTTGAGGAAGTTGTTGAGCACCTTGGTCACGTGGCCCGAGCCGCTGCCGCCCATATGGTGCACGCGGGCGCTGAACGTGCCGAGCAGCGGCCGCACGTTGGCCAGCGCGGCGGCGTCGCCGCCGACCATGAGGGTCAGCGTGCCCTGCTCGGCGGCCGCGGCGCCGCCCGATATCCCGGCGTCCAGGTAGCACGCGCCGCGCCCGGCGAGCTCGTCGTGCAGCGAGCGGGTGGAGGCCGGGCTGGCGGTGCTGAGGTCCACGATGACCTGCCCGTCGCGGGCGTGTTCCAGCAGGCCGGCCGCGCCGCGGACCACGGACTCGATCACCGGGCTGCCGGGCAGCGAGAGCATGATCACGTCACAGCGCGCGGCCAGGTCGGCCAGGCCGGCGGCCGGCCTGGCGCCGCAGGCGGGCACCCGGCTGGCGTCGGCGTCGACGGCCAGGACGTCGTACCCCGCCCCGGTCATCCGGCGGGTGATCCGCCCGCCCATGTTGCCCACGCCCACCATGCCGACGGGCCCGTGCCGCCCCGTCGCTGGCTGCCCCGTCGCTGGCTGCCCCGTCGCTGGCTGCCCCGTCGCTGGCTGCACTGTCATCGGCGCCTGCCCCTCAAAGGCGGAGGAGTTCATCTACATGACGGGCCGGGTAACGAAGGGGATAACCGGCCGGCCAGGTGGACGTGGGCGGTCAGGGCGGAGCCCGCGTCGCGCCAGAGGAACCAGGCGATCCCGGCGATCAGCAGCGGGGTGACGATCCAGTGCTCGGCGACCTTGCTGGTGGTGATCCGGACCGGCGCGGGCAGCAGGCCGAACTCGTAGCGGCTCAGCGGGTACAGCAGCGGGCAGCCGTCGTGGGTGCACATGTCGCCGGCCAGGTGGGCGAGCATGCCGAGGGTGACGCACACGGCCAGCATCGGCACGTGCCGCGGCGTGACCAGGTCCAGGTCCCAGCCCTTCCAGATCATCAGGGCGGCCAGCGCGAGCCCGAACGCGTCGCCGTGGTGGCCGCCGATGTTCAGCGCGCGGAAGGCCGCCGAGAACAGCAGGCCCAGGATGAGCCCGGCCGGGACCAGATGCCACCACGGGCCCGAGGCCCGGGCGCCCGCCTGCCAGGACGCCGCCCCCAGCGAGGCGGCGGCCACGAGCGCGACGCCGAGCAGGCTGTGCGTGCCCTTGCGGTGGCCGCCGCTGATCTTGTGCACGATCCAGGCGAAGGCCCCGGTCAGGAAGCCGAACGTGCGGGCGATGGTAGACCCGGGCTCGTCGATGTCGGGGAGCACGCCCGCGCCCGCGGTCAGCACCACCGCCGCCGCCAGGCGCGCGCCGGTGACGTGCAGCAGGGGCGCGACGGCCGTGAAGGCCAGGGCACCGGACAGCGCGTGGTCACGGCCGAGCATGGCAGGCTCCCGGGGTCAGGGGGTCAGGGTCCTGCCACGGTACGCCGCGGCGGCGGCAGTCACGGGGAGCCGCGCTTGTCGGCGTCGCTGGGCCTGGGTATCTCCACCGGGCTAGGCGGACTGGGGCGCGGTCTTGATGACGCTGAACACCGCACCCTGCGGGTCGCCGAGCACCGCGATGCGCCCGACCGGGGTGTCGAACGGCGGCATGATGACCGTCCCGCCCAGTTCGGCGGCCTTGGCCGCGGTGGCGTCCGCGTCGTCGACGGCGAAATACACGTGCCAGTGGTTGGGCACGCCGGGCGCCTGCGGCGGCATCGAGCCGCCCACCGGCTGCCCGCCGACCTCGAACATGGTGTATTCGCCGCCGCCCGCGCCCATGTCCATCGTCGAGGTGCTCAGGCCAAGCACATCGGAGTAGAACTTGAAGGCGCCCGGGTCGGCGGTGATGAGCTCGTTCCAGGTGAGGGTGCCGGGCTCGTTCACCAGCGTGGCGCCGATGTGCTGGCCGGCCTGCCACAGCGCCACCGGCGCGCCGGCCGGATCCATGACGAAGGCCATCCGGCCGGCGTCCATGATGTCGAACGGCGCCATCGCCACCTTGCCGCCCGCGGCCTCGACCTTGCCGGCGGCCTCGTCGACCGAATCGACGGCGATGTAGGTGTTCCACATGGGCGGGACGCCCGCCGCGGCCATCTCGGGTGACTGCGGCGCGATGGCGGCGACCGGATGGCCGCCCAGCAGGGCCATCGAGTACACCGGCCCCTGCGGCATAGGCTGGTCGTCGTAGGTCCAGCCGAACAGGCCGGCGTAGAACGCCTTAGCGGCGTCCTGGTCACTGGTCTGCAGGTCCACCCAGTTCGGCGTGCCCTGGGTATAGGAGGTGCGTTCTGGCATTGTCTTGTCCCCCTAGGGTGAAGGCCGAGCGGGCGGGTGAGGCACGCGCCTGCTTCGTTCGGCTCCATTATCGTCCTGGGCCGGCCGCGGGCGGGGAGCGGCGTTGACGGCGGGAACCGGAGCGGACTAGGCTCACCAAGCAAGCGCTTGGTCATAATCCTTGGTCACGGCGCCGTGAGCCGTGCCTGGAAATCGTCAGGCTGACGTGGCCCCTCAAAGAAGAGATGAGCAGCGATGCCGGTCAAGTACCTGTCCCAGGAGTGGATCGACGCCTACAACGCCACGATGGCCTCGGACGACGCGGTGCGGGCCGCGCTCAAGGGCAAGAGCGCCACCATCCAGATGGTGGTCTCGGACGCGCCGCAGGGCGGCGAGGTGCACTACTGGCTGCGCATCGCCGACGGCGGCGCCACGACGGGGCTCGGCGACGCGGCCGACGCCGAGGTGACCATCCGCCAGTCCTACGAGACGTCGGCGCAGGTCAACCGGGGCGAGCTGGACGGGGCGAAGGCGTTCACCCAGGGCAAGGTCAAGATCAGCGGCAAGATGATGAAGATGATGCAGCTGCGCGGCCCGCTGGCCCA
>Ga0335069_10008169_pt1 | contig 15017 bp, 11 predicted proteins | sample Lox_Sample_11_FD_206714 | JGI IMG/M metagenome (GOLD analysis project Ga0335069, IMG submission 206714) | Soil microbial communities from Loxahatchee National Wildlife Refuge, Florida, United States - Lox_Sample_1.1 | ecosystem: Environmental > Terrestrial > Soil > Wetlands | place: USA... | reverse complement strand
AGCCGCTGATGAGCAGATAGAACGTCGATCCCGCCAGCGCGCCCGCCGCCGCCCACTTCTTCACCGGAAAGCGCAGCACGATCGCGGGGAACAGCGCGAACACCGCCCGGATGGTCCAGAAGAACACTCCTCCCGCCAGCGCCAGGTGCAGGCCGGAGATCGACAGCACGTGCATCAGCCCGGAATCGCGGAAGGCGGTCTGGTCGTCGGGATCGATGTCCGCGCGCTCGCCGGTGATCAGCGCGGCGGAAATGACGCCCTCGTGGCCGGGAATGACGCTGCGCACCCGCGCCGTCATTTGCCCGCGCAGGCGTTCGAGCCCGTCCAACGCCTCCTCCCGAAGGCTCGACGCGCGCAACACGGCGATCGGTTTGGGCCGGCCGTAGAGGTATCCCACTGCCCCGATCCGCTGGTAGTAGGCCCAGCGCCCGAAATCATAGTCGCCCGGCATCGCCGGTCCCGGTGGCGGCATCAGTACGGCCGTGACATGCAACCAACTCCCCGGCGCCGGCACCGCGCTGTGCGCCCGCACCGACACGCGGACGTAAAGCGGCATCGCCGCGCCCAGCCGTCCGATCCGCACCGGCTGCAGAACCATGCGGCTGCCGTTGCCGCGCGGCTCGGCCGTCACGACGCGGCCGTCGAAACTCACCGGCCCCACCTTGTGCTGGAGCACCGGCGCCCTCACCAGTTCGGTACGCAGCTTGGCGGTGCCGAAACCGAGCGAGCCCGCGGCCAGCAGAGCGAGTACGATCCTCAACCCGGTGTGCGGCACGATGGCCGCGCAGGCAGTCCAGGTCAGCGCCAGCGCGCCCGCGGTGAGACCCCACTCCCAGTCCGGTTCGACCGGAAGGCCAAAATAGACGCCCACGCCCGCCCCCAGGGCGACGGGAAGCCACAACACCCAGCGGATGCGATCGGCCTCGGCCTGCTTACGAATCGACGCAGCGAAGCGGCGCAGAAGCGAAAAAGACGTTCCGCTTTCCGCGTTCCGGCGCAAAACCGACGCTTCGCCCACCCCCCCGTTTGCCATCGGCCTCGCTTTCGCCTAAAGCCGGAGAAACACCTGCCCCGCTCTCATCATGGCCGAAAATCTCAAACCCGTCCTGCGCTTTGCGCCTTCGCCCACCGGAATGCTGCATATCGGCGGGGCCCGCACCGCCCTGTTCAACTGGCTCTACGCCCGCCATACGGGGGGTAAATTCCTGCTGCGCATCGAGGACACCGATCGCGAGCGCTCGACCCCCGAGGCCGTGGCGGCCATCATCGAAGGCCTCGGCTGGCTCGGGCTCGATTGGGACGGCGAGATCGTCCACCAGTTCACGCGCGCCCAGCGGCACCGCGACACGGCGGAAAAGCTCCTCGCCGAGGGCAAGGCCTATCGCTGCTTCGCCACCCCGGCCGAACTCGAGGAAATGCGCGCAGCCCAGCGCGCCGCCGGCAGGCCGATCCGCTACGACGGGCGCTGGCGGGACCGCGATCCGGCCGAAGCCCCGCCCGGCGCGCCGTCGGTGATCCGCCTCCGGGCGCCACAGACCGGCGAGACCATCATCCACGACGTGATCCAGGGTGACGTGCGTTTCGCCAACGACCAGCTCGACGACATGATCCTGCTCAGGAGCGACGGCACCCCCACCTACATGCTGGCCGTGGTGGTCGACGACTTCGACATGGACATCACCCACATCATCCGGGGCGACGATCATCTGAACAACGCCGCGCGGCAGCTCCAGCTCATCCGCGCGCTCGGCTGGCCCGAGCCGGTCTACGGCCACGTGCCGCTGATCCACGGCCCGGACGGCGCCAAGCTTTCCAAGCGGCACGGCGCGCAGGCGATCGGCGAGTATCGCGACATGGGCTACCTGCCCGAGACGATGCGCAACTATCTTCTTCGCCTGGGCTGGAGCCACGGCAACGACGAGATCATCCCGACGCCGAAAGCCATCGAGTGGTTCAACCTGGAGAGTATCGGCAAGAGTCCCGCCCGCCTCGACTTCAAGAAGCTGGACAACCTCAACGCCCACTACATGCGCGAAGCGGACAGCGGCGCGCTGGCGGATGAGGTCGCCCATCTGATCGGGCGCCGGACCCCGCCGGCCACGCTCACCGGCAAAGCGCGGGCGCGGCTGATCGCGGCCCTGCCGGCGTTAATGGAACGTGCGAAGACCCTGGTCGAACTGGCTGATGCCGCGGAGTTTCTGTTCACGGACGGACCGCGTGAGCTGGACGAGGCTGCGGCCAAAGTGCTCACGGCGGAGGCCCGGCAGACAAACAGGGAATTCCTCGGGCTGACCGCTCACGCCCCCTGGACCGGATCGGCTTTGGAGGAGAAGGCGCGGAGTTTTGCCGAAACCAGGGGACTGAAACTCGGCCAGGTGGCGCAACCGCTCCGGGCGGCGCTGACCGGCCGCACCACCTCCCCGCCGATCTTCGCCATGCTGGAAGTCCTGGGAAAGGAAGAATCTGTCGCCAGGATTTCGGCTTACGCTGCCTGAACAAATTTCAGGCATGCACGAAGATTGACACGCGTGCATCGAATTGCTGCATTGCATGATAGGGCGATGAGACGCTCGGCCTGGAGTGCATGATGAGAGACAGCAAGGCCGTTCCCGCGGGATCGGCAACCCTGACATACAAGAACAAGTCGTTCGAGCTGCCGGTCTTCTCGGGCAGCGTGGGGCCGGAGGTCATCGACATCCGAAAGCTCTACAACGACGCCGACGTCTTTACCTATGACCCGGGTTTCACGTCCACCGCAAGCTGCGAAAGCGACATCACCTACATCGACGGCGACAAGGGCGTCTTGCTCTATCGCGGCTACCCGATCGACCAGCTCGCCGCGCAATCGAACTTCCTCGAGGTCTGCTACCTGCTGCTTTACGGCAATCTGCCCTCGAAGGAGCAGATGGAGCAATTTAAGTACATCATCACCCGCCACACGATGGTGCACGAACAGCTGGCGTCGTTCTTCCGCGGCTTCCGGCGCGACGCCCACCCGATGGCGGTGATGTGCGGCGTCGTGGGCGCGCTGAGCGCCTTCTATCACGACTCCACCGACATCAACGATCCGGTGCAGCGCGAAAAGGCAAGTCACAGGCTGATCGCCAAGATGCCGACCATCGCCGCGATGGCCTACCGCTATTCGACGGGACATCCTTTCGTCTATCCGCTGAACAAGCTCGGCTATACCGAGAACTTCCTGCGCATGTGCTTTTCGGTTCCGGCGGAGGATTACGAAGTGAACCCGGTGCTGGCCAAGGCGCTGGACACCATCTTCATTCTGCACGCCGACCACGAGCAGAACGCCTCCACTTCCACGGTGCGGCTGGCCGGTTCGTCCGGAGCCAATCCGTTCGCCTGCATCGCGGCGGGCATCGCCTGCCTGTGGGGGCCGGCGCACGGCGGCGCCAACGAAGCCGCGCTCAAGATGCTGGAAGAGATCGGCACGGTCGAACGCATTCCCGAGTTCATCAAACGGGCCAAGGACAAGAACGATCCGTTCCGCCTGATGGGATTCGGTCACCGCGTCTACAAGAACTACGATCCGCGCGCCAAGGCGATGCAGATCCAGTGTCACGCCGTGCTCGACGAGGTGGGCCTGCATGACGACCCGCTTCTGAAGGTGGCAATAGAACTCGAACACATCGCGCTGCAAGACCAATACTTCATCGAGAAGAAGCTCTATCCCAACATCGACTTCTATTCCGGCATCACGCTGCGCGCGCTCGGCTTCCCGGTTGCCATGTTCACTGCGCTGTTCGCGCTTGCCCGCACTGTCGGCTGGATCGGCCAGTGGAAGGAGATGCTGGAGGATCCGCACCAGAAGATCGGCCGCCCGCGTCAGCTTTACACCGGCGCCAAGGCGCGCGATTACGTGCCGATCGGCAAGCGCTAGGCAACGGCAAACAGGGCGTGGGGAACAGGGAGTAGCGAATAGCGAATTGGGGGCAACACCGCCCCTCTTCTTCGCCCTTCCCCAACGCGCGCTCGCACGCCGGCGCTGCTCGCCCCCGCAAGGCCGAGGGGAAGGTGCGGGTTCCTCTGAACGGATTGCCGGGATCAGAGCAGGTGTTCTGCGATCTGGACCGCATTGAGCGCTGCGCCTTTCAGCACCTGGTCGGCGGCGACGAACATCGCAATCGAGTGGCCGGTGGGATCGCTCGTATCCGTGCGGATGCGGCCCACCAGCACGTCGTCCTGGCAGGAGGCGTCGATCGGCATGGGGAAGTAGTTCTTCACGCGATCATCCACCAGCTTCACGCCGGGGGCACCCGACAGCAGGGACCGCACCTCGTCTTCCGTGATCGGGCGTTCGCATTCCAACGTGAGCGCCTCGGAATGGGCGCGCAGTACCGGCACACGCACGCAGGTAACCCCGACATTGATCCCTTCGTCCTCGAAAATCTTCTTGGTTTCGGCGATAACTTTCGTCTCCTCGCCGTTGTAGCCGGTCGAAAGATCGATCGAGGCGTTGTGGCTGAAGAGATTGAAGGCATAAGGGTGCGGCAGCACCTTCTGCTCGTATTTCTCGCCCTTGAGATAAGCGCGCGTGGCCTCTTCCAGTTCGCGCATCGCCGCCGCGCCGGCGCCCGACGCCGCCTGGTAGGTTGAGATGATGAGCCGCTTGATGCGGTTGACCTTGTGGACGGGCCACAGCGGCACCAGCGCGGTGATCGTGGCGCAGTTCGGATTGGCGATGATGCCTTCGTGCTCGGCGATCCGGCGTGCGTTGACCTCGGGGATCACCAGCGGGATGCCCTTGTCCATGCGGAACGCCGACGAGTTGTCGACCACCACGGCGCCGGCCTTGACCGCAAGCGGCGCGAATTTCCTGGAGATCGTGGCCCCCGCCGAAAACAGCGCCAGATCGACACCCTCGAACGACTTCTCGGTCAGTTCCTCGATGACGACCTTTCCGCCCCGGAAATCCACTGTCTTGCCGGCGGAACGGGCGCTCGCCAGCGGCTTGAGCGTGCCGACCGGGAAATTCCGCCGCTCGATGCAGCCGACGAATTCGACGCCGACCGCGCCGGTTGCGCCCACAATCGCGATATTGGGTTTCTTGTTCATTCTGCTTCTCCTTCAACACCGGGCGCGGGCAGCAAAAAAGCCCCGGGCCTTTCGGCGGGGCTTGGGTTCGGGCGGCCTTCCTGCTTCAGGCGCGCGCGCGAACCGAAGCCCCGTAGGGCTTGGCCGTCGTCGTACGCTTGAGCATGGCCGCCATAGTGGCCCGGAAACTATTGTTGCGCGGCGACCCCGTCAACGGACCGATTGACACAATTCGGCGGGTCAGGCCGGCTTCCGGCCCAGGAAATCGAGAATGGCGCGGGCGGCACGCAGCGAGGGCGCCTCGCCACCCTTGCCTATGCGCCGCATCGCCTCGTCGAGATCTGCCGTCTGGCGGGCGGCGGCATCCCCGCGGGCCAGCAGGCCGGCCACGGATTCCGCCAGCAATTCGGGGCGGCACCGCTCCTGGATGAACTCCGGGACCGCCGGACGATCGAGCAGCAGGTTCACGAGCGTGATGTATTTCACCCGGATGAGGCGCCGGTAGATCGCGGCCGTCAGCCAGCCCACCTTGTAGGCAACGACCATCGGTGTGCGAGACAAGGCCAGTTCCGTCGTCACCGTGCCCGAAGCCGCAAGAGCGGCGTCGGCGGCGTCGAAGGCGGTGAATTTCTCGTCCTGCTCCTCCACGACGACCAGCGGCACCGGCCAACCCGCTGTGCCCGCCTTCACTCTGGCGGCGACATGCGGCACCGTCGGGATGACCGTGACCAGGCCAGGAATGCGCGATGCCAACATCTCCACCGCCTTGCGGAACTCGGGGTAGATGAAACGGATCTCGTTGGAGCGGCTGCCGGGCAAGACCGCCAGGAGGGGCGCATCCGGGGCGATGCCGTGGCGGACGCGAAACTCGTTGCCGCCGCGCATGCGCTCGACGCGTTCGAGCGCGGGATGGCCGACGAACACAGACTTGAGACCGTAACCTTCGAAGAACTTCGATTCGAACGGCAGTAGCGCCAGCACCAGATCGAAGTACTGCGCCATGGCGCGGGCGCGATAGGCGCGCGTCGCCCACACCTGCGGCGCAACGTAATTGATGGTGACGATGCGAGGCGCGATACGCTTGGTGCGCTGGGCAATGCGATGGGTGAAATCCGGGCTGTCGATCAGCACCACGGCATCGGGCCTGGTGTCGGCCGCATAGTCGGACGTCTCGCGCACGCGCCGCAGGATGACGGGAATTTTCGGAACGATCTCGCGCAGGCCCATCACCGCCGTGTCTTCCAGCGGAAAGAGCGTCTTCAAGCCTTGCGCCGCCATAGCCTCGCCGCCGACACCGACGATGTTCACGGCGCCGTTGGTGAGCTGCTTCAGCGCCGCGATGAGCTGACCGCCGAGCGCGTCGCCCGACGGCTCGCCGCTAACGAGCATGAGGGTCAACGGCCGCCCCCCGTTCATCGCATCACTCCGGTACGCCGACCAGGAACAACCCGAGCCTGTCGGCTTCCGCGATCACCGCTTGCTTGCGCAGGATCAGCGCCCCGCCCGCTTCCACGGCGATGCCGGCAAGCCCCACGGCCGCCGCGTTGTGCACGGTTTGAACCCCGATCACGGGCAGGTCGGCCCGGCGGTCCTGCGTCGGTTTCGGGGCCTTCACGAGCACGCCTCGGCGCCGGTCGGCGGTGCCGCGGATGTTCTCCGGCAGAGTTCCCACGCGCGCGACCATCGCATCGGTGCCTTCGGCGGCTTCCACGGCGAGCGTCAGGCCTTCACACACCACCGCCGCCTGCCCCAAGTCGAGCGAGCCCATCGTGCGCACGATCTTGAACGCAAGCGCGATGTCGCCCTGCTCGTCCCTGGACGGCGAGCGGCTGCCCATCACCGCCGCGGGCGCGAGGAGGCCGGGCGCAGCGTCCGCCGAGCCGACGGGATGGAAACCCTCGCGTTCCATCAATTCCAGCACGCTGCGCAGCAGCGCGTCGTCGCCCTTGCGCGCGGCGGCAATGATCTTGGGCGCAACCAGCACGCCCTTCGCGTCCAGCTTCACTTCGTGGAACTTCGGCCGCGCCAGTTTGCCGGCAAGCACCAACTCCGCGACGTTGGCGTTGTGCAGCGCCCTGATCACCTTGCCAACCTCGCCGAGCGAGGCCCACTCGTGGGGCCAGGCCTCGACCCAGGTGTCCGCCGATCCCGTCAGGGCGATGACGAAAACGCCGCGGCCCGCCTCGTGCGCGCTTTCCGCGATCGCCAATGGAAGATCGCCGCCGCCCGCAATGATGCCGAGTGGCGCGGATTCCATCAGTCCTCTTCCGCTGGCTGGTCGTGGCGGCGCGCCGTGCAGACCGGCCGCTTGGCGGGTGCGAGAATGAACGCGGTCACTTCCTGCACCTCCGGCACATCCGGGAAGCTCTCCTTCGCCCTGAGGACGCGATCCTTGAACGAGCCCTCGTCCGACAGGAATATGGCGCGGTACATCGCCCTGAGCGCGTGGATCGAAGGACGCGGCACGCCGCGGCGCTTCAAGCCGATGACGTTCAGCCCGGCGAGCTGACAATGCTCGCCGAAGGCGATGCCGAACGGGATGACGTCCTCGGCGGCGCCGGAAAGACCTCCAAGCATCGCACCGCGGCCGATGCGCCCGAACTGCTGCACGGCGGCGAGCCCGCCCATCACCACGTTGTCGCCGACGTCGACGTGTCCGGCGATCTGCGCGCCGTTCGCGAACGTCACGTCATTTCCGATCACGCAGTCGTGACCGACATGGCTGTAGGCCATGAAGAAGCCGCGCGAGCCGATTCTGGTGAGGTTGTGCCCCTTCTTGCTGCCGAGGCTGAAACTGACGTGCTCGCGGATAACGCAGTCTTCGCCGATCGAAAGACGCGTTCCGGCGGCGTCGTTGCCTTTGATCTGCGATTCTCCGCCGAGCACCGCGTGCGGATGAACGACGGTGCGCGGGCCGATTTCCGTCTGCCCGGCGACAACGACATGCGACAAGAGGCGAACGCCTTCGCCCAGACGTACTTCGCGTCCGACAATGCAGAAGGGGCCGATTTCGACCCCCGCTCCGAGAACAGCCCCGTCCTCAACGATTGCCGTCGGATGCACCGCCATTATCGCCAACGCCTTCCTGGATCATCGCGCTGTATTCGGCCTCAGCACATAGCACGTCGCCGACGTAGGCTTCGCCAGCAAATCGCCACACGGGACCGCGCCTTCTCAGCGCCCGGACCTCCATGCGCAGCATGTCGCCCGGGCGGACGGGCTTGCGGAAACGTGCCTTCTCGATCGTCATGAAATAGACGATGCGATTCTCAGTCGTCAGCCCAAGCGAATAGATCACCAGGGCGCCCGCCGCCTGGGCGAGCGCTTCGATGATGAGCACACCCGGCATCACGGGATGGTCGGGAAAATGACCGGCAAAGAACGGCTCGTTGTAGCCGACCGCTTTGTAGCCCGTCGCGCTCTCGTGCGGCACGATGTTGGTCATCCTCTCGATGAACAGGAACGGCGCCCGATGCGGCAGCAAGCGCTTGAGATCGCCGGTATCGAGCACGACCTGCTGGGGCTTTGTCTCAGTCATTGCCGCCGCCTTTCTTCGGCTTCTTCACAAGGGCGTTCACCGCGTAAAGCTCCCGTATCCATTCCCGGACCGGCTTGGCCGGCACCCCGGCGTAATCGCCGCGTTCGAGTTCCTGGCCTGGGGTCATCGCCGAGCGCGCGCCCAGCCGGACTCCGCTGCCAATCTTGGCGTGATCGGCGATGCCGACCTGGCCGCCGAGGACGACGAAATCGCCCAGCGTCGAGCTTCCGGAAATTCCGACCTGGGAGACGATGATGCAATGCCGACCCACGTGGACGTTGTGCCCAATTTGCACAAGATTATCAATCTTAGTGCCCTCGCCGATCACCGTGTCGCCCAGCGCCCCCCGGTCGATGGTCACGCAGGCGCCGACTTCCACCTTGTCCTGCACGATGACGCGGCCGAGTTGTGGGACCTTGGTGTGGCCCTGCGCGCCGGAGGCAAAGGCATAGCCCGGCTGGCCGATCTGGGCACCGGGAAGAATCAGCACCCGGTCGCCGATGTAGGAGCACATGATGGTCGTATTGCCGGCGATCTCGCAGTCGCGGCCGATTGCGACCCCGCGCGCCACGACCGTGTTGGGGCCTAGGTGCGTTCCGTCACCGATCTCGGCACCCGGCCCGATCACCACACCCGGCGCCAGCTTCACGCCTTCGCCGATTCTGGCGCTGGCGTCGATCGCCTTCTCATACGGCCCTGCCATCCGGCTGCTGTCGGGATAGAACAGCTCTTCAGCGGCAACAAAGGCGTGCTGTACAGCCGCGCAGGGAATAAGAACCGTACGGGCGGGGAGTTTGACCGCCTTGACTTTCGCGGGAACCAGACAGAACCCCGCCGCGGTTTGCGCGAAGTCGGTTTCCGCTCGGTCGCCTGCGAAGAACGAGAGATGTTCCGCCACGGCTCCTGCCAGACTGGCGACGTCATGCACCAGAGCGGAACCGTCGGCCCCGTCGGGCAAAGCGACGCCGATTTTGCCGCACAGCTCTCCCAGCGGGAAGGGGCCGCGATTGTCATAGAAGCGAGGATCGGCCATCGGGGTCGTCCAGTCGGCCGGCCCGGATTACTGCTGCTGCGCCTGCTGTTGCGCGGCGGCTTGGGCCACACCCGGCGGCAACGGCGTCAACTCCACCTTGACCGCGGGCATCTTCATGTCCAGCCGCTGCACGACCACGGCGGTCACGTCGATCGCGTTGGGAGCCAGAAGGACCGCGCTGCGGTCGAGCATGATCGTTGCCTGACGTTCCTGCATGATGCCCTGGAGGATCGGGCCGAGCGCTTCCTCCACCTCGCGGTTGGCTTTGAGCATCCCGCCCTGGATCAACTGGCCGCGCGCCTGGAGCTTCTTTTCGAACGCCGCCACGCGGGCCTGGAAGTCCTTGGCTTTGCGCGCCTTGACGTCCGCCGCCAGGATTGCCGACTGCTGATCGAGCTGTTGCTTCTCGGTCTGCAGACCCTTGGCCTCGCCGTTCAATTCCGACTGGGCCTGCTGTTTCAGCGCGTTGACTTGCGACTGAATGCTCTGGCCGACCTTGGACACCGCCACGGCGCGGCGCAGGTCGATGATGAGAACACGGGCGACGGGAGCCGCTCCAGGCTGGCTCGGAGGCGCAGCCGCGAGCGCGGTCTGCGTCGGCGCGACGCCGAGAAGGAACATTCCTGCCACCGCGAAGGTGAAGGCGAAGAGAGATTTCTTAGTCATGGATCACAACCCTGTGCCGGCGCTGAAGTGGATTAACTGGGCCTTGTCATAAGGCGCCTTGACCACCGGTATGCCGAAGTCGATTTGCACTGGTCCGAAAGGCGACTTCCATTTCACACTGATGCCTGCCGAAACGCGCAGCGCCAGATTGTCCCGGATCGTACAAGTTACAATGTACCTGCTACACCGGAATGGCGAATCAAGGTGGCCAAGAGTGCCGAAATCCGAGAACAGTGCAAAGTTCATTCCGTAGTCAGACGGCAGGATATCGGGAAGACGCGCCTGGACCGTGCCGATGGCATAAAAATCGCCGCCGATGGCGCCGTAGTCACCTGCGATGCTCGTGTCGCGCGGCCCGATACCCGCGATCTTGAAGCCGCGGAACGTGTCGCCGCCGCGGAAGAACCGCTCCTCGATCGGCACCGTCAGGCCGCCATAGCCCTGGATGAAGCCGGAGTCGGCCTCGATCGAGCCCACCATGTCCCAGAACAACGGGCGATAAGCCGTGAAGGAGCCTTCCGTCTTGAGGAACTTCAGGCTTCCGCCGATGCCGGCGAAGTCCTCACTGAGCGAGAACACGACCCCTTTGGTCGGCTTCAGGTAGTCGTCGAGGGTGTTGTAGCCGAACGTGAAACCGATGTCCGACGTAGACGTGTTTCCGCCGTACAGAGACAACTCTTCCTGCAGCGTCGGCGAAGCGCCCGAATAGACACTCACCTTGTTGAGCCGGTATGTGTAGCGGACCTGAATGGTGCCGTATTCCGACGTCGGGAAGCCGAAATGGACGCCGGCGGCTGTCACGTCGCCCTGATAGCTCGCCTGGTTGTAGTTCGTGACGTATTTGTAGAGGTCGATGCCCGCCGCCAGTTCCCGGTCGAGAAACCACGGCTCGACGAAGCTGAGCTGGTACTGCTTCGAGATGGTGGACATCGCGACGCTGGCACGCAGGTACTGGCCGCGGCCGAACAGATTGCGCTCGGTATAGGAAAATTCGCCGACGAACGAACTGGTGGACGAATAGCCCGCTCCCAGCGCCACTTCTCCGGTCGACTGCTCTTCGACGGTCACGGTCACGTCGGTCTTGTCCGGGCGCGAGCCGGTCGAGTTCTTGATGGTGACGTCTTTGAAGAATCCGAGGGCACGGATGCGCGTGCGCGAACGGTCGATCAAGTCGCGATTGAAGGCGTCACCCTCCTGGAAGCGAAGCTGGCGGCGAATGACCTTGTCGAGCGTGCGGTTATTGCCGATGATGTTGATCTTGTCGATGTAGACGCGGGGGCCCTGTTCGATCCGCATGACAAGGTCGATGATGTGATTTTCGGCGTCGCGGCGCAGACGGACATCCACCTCCGCGGAGGCATAGCCCTTGGTTCCGACCGCGTTGACGAGCGAGTCCTTCGCCTTTTCGACCTCGCTCTGGTCGTAGAGTTCGCCCCCGTGGATGTCCACCAGCGGCCGCAGCGACTGCGCGGGCAGTTCGCGGATATCCGATTGGATTTCGACCTTGCCGAACTTGTATTGCTTGCCCTCGTCCACCGTGAAGGTCAGATAGAACGAGCTGTGGTCGGGCGTCAGCTCGGCGACCGCTGAAACGACCTTGAAATCCGCATAACCGTGATTGACGTAGAACCGCCGCAGCTGTTCGCGGTCGAACAGCAGACGGTCGGGATCGTAGTTGTCGTTGGTCGCGAGAATGCGCCACCAGGCCGATTCCTCGGTCGCGACCTGCGAACGAAGCGTCGAGTCGTCGAACGCCTTGTTGCCCAGGAAGATGATGCGCGAGACGCCGGTGGTCGGGCCTTCGTTTATCGAGTAGATCACGTCGACGCGGTTCTGCGGGCGTTGGATGATCTGGGGGTCCACAGACGCGGCGAATTTGCCGTTGCGGCGATACAGCTCGATGATGCGCTGAACGTCGGACTGTATTCTGGCGCGCGTAAACACCATGCGCGGCTTGAGCTGGGCTTCCTTCTGGAGGTCCTTGGTCGTGACCTTCGAATTGCCCTCGAAATCGACTTGATTGACGATCGGGTTCTCGACCACGTGCACGCTCAGAGTCGTGCCGTCCCAGTTGATCTTCACGTCCGAGAACAAGCCTGTCGCAAACAGCGCTTTCAGGGCGCGGTCGGCGGCCTGCTCGTCGTATGTGTCGCCCTCGTGCAGCGTGATGTAGGTCAGTACGGTCGCGGGCTCGATGCGCTGCGTGCCAAGAACGACGATGCGGCGGATAATGGCCGGCGGTGCAGTCTCGGCGGCAGCCGCCGGTGACGGCGTCGTCGCAGGCGGAGTGCCGGCGGCGGGCTGTGCTCCGGGTGCGGGCGCGTTCGTGCGCTGCGCATCGGCAGCTCCGCCGATGACCACGGAGGCCAACACAAACGAAGCCGGAGCCGCACGCTTGATCCGGGCGAACAGGGCCTTAGCGCTCATTCACTCGTCTCTGACTCGTCTCAGAACGCGCGACACATGAACGAATGCATGTGTGCTGGCCGAGATCTTCCCAACCTATCGGACCAGGTCGTTCCACGTGGCGAAGATCATCAGACCAATCACCAGCGCCAGCCCGAGCCTGAACCCCGCGTCCTGGATACGCTCGTCCAGCGGCCTACCCAGTACGCCCTCGCATGCATAGTACAGAAGATGGCCCCCGTCGAGGAGCGGAATGGGAAAAAGGTTGATCATCCCGATGCTTACAGAAATGAAAGCCACCAGATAGATGAGATCGTAAAAACCGTGAGAGGCGGCCGATTTGGCCACCTGGGCGATGCGGATAGGCCCTCCCAGCCCGCTGGTGTCGGCGCGATGCGACACTATACGCCACAGGTAGGTGAGCGACGTGTCGACGATTCCCCAGCATTCGGCCGCGGCCATCTGGGGCGCCTCAACCAGCGAAACCGGCATGTACACGTAGTTTTCGGTCATGTCGTCGGCGGGAAGGACGCCGATGGCCAGGGCCTTCTGCGTGCCCCCGAAGATGTCTTTGGCATCGATGATGCGCGGTGTGACATGCAGTAGCAGGTTGTGGCCGTTCCGCTCGATCGCAATCGCGAGCGTCCTGCCCTTGCTGTTCAATATCCTGTTCTGCAGATCGGGTCTAAAGAGTCGCACCGCCCTTCCGTCGATGGAGGTGATCTTGTCGCCGGGCCTGATGCCCGCTTCCGCCGCCGGCGAGTTCTGCTGCACTCCGCCGATGTAGGTCGAAAGCGTCCTGGCCCCGACGGTGCTCAGCAGCAGCGTGAACACGATGAAGGCGAGCACGAAATTGGCGAAGGGACCTGCCGCGACTACGAGCACGCGCTGCCATAGTGGTTTCAGGGGGAAGGCCGTCGCCTTCTCCCCGTCCGTCATCCGCGCGACGCGTTCGCGATCGGGCGTGCTGGCGGCATTCTCATCGCCCGAGAACTTCACATAACCGCCGAGCGGCAGCCAGCAGACTTTCCAGCGCGTCCCCCTCCTGTCGTTCCAGCCGAACAGCTCGCCGCCGAAGCCGATCGAGAAGGTCTCGATCGCAACGTCGCATGCCCGTGCGACCAGGAAGTGACCGAGTTCATGGAAGAACACCACCATCGTGAAGACGAAGGCGATGGCCGGAATGCCGACCGTGATCCAATCGTACAGGCTGTAAAAAGTCATATCGCTTGGCTTTCCGTTCTCCGCTTATGTCATCATGCGCCTGCAGACGGTGCGCGCGATGCCCCGCGCCCGTGCGTCCGTGGCGAGGACCCCGTCGAGCGACTCCGCTTCAACGTCGGCGTCCGTGCATTCGTCAAGCGTGGACTCCACCACCCGGGCGATGTCCAAGAACCCGATCCCTCCCTTGAGAAAGGCATCGACCGCAATTTCGTTGGCGGCATTGAGAATCGTCGGCGACATGCACCCCCTGTCGAGACACTCGACCGCCAGCTTGAGGCAACGGAACCGCTCGTGGTCGGGCGCTTCGAAGGTAAGTTGGCCCACCGCGGCAAGATCGAGCTTGCGCGAGGGCGAAGAAATCCGCCGCGGCCAGGCCAGCGCGTGGGCGATGGGCGTGCGCATGTCCGGCGCGGACAAATGCGCGAGCGTCGACCCGTCCGCATACGAAACCAGGCAATGCACGACCGATTGGGGATGGACGATCACGCCCAGCTTCTCGGCCGGCAACGCGAAGAGGAAGTGCGCTTCGATAAGTTCGAGTCCCTTGTTCATCAGGGTGGCGCTGTCGACCGAGATCTTGGCGCCCATCGACCAGTTCGGGTGCGCCACGGCCTCGGCGGGAGTCGCGCGCCGCATCCGCTCCAGGTTCCATTCCCGGAACGGCCCACCCGATGCCGTGAGCGTGACCTTGTCCACCTCGTCGTGATCCGCGGCGCGGAAAACTTGGAAGATCGCGTTGTGCTCGGAGTCGACGGGGATCACCGCAGCCTTGGACCGGCCCACCGCACGACGGAACACAGTGCCGGCGGCGACGACGCATTCCTTGTTGGCCAGGGCCACGGTTGCTCCTCGGTCGACCGCCGCCAAGGCCGGCTCCAGCGCCGCAGCCCCCATGATTGCGACCATCACTGTGTCCGAAGGACGCGCCGCGGCAGCAATCACGGCTTTCCGCCCGGCGGCCGCCTCGACTCCCGTTCCCGCAAGACCGTCCTTGAGTTCGCCGTAGCGGCCTTCGTCGCCGATGACGGCGATTGCGGGCTTCACCGCGCGGGCTTGCGCGATCAGCGCGTCTACGTTGACCTGCGCCGAGAGCGCCTCCAC
>Ga0335069_10008168_pt1 | contig 15018 bp, 14 predicted proteins | sample Lox_Sample_11_FD_206714 | JGI IMG/M metagenome (GOLD analysis project Ga0335069, IMG submission 206714) | Soil microbial communities from Loxahatchee National Wildlife Refuge, Florida, United States - Lox_Sample_1.1 | ecosystem: Environmental > Terrestrial > Soil > Wetlands | place: USA... | reverse complement strand
GAGGCGGCCGTGGCCGCCGCGCGGGCGACGTTCCCGGCGTGGCGGGCAACGCCCGCCGACGCCCGCGCCGCCATCCTCGAGCGCGCCGCCGACCTGCTCGAGGCGCGCCGCGCGGAGGTCAACGCCCTGCTCATCCTCGAGGCGGGCAAGCCCTGGATGGAGGCCGACGCCGACACCTCCGAGGCGATCGACTTCTGCCGCTTCTACGCCGCCGAGATGCGCCGGCTCGGGCCGCCCGAGATCACCCAGCGCACCCCGGGCGAGCATTGCACGCAGCGGTGGACGCCGCGCGGCGTGGCGGTCGCGATCGCGCCGTGGAATTTCCCGCTCGCGATCCTCACCGGGCTGACCGTGGCCCCGCTGGTCGCGGGCAACGCGGTGATCATGAAGCCGGCCAAGCAGACCTCGATCATCGGCGCGTTCCTGGCCGATGTGCTCTTCGAGGCCGGCGTGCCGCCGGGGGCGCTCCACTACCTGCCCTGCTTCGGCGGCGAGATCGGCAACCACCTCGTCGCCCATCCGCAGGTCGACGCCATCGCCTTCACCGGCTCGCGCGCCGTCGGCTGCAAGATCTGGGAGCTCGCCGGCCGCACGCTCCCCGGCCAGGCCAACCTCAAGAAGGTCGTCTGCGAGATGGGCGGCAAGAACGCGCTCATCATCGACAACGACGCCGACCTCGACGAGGCGATCCCCGCCGCCCTCTACACCGCCTTCGGCTACAGCGGCCAGAAATGCTCGGCGCTTTCGCGGCTCGTCGTCCTCGCCGGCGTCCACGACCGCTTCGTCGAGCGCTTCCTCGCCGCCTGCCCGAGCGTGCCCGTCGGCGATCCGGCACTCCCCGGCACCGTCGTCGGGCCGGTGATCGACGGCGACGCGCAGAAAAAGATCCTCGGCTACATCGAGCAGGGCAAAAAGGAGGCGCGGCTCGCCTGGCAGGCGCAACTGCCGGCCGGGCTGGCCGGGACCGGCGGCTACTACGTGCCGCCGACCGTGTTCACCGGGGTCCAGCCCGGGCACGTCGTCGCCCGCGAGGAGATCTTCGGCCCGGTGCTTGCGGTGATGAAGGCCCGCGACCTCGACGAGGCCTTCGCCCTCGCCAACGGCGCGGAGTACGCGCTCACCGGCGGCCTGTTCTCGCGCAGCCCAAGCGCGCTCGAGCGCGCCCAGCGCGAGTTCCTCGTCGGCAACCTCTACCTCAACCGCGGCATCACCGGCGCCATCGTCGAGCGGCATCCGTTCGGCGGCTTCAAGATGTCCGGCGGCGGCACCAAGGCCGGCGGGCGCGAATACCTGCAGAACTTCATGTTCCCCCGCGCGATTGCCGAGAACACACTGCGGAGAGGTTTCACTCCGCCAGAAGAATAACTGCGGCAAAAGCTCGCCGCGCCGTAGCTCCGTTCCTGCGGAGCGAAGGCGGGTTCCCGCGGGCGATCGCGGAAAACACCCTGCGCCGGGGATTCACCCCGCCGGAGGAATAACGGCCCCTCGCCCGCGTTCCGCCGCAACTTCCCGCCGGGCGGCGGGTCTGCAGGACGATGCCCTATCTGGACTGGAGCCTCACCGTCCTGCTGCTCGCCGGCGGCCTGGTGGGCGCGGTGATTCCGCTGCTGCCGGGCACGACGCTGATCCTCGCCGGCGTGGTGCTGCACAAGCTGCTGGCGCCGGGCTCGCTCTCGTGGCTCGCAGTCGGGGTGGTCGCGCTGGTCTGGCTGGCTTCCCTCGCCGTCGAGGTGACCGGAGTCATGATCGGCACGCGGCTGGGCGGCGGCTCGAAATGGGGCATGGTGGGCGCCGGAGGCGGCGCGCTCGCCGGGGCCCTCGTCTCCCTGCCGGCGCTGCTGCTGGGCACCATGCTCGGAGCGATCCTCGCCGAGCGGGTGGCGCGCAAACGCGGGCTGCGCGAGCTCCTGCTCGCCGGCCTGGGGGCGGGCCTGGGCTTCGCCCTCAGCTACCTCGGCCGCCTCGCTTGCGCGGTGGCGATGATCGCCATCTTCGTGGGCGCCGCGCTGCGCGGGTAGCCCGCCGCCGGCTCACAGCCGGCAGATCAGCAGCTCGCGCTCGTAGACCAGTTCCTTGGGCAGGTGGTCGTGGAGGTCGAGGAACAGCTCCTGGTGCTCGATGATCTCGCGCCGCCAGGCCGCACGGTCGACGTTCATGATCTCGTCCCACCGGGCGCGGGGAAAATCGAGCCCGGCCCACTCGATGTCCTCGTGGCGGGGCACCCACCCGATCGGCGTCTCCTTGCCCAGGGCCCGGCCGCGCGCGCGATCGACGATCCACTTCAGGATGCGCATGTTCTCGCCGAAGCCGGGCCAGAGAAACTTCCCGTCCTTGTCCTTGCGGAACCAGTTCACGTGGAAGATGCGCGGCGTCTCCGTCAGCTGGCGCTGCATCATGATCCAGTGGCGGAAATAGTCGCCCATGTGGTAGCCGCAGAACGGGAGCATCGCCATCGGATCGCGGCGCACCTGGCCGACGGCGCCGGCCGCCGCCGCGGTGGTCTCCGAGCCCATGGTGGCGCCGACGTAGACGCCGCTCGACCAGTTGAAGGCCTGGTAAACGAGCGGGATGGTGCTCTGGCGCCGGCCGCCGAACACGATCGCGCTGATCGGCACGCCCTCGGGTTTCTCCCAGTCGGGATCGACGCTCGGGCATTGCCGCGTCGGCGCGGTGAAGCGCGCGTTGGGGTGCGCGGCCTTGCGGCCGCAGTCCGGCGTCCACTCCTTCCCCTGCCAGTCGATCGCGCGCGCCGGGGGCGCGTCGGTCATGCCTTCCCACCACGGACCGCCGTCCGGCGTGAGGGCCACGTTGGTGAAGATGCTGTTCTTCGCCAGGGTCGCCATGGCGTTCGGGTTTGTCCGCTCGCCCGTGCCGGGGGCGACGCCGAAGAAGCCGGACTCGGGATTGATGGCGTGCAGGCGCCCGTCCGCGCCGGGCCGGATCCACGCGATGTCGTCGCCCACCGTCCACACCTTCCAGCCCTTGAAGGCCCGGGGCGGGATGAGCATCGCGAAATTGGTCTTCCCGCAGGCGCTGGGAAACGCGGCGGCGACGTAGGTCTTCTCCCCCTGCGGGTTCTCGACCCCCAGGATCAGCATGTGCTCCGCCATCCAGCCCTCGTCGCGGGCGATGTTGGAGGCGATGCGCAGCGCGAAGCACTTCTTGCCCAGGAGCGCGTTGCCGCCGTAGCCCGAGCCGTAGGACCAGATCTCGCGGGTCTCCGGGAAATGCACGATGTACTTCCGGTCCCGGTTGCAGGGCCACGGCACGTCCGCCTGCCCCTTCTTCAGCGGCGCGCCCACCGAGTGCATGCACGGCACGACCCGCCGGTCGCCCGCGTCGATCAGCTGGAACACCGGGCGGCCGATGCGCGTCATGATGCGCATGTTCGCCACGACATAGCCGGAATCCGTGAGCTCGACGCCGATCCGCGACAGCGGCGAGTCCAGCGGACCCATGCAGTAGGCCAGCACGTACATGGTGCGCCCCTTCATGCAGCCGTGGAAAAGTCCGCGCAGGGTCTTCTTCATCGCGAACGGCTCGACCCAGTTGTTCGTCGGGCCGGCGGCGTCCCGGGACAGGCTGCAGATGAAGGTGCGGTCCTCGACGCGCGCCACGTCGCCCGGATCGGAGCGCACCAGATAGCAGCCGGGCCAGCGCTTTTCGTTCAGGCGGATGAACGTGCCGCCGTCCACGAGCCGGGCACACAAGGCTTCGTACTCCGCCTGCGAGCCATCCACCCAATGCACCGCGTCGGGCTGGCAGAGCGCCACCATCTTCCGCACCCACTTGAGGAGGTGTGGGTTCGTGCTCAGCGGGGCCGCCGGGTTCCGCTTCTTCATGGCCGGCGCGACGGTAAAAAGCGAATTGCGGGTGGCAAACCGGAAAACCCGCGGGCAATATGGAGTAGCATGTTTATCGGGTCCATTAGCTGAATTAAGCCCCGGGTGCCAGCCCGCCGTCACCGTCTCCCGCGATTTGTTGCCCCACCCCTTTCCCGCCATGAACAAACTCTGCACCTTCGGCGGCGCCACGATCGGCAGCTATGTCGGCTGGTTCCTCGGGATGCGCTTCGGTTACTTCGCCGCCTTTGCCGTCAGCGGCGTGGCCTCGCTGGTTGGCGTGTACGCCGGCTGGAAGCTGGCGCAGCGCCTCCGCTGAGTCTGCCGGGTCACGCGGGCGGATCGGCCGGTTCGACGTGGACCGCCACGTCGGTCACCGCGAGCGGCGAACGCAGCAGGGTGAACTTCACCGCCCGCGCGATCTCGTGCCCCTCGCGCACCGAGAGGGCGCCGTCCACGTGCACGTGGATGTCGACCAGGTAACCCAGGCCGCTCTTGAGCACGCGGCACTTCTCGACGCGCCGCACCCCGGGCACCCCGGCGGCGACCGCGCGCACGGCGTCCTCGACCTCGCGCCAGGCGGCGGTGTCCATCACCTCCACCAGGGCGCCCCGCGCGATGCCCACGCCGTTGTAGGCGATCACGAGGCAGGCGGCGAGCGCCGCCCAGGCATCGGCGCTCTCGTAGCCCCGGCCGCCCAGCAGGGCGATGCTGATGCCCACGAAGGCGGCGGCGGACGTCAGCGCGTCGGAGCGGTGGTGCCAGGCCTCGGCCTTGAGCGCCGAGCTGGCCACCGCCTGGCCGGCCGCGCGCATCCGGCGGGCGAAGACCTCCTTGACCGCGACCACCGCCACCAGCACCACCAGCGTCGCCCAGTGCGGCGCGGTCCGCGGATGCAGGATGCCCCGCACGCTGTGCAGGCCGATCCAGCCCGCCGCGTAGAAGATGAACAGGGACACGATGAGCGCGGCGAGCGGCTCGGCCTTGCCGTGGCCGTAGGGATGGTCGGCGTCGGGCGGGCGGGCCGCGATGCGGAAGCCGCCCCACACCAGGAGCGAGGAGAAGATGTCCAGCAGCGACTCGACGCCGTCGGCGACCAGCGCCTGGGAGCGGCCGAGCAGCCCCGTGGCCAGCTTCAGGCCGGCGAGCGCCGTGTTGAGCAGCACCCCGCGCAGCACCAGGCGCGCGCTGCGGTCGGCCCGGGCGGCGAGGTCGGCCGGCACCATGGAAGAGGGGCTCGCTGACATCACCCGCACGCCTAGCAGGGGCGCCGGGCCGGCACAAGTCCGGGCCCGGCCCGCCGGTCCGCCGGCAGGGTTGACCCCCCGCCGCGCCTGAACCACGCTCGGCGGCGATCCGGCTGCGTGCGATGGCTGATACCACGATCTCCGCCGACCCTGTGAAGCAGTTCTCCGTGTTCACGGAAAACCGCGTCGGCCGGTTCTACGACCTCACCGCGCTGCTGGCCGCGCACAACGTCCACCCCGTGGCGGCAGTCGTCCTGGACCTCACCGACAACGCGGTGGTGCGCATGATCGTCGACGACCCGGACAAGGCCCGCGAGTTGTTCACCCGCCATGAATTCCCCTTCGGCGAAACGGACATCCTCGCGGTCGAGATGTCGGGCGAGGCCGGACTCAAGCAGGTGCTGGCGGCGTTGCTGGAGGCTGAGATCAACATCCATTACGTCTACTCCTTCATGAAGCGACCGGAGGGCCGGTCGGCTTTCGCGCTCCATGTGGAGGACGCCGAGATCGGGGCGCAGGCGCTGGGCCATCGGGGATTCAAGGTGTTGACCCAGCGAGACATATCGCGTTGAGCCCTTCCCCGGGCGCCGGGGAATGATCGCGTATTTCCTGCGCCGGCGGGAGCCGCGCGGTTTTCGGGGCGGGTTGGTTGCACTTATGCCAACTCCGCTTTTGTTCCCGCATGCTTAACCGATACCCCGCCAACCGTTTCCGCGCCTTTGCCGGTGCGCGTGGCCGCCGACCTGCGGGTCGCCGCCTTCTCCGATCTTTCCAGCCAGCTTCCTAGTCCATCCCGCCTTCCCATGTTCAAGCCAACTTCCCGGCGGTGGGCCGCGCTGGCTGCCGCCTTTCTATTTCCCGGTTCCGGGGCCTTCGCCAGCGAAGCCCAGATCCAGCTGCCCGATTTGCGGGCCGTGTCGTTTCGCGTGCCCGGCGGCGCGCTGGCCGGCATGACCATCCTCTACGCCGGCCTCGCCGTCTGCGCCCTCGGCATGCTCTTCGGCCTCTGGCAATACTGGCAGACCCGCCGCCTCCCCGCCCACCCGTCGATGACCGCCGTCTCCGCCACCATCTGGGAGACGTGCAAGACCTACCTGCAGCAGCAGGGCCGGTTCCTGGTCGGCCTGTGGGGCCTGATCGCGGTGTGCATCGCCTACTACTTCGCCGGGCTGGCGCACGAGCCGCTGACGCACGTCGGCATCATCCTGCTCTGCTCGATCCTCGGCATCCTCGGCAGCTACGGGGTGGCGTGGTTTGGCATCCGCATCAACACCGTCGCCAACTCCCGCACCGCCTTCTCCGCCCTGCGCGGCAACCTGCTCGCCACCCTCAACATTCCGCTCCGCTCCGGCATGAGCGTCGGCCTGCTGCTGGTCTCGATCGAGCTGTTCTTCATGATCGCCATCCTCGCGTTCGTGCCGCCGGCGCTCGCCGGCGCGTGCTTCGTCGGGTTTGCGATCGGCGAGTCGCTCGGGGCGGCCGCCCTGCGCATCTGCGGCGGCATCTTCACCAAGATCGCCGACATCGGCGCCGACCTCATGAAGATCGTCTTCCAGCTGCCGGAGGACGATCCCCGCAACCCGGGCGTCATCGCCGACTGCACCGGGGACAACGCGGGCGATTCCGTCGGGCCCACCGCCGACGGCTTCGAGACCTACGGCGTCACCGGCGTGGCGCTCATCGCCTTCCTCGCCCTCGCCCTGGTCCACGACCCGGTGATGTGCGGCCTGCTCATCGTCTGGCTCTTCGCCATGCGCATCCTGATGATCGTCAGCTCGCTCGGCTCCTACCTGCTCAACGAGGGGCTGAGCCGGACGATTTACGCCCGGGCCAACGATTTCGACCTCGAGGGGCCGCTGACCAACCTCGTCTGGATCACCTCGGTGGTGTCGATCCTCGTCACCTTCCTCGCCAGCTACCTGCTGCTCGGGGACCTGCCGGGGCACGAAGGCCTCTGGTGGAATCTCGCCGTGATCATCAGCCTCGGCACGCTCGCGGGCGCCGTCATCCCCGAGTTCACGCGCGCCTTTACCAGCACCAAATCGCGCCACGTCCACGAGATCGTCACCTCGTCGCGCCAGGGCGGCGCCTCGCTCAACATCCTCTCCGGCCTGGTCACGGGCAACTTCTCCGCGTTCTGGATGGGACTGGTCATCCTCGCGCTCATGATCGTGGCCAGCCACTTCGCGAGCCACGACGTGGTGGCCGGCCTGATGCCGCCCGCGCTCGGTTTCGCCGCGCCGATCTTCGCCTTCGGCCTGGTGGCCTTCGGCTTCCTCGGCATGGGGCCGGTCACGATCGCCGTCGACAGCTTCGGGCCGGTCACCGACAACGCGCAGTCGGTCTATGAGCTCTCGCAGATCGAGCAGCGGCCGGGCATCGCCGCCGAGATCCAGCGGGACCACGGCTTCACGCCCGACTTCGAGCGGGCCAAGCTCTCGCTCGAAAAGGGCGACGGCGCGGGCACCACCTTCAAGGCCACCGCCAAGCCCGTGCTCATCGGCACCGCGGTGGTCGGCGCGACCACGATGGTCTTCGGCATCATCCTGCTGCTCGACCGGACCTTCGGCGGCGTGGTGGAGAAGCTCAGCCTCGTGCATTCCTCCACGATCCTCGGCCTCATCATGGGCGGCGCGGTCATCTACTGGTTCACCGGGGCCTCGACCCAGGCGGTCGTCACCGGCGCCTACCGTGTGGTGGTCTACATCAAGCGCCACATGCGCCTCGACGCCGCCACCGCCTCGACCAAGGACTCGAAGGAGATCGTCAAGATCTGCACCCAGTACGCCCAGAGCGGCATGATCAACATCTTCATCGTGGTCTTTTGCTTCGCCCTCGCCCTGCCGTTCTTCGACCCGTACTTCTTCATCGGCTATCTCATCGGCCTGGCGTTCTTCGGCCTGTTCCAGGCCATCTTCATGGCCAACGCCGGCGGCTCGTGGGACAACGCCAAGAAAATCGTCGAGACCGACCTGCGCCAGAAGAACACCGCGCTGCACGCCGCCACCGTCGTGGGCGACACCGTCGGGGATCCGTTCAAGGACACCTCGGCCGTGTCGCTCAACCCGGTGATCAAGTTCACGACGCTCTTCGGCCTGCTGTCCGTGGAGATCGCGGTGAAGATGACCGACACCGACCTCAAGTATCTCATCGGCACCGCCATCCTGATCGTCGGCCTGGTGTTCGTGTACCGCAGCTTCTACGGCATGCGCATCCCCGAGAACCCGGGCGACGACGCCGCGGTGCAGGCCGAGATGAAGGAGTTCTAGCCGCCCGGCGCCGCCGCCTCCTCGAGCACCATCCGGATCAGCGGCGCCGGCCGGCCGTGCCACAGCGCGGCCACCACGACCGGTTCGAAGTCCGCCAGCGGCAGCACCCGCACCCGCGCCCCCCGCACCACGCCGGGCAGGTTGACGGTCAGGCCGAGGCCCTCGCCGTTGGCCACGTACTGCGTGATCAGCTCGAGCGAGCTCGCCTCGATCGCCGGCGGCCAGTCGATCTTCCGCCGCCGCAGCCCCTGCTGGAAGCGCCGGGCGATCGGTTCGGACGCGGGCAGCGTCACCAGCGGCTCCTCCACCCGGCCCCGTGACCAGACGTCCGCCGCCGCGTGGTGGCGGGAATTCCGCGGCACGAGCAGCGCCAGCGGCACCCGCAGCAGCCGCAGGGAGCTCACGCGCGCGGGCGGCCGGCCCTCGAGCGGCATGATCGCGAGATCGATCTGCCGGTCCTGCAACCACGCCAGCAGCTGGGGCGTGAAGCCGGACTGCAGGCTCAGGCGGAGCTGCGGGTGTTTCCGGCGCAGTCGCTGGATCAGCGGCGGCAGGTATTCCCGCAGGGTCACCTCCGAGGCGCCGATCCGGATCTGCGGCGCAGCCGGGGCGCGCAGCCGCGCCTCGACCGCGCCGAGATTCTCGAAGAACGGCTGCACGAACGCGTACAGCTGCTCGCCGGCCGGGTGCAGCCGGAACGGGCTGCGCTCGAACAGCCGGACGCCCAGGTCGTCCTCCAGCGCCAGCATCTGGCCGCTCACCGCCGGCTGCTGGATGCCGTAGGGGATGTGGCGCACGGCCCGGCTGATGCCGCCATGCCGCGCCACGTAGTAGAACAGCTCGAGATGATGGATGTTCATCGAGCCCCGTCAGGCTAACGGTTCGCCCCGGGGCGAGGCAACGACCATCCGCCGCCCGATGGGCGGCATCAGGTTTATCGATTAACGGTCCGGCCGGCGGTGCGGCTATGCTCGGCGGCGAACCCCCACGCCGCCCATGAAAACCCCTCGCGTCGCGCTGCTCGTCCTCCTGCTGGCCGCCGTCTTCAGTTCCGCAGCCGCGGTGACCACCCGGCACCTGCCGCCTTGCTTCCGCTCTTCGCCGCCCCCGGCTCCCCCGCTGGCCTTCGACCCCGGCTTGATGTCCCAAGTGGCCCGGGCCCAGGCGGCCGTCGAGCTGGCCCGGCATCCCGGGGCCGCCGCCTTCCTCGCCGGCTACTGATCCGCGTCCCGCCGGTCCGGGCCCGTCACAACCTGATCCCGGGCATGATTTCCAGACAAAGTGAATACTCCTGGTATCCCATCGCCTTCCAGAAGGCGATGCCTGGCGTGTTCCTGCACAGCACCTCCACCGTGAGCCTCTTCCCGTGCGGCCAGATCTGCTCCACCAGCGTCTGCATCACCCGGCGGCCGATCCCGCGCCGCCGCCGGTCGCGCATCACGAACAAATGGCGCAGGTAGATCTCATCCGGCCCCTCGCGGTAGAGCGCGTAGGCCGCCACCGCCCCGCCTTCCTCGAACAGCAGCGCGGTGTAGCCGCCGCGGCCGATCCAGAGGCGCATGCGCTTCGCCAGTTCGAGGGGCGTCATCGGATTCCGGTGCCCCTCGTCCTGGATCAGCTGGTGGTTCAGCGTCCCCAGCAGCGTGCAGTCGGCGCGGGTGGCGCGGCGGACGGTCAGCGGCTTCATCGGCGTCCCGACTCTAGCCCGCGCGCCCGGGGCGTCGAGCCGCGACGGCACGCCCACTTCGCGGTTGCCAGCGCGCCGCCCACCGTTCTCGTTCGGAGCACCCCCGCGCCGGCCCGCCGCCCATGACCTCCGCCGCCCCGCCCTCCCCCGCCGACCGCGCCCCGACCTTCCCCGGCGCCCGGCGCGCCCTCGTCCTGCTCCTGCTGATCAACCTGTTCAATTACATCGATCGCAACGTGCTGGCCGCGGTCGTGCCCTCGCTCCGGGCGACGTTCTTCTCCGGGGCGGCGGGCGGCGCCGGCCGCGGCGACCTGCTCGGCGCGGCGGAGCGCTGGGCGCAGGCGCACCTTGGCTTCAAGCCCGAGAACGCCCTGCTCGGCGTCCTAGGCACCGCCTTCATGGTCATCTACACCCTCGGGGCCCCGGTGTTCGGCCGCCTGGCCGAACGCTGCTCCCGGTGGCTGCTCATCGGCATCGCGGTGATGCTCTGGAGCCTGGCCAGCGGGGCTTCGGGGCTGGCGGCGACCTTCGGGGCGCTGCTGCTCACGCGCTGCTTCGTCGGCATCGGCGAAGCGGCCTACGGACCGGTGGCGCCGGCGCTCCTCTCGGACTTTTTTCCCGTGCGCATCCGCGGCCAGGTGTTGGCGTGGTTCTACATGGCGATCCCGGTGGGCAGCGCGCTCGGCTACGTCCTCGGCGAGCGGGTGGCGCATTCCGGCCTCGGCGCCTGGGGCGCCCGCCTCTTCGGCGGGCCGGCCGACAGCTGGCGCTGGGCGTTCTACCTCGTGGTCGGCCCGGGCCTGCTGCTCGGTCTGGCCGGCCTGTTCCTGCGCGAGCCGCCGCGCGGCCAGGCCGACTTCACCGCCGCGGCGCCCGCCGCGGTGCGCTGGCGCGACTACCTGGTGCTGCTGCGCACGCCGTCCTACGTCTACTGCACCCTCGGCATGACCGCCATGACCTTCGCCATCGGCGGCATCAATTTCTGGATGCCCACCTACCTCACCGGCCGGCCCGGGGTCGGGTCCGCGCCCGTCACCACCTTCGGCCTCATCGTCGTCGTCACCGGCCTCGCCGCGACCTACCTGGGCGGTCTCGCCGGCGACCGGCTGCGCGCGCGGTTTCCCGGCTCCTACTTCCTCGTCTCCGGCGCCGCGATGTTGGCGGGCTTCCCGCTCTTCCTCGCCGTGCTGCGCACGCCGTTCCCGCACTGCTGGCTCCTGATCTTCCTCGCCTGCTTCTGCCTGTTCTTCAACACCGGCCCGACGAACACCATCCTCGCGAACGTCTCGCATCCCTCGATGCGGGCGGCGGCCTTCGCCCTGAACATCTTCGTCATCCACACGTTCGGCGACGTCATCTCGCCGGTGGTCATCGGGGTGTTGAGCGACCGGTACAGCATGAACCTCGGCTTCCTCGTCGTGGGCGTGATGTTCCTCGCCGCGGGCGTCTGCTGGCTGCTGGGGGCGCGCCATCTCGCGCGCGACACCGCGCGGGCCCCGGGGCGGCTGGCGGCCGCGACCGCCGCCTGATTTCGGCCGCGAACCCTTTGACTCGGGGCGCCCTGGGCGGCAGCGTGACGCTGCGCGATGCAATCCCGGGATTTCGGCCGGCACGGCTTCACCTGTTCAGAGATCGGCTTCGGCGGCTGGGCCATCGGCGGCTCGTGGGGTCCGCAGGGGGACGCCGACTCGCTCGCCGCGCTGCACCGCGCGCTCGACCTCGGCGTCACCTTCATCGACACCGCGGCCGGCTACGGCAACGGCCGCAGCGAGCGGCTGATCGGCCGGGTGCTGCGCGAGCGCGCCGCCGCCGGCCGCCCAGAGAAGATCTTCGTCGCCACCAAGACCCCACCCACCGCCGGCATCTGGCCGCCCTCGCCCTACTGCCGCGCCGACGAACGCTACCCGGAGGCGTACGTCCGCGCCAACGTCGACGAACGCCGGCGCAACCTTGGCGTCGCGCGCCTCGACCTCCTCCAGCTCCACACCTGGACCCGGGCGTGGAACCGCGACCCCGCGCCGTTCCGGCTCCTCCGCCGCCTGCAGCAGGAAGGCGCGATCGGCCTCGTCGGGGTGTCCACGCCCGAGCACGACCAAAACAGCGTGATCGAGCTCATGCGCGGCGGCTGGGTCGACGCCGTCCAGGTGATCTACAATCTCTTCGACCAAGAGCCGGCGGCGGAGCTGCTCGACGTCGCGCGCGAATGCGGCGTGGCCGTGATCGTGCGGGTCGCCCTCGACGAGGGCGCGCTCACCGGCAAGTTCACCGCCGCCACGAAGTTCGCTGAGGACGACTTCCGCGCCAGTTACTTCGCCGGCGACCGCCTCGCCCGCATCCTGCGCCGCGTCGAGGCGGTGCGCCAGGATCTCGCCGGCACCGGCTACACGCTGCCGCAGGCCGCCCTCCGCTTCGTCCTCGCCCACCCCGCCGTGTCCACCGTCATCCCCGGCATCCGCAGCGTCGCGCAGGCCGAGGCCAACTGCGCCGTGTCCGCCCTGCCGCCGCTTCCGCCCGCCCTGCTGCTCAAGCTGCGCCGCCACAACTGGCGCCGCGGCGTCTGGTACGGCGGCAAGTAGCCCGCCCCGGCGCCGCGGGCGCGCTCCGGCCTTGGCACGGAGGCGCGGCGGGGCGAGACTCACGGGCGTGGTCGTCCTCTACGCCTTCGCCCCGCTGTTCCTCGCTTTCGAGCTCTGGCAGCTCGTGATCGCGGAGCGCTACGTCGGCATCAAGCAGATCGAGCGCGGGACCGACCCGCGGGAGCTCGGCCTCGGCCAGGCCACGGCCGCGGCCTGGACGCTGGCGCTCTTCGCCTACTGGGTGTGGCTGGGCCTGATGCTCTTCCAGCCGTGGGGCCGGTTGCAGGTGCTGCTGATGATCCTCGTGTTCACCGGCGGCTTCCTCCTCCGCCGCGGCTGCGGCCTGAAATGGCTGCTCGTGGTCCTCACCTTCGAGGGCTCGATCCGCATCGGGATGCTGCTGTCCCTCTGCGCGCTGGCCTGGCGCCGGCTGCTCTGACGCCGGCCGCGCCGCCGCTCAGACTCCCGACCGGCGGGTCAGGCCCTTGGGCGCGGCCGCGCCGAACGAGGCGGCGAAGAAATTCTGCGCGGCGGTCATCAGCCGGGAGTACTTCTGGTAGTCGCCCGCCCACGAGTTCGGCACGCACACGCGCTTCAGCAGTCCCCGCCCGATCTGGTCCGGCGCCGCCGGATCCGGCGCCAGTTCCACGGTGAAATTCGGCCGGCGGGTGTGGACCACGAAATGGCGGGCGGGCCCCGGGGTATCGCGCTCGATGCGCAGGAAGTGGGGGAAATGCATGACCGCGAACTTCGCCCGCACCGTAGCCATCCCACCCCCTGCCACAAGCCCCAATTTCGCCGTTGGCGCCCCGGAATTTGCCTTGAGCCACGCCGATTCCGACCGCAAAACGGGTGCGTCCCGCAGCATCAATCCCGCCCTCTCGCCATGAAATTTGCCGACGCCCCGCGGCTGCCCAAGCTCCCCTTCATCCTCGGCGACATCGCGCTCCTGCTGCTCGCCGCCTTCGTCGCCGACCGCCACCCGAATCCCCTCGCCCCGCTGCCGCTGCTGATCATCACCGCCTGCGTTGTCGCCGGCGTCGTGGCCACGATGATCCCCTTTCTCGTCAACTACGCCCGCGACCAGGAGGAGGCCGCCACCTCGCTGCGCCAGGAGCTGGGCGAGCAGTTCAAGCGGCTGATGGCGGCCTCCGAGCACCTCCAGCACGCGACCGCCCAGCTCAAGACCATCGAGGAGATCGCGACCAAGAACCTGCAGGCGGCGGAGAAGCTGCCCTACCGCCTCCAGGAGAAGATCGCCGAGTTCAACCAGCAGCTGGCCGAGACCGAGAACGAGGAGCAGGAGGCGCTCAACCAGGAGCTGGCCGCCCTGCGCGCGTCCGAGAGCGAGCGCCTCGCCGGCATCGCGGACAAGATCGCCCGCGCCGCCGCCGAGTGGACGAAGCTCGAGGCCGAACTGCGCAAGCAGCTGGCCGAGGCCGCGCAGCTCGAGCCGAAACTCACCGCCGTCCTCGCGACCCTCGACGCCCGGATCGCCGCCCTGGCCGCCGCCGCGCCCGCGCCGGTCTTCACGGCGCCGGCCCCCATCGCGATCCCCACGATCCCGCCCCCCGCCGCGGAACCGCCGCCCGTTGCCGCCGCCGCCGAGCCGGTCGCCGCGCCCGCCGCTGCAGCTCCCGCTCCCGACGGGGCGCCCGTCGCGGAGTCGGCGCCCGCGCCCAAGCCGCCGCGCAAGCCGCGCCCCCCGCGCAAACCCAAGGTCGAGGAATCCGCCCCGGAGGCCGCGCCGGTGGTGGCGCCGGTCTCCGCCCCGACCGAGCTCATCGCGGAGCCGGTCACGGACGAGCCGCCCCCGCCGGAGAATTTCTCCCAAGTGCCCGCCGAGGAGGCCAAGGCGGCCCCGGCCGCGTCGGCCGATGGCCGCACCCGCCTGACCGTCGTCTCCTACATCGGCATCGGCAACAAGCTCTACCTGCGCGGCGAAGGCCCGGGACTGAGCTGGGACAAGGGCGTGCCCCTGCAATTCGTCTCGATCGGCCGCTGGCGGTGGGAGACCGGCGACGCCACCGCGCCGGTCAGCTGCAAGGTCCTCAAGAACGACAAACTCGAGGCGCCCGGCGGCGCGATCACGCTCGCCCCCGGCACCGAGCAGGAGATCACCACGTCGTTCTGAGCGCGCGGTTTGGGGTGGGAAGGTCGCTTGCCCGTTCGACTTCGTTCAGAGCCCCGAGCTGATGTCGAGGGGCGGCCGATCCTCACCCGGGATCAGCCCGGTCAGTAGTGCGGCGGGCGTTCCGCCGGCCCGGACTCCCCGCCCGGCTCCGCGGCCAGTTTGCCGCGCAATTCCGCCACCTGCTGTTTCAGGCGGTCGATCTCCTCCGTCAGCTGCAGCATCGCCCGGTCCTGCTCGGTCACGTGGCGCTGCAGCCAGACCAG
>Ga0335069_10008167_pt1 | contig 15025 bp, 10 predicted proteins | sample Lox_Sample_11_FD_206714 | JGI IMG/M metagenome (GOLD analysis project Ga0335069, IMG submission 206714) | Soil microbial communities from Loxahatchee National Wildlife Refuge, Florida, United States - Lox_Sample_1.1 | ecosystem: Environmental > Terrestrial > Soil > Wetlands | place: USA... | reverse complement strand
CTGTCAAGTGGTGCCCACCGCGACTCACACGGGCACGACGAAAATATCCGCGGCGACTTCCGGCTCGATGGCGATGTCCGTCTCGCCGACGCGCAGTACGAAGGTCGGCAGACGTTGATGCAGGTGCAAGCAGGCGCCGGGCACCACGCCCAGTCCACCCAAGCGGTCGAGACGGCGATGCGCGTGCGAGGCGATGAACACGATGCGGTAGTCGCCGCCGATGCTGCCCTCGCTGAGCGGCGTCACCAGCGGCCGCACGGCCTGCGTGAGCTTCTCGCAACAGCGGCCGCGCGGAATCGGCCGATCGTGCGGACAGGTCGGCGGGTGGCCGAGGAACGCGCAGACGCGATCGGTGGCTTCTTCCGACAGAATGTGGGTGTGCTCGAGCTCACAGGCCCCGAGCTCCATGGTGACCGGATCGACGTGAATGATGTCGAACAACAAGCGTTCCGCCAGGCGATGCCGGCGCATGACGCCGGCCGCGCGTTGCTCCCCCGCAGCGGCCAGCGCGAGCCCGTCGGCACGCACCGTGACCCAGTTGCGGCGTTGCGCCTCGGCGATCGCCGCGCGCGGATCGAAGTCGAACGCTTCACCGGCGAGATCCCGCGGCAGGCAGACGCCTTGCTCGCGCAGAGTCCACAGCCGCTCGAGCACTTCTTCGATCTGCGGATCGAGGCTCATGCCGCTGTGCGCCCTCGGGTGAACCAACGCGACAACCAGCGGGTCAGCCGCGTCGGGGCCGGCACCTCGTGCGCACAGTAGGGACAGCTGAGCAAACTGCAGCTGCGGTGCAACGGACAGTCGACACGGCAGGCGCGCCCCTCGGCTTCGGTGTAGCGGGTGCGACACACCGGGCAGGTAACTTCCTCGGCATCGGCGTTCATGGCAACCCGATCAGCCGTAGCGCCAGATTGACGGCGCCGCCGACGACAAAGGCGAACGGAAAGATGAAGGCGGTCATCGCCAACGCCGTGCGCGCCCCTTGCTCTTTGACGATGACGAAGAAGTTGGCGACGCACGGCACGAACAAGGTGATCGTCACCAGCGCCACCACCGCTTGCACCGGCCCCAGCGCACCCTGGCGGAACAGCGCGAAGATACCCGCCGAGCCGTAGTCACGCCGGAAGAACCCGACCAGGAACGCTTCGGCCGCCTTCGGCGGTAGGCTCAACACACCGACGACCACCGGCTCGCTCGCCCGCACGATTCGACTCAACACGCCGCTGGCGTCGAGCACGAACAGCACGAACGTGCCAAGCACGAAGATAGGCACCGCCTCTCGCAGGTACCATTCGAGCCGGCCGACGGTCTTGATCACGATGTTTCCCAGCTGCGGGCGCCGAATCGGCGGCACCTCGAGGATCAAATCCGAACGCTCGCCCGGCAACAGACGCGCCGCGAGAAAGCCGACCGCGAACATCACACCCACCACCACACCGCCCCACACCATCGGCGCCCACAGCGGCAACGCCCCAAAGAGCCCGAGGATCACACCCAACTGCGCCGAACACGGTACACCGAGCGCCAACAGCAGAGTGACCAGGACGCGCTCTTTCCGCGTCTCCATGATCCGCGCCGTGAGCGTCGCCATGGTGTCGCAGCCGAGACCCAACACCATCGGCAACACCGCCTTGCCGTTCAGACCCATGCCGCGGAAGACACGGTTCACAATGATCGCCAGACGCGGCAGGTAGCCCGAGTCCTCGAGGATGGAGAAGGCGATGAAAAAGGCGGTGACGATCGGCAGGATGATGGCGAAGGCGTATGTCAGCGCCACCGTGACCAGGCCGTACGGACCAACCAGCATGTCGCGCAGCAGCCGTATCACCAGCGCGCCGCTGCCCGACTCGGGGCTGACCGCAGTGACGACTGCATCGACCGCTCCGGCGACCAGCGGGTTGACGTAGGTGCCGAAGAGGGTGTGCTCGAAGAAGTCGACGACGAAGCGGTAGACGACGTACAGCACGACGCACAACACCGCCAGCCCGGTTCCACGCTGGCTGGCCCAGCGCCCCAACGCGACCCGCATCTGCGGGCGGCGATCGGCGGCGAGCAACACCGCCGCGACGCTCAACCAGGCCGGCAGCCGTAGCGGCGCGGTGGCGCGCAGCAGCCCAAGGTCGCCGCCCACCAGGGTCAGACATCCGGCACAGGCCAAGAGCCCGAGCGCGGCCGCGGTGCGATCGTCGGCGCCCGGTTCGTGGCGCTGCGGGACGGAACCATGCGTGACCAGCCGCGCCAGCCGCTCGGCCGCCTGCACCCGGGCGCGACTCAGCTGGTAGGAGAGCGGACGGTCATGGAACTGCTGCCGCGCCTGGCGGTGCGCGTCCTCGACGCGCTCGCGATCGGCGGCCGACAGATGCTGCATGAGCCACGGACGCAGGGTGTCATCGCCGGCGAGACACAGCAGCGCCAACCAGCGCGCGGCGACCGAGAACCCCGAGAGCCGCGCTTCGATGGGCGTGAGGATGCGCTCGATCGCGACCGGATACTGGGGACGATACCGACTCACTGCACCCATGGTCGCTGCCGCCGCCACCGCCGCCATGCCCTGTCCACTCACCGCCACGGTCGGCAGCACCGGTACGCCCAACTCGGCCGACAGCTGCTCAGCGTCGATGCTCAGCCCGCGGTCGGCTGCTTCGTCCATCATGTTGAGGACCAACACGAACGGCAGGCCGGCTTCTGCCAGCTGCGAGGAGATCACCAGCGCGCGTGACAGGTTCTTCGCGTCCGCGACCTGGACGACGCCGTCGACGCCGTTGAGAAGGATGTCGCGCGTGACGCGCTCGTCCTCGGAGTTCGGCGTCAGACTGTTCACGCCCGGCGTGTCGATGACTTCGACGCCGGCGGCCAACCGACTGGCGGCCCGCGCCACCTCGACGGTCGTCCCGGGATAGTTGCTGACGTTCGCGTAGGTCCCTGTCAGTGCGCCGAAGATGACGCTCTTGCCGACGTTGGGGTTGCCAACCAGGGCAATGCGTCGGGGCGGCGCATCCGCCTCCAGCCCCGGTAACCGGGGTAGTGGTATGACGGCAGTGGCCATCACTCGACCGACGCGTGGCGCGCCGGCTCGTACGCGCACCACGGGTCGGTGGCCAGGTAGTTGCCCGTGAGCGCGTACGCCCGCGAGCGTGAGCCGCCGCAGATCTGCCGGTACTCACAGTGGCCGCAACGCCCGATCAGCGCATCCGGATCGCGGAGCTGTCGGAACAGCGGCGAATCGCGATAGAGGTCCGCAAACCGCGCCGTCCGCACGTTGCCGACCGGCATCGGGAGGAACCCGCTCGGGAACACCTCGCCGGTATGCGAGACGAAGGCGAAGCCGTTGCCGGCATTGACGCCGCGCGGCGCCAAACCCACCGTGTGCCCCGGTCCCTCGGAACGCTGCAGCAGCTGCGGCAACACCGCGCCGCGCGCCTGCGCCGCCACGTCGGCCTCACGCTGCGCGACGTAGCGCCGGTAGTGCGGCGCCTCAGTGACCTTCAGCACGAAGTGCGATCGCTTCTGCACCTGATAGAGGATCTCGAAGAGCGCCTCGCATTGCTCGGGTGTCAGGCCACCCAAGTCTTCGCCGCGACCGACGGGCACCAGGAAAAAAACTTCCCAGAAGACGATGCCGAGGCCTTCGACCACCTCGGCCATCTCGGCGAGGTACGGTGCGGAGCGCTCGCAGAGCGTCGTGTTGATCTGCAGCGGCAAGGCGTGCCGATGCGCCCACTCGGCGGCCTGCATGGTCTTGGCGAAGGCCCCCGGTACACCGCGAAAGGCATCGTGCAGCTCGGCGCGCGGGAAGTCGAGGCTCAAGGCCATCTGGTCCAGCTCCGCGGCTTTCAGTCCCCGGACGAGGTCCTCGGTCAACGCCGCAGTGGCCGCGGGGATGGTGCCCATGCGCAGCCCGACGCGCTTGCCGTGCCGGACCAGTGTGTACAAGTCGGGCCGCTTCACCGGGTCGCCGCCGCTCAAGATGAACACCGGTGTGCCCATGGCGGCGACGTCGCTCAGCAACCGCTCGCCCTCGGCCGTGCTCAACTCGCCCGGGTGCCGCAGCGGTTGCGCCGAGGCCCGGCAATGGGTGCACGACAGGTCACACGCCTGCGTGGTTTCCCAGATGACCAGGAATGGCGCTTGCGCGAAGTCGACTTGCGGTGGTCGCTGCATTGCCGAACCCGTGACCACTCTAGCGGACCATTTCGAACAGTCCAGCGTGGGCGAGTCGACGCGGCACCCGTCAACTATTGGGCGCCAGCGTTGCGCAGCAGGCGCCCGGGCAGCGGCCCCGCGGCGTCGACGGCATCGGTGCCGGCGCGGCGGATGACCCGACCGTTGACGATCACCGCGCTGATACCGGTGGCGTCGGCGACCAGACGGTCGGCGCTGGCCGGCATGTCGCGCACACGTCGCAACTTGCTCGCGCCGACGGTGCGTGGATCGAAGACCACCACGTCGGCGGGCAACCCGACGCCGAGGCGGCCGCGATCGCTGAGACCAAACACCTGGGCGGGCCGTGAGGTCAACAAGCGCACCGCCTCCTCGAGCTGCAGCACGCCCTTCTCGCGCACCCAGTGGCCAAGCAGGTGCGTCGAGAAGCAGGCGTCGCACAGCTGGCTGGCATGCGCGCCGGCGTCCGAGAGCCCGAGCACGGTGTGGCGGTCGCTGAGCAACTCGGCAATCCCCTCCTCGTCGAAGTTGACGACGGCCATGCGGAAGCGTGCCGCCAAACCCGAGTCGAGCGCCATGTCGAAGAGGAGATCGACCGGATCGACGCCACGCTCTTGCGCGATGGCGGCGACGGTGCGCTCCTCGAGCGTCGGATCGGGTGGGTAGCTGGCGACCCACACGCGGTCGCTGCAGTTGGCAAACGGCCCTGCCATCGTCGAGCCGACGGTGTCCTTCATGGCTTGGCGAAAGGCGGGGTCGCGATAGAGGCGCTGCTTGCCGGCGAGATCGGCGACGGAGACGGGGTGGAACACCGGCAAGCTTTCGAACGGGAAGGGTTCCTTGAAGTCGAACTCGAAGTTGAGCGGACGGCAGCTCACTTGCGGCACGACCGCGAGCCCCGCGTTGATCAGCTCGATCGAGCGCTCCAGCAGCATGCGGTGCGAGCCTGGCCCGAGCATGCCGGCCAGCAGGGCGGTCCAGGTCACCGTCCGGCCGGTGGTGCGTGCCAAGGCGGCGAACTCGTCGAAGAACAATCCGGGGCCCACGGTGGCCTGCACGACGCCGCGTCCGGCGTCGCGCAGCGCGCCGGCAATCGCTTCGACCTCGGCGAGCTCGGCGGCGCGGCTGGGCACGGGCTTGCCGGCATAGCCGACGTGCGTCGGCGCCTTCGAGGTGGCGAAGCCGGCGGCGCCGGCTTCGAGCGCCTCGCGCACGATGGCGCGCATCTGGGCCACCTCGGCGTGGGTGGCCGGGCGCTCGGTCGCTTCCTCGCCCATGACGTACAGCCGCACCGGCGTGTGTCCGATCAATGCGGCGACGTTGATCGCGGTGCCGCGGCGCTCCACGGCGTCGAGGTACTGTGGAAACGTCTCGAACGGCCAATCGGTGCCGAGGCCCGCTTCGAGCGCCTCGAAGCTCATGCCCTCGACCTTCTCGAGGGTGCGTAGGATCAGCTCGCGGTGCGCCGGCCGCGTCGGCGCGACGCCGAAGCCGCAGTTGCCTATCACCACCGTGGTAACGCCGTGCCAGGGAGAGATCGTCAGCATGCGGTCCCACAGGACCTGCGCGTCGTAGTGCGTGTGCACGTCGACGAAGCCGGGTGCGACCACTTGTCCCGTGGCGTCGATCGTTTGTGCCGCAGAGCCGGCCACCGTTCCCATGGCGACGACGCGATCGCCGCGAACCGCCAGATCGCCACGCCGGCCCGGTGCGCCGCTGCCGTCGACCAGGGTGCCGCCGACAATCTTCAAGTCGTAGTCCATAGTGTCTCCTCAGTAGGTGTCCGGGCGCGGGCCGCTGAGCCACGCTGCCATCATGGCCGCACTGGCGGCGCGCCGGCAGTCGCCGACGACCTCGATCGGGCTGGGGCCCAGCTCCTTCATCGTGACCGCGGCGATCGCCAGCTCATGAAACCCGATGCGGCGCGCGTCCTCGATCCGCGCCCCATACACGATCCTGGCCAGGTGTGCCCAGTGACAGGCGCTGAAGCACATCGGGCAAGGCTCGCAGGTCGAGTAGATCGTGCAGCCGGACAGGTCGATGGTGCCGAGCGCGCGGCAGGCGACACGGATGGCGTGCACCTCGGCGTGTGCGGTGCTGTCGGTGGTGGCCCACACGACGTTGTGCTCGCAGCTGACGACGGTGTCGGCCTTCACGATGCAGGCGCCGAACGGCGACTGCCCGGCGTCAATGCCGGCGCGGGCCTTGTCGATGGCCCGCTGCATGAAACGTTCATCGGCGGCGCTGAGGCGCCCGGCAGACTCCGGCATCGGCGCACAGCTAGCACGGCACCGGCGGCGAATACAGCACTCAGCCGACCAGGCGGTGCACCAGGTGCAGCAGGAGGCCGATGAGCCCGCCGACGAGCGCGCCGTTCAGCCGGATGAACTGCAGGTCGCCGCCGACGCGTTCCTCGATCTGCGCCACCAGCGTTGCCGTGTCCAGCGCCTCCAGGTTCTCGCGCACCGTGAGCCCGATCTGATCGCGATGGCGGCGCAGCAGATCGGTGGCGGTGTCGCGCACCCAGGTGTCGAAGGTGGCGCGCCGGCGCGGCTCGTCGAGCAGCTCGAGGATGCCGTCGCGCAGCTTGCGATCGATGAGGCCGGAGAGGGCGCTGCGCGGCTCGTCGAGATCGTGCTCGATCTGATGGCGCAACTGGGTGAGTAGATCGAGCACCAGCGGCTGGGCCTCGAGGCTTTCGAGCAGCGCGGCGCGCAACCGCTCGACCTGCTCGAGGGCCGCCGCATTGCCGCCAGCGAGTTGTGCCGCGAAGCGTTCGATGGAGCCGAAGACGAACTGCCGCAGCGGGTGCTGCGGCTCGGCGACCGCTTTGGTGAGCTCGGCGGCGGTGTAGTCGCACGCCGCTTCGACCAGCTTGCGCTGCACGATCTTGCGCCGCAGGATCAACGGCACCAGACGCTTGCCGTCCTGGTGCAGCTGACGGGCCGAGCGGTCGAGCCAGTCTTGCAGGTTGCCGGCGGTGTCGGCGCGGTTGACGAGGTTCACCAGCGAGCGTGCCACCGTTTCGAAGGCGGCGGCGGCGCTGGCGCTGGCGGCAACGCGCGCCAGCCAGCGCCCGGCGGAGACGTTGATCGGCAGCTCGCGGAGCTGGCGCTGGATGGTGTGGTCGACGAAGTCGACGACTTCGGGCTCGGTCACCGTCCGCGCTAGGCTGCGCAACACGTCGCGCAGCGGGCCGCCGATGCGTTCCACGTGCTCGGGATCGCGCAGCCAGTCGATCAGCAGCGTGCTTGGTGCCAGGCGTTGCAGGCGCGCGCCGATGACCTCCGGCGACAGCCATTCGTCCTGCACCATCGTAGCGATGCTCTCGACGATCCGCGCCCGCCGCGCCGGGATGATGGCGGTGTGCGGAATCGGTATGCCCAACGGATGACGGAAGAGCGCGGTGACCGCAAACCAGTCCGCCAGGGCGCCGACCATGGCCGCCTCGAAGCCGGCTTTGGCGAACGCCAGCCAGTCGGCGCCGAGGAAGGGGGCGCGCGTCGAGGCGAGATGGCAGGCGACGGCGCCCAGCACCGCCAACAGCAACGACACGGTCCCGACGTGGTTGCGGCGGGGCGGCGCCTGGCGCGACGGCACCTCGGGGTCGGTGTGTGGCAATCTCGCGGCGGTCTGCATCGGCTTGGTTTAACACTCTGTCCGGGCCCACCGGAAGCGGTGCGGCGGGTCCACCGGCCAGAGGCCCGTGCCACCAGAACAGACCCTGCTAGTGAGGGGCTGGCTCCAGTACCGCGGCCAGGGCGCGGATCTGCTCGATGATGTCATCACCGTATGCCAGCGGCGTGAGAATCAGGTGCTCGACGCCGGCGTCGGCGAAGCGTTGTGCCGCAGCCCGGCATTCGTCCGGAGCGCCGACGATGCAATAGCGTTGCGCGGCGCTCTCCATGGCGCGGCCGTACATCGCGCCGAGCATGGCGCCGGCCCGCTGCACGGCGGCATCACGGGCGGGATGGACGACCGCGAAGGTCATCAACGCGGCGGTGATGCGCCGCGCCGCGTCCCCGGTATCGGCCGCCAAGCTGTGAATGCGCTCCATGCGTTGGCGGAAGCCGTCCGGGCTCAGCAGGTAGCCGACGTACCCATCGCCGAACCGCGCCGTGCGGCGCAGCGCCGCGTCGGAGCGACCCCCGACCCAGATCGGCGGCCCACCCGGCTGCACCGGCGCCGGCTTCAGCTGGATCGGATCGAAACGGAAGAACCGACCCTCGTGTCCGGCGGCGCCACCCTGCCAGAGCCGCCGGACGACGGCGAGCGCCTCGTTCGTGCGGGCGCCGCGTTCGTGTACCGGTACACCACTGGCCTGGAACTCCGCCGGGAACTCGCCGCCGACGCCGATGCCGAAGATGACGCGGCCGCCGCTGATGAAGTCGAGTGACGCCACCAGCTTCGCCACCACGGTGGGGTGCCGCAACGGCAAGAGGTACACGCAGGTGCCGAGCTGGACCCGCGTGGTGTGGCTCGCGACGCAGGCCAGCAGCTGCAACGGATCGAGGATCGGCGCCGGAAAGGCGATATGATCGCCCGCCCAGAGCGAGTCGAAGCCGAGGCCTTCCGCCTCCGCCGCCAGGGCGCCGAGCGCGTTGGCGCTGGTCAGGCCGCCGAGCAACAAGCCGATCCGCATGGTCTCCTCCCAGAACCTACTCGACGTACGGCAGGACCTTCTCGCCGAAGTCGCGCAGCTGATCGATGTCGCTGAAGTTGATCGCCAGCAGAGACAACTCATGAGCGGCGGCGCGCCGCTGCAATTCGGTGATCATCTCCTCGGGTGTGCCGATCAGGGCGATCGGATGTTTGCGGAACTCGTCCGGGGGCATCCGGAAGAGGACCGACATGCGCTCGGCGAGCGCTTGCGTGTCCTCGGGCGACGCAGTCATGGCGTAGTTGAAGACCGTCGACGCGAAGCGCACGCTGCCCGGCGGGCGGCCGGCCTTGGCTTCGGCGGCGCGCACGCGCGCCAACTTGTCGGTCAGCGACGCATCGCTGAAGTTGCGGATTTCGTCGAGCGTCGTGGTTCCGGCGGCACCGATCGTGGGGACCATGTGAATGATGTCCGCCCACTCGCCGGCACGTCGCAAGATGCCGTTGCCGCTGCCGCCGAGCATGAGCGGCGGCCCGGGTTGTTGCACCGGCTTCGGCAGGCACACGGCTTCGCTGACTTGATAGTACTCGCCGCGGAAGGTGAACGGTTGGTGCGCCCATAGGCCGCGTATCACCGTGGTGGCTTCGTCGAGGATCCGCAGGCGCTCCGAAACCTCCGGGAAGCGGATACCCATCATGTCGAACTCCGCCCGCGTCCACCCGGCGCCGACGCCGGCGATCACTCTGCCGCCGCTGGCTTCGTCGATCTGCGCGAACAAGCGGGCGTGCATGGCGGGGTGGCGGAAGAGCAGACAGGCGACGTGACTGCCGATCCGGATGGTGCGCGTGCGCTGGGCGAGGGTGGCCATGACGAAGAACATCTCATAGGCGGGGCTGTGGCACTGCAGCACACCCATGGCCTCAAAGACGTAGTGGTCGGGAACGAAGACGGCCGTGAAGCCGAGCGCCTCGGCGAGCCGGGCTTCGTCAACGACGGCTTCGATGCCGTACTGGTTGTGGCGCACCTGGCCACCGGCGACTTGGATCGCAAACTGCACCGCGGGCTCCCTTCCTGCGAATCTGATTAGAACGCTCGAGTATACCAGGCGAGCGGCGGCGACGCAGCGTCACCCCCCGCCCTCACGGCACCAGCACGACCTTGCCGACGTTCTTCCGCTCTTCGAGATAGCGGTGCGCCGCCGCGGCGTCGGCGAGCGCGAAGCGGCGGTCGATGACGACGCGGAAGGCGCCGCGCGCCACCAATTGGATGATCTCGGCCAGCGCCGGCCACGCGCCTCCGTTGGTGACCCAGTTGACCAGATACAGGCCGTGCAGGGACAAGTTGGCGCGAATCAACGCGGTGGGGTCCACAGTGGCGGTCTTGGCGCCGGTGTTGCCGACGCTGATCAGCCGGCCGTTGGTGCGCAGCACGTCGAGGCTGGCCTCGAAGATCTCGCCGCCGACCGACTCGAGCACGACGTCGACGCCGGCGCCGTTGGTGAGGCGCCACACTTCCTCGACGAAATCGTGCTGGCTGTAGTCGATGGTTGCATCGGCGCCGAGACGCGCGGCGAAATCGAGCTTGGGCGCCGAGCTGGCGGTGGCCAGCACCCGAGCCCCCAGACGTTTGGCGATCTGGATACCGGCCATGCCGACGCCGCTGGCCCCGGCGTGGATGAGCACCCATTCGTGCGCTTGCAGCTTGGCCGTGGTGATCAGTCCGTTCCAGGCGGTGAGAAAGACGACTGGGATCGACGCCGCCACGTCATAGTCGAGCTTGCCCGGAATCGGCATGGCAGCGAAATCGGCGGTGAGGAAGCGCTGCGCGTAACCGCCGTCGCGAGCGATGGCGACGACGCGCTGGCCGAGGCGCTGTGCATCGACACCTTCCCCGACGGCGTCGATGTCTCCGGCGACTTCCCAGCCGAGGATGAACGGGAATGCGACGTCACCCGGATAGGTGCCGTTGCGGCGCGCCAGGTCGCCGCGGTTGATCGAGGCGGCACGCACCGCGATGCGCACCTGTCCCGACCCGGGCTGCGGATCCGGCACCTCTTCGTAACGCAGCGCTCCGACATCGCCAAACTGGTGAATGCGTATGGCATGCATGACCGGTTCCTCCCGAGACTTGCCGCGCCACACCACCCGCGCCCGCTTCGCCCCTTCTCTATCCCAACTCGATGCGTCCAGCTACTCAGCACCCCGCCAATTTCCCGGGTGCGAGGTTCGTGCTATGCCTCGCGCCGCCATGAAAGCACGCGACGGTGCGCGGCGGGGAATGCGGGTCCTGATGGGGGCGCTGTGGGCGGTGCTGATAGCCGGTTCCGGGTTGCAGGCATGTGCCAACAGCATCCTGCGCAACGCCGCCGAGGCTGGGTTGGAGACGGCACTCGACGTGCCGCTACCGACGCCGACCACCGTACCGCCGCAGCGGACACCGTAGCGCGGTGCCTACTACTTCTCCGACGGTGCCCCGCCGCCCTGACCAAACATGCCCACCAGCCGCAGGACGATGGGCAATGCACCGGCCAGGGCGGTGGCGACGCCGACGGTGGTGTCGAAGACGCCGCGCTGCGTGATGTACACGAAGACCGCGGCGAAGATGAGCAAGATGAGAAGCGGCGTGCGCAAGCGCGACCAGCCTCCCCAACCGCCCTCGGTTTCCCACTCTTTGACCGTCGCCGACGTCTCGGCGCCGAGCACGAAGCGGCGGAAGCCGTCGTGCATCAGCCGGAAGCTCGGGGCGCGCAGGATCAGCTGTCGCTGCATGAGGCGACGGACCACGCTGAGGTTGTTGGGATTCAGCAATCCTTCACGCGCCAGCTGGATCAGCGCCAGCTTCTCGCTGCGCGTGCACTGCGACCAAATGGCCCAGTAGCGCGCCTCACTCCACTCTTCACGTCGACCCGCGACGCCCTTGCGAGTGAGCGCGGCGGCCAGGGGTTCCCCGATCACCGCCTGCGCCTCGCCCGGCGCGGGGGCGTCCGCCGGCGGGAAGATGCAGCGCGTCGAGAATCCTCGCAGCGCGTCGGTCCATTGGCTGAAGCGCTTGGCCGTGCTCGTGTCGGTGTCCTTGCCTTCCGGTGCGGGCGGCGCCGCCTCGGCCATCCGCGCCGCGAAGTGCGCCGCCGGATCGATTTCCGACAGCAGGATGATGGTGGCATCGCTGCGGCACAGGAGGCGCTCGAGTAGCGCGAGCTTGGCATCATCCCATTGCGGGTCGCCCCAGTGGTGCTCGAGATGATCGATGACGATTACCGAGCTCGACGCGGCTTCCGCGCGGTCCGCCATGCCGGCGACCGTCGTCGGCCCGCTCTCCTCACGCAAGTTCAGCACGCAGGTGTCCGTGCGGGTCAAGCCGGCGGGCGCCGGCCGCTGGAACAGCCAGAGACCGAGCTGTGGCGGACGCTGCGCGGAGACGTTGACCTCGCCGGTGCCGTCGGCATCGAGGACGAACACGCGGCGCGTGATCGACCACAGCACGGCAAATTGCAACCCTGCCCACGCCAGCAGGAGCATCAACGCCCCCAGCCACCAGCCGGGCCGGGTCGGCGTGGGGAACAGTACCAGATCGGCGGAGACCTGAAATGGTCGATCCTCACCGCCGCCGAGCATCGTCCGCAGACGCGCATCGTTCAATGTAAGCTGCATGCGCGGATCGGCGCGCATCGTCCACGTCCAGCCGCGGTCGCTGGCGCAGTCGGGGACCATCTCGGCCAGACGGCCGATGACCGTCTCGAACGCGGGAAAGAGGGGCAGGAAGAGACCACTGAGATATGATCGCCGTGGGGTGACCGCCCCGATGCCTGCGCTCAGCCTCTCCTCTCCGGCGCGCAGACGCGCAGCGATGCTGCCGAGGGCGGGACGCGCGATCTCGGGACCACAGGCGCTCGACTCGTTCGCCGTCGACATCTCCGCGGCGGCGTTCGTCGATCCGAACAGCGTCGAGAAGTACACATCCAACTGCTCTAGCAACCGGGCGCGCCATGCGCCCGGCGGCGTATCCGGCTTGCTGAAGTATGGCTGGAGGCGGCCGGCACGCTCCAACTGCGCGCGCAGGATGTCGGTCTGGCCCCAGCGGACGAAGCCGGTCATGCCTTGCTCGAGCACGTCGCCGTACAGAAGGACGGCGGGCGCCACGGCGATGGCAACCAGCAGACTGAACAGCATCGCGACGTAGGCGACACGGAAGCGCGACTCTCGTGGCGGCGGCTGGCCACGCAGGCGGTGATTCAACGCGAAGGCGAGGCCGACCGCCACAGCGGTGAGCAGAATCGCCGTCACGCTGCGGCCGTGGTCGTCGGCGCCGCCGGCAACCGCCAGGAGTGCGACGCCTGCCAAGACGGCAAGTCCCGCGACCGCGCGCCGCGCCCCTGTGCCGCCGGCGGGCCGGCTGGCGGTGAGCAACCGGTAGACGATGGCGACCGCCAGCACCGGCACGGTCACCAGAGTGGTCAGCGCGGCCAACGTGTCGTCGCGGTCGACGCTGCCGAAGCCGACCGCCGTGATGAGCAACAACAGTCCCGTGGCGATGGCATACGAGGGACTCAAGGCGCGCTGCGGCCACAACCAGTCGGCGCGATAGCCGCGCCACAGCAGGTTGGCGACGAGGGCGGCGATCAAGTAGCCGGCGACGTACAGGGCGAACATCACCGCCCATACGACGCTCAACCCCAAGCTCAGGGAGCGCAGCGTCGACTTGTTGCGGAACACGACCACGGTCCACGGCGTGTCGCGCAGCGGGAGGACGTAGAAGCGATGCCCCTCGCCGTAGTAGCGTACGTCCAGGTGCTCGGCGCGGCGCGCGTCGACCGCGGCGCGCAAACGGCGATCGTCGTCACACTCCTGGAACAAGTTCTCCGCGAGATTGCGGCGCGCGTCAGCCGCCAACAGCACCAAGCCGTCGGGGTTGATCACCGCGAAGCCGAAGCCGGGCGGTACCACCGGGCGGATCATCGAGAGCAGCCGCGTGGTGATCAGCGCCACGTCGGGGGACTTGCCGCCGCCCGGTTTGGAGAGCGGGATGGCCACGACAAAGGTGGTCTGGCCGTTGGTCCGTGACTGCACCAACTCGGCGGCGCAGTCGACCTCGCTGGTGCCGGATGGGTGCAGCCTCCACAGGCGCCCCGCCTGGGCGTCGCGGAAGTACTGGCGGTCTTGCAGCGCCAGATCGGGGGTGGCCCCCGCCGTCAACCGCGCCAGCAGTGTGCCTTCTTCGCCGGCGATGCGGCGCGGTGTCCAGCGCTTGCGTGGCTTCCCGTTGTTGTCGACCCAGACGAGGTCGCTGAAGTAGGGATACTCGACCGGTTGTCCTTCGATGAGCGTGGCGACCGCATCGGGCGCGGCGTCCGGCGTGGCAGCGGTGAGCCGGCCGAGAATCGAGACGACATCGTAGGCGCGCGACACTTCCTCGAGGAAGTGGTGTTCGAGGCTGCCGGCGAAGCGCTGCAACTCGTCGTCGAACCGTTGCGAGAGACTGCGGTAGGTGTAGCTGCCGAGCAGGAAGACGGAGAGCAGGCCGCTGGCCAGCACGCAGGCGATCGCCAAGACATGCAGGTCGGCGGCATCGAGGCGCTCGCGCGGGCCGAGGTTCCAGAGCTTCAGCAACGGCCAGGACAGAAACACCAGGCCCGCGACGAACAGGCCGGCCATCAGCAGCGTCGGCGAGATCTGGCGGGTCTCCGCAGCGAAACGATCGGCGCTGACGAATCCGCTCAGCAGCCACTCCCCCGAGGCGGTTTGGCTGGCGTCCACCGGTTGGAAGAACATCAGGTAGTTCTCGCCGAGGTATTGGGTGGGCACCGCGTCGTTGAGGGCCACGCCGCGCGGCCAGTGCGACTTCTCCGGCGCGGGGGCGGTGCCGGGTGTCACGGCCGGCTTGGCGGCATCGAGGAGAGACTGCAGGGTGGAGATCCTTCCGTTGTCCTGCTCGCGCTGGTGGTAGATGACGCGGCCGTCGGGCTCGGCGAGGATGATGTCGTCGAAGATGTCGCCGAGTTGCAGCTGTTCGTCGAAGATCGGTTGCAACGCGACGTTCGCACACAACGGCCTGGGCGCCGCCGACATGCGAAGGACGGGCAGGCCGTTGGCGTCGGCAGTGAGACGCGCCACCCCGCGTGGCTCGTCCGCCGCGCAGGCGGCGAGCGTCAGGTGCGGGGTGGCGGCGAGATCGTCAAAGCAACGCGTCGCCTTGTCCTGCACGCAGGTGAGCGCGGTGGTGTCGAGCGCGACGCGCAGCGCGGTGAGCCGCCCGGTGACCTGGCGC
>Ga0335069_10008166_pt1 | contig 15025 bp, 18 predicted proteins | sample Lox_Sample_11_FD_206714 | JGI IMG/M metagenome (GOLD analysis project Ga0335069, IMG submission 206714) | Soil microbial communities from Loxahatchee National Wildlife Refuge, Florida, United States - Lox_Sample_1.1 | ecosystem: Environmental > Terrestrial > Soil > Wetlands | place: USA... | reverse complement strand
AGGAACGGCTCGGTGTCGAACCAGAACATCTTCACGTGCTCGCACGTCTCGGCGAGGATCCGGAGCTTCTCGACAGCGCGCTTGTACCTCATGACTGCATATCATGCATCAGCTTGCTCACGTCCAGCTGCGTGACCTTCTTTAGGATGACCGAGCGACCTGTGTGATTATCGTTTGCACGGTGGAGTTTGGCGGCACTAGCAGATATAGCCGCTGAGCTGGCCAGCTGTCATCTATTACTGCCGGTGATCACGACACCAGACGCCAAGTGGGCGAGCTGCCCGATGCTGAGGCTGCAGGAGGTCGTGAAGAGCGGGTTATAGCCGATGTGTCCTTCGCGCTATGCGAAACAGGGGTCCAGGCATGCGTGCTGCCAGCCTCGCTCTTCCCGGTGAGGCAGAAGTCTGCTATATCGTCTATACTTCTTCCATGGCACTAAGCATCAAGAGCGATGAGGCGGATCAGCTCGCCAGGGAATTGGCTGCGGAGACAGGCGAGACCCTAACCGAGGCCGTCGTGATCGCGCTCAGGGAGCGGCTCGACCGCGAGCACGCCAGGCACGCAGCCAGCATGAGGACGCGACTGGCGCGACTGGCGGCCGATGTGGCGGCCTTGCCGGTTGCCGACAGCCGGGCGCCAGAGGACATTATCGGTTACGACGACGCTGGCCTGCCGCGTTGACGCAGACGGCGCACGGGAGCCTTGTCGTCGACACCTCGGCAGCCGTAGCGGTCATCCTCGGCGAACCGGGGTGCGACGAGCTTACAGTCCACTTGGAGGACGCCCTCGCCCGGCTGATGCCAGCCGCTATCCGCGTCGAGCTGGGCATCGTCATCGAGGCCAGACTCTGGCCGGCCGGGCAGGATGTTGTCGACCGGTTTCTCCGTGACGCGAAGATCGACATCGTGCCCGTTGACTCAGACCTGGCCGCCCGGGCGATAAGCGGCTGGCGGCGATACGGCAAGGGACGTCATCCAGCCGGGCTGAATTTCGGTGACTGCTTCACATACGCGCTCGCCGAGCGAACTGGACTCCCCGTACTGTGCACCGGTGATGACTTCGCCGCGACCGATATTGCTGTAGTACGCCCCCAGCCAGGGCCCGATCCAGCGTAGCCATGTCGATCCGCGGCAGGGTTGTCCATGCGTCGACTGGCCGCACCGGGTCTTCCGGGAGTCAGACCGATGAAGTGTGTTGTTATGTCACGCACGGCGGATTGTGGCTACATTTGCATATATAGCTCTTGAGCTGCGGAAATAACCTATGGTTACCACCTCAGGGTCAGGACAGGCGACACCATCCCGGGACATATTCCCGCAGGCAGATAGCACCAGGTAGCACCCGGTGCTATCGTCGTTGCGTGGATGCTCACCCGGAGATTACCCAGCGCGACTTGCGGACAAGATCACGGGAGATCATGGATGCCGTCGAGCACGGACAGTCCTTCACCGTCACCCGGGATGGCCACCGGATCGCAGAGCTGATCCCGCTGCGACGGCGCCGCCGGTTCGTTCCCCGGCAGGAGTTCGCCGCCATGTCGCGCAATGCCCCTGCCGTTGATCTGGAAGCATTCCGGGCTGATCAGGACGCTGTACTGGACCATCAGGCCGGCAGTGCATATGAGCGATGGGCAGCTCCGGCAGGGCATGCTCGACACCAACATCTTGATCTTGCGGAAATGGATAGACCCCGCCGAGCTGCCCGACGAGATGGCGATCAGCGCCATCACCTTGGCAGAGCTGTCCGCTGGCCCGCATGAGGTGCGCCGCAACGACGAGCAGGATGCGTACGACGAGCATGCCGAGCGCGCGCGGCGGCTGGAGATCCTGCAACGGGCGGAAAGCGAGTTCGACCCGCTGCCGTTCGACGCCGAGGCGGCGCGCATCTTCGGCCGCGTGACGGCGGCCGTCATTGCCGCAGGCCGTAAGCCACGGGGCAGGGCGGTCGACCTGATGATCGCCGCCACCGCAATCGCCGAGGGCCTGCCGCTGTACACGACTAACCCTGCCGACTTCACTGGCCTGGATGCCCTCATCCGCATCGTCCCGGTCACCAGGCCGCCTGTCCCGCACGAACAGCCAGCTCGCTGACGCCGACCACCTGTGTGGTTATCGTTTGCACGGTGGGACCAGATTGCACTCGCACGTCCGGCCGCCCTGATGGTGGGGGTCGGTGTGGTCCAAGTCGCAACTCGCGGCGCGGCGGCCGCAGCCCGGCGCGGTGCAAGTCGCGTTGCGAGCCTTGATCAGGTGCTGGAGTTTGCGGCTGGGGCGGTAGCGGTGCTCGGCCCGGGCGTGCTGGCACGGTCCGCGGATGGCCGGGGTGAGGTTCCTGATGTTCAGGAACTCCAGGAGGCCGCGGAGGGGCATGGGTCCCGGCGGTCCCTGTCCCGGTGATGCCTGTCCCCGTGGCCACTGGCGGGATCCGGCCGCGCAGCCGTGAGCGGCCGCGGTCCCGTCGGGGTTCAGGACGGTCACGCACCACCGGGTGGCCGGGTTCCGCGCGGCGGCGGTTACCAGATCCCGGGTGTCGGCGTGGTCCAGGATCCCGAACCCGGCCACCGCACCGGGCGGTCCGGTATCCTCTCCCAGCGCGGTGTGAGGCACGGTGATGGTGATCATCGCACCGACACTGGGGCCATTGCCGCTGGAACCGTCTTGCCGGCCGGGGGCGCCAGCCTCCGCGGTCCCGTCGCTCGCGGGCGGTTGGTCTAGGACCAGCCGCGAGTCGCGTTCTTGCAGCAGATCCAGTGTGGCGCGGACCTTCAACTCCTCCCAGGTGCCGGGAATTCCGGCGTCACGGAGGGCGCGGGCGCGATCCTCGACGTGCTGCATCGAGGCCAGCACTTCCACACTCGGCATCTCCCGGCCGGTGATTCCGGCATTGCCGGATTCCTCCCGGAACGCCCGCACATGCGCCTCCCCCGCGCGCCTTCTCCTTCCGCTTACGCACCGCTTCGGAGTCCAGCCTGAGGACCAGCTTGGTTGCGGCCGCCCGCAGTTCCCCGTAGGTCTTGGACGGGGCGGCCGTGGCCAGCTCGGCGTCGGCGACCGCCGCGTCCTCGTCGGACAGATGCTGGTGACCTCTTCGATGATCTTGACGTGCACTGGGACCACGCAGCAAGCGGTTCCTGATTCGGTTCACCGAGGTGGTTCTCGGAGAGCGGGTTCCCTCTCTCCGGCCCGCGCAAGAGCGGCGGATGGAATGGGCTGGCTCACCTCAGCATCCCGATGTCATGGACCCTCTGGCGCTCGTGCAGCCCGATCCGCGCGAGCATGTCGGTGACGATGAGACGGGAGTCGAGGTCGGTGTAGACGCGGCGCCGCGCGGCGCGGTTGCGTCCGGAGGGCAGGAGCGTCGCGGTGCTCGACTCCGTCGAAAGAGCGGTCACCAGGACGGTCGGGCTGTCGCCGAGGGGCCAGACGCCCTGGCCGGTGTCGCGGTTGTACTCGTACGCGGAGCTGTCGAGGGAGCCGCCGTTCCAGGCGAGGGTCAGGCGCGAGGCACGTGCGGCACCTGCGAAGTCCGCGTCCTCGACGGCATTCCCGAACACCGCGACTCGGTCCTCGACACCGATGAACGCCTGGCCAGCGAGACCATGATGACCTGCGTCTCCCGCTGCCGCGGACACCGGCTGGTGCTCGACCTGCAGGAGCATCTGAGTCAGGCGGGATGCACCGTGACAGGGACACTGGCCCAGCCCTTGAGCGTGTTGTTCAGCTTGGGTACCGGGTCACCGGCCGGTTCAAGCCGGCCGGCGCGCTCGGCGAGCGCGGTGAGCACCAGCTCGGCTTCCAGGCGGGCGACGGGCTGGCCGACGCACTGATGGATGCCCATGCCGAAAGCGACGTGCCCGGCCGCCTTGCGGGTGATGTCCATCTGGCCGGCGCCCGGTCCCCACTTGCGCGGGTCACGGTTCGCGGCGCCGAGGAACAACAAGACCTTTGCCCCTTCGGGGATGCGGGCTCCTGATACCTCGACCTCGCGGGTCGTGGTGCGGAAGAACGTCTGGACCGGGGACTCGTAGCGCAGCGCCTCGTCGAAGGCGAAACGCGCCAGTGACGGCTTCGCGCGCAGCCTGGCCCACTGGCCGGGGTTAGCGCTGAGCGCCTGCAGGGCGTTGCCGATCCCGTAGACGGTGGTGTCCACGCCGGCGGAAAGCAGTGACCGCACCAGCATGGGTGCCTGCTCGTGGCTGATCTCGCCGGCGTCGGCGAGCTCCCACAAACGCGCCCCGAGGCCTCCCGGCGCCAGCGCGTCACGCTGGCAGCTGGCCCAGATCCACTCCTGCACGGGGGCGGCGGTGGCCAGCGACCGTTCGAGGAGGTGGTTGCGCGGGCCGAAGGCGTTGAACGCGAGCGCGCCGTAGGGCAGCAGGTTCTGGCGTCCCTCGGCCGGCAGCCCGACGGCGTCCGGGAACACTTTCAGCGGGTAGCGCTCGGCGAGGTCGGTGACGGCGTCGAAGCGTCCCCGGGCCACGAGCTCATCGGCGAGCGCCACGGCTTCCGCGCGGAACCTCTCACGGAAACCGCGTACGGTGCCGACCGAGACGACCTTACCCATGGCACCGCGTGTGACGGTGTGGTCCGGGGGGTCCGCTTCCAGCAGCAGGCTAGGCGGGCGCCACGGCTTTCCCTGGCGGAAGTCGGCGAGCCCGGCACCGCGGCCGGAGCAGAACGTTTCGTGATCGGCCAGCGTGGCGTAGACCTCCTGATGCCGGGCCATGGCCCGCACCCGGTAGCGCTCGAGGAACACCACGGGTCCTGCCTCGCGCAGGAACTCGTGCATCGGATAGGGATCGATGAGGTTGCCGTCCGCGAACGGGTCGACGTCGAGTACCGGGACGACGTCGCTCGTGACAGTGGCGGGCATCGGTATCTCCGCGGTTCACAGGTCGAGGACGAGGCGGGGAGAACAGGACCGCGACACGCAGATCATCATCAGGTCGCACGCCTGCCTCTCCTGCTCGGTGAGCACGGAATCGCGGTGGTCGGGCTGGCCGGACAGGACGACCGTTTCACAGGTCCCGCAGGTCCCTTCCTGGCAAGACGACAGCATGGGCACCCCGGATTCCTCGATGACCTGGAGGATGGACCGGTCGGCGGGCACCTGCAGGACGGTGCCGGCTTGCGCCAGCTCGACCTCGAAGGCTTCCCGCGGGCCGTCGGCCGCCCCGGCCTTCGGCGCGAACCGTTCGATGTGCAGGGCGCCGGCAGGCCAGCTCGTGCAGTGCCGTTCGACAGCGGCCAGCAGGGGTTCGGGGCCGCAGCAGTAGATGGCGGTGTCGTCGGCGTCAGCAGCGGGCTCGGCGATCAACGTCGGCAGGTCGAGCAGCCCGCACTCGTCCTGGGGATAGATTCCGACATGCCCGGGATAACGGCGCTCCAGCTCGTCGCGGAACGCCATGGAGGACCGCGTTCTGCCGCCGTAGACCAGCTGCCAGTCCCGCCCCCATGCCACGACCTCGGCGATCATGGGCAGGATCGGCGTGATGCCGATGCCGCCCGCGATGAACAGGTACCGCTTGGCATCGACCAGCGGGAAGTGGTTACGGGGGCCGCGCACATGCACCAGGTGCCCTTCGGCCAGGGTGTCGTGCACGTACTGTGAACCTCCGCGGCCGGCCTGCTCGCGCAGGACGGCGACCTGCAGCATCGAGATGTCGCGCGGGTCGCCGCACAGCGAGTACTGCCGGACCACCTCGCCGGCGAGCGCCAGGTCGACATGGGCGCCCGGCTCCCAGGCAGGCAGCGGCTGCCCATCGGGGTGCCGCAGCGTCAGCCGGACGACGCCGTCGGCTATGGTCTCCTTGCGCTCGAGCACCAGGTCGAGTTCTCGTTCGTGGTGCGGTGGGGTCCTCATGACATTTCTTCCTTGATTTCAGGGCGAAGCTGGAACGCCTGGGCGGACTGGCGAGAGGGCCGGTTCGGCTGCGGTTGTTCGTGTCCGGCGGGGTGGGCGAGCAGCCATTGCCACAGCCCGACGGGATCGTCGAACTCGCGCTCGGCCGCGCAGTGGCACACGGCCCGGAGCCGGTCGGTACCCAGCACCCAGTGAATGCGGTACACGCGACCGCCCGGCAGCATGGGACGGCCGCCGCGAACGTCGTTCATGCGGTGGCCGGAGCAGTCTGCCCCGAACGGACCTGGCGCTGGAGCATCCGCCGGGCGGCAAGCCCGCCGGTGTCGATGTTGACTGACAGCTCCTGATAGCCGTCGCGTTCGGCCGAGATGACCTGCTCGAGCACGTTGAGCGCCTCGACATCCTGCAGGACGACCGTCCTGTTGTTCTCGGCGAGGAACTCCGATACCTCCTCCTCGCCCAGGGCGAAATCGCGGGCCACGGCCCAGAAGTCGTGGGTGGAATGCTCAGTCTCCGGAGTGATCGCATACACCACCTCGACGTGGAAGGCGTCCGGGTCGGTCCCGTCCGGATTGGGCGCGGACCCGACCGGCGCGATGCGGCTGTGCAGCTTGTACAGGCACGGCGGCGTGTACTCGATGTCCTGCCATCGCGCGATCCGGCCCGCCAAGCCGGTCGACTTGGCGTAGAAAGGCGGGCATTCCGCGTCGTCCATGTGCCGTGAGACGTAGACGATGCCGGCCTCTTCGTCGACCTCGGTCGTGATCGGGGTGGCGGCGACCTCCGGCGTGCCGATGTAGCCGCCGTGCAGGTACGTCTCGTGCGACAGGTCCAGCAGGTTGTCGACCAGGAGAGAGAACCGGGCCTTCAGCGGCTCCATACCGGCGACCGTCGTGAACTCCGGCGAGTCGAGGTAAGGAGCCCGCGGGATCCGTGCCGCGTCGGCCCTGGCCGGGTCGCCGATGAAGACCCACACGAACGCGTCCTGTTCCGCGAGCGGGTAGGGCAGGAGCCGGGCAGTACGCGGGATGCGGCTCTGCCCGGGCACGAACACGCATCTGCCGTCGGGGCCGTAGGCGAATCCGTGGTAGCCGCAGACCACCTGGTCATCCACCAGCCGGGACGGCGGCTTCGACAGCGGGAAACGCCGGTGCACGCACCGGTCGGGAACCGCGGTCACCCGTCCGCTCCGGGTGCGCCAGAACAGGATCGGCTCGCCGCAGATGGTGCGGGAGAACAACTCCGGCCCGATCTCGGAGCGGTACGCGGCGACGTACCACTGGTCGCGCGGCATGCTGCTCATGATGAACGTCCTCTCGGTCATCGGAATGGCGCGAGCGGACAAGGGAGGAAACGGCGGGGCGCCGATGAAAACTCCGTTGCCAGCTGCGATGTGCTGGCCAGCTTGGAATCACAACGTAGCCAAGACGGCCCGCCGGCCCGAAGAGCCGTTTCCGGAAAATGGAAGGCCTTTAGCCCGCGGCAACGTCCTGGCAGATCAGGCGGGTGCGCCCAGCGCCCGGGAGATGGCGCGGGCGCTGGTGCGGACCAGCCGGGCCAGCGCATTCGGGGTAGTGCTGCCGTAACGGACAACCAGGGACATCGCCGCCACAACCTGACCCTTCCGGTCACACACCGGCGCGCCGACCGACAAAGTGTCCATCGTGATCTGCCGGTCGCTGACGGAAAAGCCGCTCAGCCGGACATCGGCGAGCATGCGACGCAGCTGGGCCGGATCGGTGACCGTCTTGCTGGTGTAACGCTCGATCGGGCCGCTGAGAACCTCGTCCTGCACCTCGACGGGGGCGTGCGCGAGCAGGACGAGACCCACGCCGGTGGCGGTGAGGGCGAACCGGCCGCCGACGCGGGTGAGCACCGGCACCGCCCCGGAGCCGGCGATCCGCTCGATGAAGACAACCTCGACGCCCTCCCTGACCGCCAGCTGCACGTTCTCCCTGGTGATCTGGGAAAGGTCTTCCAGGAACGGCAGTGCCGTCTCCCGCAGGCCCGGACCGCGCGGCGCAAGCGAGCCGACCTCCCACAGCCGTAGCCCGATCCGGTACAACCCGTCGTCGCCCCGCTCGACGGCTCCCCACGCACACAGTTCATGCATCAGCCGGTGCGCGGTGGACAGCGGCACCCCCGAGCGCCGGGCGATCTCGCTGAGGGTCAGCTCGCGCCGCCGCGGGCCGAAGGCGTCCAGCAGGTGCAGGGCCCGGCCGATCACCGGTCCGGTGGGGCCGTCGGGCCCGCCTCGCCGGGTCATGCTCGCTCCGCGGCACGGTGCCCGCTCCCGCCCTGGTCTGCCACAACGAAGGAGATACCCCGTGGCAGGAGGACGAGCCCTGCGTCCCGCCTGAGGACGGCATGATGCGACGGTCCCGGGCTACTGAGGCCCGAAAGGTGCGATGAAAACCGGGCGGCGGACCGTAACCTGATCGGACGCATGGAGTTCGCCGTGTGAATCTATGTCGAAGATGGTCATGGCATCCGACAGGTTGTTGGCGACGATCATCCGGCTGTCGTCCGTGAGAGCGAAGAACCACGGCCACCTGCCCCCGCTTGGGGTCCACTGGCGCGGGGTGACCAGGCCTTCCGCGCCAACGTCGTAAACCGTCAGGGAGTCGTGGCCTCGGTTGGAGACACCCGAGGTCTGCACGCCCTCGGCCGTGCCCACCAGGTGCACCGCAGGGCGGAGCGCGGCGCTGCCGTCACCGAGATCGTCGACGATGCCGTCTGCGCCCAGAACGGCCGTTGTCCCGCGGGCAGCCTGACGGAGCAAGTCCTCGATACGCCGGGCGTCGTCGATCGCGTGCACGGGCAGCAGCGCCGTCTCGTCCTCCGGCGGCCGTGAGGGAATCGCCGCAAGACGGCTGGCCACCGCTTCTGCGAACGCGGCGGCGACGGACTCGTCCCCTTCCACCAGGACCGAGGTGACCTACTCCAGGACCGTGCTCGACCTGATCGAAGCCTCCGGACCTGCCATCGAGGCCGCGCGCGCGGTGACGGGCGCCGTCAAGCATTGCGATACTCAGGTCCGCAAGGGACAATACGCGCCTGCGCTGCTGACGCTGACCAAGCCCTGCGGTCCCCCCTGGCCGAGCACACGAAAGATGAAACTGCTCTTGGCCGGCATCCGTTCTGTTCATCATCGTCGGCCTGCCCCGGCGTTAGCGCGCGCCCAGCGACCCGGGTGCCGGGGGACCAGGGAGAGGTGCGTCGTTCAACTGCTGGTCAATATCGACGAGAATGGCGCCGTCTTCAATCTTGCATGCGTAAACCGGGATGGGGCCGCAGGCAAATACACCGACGGCCTCGCCGGTGGTCAGGTCGTAGCGTGATGCGTGGGCGGCGCAGACCAGCGTGTCATCCTCTTGGAGGGTGCCCTCGTGCAGGGGTTGCTGCTGGTGGGTGCAGGTGTTGTGGATCGCCCTGACGTCGTCATCATAGAGGCGGATGAGGCAGATCGGTTCGCGCAACTCGTCAACCAGCATGGTGTCGCCGACCTCTAGGTCGTCGAGGTCAGCGACGACGACGAATGTCATGGCTGTGTCCTTTCTCTAGCGGGCCGCCGGGGTGCCGGCTGGCTGCCGCGCACCTCGATCCATCCGTTACGGATCCGGGTAGGCAGCACGGGCTGCGGCTGGCTAGCCGGGCCGCGGCTGACGCAGCCGTCGGTGAGCGCGAAGCGAGATCCGTGCAGCGGGCAAGTCACGGTCAGGTCTGCGACCGGGCCGCGGCTGAGCAGGCCGCCGGCGTGGCTGCAGATGTTGTCGATGGCATAGAGGTTGCCGCCGTGGCGGTACAGCATGACCTGACGGCCCTCGGCCTCGACAGCGGTCGGCGAGTCGTCGGGCAGGTCGGCCTCCTGCAGCGCGCGGGTCCACCGCCGCGGCCCGGTGGCCCACGCCACCCGGCTGACCATCACGCCTTTGGTGAATACGAGATGACCGCCGAGGTAACCGGCCGCGGCCGTGACCGTGAGGCTGGCCGCGCCCAAAGCGCGTGCCGTGCCACGGTGGCCGGCCATACGGGCGCCCAGGGATGCGCCTTGCAGCCCTAGGGCTGCCGTGTTGAGCAGGCCGTGGAAGAGCCCGGCACGGCGGTCCTCATCGTTGCTGACGGTCCAGTCGTTCAGGCCGGTCAAGGCGGTAGCGCCCGCGGCGAGGATGCCGGCCGCGCTGAGCATGCCTGCGGCGTCGAGTCCGCGCCGGGGAGCCGGGTCACGATCCGTAACGTCCAGCACCATGACGCCTGCCCACAGCCCGATGGGCAGATCGCTGAGTGCCGGGTGCAGCGGGTGGCCGACCCATCGGCCGCCATGCAGCAGCTCAAGGACAAGATTGTCCTGGTGCCGTTCGCGGAATGGCTCCAGCACGGCGGTCAGCTGGTCGCTCAGAGTTCGGAGCCAGCCGAGCTGGTCCAGCCAGGCAGCGAGATCGCCATGCCAAGCGGCCAGCCGGCTGGTAGCGCATGGGGAGCTGATAGCCGGCTCGGACGGCTGACCGACTGCTGGCGGATCGCCGGCTTGGCCGCTGCCTATTCGCATCAGGTTCCTTTCATGGTGGCGTCGGCTCGTGAGTCGATCCTGAAGGCAATCTTCCAGGTCTTTGCTCATTCTGCTCGTCTCGCATTGCGGCACATACCCGGGAAGGATCGACTTGGCTCAACGGCTGCGGCGCTGCGGCGGCTGAGGCGTGCAATCTGGCAGGCTCGGGTGCACAGTGGGTTGATGATGATTCGACACCTGGACATGGCTCCGTCCGTCCACCCCGAGGCCTACGTAGCGCCCACCGCGGTGCTCAGCGGCGACGTCCGCGTCGGCAGCGGCAGCTGCATCATGCACGGCGCGGTACTGGCCGCCGAAGGCGGCCCGGTTCAGATCGGCGCTAACTGCGTGATCATGGAGAACGCGGTGCTGCGCGGCACCCCGCGGCACCCGCTCATCATGGGTGATCACGTGCTGGCCGGCCCGCACTCGCACCTGACCGGCTGCGGGATCGCCGACGAGGTATTCATCGCCACGGGCGCCAGGGTGTTCAATGGCGCGCAGATGGGCCGGGCCAGCAGCGTCGCGCTCGGCGGCACGGTGCACGTCGGCTGCGTGGTGCCCCCGCTGACGCGGATTCCCATCGGCTGGGTGGCGCTCGGCGAGCCCGCCCGCATGTACCCGCCCGGCGACGCGGAGGCGATCCGGGCCGGCCTCGCCGAGGTCGGCGGCGGCTTCCTCCCGTTCGTGTTCGGCATCGATGATGCCGCTGACCGCCGCGAGCAGATGCAGGCCGCGCTCCAGCGGTACACCGCGGCGATCGTCCGCCACCACCTCCAGGACGAGGTCATCGTGGCCTCAGAAGTTGAGGGATGACCTCGGCAGGGGCAGCCTGACTGCGCGCGTTCTTCTTCCCGCTGCCCGGTCGCCAGCGGGCGGAGGACTAACCAGTCGATGGCGTGTAGGGCGGCGCATGCTGGGGCAGGTCGCCACAGCTGACTCCGCTGTACGCGGCGGGCGGGCTTCCTGGTCGCGCGCTGGTTACCTGGCCGGTCCGCCTGGAGACGAATACCAGCTCGGCCCCGGACCAGGCATAGGTGTCGCGTTCGTAGGTCCACGTGGTGTATCCGGGTGGTTCGGTCGCCTCGCTGACGGTCACGAACTGCGCGCCGTCGCATCGGAAGCCGTCCTGGTGGGTGACCGATCCGCCGACGGCGAGACGCACGGGCCGTCCCTGGCTGGTGACCTGCCGGATCTGCCGCCCGGCCAGCATGAAGATGGTCCAGGACTGGGTGGACGCACCCGAGTCGGCCTTCACGAAGATCTCGGCGTGGCCGTTCCGGCCGGCGTCGGCAGAACCGGCGATCGTCGGGGCGGCGGTGTTGCCGGGCAGGACAGGGCCGCCGGTGAAGCGGACGGCCTGCTGGCCAAGGGTCGTCATGTCCGCGACGAGTTCCCAGTTGCCCGGGCCGTAGACGCCGAGGTAGACAAGCCGGGCACGATCCCGGCGGCCGTCACCGTCGACATCCCCTGCCGCCTGCCAGCCTGGCGTTGGCGAGATCGCCGCCGACGGTGCGGCCGATCGCGAGGTGGCCGACGGGGTCGTTGCGGTGGCCCTGGTCTGGGCGGCCGGGGTGGAAGCCGCGCACCCGGCTAGCGCGGCGGCGGCGATCCCGCCAGCGACCATGCGCCTGAAGCCGGACATCACCGTGGTCCTTTCTCGCCGCGAGCGGCCTCACCCTACTTGACACGCGCCAGCCCGCCGCCAGGTTGCGGAAATCGCCGGGAAACAAGGCAACGATGGCGCAACAGCGCTGCTCCGGATCTCCCCCGCGGAGCCGGGCGTGCCGGTCGTACGCCGCGGCGGCGGTCTCAGGGACGGGCCGGCCGCTGCAGGCCCTGGAGGAGCAGTTCGACCAGCCGGCGGGGGTCATAGCGCGGGTCGCCGTCACGTCCGATACAGAGGTTGCCGATGCCGCGCATCAGTTCGTAGGCGTGCGTGCCGGGCCTGATCTCGCCACCGCTGACTGCGGCGTCGAGCAGCTGCTGGCAGACGGGCACCAAGCGGTCGAGGAAGTAGGCGTGCAGCGCGTCGAAGCCGCTGCTGTCCGATTGCAGCGCGTTAGCGAGCCCGTGCTTCGTGACCAGGAAATCGACGAAGAGGCCGACCCACTGACGCAGTGCCGCGAGCGGAGAGCCGGCGCTGGCCAGCAGGGCCGGGCCGGCCTCAGCGCAGGCCTCGACCTGGTGGCGGTAGACGGCGGCCACGAGATCCGCCCGAGTCGGAAAGTGGCGGTAGATCGTCCCGATCCCGACGCCGGCCGTGGCCGCGATCTCACGGATCGGCGCGTCGACGCCGGAGGTGACGAACACCGCGGCGGCGGCGGCAAGCAGCGTCTGCTTGTTGCGCAGCGCGTCGGCCCGCTTGCTTCGGGCTGGCACCTCTCCCGGCTGGCTTGTGGCGGGCACCGCGCTCCTTCCGGACGGCCGTCGACAAAGCGGAACGCTGATCCGTGTAGTTACGGAACAATGTTCCGCTTTGAATATAGCCGGCCGAATGAGACCGGCTGACGGCCGGACCCAGCATGGCCGGCGTCTGGCGGCGCAGGGCGGACAGGCGGTCGCAGCGTGGCGCGCCGCCAGGGGGCATCTCCATGTCGCCATGATGCCCGGCGATCTCCATGCCATCTGCACATGTTCGCCATCCCTGCTGCACACCGGGGGGTTGCCCTGCTGCAGACTGGACAAGTCAGATGGGGATGCGTAACCGCCGGCGGCCTGCGAAAGCTCGCGCGCCCGGGCGGCGGCGCGGCGAGATGAGCCCCGCCGGCAATCGTCAAGACGAACGCAGGGAGGGGACCATGGATGTCCCGGCGATGTTCCAGCGCGCGGTCGCGGAGTTCGACGCCCGGGTGCGGCGGATCGGCGATGACCAGTGGCAGGCAGCGACGCCAGATGAGGGCTGGAGCGTCCGCGACCTGGTGAATCATGTTGCCGGCGAGGATCTGTGGGCGCCGCCGCTGCTGGCCGGATCCACGATCGCCGAGGTAGGTGATCGTTTTGACGGCGACGTGCTCGGCGCTGATGCCAAGGCCGCCTGGACGGCGGCATCTGCCGGGGCGGTGCGGGCGGTCGGGGCGGACGGCGCGATGGACCGGATCGTCCACCTGTCATTCGGCGATTTCCCCGGCCGCGAGTACGCGCTTCAGCTGTTCGCCGACCACCTGATCCATGCCTGGGACCTGGCCCGCGCGATCGGCGCGGACGAGCGCCTGGACGCCGGGCTTGTCGCGTCCTGCGCGACCTGGTTCGAGGCGGCGGAGGATGCTTACCGCAGCGCGGGCGCGATCGCCGCGCGGCCGCCGGTGCCCGGTGATGCGGACGCCCAGACCCTGCTGCTGGCCCGTTTCGGGCGGCGCGCCTAGCCAGCCGGGACGTCGCGGTGGGTTACGACGTCATCGTGGCGGGCGGCGCCGGGGCCGGCGGGGCGGGCGGGGTGGCCGGGGCGGGGTGGCGTCCTTGTTCGGCATGAATATGGTCGTAGCGGGCCGGTGTCACACGATGCGGCTGCGGGACTCGCCCCAGTAGCTGTCCCGGAGGGCCTTTTTGTAGAGCTTGCCGGTCGGGAGCCGGGGAAGCTCGCCGGTGAAGTCGACCGACCGGGGGCATTTGAGGTGGGCGAGGTGCTCGCGGCAGAAGGCGATCAGCTCGGCGGCGGTGCCCGGTCCCGGGTCGATGCCGGGCATGAGCTGGACGACGGCCTTGACTTCCTCGCCGAGGTCTTCGTTGGGAACGCCGAAGACCGCGGCATCGGCGACCTTGGGATGGGTGATGAGGAGGTTCTCGGACTCCTGGGGGTAGATGTTGACGCCGCCGGAGACGATCATGAAGGTGGAGCGGTCGGTGAGGTACAGGTAGCCGTCGTCGTCGAGGTAGCCGACGTCGCCGACGGTGACCATCGACCCGTCGGGCGAGGTCGACTCGGCCGTCTTCTCGACGTCGTCGAAGTAGCGGAACGGCGACCCCGGCTTGAACCACAGCGTGCCGGGCGTGCCCGGCGGCGCGGGCTCGAAGGACTCATCGAGGATGTGCAGCTCGCCCAGCACCACCTTGCCGACGGTGCCGGGATGGGTGAGCCATTCCCCGGTGCCGCACGCCGAGAAGCCGATGGCCTCGGTCGCGGCGTAGTACTCCAGGAGGATCGGTCCCCACCAGTCGATCATCTGCCGCTTGACCGGCACGGGGCAGGGGGCGGCGGCGTGGATGGCGATCTCGAGCGAGGACAGGTCGTACCGGCTGCGCACCTCCTCGGGCAGCTTCAGCATCCGGCTGAACATCGTCGGGACGAGCTGGCTGTGCGTCACCCGGTAGCGTTCGACCAGGCCGAGGTACTGCTCGGGATCGAATTTCTCCATGATGATCACGGTTCCGCCGTGGCGGATGGCCAGGTTGACCGATGCCTGCGGCGCCGAGTGGTACAGCGGGGCCGGGGACAGGTAGGTGAGCCCCTCCCGGAACTGCCACAGCCGGGACAGGAAGCTGAACACGGGGAGCACGTCACCGGGCGGGATGTCGTCCAGGGGCCGCAGGATGCCCTTGGGCCGGCCGGTCGTGCCCGAGGAGTAGAGCATCGGCGTGCCCAGGCACTCGTCGGCTATCGGCGTGTCCGGGAAG
>Ga0335069_10008165_pt1 | contig 15026 bp, 11 predicted proteins | sample Lox_Sample_11_FD_206714 | JGI IMG/M metagenome (GOLD analysis project Ga0335069, IMG submission 206714) | Soil microbial communities from Loxahatchee National Wildlife Refuge, Florida, United States - Lox_Sample_1.1 | ecosystem: Environmental > Terrestrial > Soil > Wetlands | place: USA... | reverse complement strand
GTTCCCGTCGCTCCCCTGCACGAGGCCGGCGGCTGGATCTCGCCCGTCGCTTCCGGCGAAGGAGTGAAGCGTAGTAAGAGCCCCCGCAGGCGTGATCTCGAAGACCGTTCCGTAGGTGCTCACGCCACCCGCGGTTGTCGTCCCGTAGAAGTTCCCGTCGCTCCCCTGCACCAGGCCGGCGGAGGGATTGGCTCCGTCGCCAGTGGCGAAGGAGTAGAGCATCGTGAGCGCCCCCGCAGCCGTGACCTTGAAGATCGTTCCGGCGTCGCCTGCGCCGCCGCCATAGGGGGTCGTCCCGTAGAAGTCCCCGTCGCTCCCCTGCACGAGGACGGCTGTGGGATACGCCCCGTCGCTCCCGGCGAAGGAGCAGAGCGTCGTCAGAGCCCCTGCAGGCGTGATGTCGAAGACCGTGCCTTTACCGCTCGCGCCCCCGCCGCCCGTCATGCCGTAGAAGTTCCCGTCGCTCCCTTGCACGAGGCCGGCCTCGGGATTTGCCCCGTCACTCCCGGTGAAGGAGTAGAGCGTCGTCAGCTCCCCCGCCGGCGTGATCTTGAAGACCGTTCCGCCTGAGCCGCCGTTTGCGGTCGTCCCGTAGAAGCTTCCGTCGCTTCCCTGCACGAGGCGGGCGTCGGGGTTTTGCCCGTCGCTCCCTCCAGCGAAGGAGTAGGGCGTCGTCAGCGCCCCCGCCGGCGTGATCTTGAAGACCGTACCTTGGTTATTCGCGCCGCCAGAGGGAGTCGTTCCGTAGAAATTGCCGTCGCTCCCCTGCACGAGGCCGGCCGCGGGGCTCGACCCGTCGCTGCCGGCGAAGGAGTGGAGCGTCGTGAAAGCCCCCGAAGGCGTGATCTTGAAGACCGTACCGAGGGCGTTCGTGCCGCCGCCTCCGGTCGTCCCGTAGAAGTTCCCATCGTTCCCCTGAACGAGAGTAGCCTGGGGATACCTTCCGTCGCTCGCGGCAAAGGAGTACAGCGTCGTCAGCGCCCCCGCAGGCGTGATCTTGAAGACCGTACCGTAGGAGTTCTGACCGCCGCCTAAGGTCGTCCCGTAGAAGTTCCCGTCGCTCCCCTGAACGAGACCGGCGTAGGGACCTTGCCCGTCGCTCCCGGCGAAGGAATAGATCGTCGTCAGCGCCCCCGCAGGCGTGATCTTGAAGACCGTCCCAAAGGCCAACGCGCCACCCTGGCTCGTCGTCCCGTAGAAGTTCCCGTCGCTCCCCTGAACGAGGCCCGCGGCGGGATGTGGGGGCGCGATGAATCCGTGGAGAACGGTCAGCGTCTGCGCGGCACCGACGCCGGATTTCAGAAGTAGTCCCAAAGCGAGCAAAACGATCGCGGCCTTGCCGCTGGAAAACCCGGGACGTCTATGAGTGTTCATCATCCTGGCGCCGTCTCCCCGAGCAGTTGGGGCGAGTTCACCCAGAGAGTCTTCCTACCGATACAACCCGCGGGCGCGGGGATCATGGGCATGAGGTGGCTGCAGGGCGCACCTGAGGCGGCGCTGAAGAGTGCCGCCCCAGATGGAACAGGCCGGGATTGCGTCCCTACAGTTCCGGCCGACTCCTCTTTCTTACCGAAAGAGCCCATTGACGTCCACAATGAAGTCCACCGTACCCGCAGAGTTGTTGAACACCGAGAACGTCGTCCCGCCGTTCGAGAGAGAGACGATCGCGTTGTTGGCACGGGTGCGGCCGGCGCGGAAGCTGATGGTGCTGGTGTTCGGGCGCGTCATGTCTGATCTGAAGACAACGAGCTCGCCCGGCGCGCCTACGTTCGTCACGGTCAGGTTCGCTGAAATCGCAATCGTCCCAGTCGGGATGCCACATGGCGCCACGGATATGTCAAACGTCCGCGTCGCACCTGGCTGCAGGGACGGCGCTCCGAGTGGCCCGGCTTGATTCCTGGTGTCGAGGACTCGACAGGGCGTAAGCGTGTAGAAGAGGGCCGCCGGACTCAGAGCGGCGACGGTAGCAGTCGCAGTTCCCGGCGCGCTCACGCACCCTGACGCGTTCATTTCAGTCACCGACAGAGTCAACGGAGTACCGGCGGTTCCGGCCGTGAACGTGATCTGGCTGGTTCCCTGACCGGCGGTGACCGTTCCGTTGACGATCGTCCAGGAATAGGTCGAGCCCGCGTGCGATGGGACGCTTGCGATCCAGTTCGCGGAACCCGCAACGACCGTCGAAGGCGCGGTCACGAACGGAGCAGACGGTACGGGATTGACAACGACGACGGTCGTTCCGGGTGAAGACGGGCAGCCGCCCACAGTCACCGTGACGGAGTAGGAGCCCGAATTCGCGACCGTGGCATTGAGGATCGTCGGGTTCTGAGCCTGCGAAGTGAAGCCGTTCGGGCCTGTCCAGGAATAGGTCGCACCCGGCACGGCCTGCGCCCAGAGTGAGATCGTTCCGCCTTCGCAGTACGGGCCTTCATTGAACGCCGTCGGAATCCAGGAGCACGTGTAGGTGAACGCCGATGCGAGGCTTCCTGGCTGAAGATCCGGATTCGTCACAGTCACGGTCACGGGCCCGGCCACGTGACCGGGCGTGAGCGCATAGATCGTGGTAGCTGAGAAAAAGGTGACTCCGGCCGCCGGCGTACCGCCGAAGCTCACCGTGGCGCCCGGCTGGAAACCCGTTCCCGAGACCGTGACGACAGTCCCGCCCGAAACGGGTCCGCTTGCGGGAGAGATGCCCGTCACCGAGGGCGATGGTCCCGGCCCAGTCGTCAGACGGAACACGACGCCGCCGCCAAGAGGACCACCGCGGAACGTCGTGCCGTAGAAGCTCCCGTCGGTTCCCTGGGTGAGTCTGCCCTGCGGTTCAATTCCGTCACTCCCGCCCAACGAGTAGAGCGTCGTCAGCTCCCCTGCCGCGGTGACTCTGAAGAGCGTGCCGTAATTGGCGGTCCCGCCGGAATACGTCGAGCCGTAGAAATTCCCATCGGTCGCCTGCACGAGACTCGCTTCCGGATTGCTCCCGTCGATTCCGGCGAACGGATAGAGCGTCGTCAGCGTTCCCGTCGGCGTCATGCTGAAAACGGTACCGAGATTGTTCGCTCCGCCTGCAGAAGTTGTTCCGTAGAAGTTTCCGTCGATGCCTTGGACCAGACCGGCCTCGGGGTACTGCCCATCCGCCCCCGCAAACGAGTGAAGCGTGGTGAGTGTTCCATCTGAAGCAATTCTGAAGACCGTGCCTTTCTCTGCCAGGGCTCCGTATCTCGTGGTCCCGTAGAAGTTACCGTCAGTTCCTTGCACGAGGTCGGCCATGGGGCCGGATCCGTCGTTTCCAGTGAACGAATGGAGAGTTGACAGCGCACCCGCGGGCGTCATTCGGAAGACGGTCCCCCAGCTAACGGCACCTCCGTAAGTCGTTCCATAGAGGTTGCCATCGGCTCCCTGAGTGAGGCCGGCTTCCGGAAATTCCCCATCGGCTCCGGCAAATGCGTAGAGGGTGGTCAGCGCTCCTTCCGACGTCATCTTGAAGACCGTGCCAAATGGCTGATTCGTTCCGCCGATATACGTCGTTCCATAGAAGTTGCCGTCAGTTCCCTGCATGAGGCCTGCGTGCGGCCACGTCCCATCACTGGCAGAGAACGAGTGAAGCGTAGTCAACGTTCCCGAGGGCGTGATCCTGAAGGCGGTTCCGAGACCGCTCCCGCCCCCTTGATGTGTCGTTCCATAGAAGCTTCCGTCGTTTCCTTCCACGAGACCCGCCGTTGGAAAGCTCGGCTCGATGTCTCCAAACGCGTAGAGCGTTGTGAGTTGACCTGCGGAGGTGATCGCGAAGACGGTCCCGTAGGCTCCGGAGCCGCCGGAGGACGTCGTGCCATAGAACAGTCCGTCTGTTCCTTGAACCAAGTTGCCTTGCGGAACGCTTCCGTCGCTATACGAAAACGAGTAGAGCGTCGTCAGCGCGCCCCCAGTCGTTATTTTGAACACCGAGCCGTACTGTGCCGCGCCGCCGGCAGACGTGGTTCCATAGAAGTCGCCGTCGCTCCCCTGAACGAGGCTGGAAAGCGGTTTCGATCCATCGTAATAGCCGAACGAATAGATCGTTGTAAACGTCCCCGAGGCAGTGATCTTGAAGACCGTGCCGCAAGGGCAACCAGCACCGTACCCGTAGTACGAGGTCGTTCCATAGAAGTTCCCGTCGGCTCCCTGTACGAGGCCGGCCTCGGGATACGCCCCTTCGGGATCATAATTGAGCGAGTGAAGCGTCGTGAGCACGCCATCGGGCGTCATCTTGAATACGGTTCCGAAGCCAGAGCCGGCCTGCTCCGTCGTTCCGTAGAAGTTCCCGTCGGCTCCTTGTATGAGACCGCCCGCAGGGTATTGCCCTTTTTCGTAAGCGAGAAAAGAATAGAGAGTCGTCAGCGCGCCTGACGGCGTGATCCTGAAAGCCGTTCCGCAGTCCCCAGCGCCACCCTGATAAGTCGTTCCGTAGAAGCTGCCATCGGTCCCCTGCACGAGACCCGCGCGCGGGTTTGCCCCGTCGACGCCTGAGAATGAATAGAGCGTCGTCAGCGTTCCGGTGGTCGTAATCCGGAAGACCGTGCCCACGCCGCTTGTGCCGCCTTGATATGTCGTTCCGTAGAGACCGCCGTCGCTTCCCTGCACGAGGCCCGCGTAAGGGGTCGCCCCGTCGATGCCCGAGAATGAATAGAGCGTCGTCTCCGCCCCTCCTGGCGTCAGGCTGAAGACACTGCCATAACCTGCGCCACCGCGCTGCGTAGTCCCGTAGAAGTTTCCGTCGGTACCCTGAACTAGCGCATTCGGTGCCTGGTGAGTCGTTGCCTGAAACGGATGGAGAACGGTGTACGACTGAGCGGCGGCCGAGGCGCTGAAGAGGAAGATGCCAGCGGCTGCCGCCAGCTGCACCGACGCGTGAATGCGGTCGCACTTTACTGTCGTCAGATTTTCTTGCATCTCGTAATGGCCGTGCTCGGCTGAGGTTGTTAGGCGCCTCACGCTAGCTTCTCTCGAACGCCGCGAACAGGCTACTCTGCGTAGTCTTGTAGGTCGACAGCAGTTTTTTGCATGAAGCATCTGCATCACCACCTTCTGGGAGAACTGTTTACGCGGCGAGAAGGAAGGAGCGCAGCGACTGACGCCGAGTCCGCTGCAATGAGGTGTTAGGCGGCAGGCCGTTTGCGACGCGCCGCGAACCGCCAGCATTCAAAAGCGACGAACGCCAGCCACGTTGAAACGAGAAGCACCTGGTAGGCGAGCGGCAGACGAAGCGGGCGCCGTGGAGCGGACGTACCCCAGATGGGCAAGGAACGAAGGTAGGGTTCGAGAGTAATGGTGAGAATTACCGCCAGGGAGCACCCGAGAAAGACGACGAGTCCGATGAGAGCCTCGAAGGAGAAGGACGCGTGTTGCTGTGCTGGCGGTGTCACAAGGCTGGTGCTGAAGCACAGAACGAGGACTCCGGGAAAAAAGACCTCGAAGCCACCAATCGTGGGACCGAAGAGCTGCGCCAGAAGAGCGGTTCCAAGACCGGAGAGCAACAGCCACAAAACGAACCGTGACGCAGTGCTCTCTGACGGGTGAACGAACCACGGGGAATTGAGGGACATTCGCACCTTGAAGCTTCCTGACGCCTAACGATATCGAGTTCAGCGGCGAGAAGGAAGGAGCGATTGACGCCGAGGGCGCTGCAATGAGGTGTTAGGTGGCGCTCTCAGCGGTGGATCAGGAGAGCGAGATCCCGAACGAAGAAGTAGCCGGCCCAAGCCGAGCCCACGAGACCGAAGAGAAGGACCCAGATAGACCATGACTGAAGCCCGGGCTCAAGCACTGCTTCGTCCGAATCCGAGGGGTCGACGAAGGCAACGACTCGCTGCCCAGGCGTGTAGCGGGCCGCTGTACGAGCGGCGTTCTCTCGAAAAGGTGTCGCTGAAGGATACGGGCGCAACCTCCAGCCCTCGCACTCCTCTCCGTTGAACGCATACTTGAATTCCACGGAAGGCTCGTACCGGTATGAGCCGATGCGATCCACCGACGAGGCAAGGACCGTTGCCGGAGTTTGCAGCCAGTGGCGGCTGCGAGCACCCTTCCTGATAGCCAAAACGCCGATTCCCAGCAAGCGCAAAGAGAAAAAGGTGATTGCCCCCATAGCGAGAATGTTCAGCCACATGCGCCTTCTAACGATATCGAGTTCAGCGCCGAGCGCAAGCGAGTCCACTGCCACAAGCGTTTTCGGCCGCGGCTCGCCACACTACAACTCTCCGGAGTACCCCTTACCCACCCTCGCCGATCGGATGAATCAGCACGCGGTAGTGAAGCCTGCGAAATGCTCTGTGCGCGTGTGAACGTGCTGGGCATACCCCGTAGATGGGGAGTCGAACCCCTAGCGCGGCCCTACGCACTACCGAGCCGGGATACCCCGCCGGCAGGGTTGTGCTCGCTTTCACCCGAAGGACTACCTGCTCCGGAGTCAATCAGCCAGATCGATCTGCCAGTTAGATTCCTGGATGCGCGCGTCAAGCTCTCGGTGCTCCTTCGCGAGAGCATCTGCTTGTTTCTGGATGCGAGCCACGGAGACCGCGCTCCGAAACTTGACCTCCGACTTACTCGTGCGGCTCTGAGTGATGGACGCGGCCTGCGCGAGCTCGCGATAGAGAGCCTCGCGAAGGCGAAGAACATCGCGCCTTGCGAGCGCGTCGGTGAGAGAGGACTTCTGAAAACGGGCCGATGCATTAGTCTTGTTGATCCGCTGAATGAGGTCCATCAGGGTGGCCGCGACAGCCTCAAATTCGGTGATTAGGCGCGCGGGATCCTCCCCCGGCTTGTCCCCTTGCTGGACCTTCGCGTTTCGGATAACGCGCTGCTTTAGCTGTTCGAGACGTCGCTGGGCATCCGCGCGCAGGACGAGAGCTTCCGCGAGTTTCATGTCTGACTCCGATTGAAGGATACATGCCTGAAAGGGGCGGTGCTCCCTGCAGTCCGAGTTCCGCGGCGAGCGCAAGCGAGTCCGCAGCAATGAGTGCTAGCCTGCTCCGGGTGACCGAATGAGACGACGATCAGGCTCGCGATTCCGTAGAACCTCTTAGCCCATGCTGCTTCGCTCTATTGCCCGGATCGTTGGCCTATCCGCCACCCTTCTGGCGGCGATCGTCATCGCTTCCGCGTGCCTGGTGCGACAACCGAGCCTTTCGAACGCGCCTCGCCTCGTGAGGACTCCTGCGGATCCGAACCGACTTCGAACCGACGTTGCCTTCCTCACTCGTGACGCCTCGCCCCGGGACATCCAGCATCCCGAGAAGCTCGAACTTGCAGCCACTTACATCGGCGCGGAGTTGTCGAAGGCCGGCGTCGCCGTGATGAGTCAGCCTTACGACATTCGCGGCCGCGCTTTTCGCAATCTCATCGTGCGCCTGGGGCCAGACGGCCCGGGAGCGCTGGTCATAGGCGCCCACTACGATGCCTTCGGGGAGACGAACGTCAATCCAGGCGCGGACGACAACGCGAGTGGCGTCGCAGGGTTGCTCGAGATCGCTCGACTTCTCAGAGGGGAGCCGCTTTCCCGCCCCCTCCTGTTGGTCGCCTACTGCACGGAGGAGCCTCCTTACTATCACTCGGAGTCGATGGGAAGCGCCGTTCACGCGGCTTCGCTGAGGCAGTCCGATTCGTGGCCCGTCGGCATGGTCTCCCTCGAGATGATCGGCTACTTCAATAGGGAGCAGCCGTGGCCGAGTCGGCTGTTCGGTCTCGCATACCCGACCAGAGGCGATTTCATCGCCGTCGTCGGCCGGTGGGCCGACCGCAGACTCGCGCGAGAGTTCCGTCGGGGCATCAACGGGGCCTCGACAGTCGCCGCCTACAGCTACAGCGGACCCGCGATCGCCGGGTCTGAGGCTTCAGACCACAGCAGCTACTGGAATGAGGGCTATTCGGCCGTTATGGTTACCGACACCGCGTTCATCAGAAACGCCAATTACCACGCGCCCACCGATACGCTCGAAACCCTCGACTTCAACCGGATGGCGCAGGTCGTAACGGGTGTCGCCAATGCGGCGATGACGCTTTGCCAGCGTTCCAGCGACTGACGTCGGGTCCGCTGCAATGAGGTGTTAGGCAGCGCGGTTCTCTGGGAAGCCGTTCTTACTAGCGGCGCAACGGGGCATTCTCTTTGGCCACGAATTCGGCCGCCGAGGTTGGCCTGATTTCGCGCGTGACAGCAAAGACCTTGGGATCGAGGGCGTCGGTGCCCAGTGCCAGAAGCACGTCGGGTACAGCTGCTGCCTCGACAAGGACCGTTCCCGAACCGGCCCTGTGGCGGTTTGTGCCACGCTTCTTCACGCCGGAAACCCAGTACTCGGCCTCCGTCGCGGAATCGATGTAGTTCCCCTGCACGCCAGAAGCCCGCTTGAGGGACATGCCATTGAAGTAGATGGTCCGAGCGGACTTCGAGTCCGCCACGCGGGCGATCCATGCTGGGCCGTTGTCGGAGAAGCCCGACTTCAGTTCGATGTACTTGAGGAGAGCCATGAGAGCCCCTTTGCGCTGCCTAACGATATCGAGTTCAGCGGCGAGAAGGAAGGAGCGCAACGACTGACGCCGAGTCCGCTGTGGCGAGGCGTTAGGCCCCCGCTGATTGCTTCCAACCGACGTATCCGTTGAGTTCTCGGAGCAATAGAGGAGTCAGGGGGACGGGATGCTCGCCGCGACAAACACGCCATCGCCGGACCTCTGTCCCGCTTCGGCTCCGTCGTTCACGATCGCATATGCGATGAACGTGTTGCCGCCAGAAATCTTCGTCACGAGCGCGCACCCGTTGCTCGTGCCCGGCGCGTAGGTCGCGAGGACCCGGTCGATCTGGGCGAAGCCTTGTGCCGGGACAGTCGCGACGAGCGAACCCGTGCTCTCGCCCGTGTCGCCGTCATATAGGTCGATGCGGAACACCGACGGCGAAGCGTCGGTGTTCCCCGTGTTGACGATGGCGAGATTCGATCGTGTCTCGGCATCCTGCCGTAGCCCGAAGAGCCACGCGGATGTCCTCGCTTCCGTTCCGCTCGTGTATGCGGGCACGAAGACGCCGGTGTGCCCACCCTCAGCCGCGGCCGTGACTCGCACCCCGATCGAGACGCCACGAAGATCGCCCGAGTCGTCCGAGACGAACAGCGCGCCGGCGAAGGACGGGCCCGGCCCATCCGTGACGGCGCCACGGCCCCTCAAGACCTGGACAAAGGCGGGGAGAATCTGCTGCTCGCCCGGAAGAAGGGAGATCGAGAATGCCGCTCGCCCTCCGGTCAGGCCGGCGGCCTCCCACGTGAAATGCAGAAGATGCGGCATAGAAGAGAAGTTCGAGAGGGTCAGCTCCGATGCATAGGCAGCCGTTTCAACGAGAACCGGTAGGGTCATCGATGCGATCGGTGAGGCCAGGCTCGCGGCGACGGGCTCGATGAAAGAGCCGTCCGACGTGACCTCGTCGTTGATCACGCCGTAGGCGTAGAACGGCGCGGTCCCGGCGACCCTCTCGACCTTCACGAAACCGTCGGCGATGGAGAGGCCATTCGAGACCAGGATCCCGGAGATCTGGAAGAAGCCGCCAGGGGATAGCGCGATGTCGGGCAGAACCTTCGATTGCGGCTCGAGCGGATCTCCCGAGAAGACGGTCAGGCGCAGGGTGACGTTGCCATCGGTCGCGGCACCGGCGTTGAGCACAGCGACATTCGAGCGATCGGTCGCGTTCTGTCGCAGGCCGCAGAGGTAGACCGGAGAGGTCAGGAGCCTTGACGAGGGCAGTCCCGCGTATCCGAGGCCAACCCTCCCTCCCGGAACGGCGGTCGTCGTCCGCGCTATTGCGAAGGCCGCGTCGGGGGATGAAAGGCCGTCAAATGTGATGCGGAGTGTCCCGCCCGTTCCGGGATTGGCGATGCCGAGACCTTCAAGGAAGGCGACGGCATCCGGGACGACCCGTTGCCGCTCGGCCGGGAGCGTGTCCGTGACGGTACCTGCGCTTCCACCGAACGCGGGCTCGTAGGTGTAGTAAACCGCTGCGTCGGCGTTGCCTCGGTTCGTGAGCGTCAGCTCGGATGAAAAGGCCGAGTCAGCCGAAGAGAGAACGATCGGCACGACGAGCGTCGTGCTCGTGCCTTCCGCCACGACCTCGTAGTGGGAGATCGTCAGAGTGCCCGTGACGTAAACGTTGGGGTAGATCTCTCGCAGGGAGTGGGTATGTGTGGACCGTACGTCGTCGTAGGGGATCCACGCCGTAAATGGCCCACCGAAGAGCTTGACGACCTCATAACCCCGCAGCGTCAACGGCACCGCGTTCGGGGAACACGGGCCATTTGGCAGAGAAGATGGCTGCTCAGGCACTTCGCCAAGGTCCCCTACACAGACCGTTTCGGTCGCTGGGGCGGGCAGCGAAGCGGCCGTGAGGACGGAGATCACAGGGGTGATTCTGGTGAATGTGGAAAGGTAGTGGCCCGTGACGGCTTGCGCCGACGACGATAGGAGGATGGGGTCCGAAACCGGGGAAGAAGTGCCGGCGGCGGCGACGATGGCCAGGTGCGCACCCTGGAAGGCTTGCTGTACTGCGTCGTCGAAATTGGGGCCGATGGATGAGTTGATCGTGACGTCAAACAGCGTCGGGCCTGCGCCGAAGCGTCCCGTGATCCGCGTGGACCAAACGTCGGTGTCCAGCGATGAACCCGAATCGCGCTCGACCGTGTGGTGTGATTGTGAGGTGCATTCGTAGTGGTCGAAATAGACCGAGCCGCTCGTGACGCACGGATTTGCAGCCGGACTTGCGAGATCGACATGGAGACGAAGTGGGGGATCGGCTCGAAGCTGTCCCGCGAGAAGGGTGAAGCTGAACGCCAAGACGACCGAGCGTGACGTCGAACGCACGTTTGGAAGTGTAGCGGAGTCGCCTAAGCTGACCCGCGCGCAGGCAAACGAGCGCAGCGACTGACGCCGAGTCCGCTGCAACGAGGTGTTAGACCGCGCTTAGCCGGCAGTAGGTGCGGACGCGTGGCGACGCGAAAAACCGAATCGGAAGCCAGAGAAGGAAACCGAAGAGCGACGCGTTTGCGAGTGCCATGAGGCAGAAGAAGGCAGCAAAGAAGGCCGGCCCGCCGAAACCAGTGGCGGTGACAATGAAACCGACGCTAAAGACGATGTCGTAGGCGAGGGCGAGAGCAAGCGCCGCGACGACGAGCGTCGGACCAAGCGGTTGCCGTTTGCGCGTGAAGATGCCCCCGAAAAGCAGGAGAGCTCCGAGCACGGCTTGAAACAGCCCGAGATACTTGAAGATGGCGTCGAAGTGTCGAAACATGAATGGAGCGTTTGGTGAGGCCGCCTGTGGCGGGGGCAGAGGCATCAGGAGAATGATGGCCGGCCAGACGACGCAGAACGCGCCGACTACCAGCGCAGCGGTGGCGCTAATGCGCACCTTGCGTTCGAACAAGGCTTCTTCGCCCTGGCCACGAAGAGCGAGTTCGCAGGAGGCTCGAGCAACTGTGGCTGGTGAGTACAGCTGAGGCTCCGCGACGATGCTCTGGAGCGCTTCCGTGGCCTGATGGTTTCGCATAGGTTTAGCGGTCTAACGATATCGAGTTCAGCGGCGAGAAGGAAGGAGCGCAACGACTGACGCCTAGTCCGGTGCAATGAGGTGTTAGGCGCTGATTGTGGTGGTGGGGACGCCGGCGTCTATTTCGCAGGTGTTGGAGGAGCCTTTAGTGTCTCCAGATCGACGTACTTCGAGATGGCCGCAAAACCTTGGCTAACATGTTCGTTCGTCATTAATTCTTGCATAGCCACCTGGCCGAGAAGCTGAAAGCTCAGCTGAAACGAAGCGGCGCCTTCGTACTTGAGCGCGTCCTGCGTTTGCGATACGCAGGAGTCGGTTAGCAGGCGTGTCAGGAGCTTACCGATGCGCTCATTGATTGCAGATCGGTCGGCGTCAGTGACGCTCGAAAGCGGTGCGACGTCTGGGTGTAGCGCCGCAGAGGCGAAGATCCAGCGGACAAGGTCCGTCTTATCCTGAGAGGAAGTGTTCTTGACTAGACAGCGACCCATGTCGTCGGCGTATAGGCCTGCAAGACAGGGAAAGGCGCCGGCGGCGAGGAAGAATGCGAGGGCGAAGCGAGTAAGGCGTGACATGAGTCTCCTTCCAATAGCAGTGAGGGCATGCGATAAGCGCCTAACGATATCGAGTTCAGCGGCGAGCGCAAGCGAGTCCGCCGCGATGAGGTGTTAGACGGCCTACTAGGGAACCTCAGGTAGTAGCCGCCGGAGAGAGCGCGTAGGTCGAAGACGTGTATACGTTGAGGAGTAAACCGAATGACGAGAGGCCGCTGGGGAGGCGTGAACAGGAGATGCTCTCGACGGCCGAGCCATTTAACACGATGGTCGGCCTGAGCGCGGGGCGCCCCAGCCCACTTTGACGTGCCCCAGGGCACCTGGTTAACGGGGCCCGTTGTGAGGACGTAGACGTTGGGCTGAGCGACGCCAACGCCGCCTTTCCCATAAGACGGCGCGTAGGGCTGGTTGAAGCGGAGAAACAGAACGCCGCCGACCGAGAGCGCGGCGATAGCCAAGAACAAGACGAGACGCCGTCCGTGCCTCATTTGGCCGTCTAACGATATCGAGTTCAGCGGCGAGAAGGAAGGAGCGCCAGCGATTGACGGCTATGTGTCCGTTCCAACAAAGCCGCCATCTTCGTATCTAACGCGCATGTTCTCTTTGTTGCAGTTCGTCATCTTCTGACACTTCGGGCATTGAAGGTTATTGCCGATCAGCAGAGAGGCGTTGAAGGTCTCCTCGCCGCCAAACATGATCGGCGATGGAATCCAGAAGCCGCAGTGAGCGCAGTGCACGTGGACTTCCTTGACCTTCGACATGTGTCGCTCCTTCCTAGCTCTTTGGCTTCCACACCGCCGCGTCGATCGTCGCGAGGATGTGCCCGATCCAGCCGAGTAGGAAGAACCAGAGCACAGCAGACAGAGTGAAGTACCCGAGGGCCGCGAGGACGCGCCCCTGTGTGAGCTGCCCGAGCCCCGGAATGAAGAAGCTGACGAGCGCCGCGATTACGTTTCCGGCTGAACCCTGAGCCATGCAGAGATGATACGGCGTGGAAATTAGGACCGGGTCCCGCCTCCACAGGGCCGCCGCAAGGAACACCCAGCCACTTGCGCCTCATTTCCTGCGGCAGAGAGCGGCTTCGAGGTCGAATCCACCCGCGCTCGCGCCATACGCCGTTCTCTCTTTTCGAAGCAGAGAATCGGGACCCTTCGGGCGTACCGCCGCAAACCCTTCTGCCTGCTCGCCCCTCAGACACGAAACCCCGCGACGTGAATCGCGGGGTGCGTGTTAACCGCGAACCCATCTCGACTTCGCGGGGGATACGAGTGGCTCCGCAGGTAAGACTCGAACTTACAACATCCCGGTTAACAGCCGGGTGCTCTACCATTGAGCTACTGCGGAATGTGAAAGAGCCGGGAGCCTCCGCGCGCACGGGCCGCGCGAAGGCGGCGCATCGTACGGGCCCCGGCTCCCGCCGTCAAGCCGCAGGGCGCGTCAGGGCGTCTCGGGCACGAGCCACTCGGCCGTCCGTGACGCCGGCGCCTCGGACGGCCGCCGTCTCCTCGGAAGCGCCGCGCCGACGGCGAGAATCCAGATGAACGCGAGGACGCGCGCCACGGGAAGAAGGATCGCGAGCTCCTTGACGAGAAGCGTGAGCGAGCCGAGCTCGCAGAGAACCGCGCCGAGGATTCCGAGCCCCGTGATCCATCTCGGGATCAGTCGTGCGACGCCCGCCGCGACGGAGACGCCCGCGAGGAAGATTCCGAGCGCGATCGTCGCGCCGAGGCCGCCGACCGCGAACGCGAACGCGTGGAACGAGTGCGCGGCGACGCCGGGCGCATAGGCGAGGACCCACACGACGAGCGCTCCCACGGCCGTCAGGATCGACGCCGCGATCCCGCCGAAGAACGCGATGTCGACGCCGGCGGCCCGGACCCCGAAAAAGCGCAGGCGGCTGACGGCCGTCGCGGCGAAGATTCCGAGCGGCACGCTCGCACCGAGCATGAAGAACGCGAAGAGGCGCGTCTCCGGCTCATGCTGCGGGAACCAGATGACGGACCCCGCGTCGAACGGGGACGGATACGGCCCTCCTCCGAGGAGGAACGACAAGAGCCCCGCAAGGCTGAGAGCGAGATAGACGAGACCGACGGCGAGAAGGGGTGGACCTCGGTGCTCGAGGGACGCGTCCATGGAAGACATCTCTACCTCCTTTTTTCAAACGGAGGGTTTCGTGCACGTTCGGTGCCCGAACGGCCGATCCCGGTAACCTCGGCCCATGACGGAAGGCCCCGGCCTTGCTCCGACGGGCCGCTTCGCGCCCTCCCCCACCGGGCCGCTGCACCTCGGAAGCCTCGTCGCGGCGCTCGGCTCGTGGCTCTTCGCGCGCGCGAAGGGCGGGCGATGGCTCGTGCGGATGGAAGACCTCGACACGCCGCGCGTCGTCCCCGGCGCCGCCGACGACATCCTGCGCACGCTCGAGCGGTTCGGGCTGACGTGGGACGGCGAGGTCGTCGCTCAGTCCTCGCGGATCGCGCTCTACGACGCGGCGTTCGAGGATCTTCTTCGAAAGGGAGACGTCTACGCCTGCGCGTGCTCGCGCTCGGATCTTCTGCGCGCCGCCTCGGCGCCCGCGCCCGGGGAGGAAGAAGAGAGAGATTCTTCGAGCAAGGAAGAGAGGCGATCTGGCGACGCTGCGCCGCGAGGCGCGGTCTATCCGGGGACGTGCCGTCCGGGCCTTCCGCCCGGCCGCGCCGCCCGCGCCTTTCGCTTCCGCGTCCCGCCAGGGATCTTCATCTTCGAAGATCTTCTCTTCGGTCCCGTCTCCGAAAATATCGAAGCTTCCGTCGGCGACTTCGTCGTGAAGCGCGCGGACGGGCCGTACGCTTACCAGCTAGCCGTCGTCGTGGACGACGCCGCGCAGGGCGTCACCGAGGTCGTGCGCGGGGCGGACCTCCTCGACTCGACCGCCCGGCAGATCGCCCTCCAGCGCGCGC
>Ga0335069_10008164_pt1 | contig 15027 bp, 22 predicted proteins | sample Lox_Sample_11_FD_206714 | JGI IMG/M metagenome (GOLD analysis project Ga0335069, IMG submission 206714) | Soil microbial communities from Loxahatchee National Wildlife Refuge, Florida, United States - Lox_Sample_1.1 | ecosystem: Environmental > Terrestrial > Soil > Wetlands | place: USA... | reverse complement strand
TCACGGAAGCGCGCACAACGTATGGCGTGATCGGCGTGAAGTGCTGGGTATACAAAGGCGAAATCCTGCCGACGAAAAAGCGCGAAGCCACACCGGCGCGTGAATCGTCGACGACAGGAGCGTTCTAATCGGCTCATCTGGTGATCGGGTCATCGGGTGATTGTTGTTCGGCGATTGAGATTGCAGAAGTAAGAAGTCAGATTGCAGAAGTAAAACCCATCACACACAGGTTTTACTGGAAACTGACAACTGAGAACTGAGAACTGACTTATGTTGATGCCGAAAAAAGTTAAGTACCGCAAGCAGCAGCGCGGGCGCATGACCGGAAAGGCCTGGCTGGGCGGCGGTCTCGCTTTTGGCCAGTATGGCTTGAAGGTACTGGAGCCTGGCTGGATCACCGACCGCCAGATTGAAGCCAGCCGTGTGGCCATGACCCGCTTCGTCAAGCGCGGCGGAAAAATTTGGATTCGTCTGTTCCCGGATAAGCCGGTGACCAAGAAGCCGGCCGAAACCCGTATGGGTAAAGGCAAGGGCGCGCCGGATCACTGGGTAGCAGTCGTGAAGCCGGGCCGCATTCTGTTCGAGATGGAAGGCGTGACGATCACCGAGGCGCAGGAAGCGATGCGTCTCGCGTCACACAAACTTCCGTTGCGCACGGCGTTCGTAAAGCGGGAAATGCTGTAGGAGGTCAGAGGTAAGAGGTCAGATTGCAGAGGTGAAAAGCGGAACCGGCGAACGCGGGTGCTTTTCCTGAGAGCTGACGGCTGAGAGCTGAGAGCTAATTATGAAGGCAGATAAGATTCGTAACTTGACTGACACGGAACTGAAGCACCAGGAGCGCGATCTGGCGGACCAGCTTTTTAAGCTGAAATTCCAGATGAACATGGGCCAGACCGAGAGCCTGAAGAAGATTCGCGGTCTGCGCCGGGACATCGCGCGGGTGAAGACGGTTCTGCGGGAGCAGCAGTTGGCGGCAGTGAAGGCGGAGAAAAAGTAATGGCGGAAACGACAAGCCAGGCGAAAAAGGCGAACCACAAGATTCTGACCGGCACGGTCACGTCGAACAAGATGCAGAAGACGATCGTGGTTGAAGTGACGCGCAAGAAATCGCACCCGCTCTATGGGCGTGTGATTTCCATTCGCAAGAAGTTTTACGTCCACGACGAGAAGAACGTCGCGCATATTGGCGACGTGGTCAGCATCGAGGAATCGCGGCCGCTGTCGCGGCTGAAGCGCTGGACGCTGAAGGAAGTGGTGCGCAAGACGGCGCTCGTGCCGGAAACCACGGTTGACGCCGACGCCGGCGCAGCTCGCTAGGACAGAAGGGAAACGAACATGGCCGTAATGATGAGATCCATGCTCGAGGTCGCCGACAATTCCGGCGCCCGCAAACTGCAGATGATTCTGCCGCTCGGCGGTGGAACCGGTCTGCGCGCCGGACTGGGCGATGTGGTTACGGCGAGCGTGAAAGAAGCCGCGCCCGATGGCCAGGTGCAGAAGGGCAAAGTGGTGAAGGCGGTGATCGTTCGCACGCGTAAGGAACACCGGCGCCGCGACGGCACTTACATCCGTTTCGACCAGAATGCGGCGGTGCTGATCAACGAGGGCGGCGAACCAGTGGGCACGCGCGTGTTTGGCCCCGTGGCCCGCGAACTGCGCGAGAAGAAGTTTTTGAAGATTGTGTCGCTCGCGCCAGAAGTTCTTTAGAGATTGGAAGGTTGAACAATGGGTACAGCAACATCAGCTGCACATAAGAGAGTGGATATCCGGCGCAATGACACGGTCAAAGTGATGACCGGACGCGATGCGGGGAAAGAAGGCCGCGTGCTGCGGGTCTTCCCCGATGAGGGCAAGGTGCTTGTCGAGCACGTCATGACCGTGAAAAAGCACGTGCGGCCGAATCCGCAGCGCAACATCAAGGGCGGTATCGCCGAGCAGGAACGCGCGGTCAACCTGTCGAATGTGGCGCTGGTCTGCGCAACCTGCGGCCCGGTCCGTATTGGACACGAAGTCCGCGGCGACAAGAAGGTGCGCGTGTGCAAGAAGTGCGGAACGACACTGGAGAAGTAGATTTGGCAATTGGGAAATTTGGGAATTGAGTAATTTGTGAACCATCAAATTACAAAATTACCCGATTACGAAATTGCAAAATTCCTCACGAACCGGTAACCACTCCGAAACCGTGACGGAGAAGGCGTAAAGAACATGGCGAAAGAAGAACAGAAAAAAGGCAAGCCGGCGAAAGGCGAAAAGCACGCCGCAGAAGAGCCCAAGGCAGGCCCGGAAGCCCCACGGCACTCGGCGAAGGAGCGGCCGCGGCTGCGGGTGCGCTTCGACAAGGAAGTAGCGCCGGCACTGGCCAAGGAACTCGAACTGAAGAATCCGATGGCGGTTCCCCGGCTGAACAAGATTGTCGTCAACATGGGTGTGGGCGAAGCGACGCAGAACGCGAAGATCATGGATCCGGCCGTCAACGAACTCGGCCAGATCACCGGTCAGAAGCCGGTCATCACCCGGGCGAAAAAGTCGATTGCGGCCTTCAAGGTTCGCGAAGGCATGCCGATCGGCGCGATGGTTACACTGCGCGGCGACCGCATGTATGAATTTTTCGATCGCCTGGTTTCGATTGTGCTTCCGCGTGTGCGCGATTTCCGCGGAGTCTCGACCAAGTCGTTCGATGGCCGCGGCAACTACACGCTCGGCCTGCACGACCAGTTGATCTTCCCCGAGATTGACTATGCGAAGGTCGACAAGCTGAAGGGAATGAACGTGACGATCGTGACGACCGCTGGATCCGACGATCAGGCACGGACGCTGCTGAAGCACCTTGGAATGCCGTTCCGGGTGTGATTGCAGATTTTAGAAGTCAGATTGCAGAAGTTTGATTTTGGATGTGACCCGGATGCAGTGGCGAGACGGGTTCAAGCTAGAAGCTAAGAGCTAGAAGCTAGGAGCTGGGTTTGGCAACGACAGCAAAACGAGTCAAGGACGCAAGGAAACCGAAGTTTTCGTCGCGCAAGCACAACCGCTGCAAGATCTGCGGACGTCCGCGCGCCTACCTCCGGAAGTTTGGCATCTGCCGTCTGTGTTTCCGGCAACTGGCGCTGCGGGGCGAGATTCCGGGTGTTTCGAAGTCGTCCTGGTAGGAACATCGTCAGTCGTCCGTCGTTGGTCGTTCGCCACGCCGGATGATTGAGACGGTACTTTTGAACATGAAGTAAGAAGGTCTGAGGCCGCGAGGGTCGGTTTTGCCAACGACGAACGACCAGCGACCAACGACATTACAGCCGCTGCCAGGTTCTCCGCGGAACGCGGAGCGAACGGGCGGTTCGAGGAGAAGCAAACAATGAGGTTGACCGATCCGGTCGCAGACATGCTGGCGCGCATTCGCAACTCGATTCGTGCCCGGCACCAGAAAGTGGATATACCGGCTTCCAAGCTGAAGACGGAGATCGCCCGCATCCTGAAGGAAGAGGGCTATATCGCGAACTTCAAGCCAACCGAAGAAGATGGGCACAAGGTCCTGCGCGTCTACTTGAAATACGGCAACAACAACGAAGCCGTCATTTCGAACCTGGCGCGTGTGTCGCGCCCGGGGTGCCGCGTCTATGTGCGGCGCACCGAGATTCCCCGTGTTCTCGGGGGCCTGGGAATTAATATTTTGACCACGCCGAAAGGCGTGATGACCGGCCGCCAAGCCCGCAAACAAGGCCTGGGCGGCGAGTTGTTGTGCGAAGTTTGGTAATGAAGCTATCAGCCATCAGCCGTCAGCCATCAGGAAATTCTGAGCGCTGCGAACTGGGAGCTGACAGCTGAGAGCTGAGAGCTGACTCATGTCACGAATTGGAAAAAAGCCGATCGCGATTCCCAAGGGTGTCACGATCAAAATCGAAGGCAACACGGTTCTAGTCCAGGGCCCGAAGGGCAAACTGGATACTCCGCTTCCCTCCGGCATCAAGATGGAGCAGAAGGACGGGAACCTGGTTGCGATCCGCGAGAATGATTCGCAGGCGGCGGTTCACGGACTGGCGCGTGCTCTGGTTAACAACGCTGTCGAAGGCGTGACCAAGGGCTGGACGCGAGACCTCGAAATCGTCGGAATTGGCTATCGCGCCGAACTTAAGGGCAAGGGAACGGTGGTGTTCAATCTGGGCTATTCGCACCCGATTGAATATCCGCTGCCGACCGGCGTCGAGTGCGCCGTCGATCCCAAGCAGACGAAGCTAAGTCTGACCGGTATCGACCGCCAGAAGGTCGGACAGGTCGCCGCGGAAATGCGTTCGCTGCGTCCCCCCGACCCTTACAAGAACAAGGGCGTGCGCTACGCAGGCGAACGGTTGAAGAAGAAGGTCGGAAAGACGGGAGCAAAATAAGTTCGTCGTTAGTCGCCGGTCGATGGTCGTTTGGGGTTCTCCCAACGACTAAGGACTGACGACTAGCGACAGAGGTTTTCACGATGCTGACAAGAGCTTCAAAAAACAAAACGCGCCTGCGGGTGCATGACCGCATTCGCAAGAAAGTCATGGGCACGGCTGAGCGTCCGCGGATGAACGTGTACCGCTCGCTGAACCACATCTATGTGCAGGTCATTGACGACCTCAAGGGTGTGACGCTGGCGGCCGCTTCGACGGCGACAGGCAAGAAAGGCGAGCGTGTCACCGGCGGCAACGTGGCTTCGGCAAAGAATGTCGGCAAGAAAATCGCCGAGCTGGCCAAGGCCAAGGGCGTGACCAAGGTAGTATTCGACCGCGGCGGATACATTTATCACGGTCGCATCAAAGCGCTGGCCGATGCCGCGCGCGAGGCGGGATTGCAGTTTTAGAACAGCTCTTAGCTGCTAGCTCTTGGCTGTTAGCTAAGAGCCCCAGGTTAAGAGCCAAGAGCTAATAGCTAAAGGCTTACAGGATGCCAACTGTTACAAAAAAACTCGATGCGGGTGCTTATCAGTTGAAGGACCAGGTGGTCTCGATTAACCGCGTGACGAAAGTTGTCAAGGGCGGCAAGAACCTCTCGTTCGCGGCGCTGGTCGTCGTCGGCGATCCGACCGCCGCAGTTGTGGGCTACGGTTCGGGCAAGGCCAAGGAAGTTCCCCAGGCGATACGCAAGGGAATCGAATCGGCGAAGAAGAATCTCGTCCGGATCAACCTGACGCAGACGACGGTGCCGCACACGGTGCTCGGACGCTACGGCTCCGGCATGGTTCTGCTGAAGCCCGCTCCGGAAGGCACGGGCGTGATTGCCGGCGGCGCGGTGCGGGCGGTGATGACCTCGGCGGGCGTGCAGAACGTTCTCACCAAGTCCATCGGCACGACGAACCCTCACAACGTAATCAAGGCGACGTTTGACGCGCTCAAGAAGCTTAAGAATAAAGAGAGTGTAGCGGCGCTGCGCGGCAAGGCAGCAGAGGAGCTGTGAGTCGCGAGTAGCGAGCGGCGAGTCGCGAGGGTTGGCCAACGACCAGCGACCAACGACTAACGACAGGGAATCGAAATGACGGCTAAGACATCAAAATCCTCGGGTACGATCCAGATCAAGCAGGTAAGGTCGGCGATCTGTGCTCCGCTGAAGCAGAAAAAAGTAATCAAGGGGCTGGGCTTCACCCGGCTCAACCAGGTAATCGAGCGGCCGAACACGTCCGCCATTCGCGGCATGGTGAAAAAGGTGCCGCATTTGTTGGAAATTGTGGAATAAGCTCTCGGCTTCAAGCTCTCAGTTCCAAGTGATCTTCCTGAGAGCTCAGAGCTCAGAGCTGAGAGCTAGGGTTTTACTATGAATCTTTCAACTATCAGAGCACCTCGCAAGGCATCGGAAAAGCGCAAGCGCGTTGGGCGCGGCATGGGTTCGGGCATGGGCAAAACCGCCACCCGCGGGCACGACGGACAGTGGTCGCGCTCCGGAACGCGAATGATTCGCGGTTTTGAAGGCGGACAGATGCCGTTGCACCGCCGTGTGCCCAAACGCGGTTTCACCAATATTTTCCGCGAGGAGTTCGATGTAGTGAACGTCGACCGCCTGGCCACGCTTGGCGAAACGGAAATCACCCTCGAGGTTCTGAAGAAGGCCGGCGTCATCCATGGCAACCAGCCGGTGAAGATTCTCGGCAACGGCGAGCTGAAAAAGGCTCTGACCGTGCACGCGCACAAGTTCTCAAAATCGGCGCAGGAAAAAATCACCAAGGCGGGCGGCAAGTTTGAGGTCGTAAAGTAATGCTGGAGAAACTGGCGAACATCTTTCGGATTCCCGATCTGCGCAAGCGGGTGCTCTTCACGCTTGGATTGCTCGCCGTGTACCGCATAGGCGGCCACATCCCGACGCCGGGCATCAACGGCGACCGCCTGGCGCAGTTCTTCGAGCAGAACCGCGGCGGCATGCTCGGGTTTGTGGATCTGTTCAGCGGCGGCAACCTGCGCCGCCTTACGATTTTCGCCCTGGGCATCATGCCCTATATCACTTCGTCCATCATCCTGCAGTTGCTCACGGTGGTGTACGAGCCTCTCGCCAAGCTGCAAAAAGAAGGCGAGATGGGCCGCAAAAAGATCACGCAGTGGACGCGCTACTTGACGGTCGTTCTCAGCGCGATTCAGGCATTCGGCATCGCTGTCAGCCTCGAGCGCGCGGGCGATTTCGTGAACACGCCGGGCTGGGGTTTCCGCCTCATGACCATGCTGACCCTGACGACGGGCAGCGCGTTCATCATGTGGCTTGGCGAACAGATTACCGAGCGCGGCATTGGCAACGGTATGTCGCTGCTGATTTTCTCTGGCATCGTTGTCGGCCTGCCCCGCGGCATCGCCGACCTGATCGAGAAAGCGAAAAACGCCAGCTGGGGCGCTCTGACACCTGTCCTGATGCTTGGCTTGCTGGTCTTCATGATCGGCGTCGTGGCCTTCATCGTTTACGTCGAGCGCAGCGAGCGCCGCATCCCGGTGCAGTATGCCAAGCGCGTGGTCGGACGCAAAGTCATGGGCGGCCAGTCGACGCACCTGCCTTTGCGTGTGAACGCCGGCGGCGTCATGCCGGTGATCTTCGCCTCTTCGATTCTCGCTTTGCCGCAGATGCTGGCCTCGCCTTTGAAGAACAACCGCGTCATCGCTCCCATTCTCGACGCCATGAAGTGGGGCGAGCCACTTTACACGCTGCTCTACTGTTTGGGTATCGTCTTCTTCGCCTACTTCTACATCTCGATCGTCTTCAATCCGAACGAGGTGGCCGACAACATGCGCAAGTGGGGTGGATTTATTCCGGGCATCCGGCCGGGCAAGCGCACATCCGACTTCATCAACGACGTGCTCACCCGCATCACGCTGGTGGGCGCGCTGTACCTGATTTTAATTTCGCTGATTCCCGAATGGATGATCGCGGGCATCAAGCTGAACCACCTGCCGCTCATCGGGCGCTTCTTTGAGGCGCTGCCAACCTGGATGACGAACGGCTTAGGGGTGAATTTTTACTTCGGCGGCACGTCGCTGCTGATCGTGGTGGGCGTTGCCATGGATACGGTGACGCAGATCGAAGCGCAGCTCATCATGCGCCACTACGACGGCTTCACGCCGAAGAGCGGACGGATTCGCGGACGCAGATGGTAGAAAGCTGCGAGCTTCTAGCTGCTAGCTGCTGGCGAACTGAATGGTTTTGCTAGAGGCTAGCGGCTAGGAGCCAGAAGCTCAGCATGGCCAACGAAACCGTGCAGATTGCCGGGCCGGTGATTCTTCTCGGGCCTCCCGGGGCAGGGAAGGGTACACAATCCAAGAGGATTGCCGAGCGTTACGGCATTCCGCAGATTTCGACCGGCGATCTGTTGCGGGACCATGTAGCGCGAGGAACCAGCCTAGGACTCGAAGCGAAAGCCATCATGGCGCGTGGAGAGCTGGTTCCGGACGAGTTGATGTACGGAATTGTCGCCGACCGGCTGCGCGAAAGCGATTGCCGGCGCGGCTTCATACTGGATGGCTTTCCCAGGACGGCTGCCCAGGCAGGATGGCTCGACGCCTTCCTCGAAAAAGAGTTCTTTGAAAAATCGCTGATGTGTCCGCCGGTTGTGATCCAGTTAGTGGTGGACTATACTCAATTATTGCTGCGGATTACTGGACGGCGTTCGTGTCCTGCCTGCGGAAGGCTCTACAACATCCATTTTCAGCCTCCTCGCGTTGACGAGTTGTGTGATGTGGATGGCTCCCAGCTGATGACCCGCAATGACGATCACGCGGATGTCATTACGGGACGCCTGTCGGCCTACGAAAACCAGACCAAGCCCCTGGTCGAATATTTCCGGGAGCAGGGCCGGTTGACGGCGGTCAATGCCGACCGGACGATGGATGAGGTTTCGGCGCAGGTCTTTGGCGTGATTGAGACGCATTGCGCCGCATACCGGCCTACTGCGTGAAACACGAAGACGCTGCGCAACGATAGAAGATGAGCTTTGGAGACGACAAGATCGTGCGCAAGACGCCGCTGGAAATCGAGAAGATGCGGCGCAGCGGACAGATCGTACGGCAGGTGCTCGATCACCTCAAAGGACTGGTTCAGCCCGGCGCGACGACCATGGATCTCGAGAAGGCCGCGGATAAGATGATCGCCGATCTCGGTGCCAAGCCCGCGTTCAAGGGATACTACGGGTTTCCTTGTGTGCTGTGCACGTCGATCAACGAAGAGATCGTGCATGGCATCCCGTCCACCAAGCGCGTTTTGAAAGGCGGAGACATTGTTTCGATCGATTGCGGCGTCGTGTTTGACGGCTATTACGGCGACGCGGCGATCACAGTGCCGGTGGGCGACAAACTGAGTGCCGAACTGAAGAAGCTGCTTGAAGTGACCGAAGCGTCGCTTTACAAGGGTATCGAGCAGGTGAAGATCGGCAATACGGTTGGGCACGTGGGCTCGGCGATCCAGAGGCATGTGGAAGCGGCGGGCTTCAGCGTAGTGAGGGAGTTTGTCGGGCATGGCATCGGCACAAAACTGCATGAGGCCCCGCAGATCCCGAACTTCGGCAAGAAAGGCCAGGGCGCCGAACTTTCTGAAGGCATGGTGCTGGCGATTGAGCCGATGGTGAATTCGGGCCGCCCCGAGGCGAAGGTTTTGAGCGACAAGTGGACCGCCGTAACTGCCGACGGCAGCTATAGTGCCCACTTCGAGCACTGTGTAGCGGTAACGAAACAGGGTCCAGTGATTTTGACGGTGTAGCAGTGGTTAGTGGCCAGTGGTCAGTGGTCAGTTCATGATGGAATTGGACTGGCCACTGACCACCGACCACTGACCACTAGGAGGTCAATGAGCAAAGAAGACGCGATTGAAGTGATGGCAGTGGTGATTGAGCCCCTGCCCAACGCCATGTTTAAGGTGGAACTGGAAAACAAGCACCAGGTGCTGGCGCATGTTTCCGGCAAAATGAGGAAGAACTTCATTCGTATTCTTCCGGGAGACAAAGTCGCGGTAGAGCTTTCTCCCTACGACTTGAACCGCGGACGGATTGTGTACCGCTACAAATAGAATTTAAGCAGTTGTCATTCCGAGCGAAGCGAGGAATCTCGGTCTCGCCGGGCGTTACTGAGAACGGACAACTGAGAACTGAGAACTGGTTTATGAAAGTACGAGCATCGGTAAAAAAGATTTGCGACAAGTGCAAGATCATCCACCGCAAAGGCGTAGTGCGGGTGATCTGCGAGAACACGAAGCACAAGCAACGGCAGGGATAAGTCTGCAGTTGTCGTTACCGACAACTGTCAACTGAGAACTGAGAACTGGGGTTAAGAATGGCACGTATTTCAGGCGTCGATCTTCCGCGTAACAAGCACGTGAATGTCGCGCTCACTTACATTTATGGCATTGGCAATCCGCGCTCCGCGCGCATTCTGACGGCGGCGAACGTGGACCCGTTGAAGAAGGTCCAGGACCTGAACGAAGACGAGGTCAACCGCATCCGTCAGGTCATCGAGAACGAAGGCAGCGTCGAAGGCGATCTGCGCAAGGACATTTCGATGAACATCAAGCGTCTCATCGAAATCGGTTCCTATCGCGGATACCGTCACCGCCGCAACCTGCCCGTTCGCGGACAGCGCACTCACACCAATGCCCGCACCCGCAAGGGTCCGCGCAAAGGAACCGTCGCCCAGAAGAAGAAGGCGACAGCGAAAACCTAGTTGCCAGTGGCCAGTGGTCAGTTGCCAGTAAAACCGACCACCCGGCACAGGCAAGAAGAAACTGACAACTGGCCACTGGCCACTGGAAACTGACTTATGGCAAAACCAGCAGCAGCGGGCGGCGCAGCCGCACCGGAGAAAAAAGGCAAGACCAAGAAGTTCAAGAAGAAAGAGCGCAAGCACGTTCCGCACGGGCTCGTGCACGTGCAGGCGTCTTTCAACAACACGATCGTGACCATCACCGACATGAACGGCAACGTTCTGTCGTGGAAGAGCTCGGGATCGCTCGGCTTCCGCGGATCGCGGAAGGGCACACCGTTCGCCGCGCAGCAGGCCGCGATGAACGCCGCCAACATGGCGCGCGATCACGGCGTCCGCAGCGTCGACGTTCGCGTCAGCGGTCCGGGCTCGGGCCGCGAGTCGGCCGTGCGCGCGTTGGCCGCCGCCGGAATCGAGGTGCGTTCCATCAAGGACACGACGCCGATTCCGCACAACGGCTGCCGTCCGCCCAAGCGCCGCAGAGTGTAAGCAAGAGAGTTGTCATCCTGAGCGAAGCGAAGGATCTCGGTCGCCAAGGACCTTGGTACTGAGAACTCATAACTGAGAACTGAAAAATCGGGACGAAAGGGTCGCCACCCCGTAAACCGATTTCGATAAGGAGAAAAATGGCACGTTACACCGATGCAGTTTGCCGTCTTTGCCGCCGGGAAGGGATCAAGCTCTTCCTGAAAGGCACCAAGTGCTTCAGCGACAAGTGTCCCATTGAGAAGCGCAACTTTGCTCCCGGACAGCACGGGAAAGACAAGAAGACGAAGGTCGTAGGCTACGGCCTGCAGTTGCGCGAAAAACAGAAAGCGAAGCGCATTTACTTCACCCAGGAAGGCCAGTTCCGCAACTACTTCGAGAACGCGGCGCGTTCCAAGGGCGTGACGGGCGCGAAGCTGCTGGAGCAGCTCGAACGCCGTCTCGACAACGTCGTGTTCCGTCTCGGCTTCGGAATTTCCCGACGCCAGGCCCGACAGCTTGTTCGTCACGGACATGTGCAGGTGAACGGCAAGAAAGTCAACATTCCCTCTTTCGAGGTGAATGTCGGCCAGGAAGTTGCCATTCGCGAAGGCAGCCGCAAGCTGCCCATTCTCGAAATCGCCAAAGATTTCGCGAGCCATCAGGCCGTACCGGCGTGGCTCGAAGTCGACCGCGACGGCTACAAGGGCAAAGTTCTCGCCCTGCCGAAGCGCGAAGACATCCAGTTGCCCGTCAACGAGCAGCTGATCGTCGAGTTGTATAGTAAGTAAGACATCGGAGATCGGATGATCGGGTCATCGGGCGAAGTTAGATCACCCGATGACCCGATCACAGATCACCCGATCGCGTTGGTCCATTTTTCGTGCCAGATCAGCCTCTGGCGGCATTGACCTGAGTTGGACCACTCAGTGAGCCGCGATTGAGCCATATGGCCGAAAGGAGAAACACAATGCTTTGGAGAGGTTTTCAAAAACCGAAACGCCTTGCGAGTGATACCAACTCGCTTACCGACAAGTACGGAATGTTCTGGGCGCAACCTTTCGAGCGCGGATTCGGCACCACCATCGGCAATGCTCTTCGTCGCGTGCTGCTGAGTTCGATCGAAGGCGCGGCCGTCACCGCCGTCAAGATCGAAGGCGTTCTGCACGAGTTTCAATCCATCCCCGGCGTCGTCGAGGATGCGACCGACATCATCCTGAACCTGAAGCAGGTCCCGTTCAAGCTTGCAGGCGATGGCCCGAAAGCCATCTACCTCCGCGCCGATCAGCCGGGTGTCGTTACGAGCGGCATGATCGAAGCCGACGCTGATGTCGAAATTCTCGACAAGGACATCTACATCGCGACGGTGAGCGAAGGCGGCCGTATCGACATGGAAATGCGCCTCAAGCGCGGGCGCGGCTACGTTTCCGCCGACAAGAATTTCGAAGACGATCTCGGCATCGGCTTCATTCCCATCGACTCGGTGCACTCGCCCGTGCGCAAGTGCAACTACACGGTGGAAGCCGCGCGTCTTGGCCAGATCACCGACTACGATAAGCTGACCGTCGAAGTCTGGACCAACGGTTCGATTACTCCCGGCGACGCGCTCGGACTCGCCGCGAAGCTGATCAAAGATCACATGAATATCTTCATCAACTTCGAGGAAGAGATCGAGACCGCTGCTGCCAGCGAAGAGCGCCGGCCGGAAATCAAGAACGAGAACCTGAATCGCTCGGTCGAAGAACTCGAGCTTTCGGTTCGCAGTTATAACTGCCTGAAGAACGCCAACATTCAGACCATCGGCGAACTGGTCCAGAAGACCGAAGCGGAGATGCTGAAGACGAAAAACTTCGGGCGCAAGTCGCTGAACGAGATCAAAGAGATTCTCTCTTCGATGGGCCTGAGCCTGGGCATGAAGATCGACGAGCACGGGAACGCGGTGCCCGGTCCGACTTCGAACCAGGTCCTGCCCATGTCGGCATACGGCGACAACGATCTGTAGAGTAGTGGCCAGTGGCCAGTGGTCCGTTGCCAGTAGAGGCATCAGAGCCGCGAGCGGCTGGCGAAGAATGTAGTTTTCAGAAGCCGGTTTTTGGGAAGGGCACGGCTTTAGCCGTGCCACCCGGGGCCGCACAATTCGGCGGCTTTAGCCGCTGAGGGAATACTAGCCACTGGCCACTGGCCACTGGCCACTGGGGTTCACATGCGTCACAAAGTAGCAGGATACAAACTCGGACGGACCACATCGCACCGCCGCTCGATGTTCCGCAACATGGTCACTTCGCTGATCATGGAAGAGCGCATCGAAACGACGGCGATCAAAGCTAAAGCTGTGCGCCCGATCGTCGAAAAGATGATCACGCTCGGCAAGAAGGGCAACCTCGCCGCTCGCCGTCAAGCGGCTGCCTATCTAATGACCGATGAAGCGGTCCGCAAGCTGTTCGATACCGTGGCTCCGCGCTTCGGCGATCGCAAAGGCGGTTACCTCCGCATCGTGCGCACCGCATGGCGCAAGGGCGACGGCGCAGAGAAAGCCTTCATCGAACTGCTCGGCAGCGAACAGGTACTCGACGAAAAGCGCCAGAAGCGCGCCGAAAGCCGCGCCAAGAAAGCCGAAGCCACGCGCAAGGCCATGGAAGAAGCCGATGCTCAAGCGCAAGCCCAGGCCGGCGGCGAATCCGAAGGCGGCGACAAGAAAGAGTAGAGACGCGGCTTGCCGCGTTTTGTGCTCCCTCAAAACGCACGAGAACAGGGAAAAAAATCAAGGGCGTCCGTTTCCGGACGCCCTTTTTTCTACCGAGAAACGGTCCAACAATCAGCCTACTGTCCGAGCGCACCGTTGGCGGTTCCAATGAAGCCCGTCTTGTTGTCGAGCACGGCCGCCCGAAGCTGCTGCGCCCCGCTCGGCATTTCCATGTCGAGCGGCACCATCAATCCCTTATCCAAAACTTGCTGATAAGTTGCGGTATCGAACGTGTGATCGACTTTTGTACTGCGTGTTCCCATGCTCTTTCCATTGGCGCCATAGAGGGACGCGTACATCGTCACGTTGATCCTCTTCCCGCCGCTGGTATCTTCCGCGGTCACGCTATGGGCATCGACTAGAAAGACGACGCGCATCTTGCCGGGATCAGTGGGTTTCGCCTGCGCCATAAACGAGACCTGCGTAGCGGGCGCACCGGTTTCGAGTGCCGCAGCAACGTCATGCTCCAGGTTCGAGTTCTTCGTCGGTCCCGGATCGACGGCGAAGTAGCCCTTGCGGTAGCGAACTTGCGTGTCGCCTTGATCGAGCTTCACTTTCAGGCTGCGAAACTTCCCATCCCACTTCTTATTCTCGGCGTAGTACCCCAGCGAATAGGACGCCTTCTCGTCGGAGAAGGCCAGCGCAATCCCATCTTTGATTTCATTCTGATTGATATACGCCTTGCCGCCGGTTTGCGCTGCAATCTCTCGCATCGTGCCCTGGCTTTGCTGTTGCGCCGAAAGCGTCGAGATGGCGCGATCGCTCATAGCCGTGTCGGCATACACGGATCCTTGCTGCGTCGCAGAACTCTCCATCCCGCTCATCAAACCGGTCACATCTACCGGATAAATCGCAATGTTGGCGCTCGCCAGTTGCGATTCCGCTTCGCGAATTTCTTGTCCATGGAGCTGCCGCGATTCCGCCGCCAGCGAGCCGGCCGCATTGACCTGCACGGAACGCTGCCGTCCCTCGCCGGGCAAATCTGCCAGCAACTCTGCCTCGCTGATATTGCGGTCTTCGGGAACCAGATCGAAAGGAAGAGATGCCGTCAGCCAAACAACGTTCTTTCGTCCCGGCAATCCGCCAAGAATTCTGGCCAGCGCCTTCATGGCATCGATCGTGATCAATGTGCGGCGCTCCAGGTTGTAGCCAATCTGCATGTCGGCGAATTGCTGTGCCGCCAACTGCGCCGACGCCAGGGCGGAAGAGACGGCGGCGCCGCCGCCACCGATATCGGCGGTCGCCACGCCATGCGACTCGGGGGCCGGCCCGGCACTTTGCAAAATCTGCTCCTGCGGCCTTATGTTCTTGATCGCCGCCAGCAGCACTTTCGGATCACTTGTGAACTGTTGCAGCACGCGCACCTGGTCGGTGAGGCCCAGAACCGCGATCGAATGGCCGCTCTGCCCCTGCTCCGCGGCATATTTCATCATCTGCGTGCGCGCATAGCTCTGGTCTTTGAACGGAGAATTCGCCGCATCGAGCAGCAGCACCGTGACCACCCCACCCGTCGCAGGGCCCACATGTTCGGGATGGTTAGAAAGCACTCCCGGGGGCAACGGTTCCTGCTTCACGGATGGCGCCGCGCCCGGTGGGACGAAGAATGCGATCTTCTGCTTCTTGCCGTTTTCCTCGACCGTGAAA
>Ga0335069_10008162_pt1 | contig 15027 bp, 12 predicted proteins | sample Lox_Sample_11_FD_206714 | JGI IMG/M metagenome (GOLD analysis project Ga0335069, IMG submission 206714) | Soil microbial communities from Loxahatchee National Wildlife Refuge, Florida, United States - Lox_Sample_1.1 | ecosystem: Environmental > Terrestrial > Soil > Wetlands | place: USA... | reverse complement strand
CGGGGGACAACGTGACGATGACGATCGAGTTGATCCAGCCGGTGGCGATGGACAAGGAGCTGCGGTTTGCGATTCGGGAGGGGGGGCGGACGGTGGGGGCAGGGGTGGTGGCGGAGATCGCGGAGTAAGCGATGCGCGACATCATCTCGCTCGCCTGCACCGAGTGCCAGCGGCGGAACTACACGACCACGAAGAATCGGCGGACGCATCCGGACCGCATGGAGATCAAGAAGTTCTGCAAGTGGTGCCGGAAGCACGTGCCGCATCGAGAGTCGAAATAGGGCGGACAGGTTCGGAGGCGTGTAGCTCTAACGGCTAGAGCACCGGACTCCAAATCCGGGGGATGGGGGTTCGAATCCCTCCACGCCTGCCAGATTCGAGCAGGGCTGAGGCACACGGAAGTCGAGTCAGGAGCGGACGAGAGGCCATGGAGTTCTTCGAGCGCGTCAAGCAGTTCTTCCGCGAGGTGCTGGGCGAGTTCCGGCGGGTGAACTGGCCGAGCCGGGCCGAGGTCATCAACTCGACGGCCGTGGTGCTGGCGGTGGTGGTCATCCTGGCGGTGTTCCTGGCCGCCGTGGACGTGGGCCTCTCGTGGGTCGTGGACCGGATGCTTCGATGGGGCTAGGTCATTCGATGGGGCTAGGTCAAGGGACGGGGGTCAGGGGCTGATGAGCGAGACGAGCACGTCCGCCAAGCAGTGGTTCGTCGTCCACACGTACTCGGGGTTCGAGAACAAGGTGGCGTCGGCCATCGAGTCGCGGGCGAAGATCTTCAACCTGCAGGATCTCTTCGGGCGCGTCATCGTGCCCACGGAGAAGGTGCGCGAGATCCGGAAGAGCAAGAAGATCGAGACCGAGCAGAAGTTCTTCCCGGGCTACCTGCTGGTGGAGATGGAGCTCACGGACGACACCTGGCACCTCGTGCGGTCGACGCCCAAGGTCACCGGCTTCGTGGGTTCGGGCGCGAAGCCCGTGGCCCTGCCCGCGGAAGAGGTCGAAGGCATCCTGCGGCAGATGGAGGAGGGCGCGGAGAAGCCCAAGCTCAAGTCCACCTTCCAGAAGGGGGACAAGGTGCGGGTCATCGAGGGGCCGTTCGTGAACTTCCAGGGCTCCATCGACGACCTCAACCCGGAGCGCGGCAAGCTCAAGGTGATGGTGGCGATCTTCGGGCGGATGACTCCGGTGGAGCTCGAGTACTACCAGGTGGAGAGGCTCTGATCCATGGCGAAGAAAGTTCAGGCGATGGTGAAGCTGCAGATCCCGGCCGGCAAGGCGAATCCCTCGCCCCCCGTGGGCCCGGCCCTCGGCCAGCACGGGGTCAACATCATGGAGTTCTGCAAGGGCTTCAACGCCCAGACCGGGGCGCAGGATGGGCTCATCCTGCCCGTGGTCGTGACCATCTACCAGGACCGGTCCTTCACCTTCGTGGTGAAGACGCCGCCCGCGGCCGTTCTCCTGAAGCGCGCGGCGGGCATCGCGAAGGCGTCCGCGGTGCCGCACAAGGACAAGATCGGCAAGGTGACGCGCGCCCAGGTTCGCGAGATCGCGCAGACCAAGATGGTCGATCTCAACACGGACTCGATCGAATCCGCCATGCGCACGGTCGAAGGCACGGCCCGCAGCATGGGGATCGACGTCGTCTAGGAAACGGAGCGACGGCATGGCGGTCATGACCAAGCGGTTCAAGGCGGCGGAAGCGCTCGTCGATCGCTCGAAGAGCTACTCGATCGAGGAAGCGATCGAGATCATCGGCAAGGCGCCGGCGGCGAAGTTCGACGAGAGCGTGGACGTCTCGCTGCGGCTGGGGGTGGATCCGAAGCACGCGGACCAGATGGTGCGGGGCGCCATCGTGCTGCCCCACGGCATCGGCAAGACGGTGCGGGTGGCGGTGTTCGCCAAGGGCGAGAAGGAGCGCGAGGCGCGCGAGGCCGGTGCCGACGTGGTAGGGGCCGAGGACCTCGTGGAGAAGGTCCAGGGCGGCTTCATGGACTTCGACTCCACCATCGCCACGCCTGACCTCATGGGGCAGGTGGGTCGCCTCGGCAAGGTGCTGGGTCCCCGGGGGCTCATGCCCAATCCGAAGCTCGGCACGGTGACCTTCGACGTGGGCCGCGCCGTGCGCGAGGTCAAGGCCGGGAAGGTGGAGTTCCGCGTCGACAAGGCCGGCAACGTGCACGTGCAGGTCGGCAAGAAGTCGTTCCCCAAGGAGCACCTGGTGGCCAACGCGCTGGCGCTCCTCGAGGCCATCGTGAAGGCGAAGCCGGCGGCGTCCAAGGGCGTGTACCTGCGGACGGTGACGCTGTCGACGACGATGGGGCCGGGCATTCCCGTGGACGCGCAGCGCGTGGCGAACCAGTTCAAGAAGCAGGCCTGAGAGCAGAGAAGGAGCGAGGACGTGCCGACCCAAGCGAAGAGCGACAGCATCGCAGCCCTCAAGGAGCGGCTGGGCAGCGCGAAGACCGCCGTGCTGACCGAGTACCGGGGTCTCACCGTGCAGCAGCTCTCGGACCTCCGGAAGCAGCTCAAGGGGGCGGCGGCCGAGTACAAGGTGATCAAGAACCGCCTGGCCCGGATCGCGGTCAAGGGCGGGACCCTCGACGCGCTCGGCGCGCACCTCAAGGGCCCGACGGGCCTCGCGTTCACGGCGCAGGATCCGGTGGCCGTGGCCAAGACGCTGCAGGCCTTCGTCCGGACGAATCCCCAGCTCCAGATCAAGCTCGGCCTGGTGGAAGGCAAGGTGCTCCAGCCGGCCGAGCTCAAGGCCCTGGCGGACCTGCCGTCCAAGGAGCAGCTCCGGAGCCAGATCGTGGGCGCGGTGCAGGGACCCATGTCTCAGCTCGTGAGCCTCCTGCAGGCGCCGCTCCGGGAGATCGTGTACGTGCTGGAGGCCAGGGGCAAGGACGCCGCCGAACAGGCCTGAGACGAATGCGCAGGATGGAGAGGTCGTAACCCACACACGGAGGCGGATGACATGGCGACGAACATCGAAGAGATCGCAGAGAAGCTGGACTCCCTGACGCTGCTCGAGGCGTCCCAGCTCTCGAAGCTCTTGCAGGAGAAGTGGGGCGTGTCCGCGGCGGCGGCGGTGGCCGTGGCGGCCCCGGCCGCGGGTGCCGCGGCGGCCGGCGGCGGCGCGGCGGCGGAGGAGAAGACGGAGTTCGACGTCATGCTGATGGCGGCGGGCGAGAAGAAGATCCAGGTCATCAAGGTGGTGCGCGAGCTCACGGGCCTGGGCCTCAAGGAGGCCAAGGACCTGGTCGACGGCGCGCCGAAGGCCGTGAAGGAGAAGGTGGCCAAGGCCGAGTCTGCCGACATGAAGAAGAAGCTCGAGGAGGTCGGGGCCACAGTGGAAGTCAAGTAGCCTCCCTGCGCGCGAGAGAGCTTGGAGCGGGGGCGTGAAGCCCCCTTCAACCAACGTGTAGCCCCGGTCCGATGGGCCGGGGTTGAGCACCCGGCGGCTCGACGCCGCGGGGGCGCGGAGGGTGTATGGCGAGCACGATCCAGTGCGGGCGGCGGACCCGCGAGGACTTCGGGAAGATTCCGTCCATCGTCGAGATCCCGAACCTGATCGAGATCCAGAAGCGGTCGTACGACCAGTTCCTGCAGAAGGACGTGGCCCCCGAGCGCCGCGAGGAGACGGGGCTGCAGGCGGTCTTCAAGTCCGTGTTTCCCATCGCGGACTACAACGACAACGCCCTCCTGGAGTTCGACAGCTACCATTTCGGTGATCCGAAGTACACGGTCGAGGAGTGCCACGACCGGGGCATGACCTTCGCCATTCCCCTCAAGGTGACGCTCCGGCTCGTCGTCTACGACCACGACAAGGAAGCGAAGACCCGGACCATCCGCGAGCAGCGCGGCCAGGAGGTGTACCTGGGCGAGCTGCCGCTCATGACCGACAAGGGCACGTTCATCATCAACGGCACGGAGCGGGTGGTCGTGTCGCAGCTGCAGCGCTCGGCCGGCGTATTCTTCGACGACGACAAGGGCAAGACCGTCGCCTCGGGCAAGCTCCTCTACTCGGCGCGCGTGATCCCCTACCGCGGCTCGTGGGTGGAGTTCGAGTTCGACGCCAACGACATCCTCTTCGTGCGGGTGGACCGGCGCCGCAAGATGCTGGCCACGGCCTTCCTGCGCGCCTTCACCTTCCTGGAAAAGGGCGTCATCATCTCCGACGCGGAGATCCTCGGGCAGTTCTACGACACCGAGGAGGTCCTGAGCTTCGAGGACCGCAACGCCTGGGTCAAGCTCCACGCCGAGGCCCACAACGGCGTCAAGGTCGCCGACGACGTGAAGCCGCCGCGCCACCGCGAGCCGCTGATCGCCTCGGGCAAGACGCTCAACCCGAGGACGATCGAGAAGCTGATCGAGGCCGGCGTGACCCGGATCCCCGTCAAGGCGGAGTCCCTCGTGGGCCGGCGGACGGCTGATCGGGTGGTGGACGCGGACACGGGCGAGGTGCTCGTCGAGACCAACCAGGAGATCAGCCAGACGCTCTTGACGCAGCTCATGGCGCGCAAGATCTCCCCGCTCAAGCTCCTTGCGATGATTCCCGGGAAGGCGGACGCCTCGGTCTACGAGACCCTGGCGCGCGATCACTTCAAGAACCCCGACGAGGCGCTCGTCGAGATCTACCGGCGCCTCCGCCCCGGCGATCCGCCCACCGTGGACTCGGCGCGCGCGCTCTTCCGCGGCATGTTCATGGACCCGCGCCGCTACGATCTGGCGCGCGTGGGGCGCTTCATGATCAACAAGAAGCTCGGCATCAACGCCAACCTGAACATCAAGACCCTGCGCAGCGAGGACGTGGTGTCCGTGATCCGCCACCTCCTCCTGGTGCGGCTCGGCACCAAGCCCACGGACGACATCGACCACCTGGGCAACCGGCGCGTCCGCTCGGTGGGCGAGCTGCTCGAGAACCAGTTCCGGGTCGGCCTCACGCGCATGGAGCGGGCCGTGAAGGAGCGGATGTCGATCTCCGACATCACCAACCTGATGCCCCATGACCTCATCAACGCCAAGCCCGTGTCGGCGGTGGTGAAGGAGTTCTTCGGGTCGTCCCAGCTGAGCCAGTTCATGGACCAGACCAACCCGCTGGCGGAGCTGACGCACAAGCGGCGCCTCTCCGCGCTCGGTCCCCGCGGCCTGTCCCGGGAGCGGGCGGGCTTCGAGGTCCGCGACGTGCATCCGACGCACTACGGGCGCATCTGCCCCATCGAGACGCCGGAAGGCCCGAACATCGGCCTCATCTCCTCGCTCTCGACGTACGCGCGCATCAACGAGTTCGGCTTCATCGAGACGCCCTACCGCAAGGTGCAGGGCGGGGTGGTGTCGGATGAGATCGTGTTCCTGACGGCGCTCGAAGAGGAGCAGTTCGTCATCGCCCAGGCCAACGCCGAGCTCGACGCGCGCAACCGGTTCGTGCGCGAGCGCGTGTCGGCCCGGAAGGCCGGCGAGTACAAGATGGTCTCCCCGGAGGAGCTCAACTACATGGACGTGTCGCCGAAGCAGCTCGTGTCGGTGGCCGCGGCCATGGTGCCCTTCCTGGAGAACGACGACGCCAACCGCGCCCTGATGGGCTCCAACATGCAGCGCCAGGCCGTGCCGCTCTTGCAGCCGGAGGCGCCCCTCGTGGGCACGGGCATGGAGCACATCGTGGCGCGGGACTCCGGCGCCGTGGTCCTCGCGCGCCGTCCCGGCGTGGTCGAGTACGTGTCGGCCAACCGCATCGTGGTGCGCGCGGAGACGCGCTCCAAGAAGGCGGATCCGGTGCAGGACCTGCCCCTCGACATCTACAACCTGACCAAGTACCGGCGCTCGAACCAGAACACCTGCATCAACCAGCGGCCCATCGTGAGGAAGGGCGACCGGGTGCACGCGGGCGACGTCATCGCGGATGGGCCGGGCACCGATCAGGGCGAGCTGGCCCTCGGCCGCAACGTGCTCGTGGCCTTCATGCCGTGGGGCGGGTACAACTTCGAGGACGCGATCCTCGTGTCCGAGCGCCTCGTCAAGGACGACCGCTACACCTCGATCCACATCGAGGAGTTCGAGGTTCAGGCGCGCGACACCAAGCTCGGCAAGGAAGAGGTCACGCGCGACATTCCCAACGTGTCCGAGGAGGCCCTCAAGGACCTCGACGACTCCGGCATCGTTCGCATCGGCGCCAAGGTCAAGGCAGGGGACATCCTGGTCGGCAAGATCACGCCGAAGGGCGAGACGCAGCTCACCCCGGAAGAGAAGCTCCTGCGGGCGATCTTCGGGGAGAAGGCGGGCGACGTGCGCGACACGTCGCTGACCGTGCCGCCGGGCATCGAGGGCACCGTCGTCGACGTCAAGGTGTTCTCGCGCCGCGGCGTGGACAAGGACGACCGCGCCAAGTCCATCGAGGAGGAGGAGGTCGCGGGCCTGGAGAAGGACTACCAGGACGAGATCGCCATGGTCGAGATGGAGCGCGACCAGAAGCTCAAGAACATCCTGGTGGGCAAGACGCTCACGCAGGACATGGCCGATCCCGTCAAGAAGGACCGGATCGCCAAGAAGGGCGACAAGATCGCCCGGGAAGAGCTCGACAACTTCTCCTGGCACGAGCTCAAGAAGATCAAGATCAAGGAAGACGACGGCCTCGCCAACACCGTCAAGCGCATCGAGGAGCTGGCAGACGATCAGATCGCCTTCTTCGACCGCATGCTGGAGGAGCGCGTGGGCCGGCTGCGCCGCGGCGACGACCTGCCGCCCGGCGTGATCAAGATGGTCAAGGTCTACGTGGCCGTGAAGCGCAAGCTCTCGGTCGGCGACAAGATGGCAGGCCGCCACGGCAACAAGGGCGTGGTCTCCCGCGTGCTGCCCGAGGAGGACATGCCGTACCTGCCGGATGGCACGCCGGTGGAGATCGTGCTCAATCCGCTCGGCGTGCCCTCCCGCATGAACGTGGGCCAGATCCTCGAGACCCACCTGGGCTGGGCGGCCAAGGCCCTCGGCGTCTGGGTGGCCAGCCCCGTGTTCGATGGGGCGACCGAGGGCGAGATCCGCGATCACCTCAAGCAGGCCGGCCTGCCCCAATCGGGCAAGACGCGGCTCTTCGACGGCCGCACGGGCAAGCCGTTCCATCAGGAAGTCACCGTCGGCCAGATCTACATCCTGAAGCTCGCGCATCTCGTGGACGACAAGATGCACGCGCGCTCCATCGGGCCCTACTCCCTCGTCACCCAGCAGCCGCTGGGCGGCAAGGCGCAGTTCGGCGGCCAGCGCTTCGGCGAGATGGAGGTGTGGGCCCTCGAGGCGTACGGCGCCGCCCACACGCTGCAGGAGATGCTCACGGTCAAGTCGGACGATGTCGAGGGTCGGAACCGGATCTACGAGGCCATCGTGAAGGGGGAGAACTTCCTCGAGCCGGGGACCCCGGAGTCCTTCAACGTGCTCGTGAAGGAATTGCAGAGCCTGGCCCTGGACGTGGAGCTCGTCCCCAAGGACGGCAAGAAGCCTTCGGCGTAGGCGAACAGAGTAAAAGGAGATCGCCAGAATGCTGACGGACCGGACATTCGGCAGCCTCGTTCGCGAGGAGAAGCCTGCGCGGGACCTCTGGGGCATCCTCGACCGCCACCCGAAACCCATGACCTTCGGCGCCATCCGCATCAAGCTGGCGGCGCCGCAGAAGATTCGTGACTGGTCGCACGGCGAGGTGAAGAAGCCCGAGACCATCAACTACCGGACGTTCAAGCCCGAGCGGGACGGCCTCTTCTGCGCCCGCATCTTCGGGCCCACCAAGGACTACGAGTGCGCGTGCGGGAAGTACAAGCGCATGAAGTTCGCGGGCGTGATCTGCGACAAGTGTGGCGTCGAGGTGACGCGCGCCCGCGTGCGCCGCGAGCGCATGGGGCACATCGAGCTCGCCTCGCCCGTGTCGCACGTGTGGTTCTTCAAGGGCCTGCCGAGCCGCATCGGCCAGCTCCTCGACATGTCGCTGCGCGAGCTGGAGAAGATCCTCTACTTCGAGGAGTACGTGGTCCTCGATCCCGGCAAGGTGCCGGGGCTCAAGAAGAAGGACCTGGTGGCCGTGGACAAGACGCGCAAGCTCCAGGAGGAGCACGGCCACGACGCCTTCACGGTGGGCATGGGCGCGGAGGCCATCCGCGAGCTCCTGCGGGCCATGGACATGGACGTGCTCGCGCGCGAGCTGCGCAGCGGCATGGGCGTGGAGACCTCGGCCCAGAAGCGGAAGAAGATCGTCAAGCGGCTCAAGGTGGTGGAGGCGTTCCTCAAGTCCGGCAACCAGCCGGAGTGGATGATCCTCGAGGTGCTGCCCGTCATCCCCCCCGAGCTCCGCCCGCTCGTGCCGCTCGACGGCGGCCGCTTCGCCACCTCCGACCTCAACGACCTCTACCGGCGTGTCATCAACCGGAACAACCGGCTCAAGCGCCTCATGGAGCTGCGCGCGCCCGAGATCATCATCCGGAACGAGAAGCGCATGCTGCAGGAAGCGGTGGATGCGCTCTTCGACAACGGCCGGCGCGGGCGCGTCATCACGGGCCCCAACAACCGCCCGCTGAAGTCCCTGTCCGACACGCTCAAGGGCAAGCAGGGCAGGTTCCGCCAGAACCTCCTCGGCAAGCGCGTGGACTACTCCGGGCGCTCCGTGATCGTGGTGGGGCCGTACCTCAAGCTCCACCAGTGCGGCCTGCCCAAGAAGATGGCGCTCGAGCTCTTCAAGCCCTTCATCCTCCGCAAGCTCGAGGAGCGCGGCATCGCCTCCTCCATCAAGGCGGCCAAGAAGTTCGTGGAGAAGGAGCGGCCAGAGGTGTGGGACATCCTCGAGGAGGTCATCACCGAGCACCCCGTGCTCCTGAACCGGGCGCCCACGCTGCACCGGCTGGGCATCCAGGGCTTCGAGCCCATCCTGGTCGAGGGCAAGGCCATCGAGATCCATCCGCTCGTCTGCACCGCGTTCAACGCGGACTTCGACGGTGACCAGATGGCCGTGCACGTGCCACTGTCCATGGAAGCGCAGATGGAGGCACAGGTGCTGATGCTGTCCGCCAACAACATCCTGTCGCCGTCCAACGGCGCCCCCGTCGCCATTCCCACCCAGGACATGGTCTTCGGGATCTACTACCTCTCCAAGGAGCGCGCGGGTGCCAAGGGCGAGGGCCGGCTCTTCGCCGATCCGGAAGAGGCGCGCGTCGCCTACGACAACGAGGACGTGGATCTCCAGGCGCGCATCCGCCTGCGCTACGCGGGCGGCATCATCGAGACCACGGTGGGCCGTACCCTGCTCAACGACGTGGTGCCGGAGCCGCTCCGCTTCGTGAACAAGGAGCTCAAGAAGAAGGAGATCGGCGCCCTCATCGGCGAGTGCTACAACCGGCTCGGCAACGAGGCCACCGTGGCCTTCCTCGACGATCTCAAGGACATCGGGTTCCGCTATGCCACGCTGTCCGGGCTCTCCATCGGCATCGAGGACATGCACATCCCGGCCGCCAAGGGCGAGCTGATCGACCGGGCGCGCCGGCAGGTCAACGAGGTGGAGCAGCAGTATCAGGACGGCGTCATCACCAACGGCGAGCGCTACAACAAGGTGGTCGACATCTGGGCCCACACCACGGAGCAGATCGCCGATGCCATGTTCCGCGAGCTGGAAGGCGGCGAGCAGGGCGGGGAGTTCAATCCCATCTACATGATGGCCGACTCCGGCGCCCGCGGCTCCAAGCAGCAGATCCGCCAGTTGGCCGGCATGCGCGGCCTCATGGCCAAGCCCTCGGGCGAGATCATCGAGACGCCCATCACCTCCAACTTCCGCGAAGGCCTCACCGTGCTGGAGTACTTCACCTCCACCCACGGCGCCCGCAAGGGTCTGGCCGACACCGCGCTCAAGACGGCGGACTCGGGCTACCTGACCCGGCGTCTCGTCGACGTGTCCCAGGACGTGATCGTGTCCGAGTACGACTGCGGCACCGTGAAGTACATCGACGCGGCGCCCCTCGTCGAGGGCGGCGACATCATCCAGTCCCTGCGCGACCGCGTGCTCGGGCGCGTGGCCGCCGAGGACATCCGCGATCCGTTCACGGGCGAGATCATCGTGCAGGCCAGCACCGAGATCAACGAGGAGCTGGCGCAGAAGATCGAGGACTCCGGCCTGGAGCGGGTGCGCATCCGCTCCGCCCTCACCTGCGAGTCGAAGCGCGGCATCTGCGTCATGTGCTACGGCCGCAATCTGGGCACGGGCCGCCTCGCGGAGTTCGGGGAGGCCGTGGGCATCATCGCCGCCCAGTCCATCGGCGAGCCCGGCACGCAGCTCACGATGCGCACCTTCCACATCGGCGGCACGGCGAGCCGCGTCGTCGAGGCCTCCAAGCACGACGCCAAGCACGCCGGCATCGTGAAGTACCACAACATCCGCTCCGTGGTGAATCGCGACAACGACATCGTGGTGCTGAACCGGAACGGCGAGATCGTGGTCGTGGACGAGCGGGGCCGCGAGAAGGAGCGGTACCCGGTGGTTCCGGGCGCCCGCATCAAGATCAAGGACGAGGGCAAGGTGACCATGGGCAAGCTCCTCGTGGAGTGGGACCCGTTCACCACGCCCATCCTCACCGAGGTCAGCGGCACGGTGACGTTCCGCGACATCGTGGACGGCGTCACCATCCGCGAGGAGTTCGACGAGGTCACCGGCCTCGCCCGGCGCGTGATCATCGAGGACCAGGAAGGCAAGCTGCAGCCGCGGGTGTCCGTGAAGGCGCCCACGGGCGGTGACAATTCGCCCGATGCCGAGGCGGTGGGCGAGACGCGCGGCCGGTACATGCTGCCGGTGGGGGCCCACCTCCTGGTGGCCGACGGCACCGAGGTGCACCAGGGCGACATCATCGCCAAGATCCCCCGCGAGACCACGAAGACCAAGGACATCACGGGCGGTCTGCCGCGGGTGGCCGAGCTCTTCGAGGCGCGCAAGCCGAAGGAGCAGGCGGTCATCACCGAGATCGACGGCGCCGTCGAGTTCGCGGGCTTCGTGAAGGGCATGCGGAAGATCGTCATCCGCGCCGACGACGGCGAGACCAAGGAGTATCTGATCCCGCGCGGCAAGCACATCTCGGTTCACGAGGGCGACCGGGTCAAGGCGGGTGAGGCGCTGATGGACGGCTCCCCGAATCCGCACGACTACCTGGCCGTGCTCGGCGATCGCGAGCTGCAGCGGTATCTCGTGAACGAGGTGCAGGAGGTCTACCGCCTGCAGGGCGTGACCATCAACGACAAGCACATCGAGATCATCGTGCGCCAGATGCTCCGGCGCGTGCGCATCGAGGAGGTCGGCGGCACGGAATTCGTGGTGGGCGAGCTGGTCGACAAGTTCGTCTTCCAGGACGAGAACGAGAAGGCCATCGCAGCCGGCAAGCCGCCCGCGACGGCCAAGCCCGTGCTCCTCGGCATCACCAAGGCGTCTTTGTCCACGGACAGCTTCATCTCGGCGGCGTCCTTCCAGGAGACGACGCGCGTGCTCACGGAAGCGGCCATCAGCGGCAAGACCGACGATCTGCGCGGGCTCAAGGAGAACGTTATCGTGGGCCGGCTCATTCCGGCCGGTACCGGGCTCGGGCACTACACGAGGGCCGAGGTGCTGAGCCAGGGCGGCGACGAGGTCGTCGTGGCGGTCGAGGAGCCGCCAGCCGAGGAGATCATCGACGCCGGGGACGGCGATGGCGACGAGATCGCCCAGGCCGGCTAGGGGCCAGGCGTCAGCACCTTGACAAGGGCCCCTATTTCAGGTAGAAAGTTAGAGTTTTGGCCCTATTGGCCGGGCCTTAGGCTGCCCGGAGGGCGCTGAGAGAAACGACAGGGGAGATATGCCGACCATCAATCAGCTGGTGAGGCAGGGCCGCGAGGCGGTGCGGAAGAAGTCGAAGACGCCCGCCATGGAGGCCTGCCCGCAGAAGCGTGGCGTGTGCATCCGCGTGTACACGACCACGCCCAAGAAGCCGAACTCGGCTTTGCGGAAGGTCGCCCGCGTGCGACTGACCAACGGCCTCGAGGTGACGTCGTACATCCCGGGCGTCGGGCACAACCTGCAGGAGCACTCGATCGTCCTCATACGGGGCGGCCGCGTTAAGGACCTGCCGGGCATCCGGTACCACATCATCCGCGGGTCGCTCGACACCGCCGGGGTGGCGGGCCGGAAGCAGAGCCGGTCGAAGTACGGCGCCAAGCAGCCGAAGGGTGGAGGGGCGGCCTAGATGCGTCGGGCTGGTGCGGCGCGACGTGAGATCCTGCCGGATCCCAAGTACGGGAGCCGGATCGTGGCGAAGTTCGTCAACATGATGATGTACGGCGGCAAGAAGAGCACGGCCGAGCGGATCATGTACGAGGCCATGGGCAGCATGGAAGACCGGGCGAAGCAGGACGCGCTCAAGCTCTTCAAGTCGGCCGTGGACAACTGCAAGCCGGCCGTGGAGGTCAAGTCCCGCCGCGTGGGCGGCTCCACGTATCAGGTACCGGTCGAGGTGCGGCCGGACCGGCGCACCGCGCTCAGCATGCGGTGGCTCATCGGGGCGGCCCGACGGCGGGCGGAGAAGAGCATGTCGGAGCGGCTGGCCGGCGAGCTCCTGGACGCCGCGAACAATCGCGGGACGGCCGTGAAGAAGCGAGAAGACACTCACAAGATGGCGGAGGCCAACAAGGCGTTCGCGCACTACCGCTGGTAGTTACCGAGACTCGAAGAGGGGGGCCGCAGCCTCGACCCCCCTCTTCTCTTGAGTAGCGCCGCACTCGAGGAGAAGCGTCGTGGAAGCGCAGTACCCGCTGGAGCGGACCCGGAATATTGGCATCATGGCCCACATCGATGCCGGCAAGACCACCACCACGGAGCGCGTGCTCTACTACACCGGCCGGTCGTACAAGATCGGCGAGGTGCACGAGGGCACGGCGACCATGGACTGGATGGTCCAGGAGCAGGAGCGCGGCATCACCATCACCTCCGCCGCGACCACCTCCTTCTGGCGCGACTGCCGCATCAACATCATCGACACGCCCGGCCACGTGGACTTCACCATGGAGGTCGAGCGGTCCCTGCGCGTGCTGGACGGCGCCATCGCCATCCTCGACGCCGTGTCCGGCGTGGAGCCCCAGACCGAGACGGTGTGGCGGCAGGCGGACAAGTACAAGGTCCCCCGCATCGTCTACGTCAACAAGATGGACCGCGTCGGCGCCGACTACTATCGCTGCCTCGCCATGCTCAAGGACCGCCTGGGCGCTCACCCGGTGGCCATCCAGATCCCCCTCGGACGCGAGGACCAGTTCAAGGGCGTCATCAACCTGATCGACCAGATCGCGTACGTCTGGTCGGACAGTGGCGATCTCGGCCAGAACTTCGAGACGGTGGAGATTCCCGCCGACTTCAAGGCGCAGGCCGACGAGTACCGCGAGAAGATGCTGGAGGGGCTGGCCGAGGTGGACGATCACCTCATGGAGAAGTACCTGGGCGGTGAGAAGGTCACGTCCGAGGAGATCCGGGCCGCGGTGCGGACCGGCACGATCTCCATGAAGCTCTTCCCCGTCATCTGCGGCGCCTCGTTCAAGAACAAGGGCGTGCAGCCCATGCTGGACGCGGTGGTCGACTACCTCCCCTCGCCGCTCGACGTGCCGCCCATCTCCGCGGTCAACCCGGAGACGCAGGAGCACGAGAACCGCGAGCCCGACGCGAGGGCGCCGTTCGCCGCGCTGGCCTTCAAGATCATGAACGACCCGTTCGTGGGCCAGCTCACGTTCGTGCGCGTGTACTCCGGCACGCTCAGCTCGGGCACGGGCGTCTACAACTCCACGCGCGACAAGAAGGAGCGCATCGGCCGCCTCCTCCGGATGCACGCCAACAAGCGCGAGGAGATCGAGGCGGTCTCGGCGGGCGACATCGCGGCGGTGGTGGGGCTCAAGGACACGCGCACGGGCGACACGCTGTGCGATCCCAACAAGCCGATCATCCTCGAGTCGATGGACTTCCCCGCTCCCGTCATCGCGGTGGCCATCGAGCCCAGGACGAAGGCCGACGAGGAGAAGCTTGGCCAGTCCCTGTCCCGGCTCGCCATGGAAGACCCGACCTTCAAGGTCAACGTGGATCCCGAGACGAACCAGACGCTCATCCACGGCATGGGCGAGCTCCACCTCGAGATCATCGTCGACCGCCTCCTCCGCGAGTTCAAGGTCGAGGCGAACGTGGGCAAGCCGCAGGTTGCCTACCGCGAGACCATTCGCCAGAAGGCGGAGGCGCAGGGGCGCTTCGTCCGCCAGACGGGCGGCCGCGGCCAGTACGGCGACGTGTGGCTCGAGATCGAGCCGTCCGAGCCCGGCGCCGGCGTGGTCTTCGAGAACAAGCTCAAGGGGCCGGCCATCCCGCGCGAATACGTGCCCGCGGTCGAGAAGGGCGTCAAGGAAGCGGCGGAGACCGGCGTGCTCGCCGGCTATCCCGTCGTCGACATCCACGTCTCCCTCACGGACGGCAGCTACCACGACGTCGACTCGAGCGAGATGGCGTTCAAGATCGCCGCCTCCATGGGCTTCAAGGAAGTGTGCCGCAAGGCCAAGCCCGTGCTCCTCGAGCCCGTGATGGACGTGGAGGTCGTGGTGCCCTCGGAGTACCAGGGCGCGGTGGTGGGCGACCTGAACAGCCGCCGCGGCCGCGTGGTCAGCATGGACAGCCGCGGCAACGCGCAGGTCATCCGCGCCAACGTCCCGCTCGGCCAGATGTTCGGATATGCCACCGACGTCCGCTCCATGACCCAGGGGCGGGCCACCTACACCATGCAGTTCGCCCGCTACGAGGAAGTGCCGCGGAACATCGCCGAGGAGATCATGGCGAAGGCCGCCGGCAAGGGCACCACTCGGGCGGGCTCCCGCTAGCGCGCGACAGGAGAGATCACCGTCATGGCCAAGGCAAAGTTCGACCGGTCGAAGCCGCACGTGAACATCGGGACGATCGGGCACATCGATCACGGGAAGACGACGCTGACGAGTGCGATCACGAAGGTGCTGCACACGAAGTACAGCGGGG
>Ga0335069_10008161_pt1 | contig 15028 bp, 9 predicted proteins | sample Lox_Sample_11_FD_206714 | JGI IMG/M metagenome (GOLD analysis project Ga0335069, IMG submission 206714) | Soil microbial communities from Loxahatchee National Wildlife Refuge, Florida, United States - Lox_Sample_1.1 | ecosystem: Environmental > Terrestrial > Soil > Wetlands | place: USA: Florida... | reverse complement strand
ACCTCTTTGGTCCAGAAAGCATTTACTGGAATCCCGCCGCCCTGTCCCTGATTCACGGGGGCGGCCATCACGTTTTGTTGTTTGAAAGTGGCGGAAAGCGGCAGGATCTCGTCCTTGCCCCAGTCCAAGCTCGATCCCTGGAAGGACCACATCTGGTAGTGCTTCGCGGCAGGATCGGCGAGCGAGGCATCAAGCCAGTGTTGCTGCGTGGCAATGCGATCAAGTTTGATTTCCGACGAAGCGCTGTTCTTATAGGTGGTCGAGGTTACCGCGATATTCGGAAAGTCGTCATAGACTTCTACCGCGACGGTCCGCTCTAGCCCAGTGGAGGCGCTCCTGCCGGTCACTTCGATTCGTTTACCAGTTGCGCCCAGTTTTCCGGTCGCCTCGCCAACTTTGGCTGAACCTTGGAGAGTGAAATCGCTTACTTCTTTTCCGTTAGCCTGAACCGCTTCTGAACTCTCGCCCGACAACGCCGAATCGATGCTCAATCTCTTTCCACTCTTCGTCAGAAACGCTTGCACGCCTCCGGCCGGACCCAACTCAAACTCAGCGCTCCGAGTACGAATCACGAAGGAGCTATTGCTCCCCGATGGCGCGATTACCTCAATCATGGATTGTTTCGGCGCCGACGGCTGCTCCGCCGGTTTCTTCTCCGTGCATCCGCCGAACAGAAGGCACGCACCTAACATCGCTCCCACCAGCGACCAGTTCTTTCGAATCGTCATCTCTATTTACCGCCTTCCGCCATTTTCACGCCCTTGAATTCAGCGAACAACGCTTCTGCATTCTTGTGATACACCTTCTCCAGCACATCGTCGGGAAGCCCAAGTCCATAGATCATCCAGCGGCCTTGCGCGGGATATTGCGCATAAGGAAAGTAATCGTCACTGGTCTCCAGCCACCGAAAGTAGTTCTGGTACATCGCTTCCTTCGCCCCTTCATCGGTGCCGAACATGATCCGGTCCGGATACTTCAGAAACAACTCGCGCGTCCTTCGCGGCTGGCGGCCGAGTTCCCCTTCGCGCGCGCCAAACTCGATCATCACGTTGGGGAATGTCTGCAGGGTCTGCTCAACAAAATCAAGATTCTCCGGCCAGCTTCCGAAATGCAGTGCCACAAATTTCGTTCGCGGGTGCTTCGCGAACATCCGGTCGCGCTGGGCAAGCAGGTCCTGCATCGTCGGAAACTGCGGGCCGTAAAAACTCCAGTCGGGATGCTCGATCAATTCTTCGTAGCGCTCATTGTTGGCGTCGATCGGCCGGAAGAACGCTTCCGGATCGGCAACATGCATGAAGACGGGAATCCCCAATCGTCCGCACTCTTCCCACACGGGATCGAGCTTGGAGTCGTCAACTGCGATCAGCCTGCCCGTTTTGTCCTTAACTCCGAGACCTAGTTCCTTCAGAATCTTCAGTCCTCGCGCACCGCGGCGAACCGAGTCGTCGATCTGTTGCACCATCAACTGACTGAAGTTCGGATCGTCGATCTTGCTCCAGTCCAATTGTGTGAAGACCATGAACCGCCCGGGATAGGGCTTCACCATGCGGTTGATGACACCCTGAAGTTTCTCTCCCCACAGGCCGGTAAGAACGACGATAGTTTTGATGTTGTCGCGATCCATCATCGCGACCAACTCCGCCGGATCGACTCGATCGCCAATTTCCATCGCATCGTTGGTGTGCGTGTGCACATCAATGACGGGAAACTTTGCCCGTTTCACCTCGTGTTCCGGCAGATGCACCATGGGCTGCGGATGAAAATCCTTAAGCAGAATCGTCTTCTTCTCATCCGCATTCTCCGCAGGCTTGTATCCGATCTGTGCCCAAGCGAAAGCCCCGCACAGGAAGCAACAAGCCAAGGCGAGGATACGTTTTACCGCCACAGTGCGTGCGCTATCCTTTAGGCCGTTCCGCCGCATCCGCAAACTCAGAGACATCGCAACACCAATCCCATTCGGAATGCGCTTGACAATAGCACAAAACGAAAGTAAAAGTAACAACTCATAATTAAAAGATACATAATTGGAAACAAATCGAAGCAAGATCCCACGCAGAAGGAGTCCTGTAATGCGTATCCGTTGCTCACTCCCCACGTTCTCTACGGGCCTGTTTCGCATTCTCGTCTGCCTCGCGCTGCTGGGCAGCGCTGCCTTGGCGCAGAAGGACACTGGTTCCATCGCAGGCGCAGTGAAAGACACCAGCGGAGCACTTGTGGCCGGCGCGAAAATAACCGTGACCGACGTCGACCGCGGTACGCAGTTCACGACCACTACCAACTCCAACGGTGAGTACGTAGCCAGCCCTCTGCATGTGGGAAACTACCGCGTCCAGGTGGAACAAGCCGGCTTCAAGAGGGCCGAATCAAACGTCATTGAGTTGTTGATCCAACAACGCGCTGTCGTCGACTTCTCCCTGCAGGTTGGGGGAAGCGTCGAACGAATGGAGGTCACGGCGTCGGGCCCACTTTTGGAGCGTGAAACGTCGGAACTCGGACAAGTGGTGGAGCGTCAACAAGTCGCAAACTTGCCGCTTAACGGACGCAATTTCGCCCAACTCGCTCTACTAACGGCCGGCACCGCACCTAGCGAACCCGGTTCTCGCGACGAAGGCGGCTACGGTTTCAGCGCCAACGGAGCGCGTTCCCTGCAAAACAATTTTCTGCTCGACGGGGTAGACAACAACTCGAATCTGCCCGATCTGCTCAACGAAACCAATTTCGTAATCCAACCATCGGTTGAGGCCTTGCAGGAATTCAAGGTGCAGACCAACGCCTATAGCGCGGAGTTCGGACGCGGCAACGGCGCCATCATCAACGCTGTTATCAAGTCGGGGACCAACAATTGGCATGGCGGCGCATGGGAGTTTCTGCGTAACGAGAAATTCGATGCCCGCAACTTCTTCGACACTTCTCGTCAGCCCTACAAGCAGAACCAGTTTGGCGGTTCGTTTGGCGGGCCGATCTACAAGGGCAAAACGTTCTTCTTCGTGGATTACGAAGGCCTTCGCATTCGTCAGGCGGAGCCGCAAACTGCCATCGTTCCCACCCTCGATCAGCGAAACGGCGACTTTTCTTCGCTGATCGACTACACGACGCCGGTGGTCGACTCCTCCACCAACGCCCAGGTGCTCGATTGCAACGGGCACCCAACCTACGCGGGAGAAATCTTCAACAGCCGGCTCGCCCAGGTCGTACCCGTGAGCGGGAGTAATCCCACTGGAGTTTGTGGCACGCCGTTCGGCTACGACGTCACAGGCCTGCCGCTGAACATGATTCCAATGGGATCGATCGATCCGTTGGCATCCGCCCTGACGAAGCTCTTTCCTAACCCCAACGCCAATAACGCGGGTTTCAATTTCCTTTCCGATCCGAAGCAGATCACCTCGCGCAACAACTTCGACATTCGCGTTGATCACAACTTCCGCCAGGCCGACAACTTGTTCGCCCGCTTCAGCTACGAAGATCAACCCAGCACGATACCCTCGCCTTTCCAAAGCACAGGTGGCGATGGCGGCGGATTCTTCACGGGTGTCGAGGACAACGCCTATCGAAGTGTAGCCTTAAGTGAAACGCACATTTTTTCTCCGCACCTGGTCAATGAATTCCGCTTCGGCTACAACCGCGTGCACTCCGAGCGTCTTCAGTTCAATGCGGACAAAGCTCCCAAGGACATTATCCCGGGCGGCGTCGATTTCCCCGGTATTCCCTTCACTTCCGGAAACGGTGGCTTGCCGCAACTGACCTTCAGCGACATCTCCACTCTTGGCAGTCCCACCTTCCTGCCCTCGCGCGAAATCCAGAATACCTTCAGCTTGTCTGACAACTTCACCTTCGTCCGCGGCAAGCACACGATGAAGTATGGCACTGAGATCCGCTGGGAGGAGTTCACCATCCTTCAACCCGCCGAGTCTCGCGGTGCCCTCGATTTTGGCTCAGGCTTCACCAGCAATCCTGGGGTGCTTACCAGCGATCAGTCAGGAGCGTTCGGCGGCTCCGGTTACGCTTCATTCCTGCTTGGAATTTCCGATGGAGGCGGAATCACCAACATCCACAACATTGATTACCGTCGTCCTACGTATGCATTCTTCGGGCAGGACGATTGGCGCGTTACCTCGAAGCTGACGATGAATCTCGGGCTGCGGTACGAATTCTTTGCCACGGTCAAGGAAAAGCACAATCAGGAGGCCACGTACGACCTGAACACGCAGACCCTCCTGGTCCCTAAGGGTCAGAACGTTTCGCTCACGCCAACCATCGCTTCTTACATTCCGCTGAGCGCAACGGCGACGCCGGGCTTGATCAGTCCCGACACGAATAATTTCGCTCCCCGCATCGGCCTGGCCTACTCTGCAACCAACAAGCTTGTTCTGCGCGCGGGCTACGGAATCTTTTACGGCGGCACGGAGAACGGTCCTTTTTCGAACCCGAGCCCCGGCTTCAATCCGCCGTATTTCACCTCGGAGTCTTTCTCGAATCCATGTGGACTTGGCTCTGCGAATCCGGCCAACGGGCAGATCGATTGCTCCATTGCTGGACTCTCGTTCCTGCAGAATGGGTTCCCGGCGAATTCCCTGACCGATCCCAACACACCGATCCTGTTTTCGCTTGACCCCAACCTGGTGACGCCTTACATGCAGCAATGGCATCTCTCGACGCAATACCAATTGCCTTGGGACACGCTATTCGAAGTGACCTATGCCGGTTCGAAAGGAACGAAGCTCTACACGTTTTTCAACGGAAACCAGGCAGCCCCGACGACAGACCCCACCATTCCACTCGCTCCCCGCCGCCCGATTCCCGCTGTCGACGCAGCGATCCAATGGTTCCGCTCGTCCGGAAAATCAAACTACGACTCGCTGCAACTGCGCGCCGAAAAACACTTCCACGGAGGCCTGTATTTCCTCGGCGCATATACGTGGGCACACTCCATGGATATCGCTTCCAACGCCAATCTCGGCGCGCAGAACGGCGGCGATTTCCGCAATTTCCGTTATCCCGAAGCGGAATATGGAAACTCCGACTTCGATATCCGTCAGCGCCTGACCGTGAGCTATCTGTACGAACTTCCGTTCGGCCACGGCAAGCGCCTCGCTGGCGATGCCTCTGGCGTGAAGCAGGCACTCATTGGCGGCTGGCAGGTTGGCGGCATCACCTCGGCCTCGACAGGGAACTGGTTCACCATCACCGACAACATCGGTTTCTCGAACTCGGATAACGGCGGCAACGTCGGCTCGTCGCAACGACCAGACATCATCTCCGATCCGTTCAAGGCGGGTCCGGTGATGTCGAACCCCGATCCGTCGTGCCACACCACGATTTCGCAGGGCGGCAGCGCCGCCGACCAGGTCCGTACCCTCCAGACATGGTTTAATCCGTGCGCCTTTACGAACGCGGCTGTTGGCACTTTTGGAGACGTGGGACGTAACACCATCCAAGGTCCTGGCTACCAGATCTGGGATTTCACTATTTTCAAGCACTTCTCGTTGAAGGAAAAAGCCAAACTCGAATTCCGCAGCGAGTTCTTCAACCTGTGGAACCACACCAACCCACAATTCGCGAAGTCAGGGCCGCAGAACGCAAACAACGCGACGGTGCGCGACGCTCCCGGATTCGCAGCTCTGACGGCGGCGCGGCCGCCGCGGCAGATACAACTCGCGCTCAAGGTGTCATTTTGAAAATCGTTGGCGAGATATTACGGGCAGCTTTGAGCATTGCAGTCGGCCGGAACGAATCGCTTTAGCCGCTCGATCTCCGCGACGACGGATCTTGCAATCTCAGGAACCACTGCCGCAACGGATGGCGACAACTCGGTACTCAGATCGGTTGGTGGCTCGATGGAAACTGCAAACAGAATTACGTTTGCTTCCCGACTCAGCAAGTGAAAGCTGTCCAGCAAATCCTTGAGCCCGATGTCGTGCGCCGTTAAGGTTCGCGGATAGTCCTTGGAGAAGCGCGGCTCCAAACGGCGTGCCGTACCGACCGGCGCTCCGTCCACGGTGGCATCAATCAGGATGATTGCTTTTGCCGACTGCATTGGCTCCAGCAGATGAAACCCGCCTGTGCCTCCATCCATGCATTCCACGTAAGCAGGTAACTGGAGCTTCTCCAAATAGCGAATGACGTGAACGCCTACTCCTTCGTCACCCATCAGGTAGTTGCCAACGCCCAGGATTAAGATCTTGCCCATGCCTCTATTTCACGCGGCTTATGCGCTCGAACTTCCAGCCTCCGACCATTGATGAGGTGGTGCCGCGACCCTCGATGTAGTCGTGATAGAAGACGAGATAGACGTGGACGATCGCGAACAGGACGAAGAACCACATCATCGCGTGATGCCACTGGCGAACGGCGAAGTCTCCACCCATGACCGGTGTGATCCACGCGAACAGGCGCGGGAAGAAGGACTTACTCATCGCCGAGTAAAGAGCAAATCCGGTGAGGGACTGGAAGAGGAATGCAAGAAACGAAAGGAAGTAAACAAAACCTGCCAGTGCGTTGTGGCCAATCGAAATTGCACCCTTCAGACGGGTTTGCAGGATATCAACGCGCAGCACCTCGCCGATTTCCCTCCATTGTTCCGGTTTCAGAGGGATGAAGTTCGTCCACTTCGCATACTGATTGCCGACGAACCCCCAGTAAATCCGGAACATGAAGTTGAAGAAGAACAGGAATGCAGCCACGAAGTGGGTGAAGCGCACGATGCCGAACCAGTACGCCTGGTACGCCTCCGCCGACGTCGACAGCGCGCGCGGCGTGCCGATCAGGTATCCGGTTACCATCAGCGCCGCCACACAGATTGCGTTCAGCCAGTGATAGAACCTCACCGGGAGTTCCCACACATACACGCGTGCGTACGTCGCAGGAGCCGGCGGAACAGATGGCGTAACAGCTCTTATCGGTGTAGCCATGTCTGCCTCACTGGAAACTTATCTGCTGGATGTGCTTGCCAGCGGGGTCGTACAGGTGCACCGCACACGCCAAGCACGGATCGAACGAGTGAATAGTCCGCAGGATCTCCAGCGGCTGATCGATCTTCGCTACCTTCGTCCCGATGAGCGATTCTTCGTAAGCCGATCGCTGCCCCTTCGCATCGCGCGGTGATGCGTTCCACGTGCTCGGCACGACCAACTGGTAGTTATCGGCGACACCGTTCTTGATGCGAATCCAGTGCGCCAGCGCACCGCGCGGCGCCTCGGTCATGCCTACGCCCTCGGCTTCAGCAGGCCACGTAGAAGGATCCCACTTCTCGCGGTTGAACGTGGACACCTCGTGACCCTTCACCTGTTTAAGCAGCTCATCGTAAAACTCCTTCATCCACCCTACGACCAGCAGCGTCTCGACTCCGCGCGCCGCTGTGCGGCCCAGCGTGGAGAACAACGCCGTCACCGGCACGTCAAGCTTCTTCAGCACGAAGTCGACGAGGTCTTTCACCTCCGTGCTGCCTTTCGCGTAGGCCACCAGCACGCGCGCCAGCGGGCCCACTTCCATGGCGTGATCGTTCCAGCGCGGCGTTTTCAGCCACGAGTACTTGCCATCCACGTTGAGGAAATCATACGGCGGCTTCGGGCCGGTGTAGTTGAGCTCCGTCTCGCCGTCGAACGGATGCAGAGGCGTGTTATCGCCTGCGTTATAACGATAGTAAGAATGGGCGATGTACTCCTTGATCTCCTGCTTATCGTGGCCGTTCACCGGATGCACTTCGTTCAGGTTACGGTCGAGGATCGCTCCACGCGGGAATTTGAAGTACTCGGGTTCGTTGTATCCGCGCGTGGGCAGGTCGCCATAGCAGAGATAATTTTTCAGCCCGCCGCCGTACGCCGCCCAGTCTTTGTAGAAGCTGGCCACCGCGAGCAGATCCGGGATGTATACCTGTTCCACCATCGCCCTCGCGTTGGCGATCAGCATCCCGACATGGTTCAGTCGCTCGGTGTTGATGGCGTTGACTTCCTGCGTGTTCAGCGAACACGGCACGCCGCCCACGAGATAATTCGGGTGAGGATTCTTGCCGCCGAAGATGGTATGGACCTTTACCATCTCCTTCTGCCACTCCAGTGCTTCCAGGTAGTGAGCTACGCCGATGAGGTTCACCTCGTGCGGCAGCTTGTATGCCGGATGCCCCCAGTAACCATTGGCGAAAATGCCGAGCTGGCCGCTGGCAACGAAGTCCTTCAGGCGCTTTTGCAGGTCGGAGAAGTATCCCGGCGAACTCTTCGCCCAGTTGGATATCGACTGTGCCAGCTCTGACGTCTTCTTCGGATCGGCCGACAGCGCGCTGACCACATCCACCCAATCCAGCGCGTGCAGGTGATAGAAGTGGACGACGTGGTCCTGCACGTACTGCGCGCAGAACATCAGGTTGCGGATCAGCTCAGCATTCTTGGGCACGCTGATCTTTAGCGCGTCTTCCACGGCGCGCACGCTGGCCAGCGCGTGCACGGTGGTGCAGACCCCGCAAACGCGCTCGGTAAACGCCCAGATGTCGCGCGGGTCCCGGCCCTTCACGATCTTCTCGATGCCGCGCACCATCGTGCCGGAGCTGTAGGCGTCGGTGATAACGCCGTTCTCCACCACCGCCTCGATGCGGAGGTGGCCTTCAATGCGAGTAATCGGATCTACAACCACTCTTGCCATGGGCGCTCACCTATTCCTTTAGCTTTTGGTCCTTCGCCGCCTCTTCATGCTCGGCGGCGAGCAGCGACTTCTTGCGCAGGTTGGTGGATGCGGCGTGAACGGCCACACCCGCCAACGTCGCGACACCAACCACCGTGCCAATCGTGTCGGCCGTGCTTTCAATACCGAATCCCGGGAAGGACGCGAGATGACGGTAGAACGGCGCGTTGTCCCAGAAATTGGCTTCGCTGCAGCCGATGCAGCCGTGGCCTGACTGGATCGGATAGCTCAGCCCGCCATTCCACTTCGTGACCGAGCAGGCGTTGTAGGTCACCGGACCGCGGCATCCCATCTTGTACAGGCAGTAGCCGCGGCGTGCGTTGTCGTCGTCCCACGTCTCGACGAACAACCCGGCATCGTAGTACGGGCGCCGGTAGCAGGTGTCGTGCACCCGCCGCGAATAGAACTCCTTCGGTCGCCCGAGGCTGTCGAGTTCGGGCATGTGGTCGTAGGCCAGGATATGCGTCACCACGCCGACCATCACGTCGGCGATCGGAGGGCATCCGGGGACGTTGATCACCGGTTGGCCTACCAGTTTGTGAATCGGCGTCGCGCCCGTCGGATTCGGGTTCGCATGCTGCACGCAGCCATTCGACGCGCAACTTCCCCAAGCGATAACCGCCGCTGCATCCTTCGCGCACTCCTGCAGGATGTCTTCCGCCGTGCGGCCGCCGATGCAGCAGTAAATGCCGCCATCCGCCGTGGGCACTGATCCTTCGACCAGCAGCATGTATTTGCCCGGATACTTCTTGATCGTGTCCTGCAGGCTCTTCTCGGCGCCCGTTCCCGACGCCGCCTGCAGCGTCTCGCTGTAGTCGAGCGAGATCATGTCGAGCAGCACGTCGGCCACCACCGGGTGCGCCGAGCGGATGAACGACTCGCTGCAGCAGGTGCATTCCTGGAAATGCAGCCAGACGACCGGCGGCCTCGGCTTGCTTTCAAATGCCTTGGCGACCTGCCCCAGGCCGTTTTCGCCGATTCCGGCGAGTGCCGCCGCGTAGGCGCAGAAATTCAGAAAGTCGCGACGCGAGTACCCCTTGGATTGCATCGCCGCCCAGATCGAAGGATGGCTCATGGCCCCTCCCTGACATTTGGAAAACTACCCAACCCCGGATTCGGCCCCTGTTAACGCAAGTGGAAGGAGAAAGATGGAGGTAGGAAATAACACACGATGACAGCGGGGTACGTGATAGCGGTCACTGGTCGTAGTGACCGTATTGGACGTTCGCATGATCCAGTTTCGAAGGCCGCTTTCATGAGCAAGACGGTCCGCGACTGAAGGGTCGGATTTAATCTCCGGAAAACCCGAAAAACGAATCGCGAGCGCGTTTGCTCGTCGCAAGATGTCAACAAAATCTTCACAATCGCACGGCAAATCTTCTGTTAACAATTCATTGACAATCGGACGCTAATCTAAGTTCAGCATCCTGTAAGAGATTTGTCTGCAAGCGGTTCGGTCAGGCCAGGTCAGAGGCTGGACCAGGAGGATTGCGATTGGGAGGCGACAGGCCGGGGAAGGCGATTCCGGGCTCTCCGGACGCGTGTATTCCATGCTCGCCGAGGAAATGGGTAACAGCGACAGTCGCGGCAAGATCATCTGGATTCTTGCATCCAGCCGCCCCGACCTGATCGAAGTCGATCTCAAGCGACCGGGCCGGGTGGACGTGAAAATCCCGCTCCTGCCAACGACTACGGCGCGCGAAGGATTCGATCTCATCCGGATGCTCTGTGGGAAACGTGGGCTGACTCTTGACGAATCCGACTTTTCTTCCCTGGAGCCCAAAATCCCCAATTTACTCACGCCGGGGGCAGCGGATACGCTCGTCACCAAGATCTACCGTCAGGTGAAGACGAGTTCCAGCACGCCGACACAGTCTCTGGCTGCGTCGCTCGCGGATTATCAGCACCCGGTCCCGCTACAAATACTGGAGCAGCAAATCCGGATGGCTATCGACGAGGCCACGGACATGGAATTTGTTCCCTTGATGCTCCGGACCCGTTACTCGCAAGGTATTGCTCCACGCACCGAGTGACCCTCCGGAACCATTGATTAAGAGGTGCTTGCTGGTTCATCGGCGCAAGGTTACGAACGAGTTTCCGGCGTTCATGCGTTCCTGGATTGCAAACCGAACGCAATATGGCAAACTTTGGTGCTAACCTGCGTCACGCCATCGAATGGTGCAAGCGATTCTATCTAAAATTCGAGCGAAGCTGGGCATCAGATCGTCGAACGTACTTCTGCGGTACGTGATCGGTGTCATGATCCTCACGCTGATCACTGTTGCCTTCCTGCAATATCGCTGGACTACTGAGGCGGCGCGCGCGACACAGCTCAAGATCGGTGGAGAGGTTGTGGGTTTGATGACCGATTGGCACTTGGCGCTGTTTCGGGAGTTTTCGAGTGTTTGCGTTTATCTATTGGTCGGCCCCGATGCAGGAGCGCAGGACGAGTGGCAGGACTACCAGGTGCGCCTCGATCGCTGGCGAAAGAAGTCGCGGTACCCGGAGCTGGTGAGTGGCGTCTACATATGGGAATCCAGCAATCAAAAGAAACCGCGCTTGTTTGTGCTCCAATCTGGGACAAATCCTCCGCGTGAAGTCGAACCCGAAGCTTCCTCGGAAATCATTCTCGCCAGGCTCTCCGCAAGGTCATCGAACCTCCCCGTAGCCTTGAGCGCATGGAAGCTGCAGCCTGATGGTGATGTTCTGACGGACCTAATCTCCAGAACCGCGAGTTCGACAACTAACGCGTTGGCGGGTTGGCAGTTTGACCAGGACCGTTTCGCGTTGGTCCATCCCATCATCCATCATCCACTCCCTGGAGACGTGATTGCGGACGTCGGTGAACGAGTTGATTGGATCGTGGTTACGCTGAATCCAGAGGCCTTGAAGAGAACTGTTTTTCCGTCGATAGCTCGTGAGTATCTGGGAAGCGAAAACGAAACCGAGTACACGATTGTACTTACCTCGGGCGGCGACGTTTCCCACGTGCTGTACTCATCGGAGCCGCAATCGACGGCGTCGATCCTGCAAGATCCCGACGCCAGCATGGTCGTGTTCGGTTCCGTTTCGGAAACCACCGAAGAGCATTTAGGCGCCGCTCTGAAAAATGGAGCGTCCCTGGGTTCACTCAAATGGCACGATGTTTTGGGTCCGTTGTGGTTTCCTGTCATCCAGTACGAGGCTGAGCAGCAACCATGGAAGCTTCTCATTGATCGACACGCCGGCAGCCCCGACGACTTTGTGCAGAGGGCTCGTTCACGTAACCTCGTCATCAGTGCAATTGTCCTGCTGTTGCTCGCAGCGAGTATGGCGCTGGTGGTAATCACCAGCTACCGCGAGCAGAGTCTCGCGAAGGCCCAGCTTGATTTTGTGGCCTCTGTGTCCCACGAGCTGCGAACCCCGTTGGCGGTTATCGGATCGGCCGCCGACAACATCGCAGACGGCGTTGTCGAAGGCAAGGCCCAGTTGGAGCGGTATGGACACATGCTTCGTGAGCAGACACGCCAGTTGTCGGAACTGGTGGAGCAGGTCCTGCTTTTCGCAGCGGTTAAAGATGGCCGCGACCGCTACGAGATCACCGAAGTAGACGTTGCTCATTGCCTTGAGACCGCCATCGGCAACACTGCTTACATGCTACAGCGCGCTGGTTTTACCCTCGACTACCGGTGTGAGCCCGGAATGCCGCGTGTTCAAGCGGACGCGGCTGCCCTGACTCAATGCCTGCAGAATCTCATCGTGAATGCCGTGAAGTATAGTGGGGATAGTCGTACCATCAACGTTACCGCTCGCCTGCGCCGGAGTTCCAATGCATCGGAGAAGGTCGAGATCAGCGTCTGCGATTCAGGCATCGGCATATCGGATACCGACCTGCAACATATTTTCGAACCGTTCTTCCGCAGTTCGGAGGTTGTCAAGACTCAAATCGCGGGCACAGGCCTGGGCCTCGCGTTAGCCAGGCGAATTGCTCGTGTCATGGGTGGCGACCTTAAAGTGCAGAGTGAGCTTGGGAAGGGAAGCACATTCACTGTGACTCTGCCGGTGGAAGGGCATGCGAATTCCATTCGGTTCAGCGATAACATATCAGACAATGAATGAAAACATTTTGCTGGTTGAAGACGAAGAAGATCTGCGGATGACGCTGACAGACCGTCTGAAAGCGGAAGGATATGCCGTCAACGCTGCTCAAGATGGGGAAGAAGGTTACAAGAAAGCGCTACGCCTTTCCTTCGACCTGATTATTCTCGATGTTATGCTGCCGAAAAAGAATGGACTTGATGTATGCCGGGATATCCGGCAAGCAGGGTGTGCTACGCCTGTCCTCATGTTGACTGCCAGGAATCAAACAGTGGACAAGGTTGTCGGTCTCAAACTCGGCGCGGACGATTATCTGGCAAAACCCTTCGAAACCGTCGAGTTGATGGCCCGAATAGAAGCGCTTCTTCGACGGGCCGCATCGCCGAGAAGGAGCGGCGTAAGAAACATTGGGAGCCTGGTTATCGACCTTCCGGGCACCACGGTTACTCGCGGCGGTAAACCCGTCAATCTCTCGGCGCGCGAGTTTCGGCTTTTGCAGTTCTTCGTCGAGCACGAGGGTGAGACGCTTTCTCGCGCTGATATCCTGGTACAAGTGTGGGGGTACGAGGGCGATGCGCTAACTCGTACCGTTGATGTGCACGTTGCCAGCTTGCGGCAGAAACTGGAGCGCAACCCCAAGGCTCCGGAGCTCTTGGTTACAGTTCCGGGCATCGGATATCGCTGGTCGCGCTCACCCAGGCACTGATCGTTAAGTGTTCGGCTCCGCCGGCAAAGGTTCGACTCGAAAGTTAAGAGATAGGTAAAAACTTGTAAGTCCGATGTAAAGTCGCTTGATCTCTTGGGTTCGCGTTCCTAAACTCCGCCTACCAATGTTCGCAGCAGCCAAGTACTCCCAGCTTTCGGCTGCTCGACTGGAGTGCGTTGGTAGAAGTCCTTCCCCCGGGGCAATTCGCCAATGAACAGGTGAACTTCAATTACAGAAAACTGAAAAGAATCGCGGCAGTTGTGGCTGCGGAAGGGGCGTTTGTGAGCAGATCAAATCCTCATGTTCCCAAGATTCGGGTTTTGGTAGCCGATTCCAGCAAGATGAGGACTCAACTTATCGTAAATGCCCTGCGCCTGGACTCTCGATTCGAACCCTCGGCCGCAAGAAATTCCATCGAAGGCTACACAAAGGATCTGGGTACTTGGCCACCGGATGTTCTGCTCATCAGCAGCGCAGAAAAGAGCAATGACAGTAACTGGCGCTTGCGGCAGGCTCGCACTCGAGCAGGGATTACGACCCGCATCGTGCTGCTGTTGTCATCGCCGACGAGCGAGGCGATTTTCAGCGCTTTCGCCGCGGGTGCTCACAGAGTTGTCAGCGCCGATGAGGGCCTGCTCGACCTTTACGAGGCATTAGAGGCAGCCTATCAGGAGGGACGGTCTATCTTGGGCAGCAAGCACGGGATCTCAGCAGCGAAACTCCCCCTGGAACACCTTCGTTTGACGGACCCGCATTGGCTGATTTCCGATCCGGTGTCATGCGAAGAGAGTTGAAGACAACCATCTTGCGAAATAGGCGACACACTGCGAGGTATGACCGAGGAGCTGGGGGAGGATGGCACACATGATGGAGAAGGAAACGTCAGGCACAGAGCGGCGCGCAGATTCCATCAAGGTTCTTGTCGCCGATTACACTCGGCTCGGAACCGACCTTATCGTTAGGGCTCTGCAGGTCCATGCGGGTTACCAGATATCGGTGTCGGTTATCGAGCTCGAGAGCTTTGCCTGTGCAATCAGGGAACAGAGGCCCAATGTCGTGCTCCTGGGGGCGAATGCGAACGCTGCAGATGAACATACCATCGAGATGATCCGAATTGTCCGGTCGGCCCTGCCATCTGCTCATGCAATTGTTCTACTCGAGGCATCAAGCAAGACGCTCGTCGTTGAGGCATTCCGGGCCGGCGCGCGTGGCGTATTCTGCCGGGATGAATCAATAGCCGCTCTCGTTCAATGCGTGCAGTCAGTATCTGACGGACAGGCGTGGGCGAACAATCATCACCTTCTGCACATAGTGGAGGCGTTGGCCGGACTGGATACGGGAATGAGCGTCCTCGACTCTCGCGGCAAATCTATGCTCTCCAGGAGAGAAACAGACATAGTGCAAGGGGTTGCAGATGGCTTAACCAATAAAGACATAGGGAGACGCCTTCAACTTAGCGAGCACACAATCAAGAATTACCTCCTGCGTGTGTTTGACAAGCTAGGAGTTTCCAATAGGGCAGAGCTAGTGTCGTATGTGTTACACCACCATTCCCGCGGACGAGACGTCACAAGA